>Ga0207667_10006913_pt1 | contig 13705 bp, 10 predicted proteins | sample KBSCornC52_FD_184301 | JGI IMG/M metagenome (GOLD analysis project Ga0207667, IMG submission 184301) | Corn rhizosphere microbial communities from Kellogg Biological Station, Michigan, USA - KBS Corn C5-2 (SPAdes) (version 2) | ecosystem: Host-associated > Plants > Roots > Rhizosphere > Soil ...
TCGTTGTTGTCTTTTCTTTTGCTTTTAGCTCTTCTCCATTCAAACCAGCGCGTTTTGCAATGATGTCAAAATCAATTTCGACACTATTAAATGGTCCAGAGGTCCCACCTACACGAATGGGATATGTTCGGGTAACCATAACAATATTTTTCACTCTTTTTGGCGAGATTCCGGCTTCGGATAGGCACCCGGAAACGGTTGTATCCCTGGAAGTGACATGCGGATATAACCCATGATATAAGCTCAATCCTGTTCCTTGAGTGCCCTCTAGTAATATTCTTTTGTCGGCCTTATACATTTGCTCTAAGACTTCCTGGGTATTGCCAATATACGCCTTTAACTTTGGATGATGCTTTGCTTTGTGTTTGTCGTCAGCTTTTAATCTTGCCAATATGTTGTTGGCGGTTGCATACCCGACTCCTTGGCCGGTAGAACCTATAGTTTTCTTTATTTTTTGCTCTTTAGTAATATCGCTTTTTTGGATGACTATTGCGTTTTCATCAATGGTTACCCTACGAAGAAACTCATCCTCTATTTTGTACTTGACAATTTCTTCGAGCAGTTTATCGATGTTGATCACCGTGCCGGGGCCTAGTATTATTTTTGCATTTTGATTCCTGTATGACCCGGAAGGCAGTAAGTGAAACACGTGTTTTTCTGGTTCCTCAAAAACCGTGTGACCGGCATTGGGTCCCCCCACCCGAATTAAACAATCGTATTCAGGTGCAATGTGTGCTGCTATTTGTCCTTTTCCCTCTGAACCGAATTGGCCGCCGACGATAACATCAACTAAATGATTGTTGGTTGGTGCCAACAGTTTAAAAAAGCTTGCAACCCGGACTAACACATCGTCTTTAGTACATAAGTCCGTGTCGATTACAAGATCGGCATCCTCTTTCAATTGTGGTACACGAGACTCGGTATAGTCACTTTTGGCTTTATAATATTTTTGTTTAGCCTCGGTCTCATTCGCCAAATTGAACTCATCGCGATGTAAAAATCTCGATTCCAAACTTTTAGGAGATGCAACAAGATGAATATGATAAACTGAATAGCTATACGCAGCTCTGAAATGTTCAATTTGTTTAGCAATTCTTACCGAGTCAACTAAATATAAATTGCCTTCATTTGTTACAGCTGAAAAAGCTCCTTTGAAGGCTTCCAACACCCATTTACCGTCCCCGGTTTTATCCAACTCCTCACCGTACTTCTGCAAAAAATCCCTATCCGGCGTTTTCCCAGCCAGTTTTTTTATGGCAAGCTCTCTTAAAACTTCACGGGTTTTTAAAACTTTAAAACCGAACTTTTCATCTAATTGCTTTGATAAAGTGGATTTCCCAGAGGCAATCTCTCCACTTAGAAGAAGGATTATTTTTCTTTGCGCCATGTAGATTGTTCATCAAATAAGGTTAGGCTTGATTTATTTTTTATAACCGGTACCTTTCCCGGAAAAACATAAATATTCACATCAATATCTTTATTTACCAACTCATCGAAAATAATTCCTTGAATCACATTCCAGTCACCCTTAGCTTGGCCGGCTCCAATCATCGGCATGTGCACACTAGCATTTAATTTTAAGCAAGCATCATGCAAACTGATCAAACAGGCTCTTAAATGAGAATACTTTAAAGGTATTTCGCCGTTTTTTTCAAACAGCCCTTTTTGAGCCAGCATTTGAAATATATATAAGTCTTCGGAAACTTTAACTAACTGAGAAGATCCAAGTTGAAAACGACTCTTATCGTCATGCCATTGTTGAAGCAGTGATTTTACTACGGGAAAGTTTTTAGCTAATGATTTGCCAAAACCTAGTCCTAATCCGCCACTCGTGTTTACTACTTGTGCTATCACTTTAATCCCATTTCCCCGAGGTTTAGTCGCGTCACCGAACTCTATTTTTATTTTTTTATCCTGCAACGAAACGCTATTTAGCTTATGTACCATTAGTATCCCCACCCGAGGCTGGTTGTCTCGGCGGAGGGGTGAGATGCCGATGCAATAAACGTCATATTTTTGGTTCAAAAACTCCCACTGTACCGTTTCTCTTGCAGACCATCCAGGCGCCGAGCATTCATAGGCTTTGGAGTCTTTCGGAATCACGAAGTTTTTGGGGATTTCTTCACTAAATGAACGGGAAGAATTACTGTAGTCGATGATTATCTTATTGTCTTTAAATGTGCAAATCATGATTGCACACGGTTGATTTATTACTTCGACGAAGCGGATGAACACAGATTCCAGCGAGGCTTTATACTTGGTCGCAAGCGCAATCAAGTTTTCGATTGTTATTTCTCCGATGCTGTTTGCATCACTGGAAAAAACGGCGTAGGGAAGCTGAATTTCAGATGCGCCAATGTTACATAACTGTTCCAATTCTCTATTTTCTGTCGGCTTTTCTTCGCGATTTCTAATTTCATCTTTGAAATCGGAGAAAAAAGTATGAGCAATTTCATGAGCAACCGAAAAATTTATTCTTGTGGGTTTCTGAAAGGGATTGTATTCAATCACTGTTTTTTGCCCACCTTTTGAAATAAGTCTAGCGTCCAGGACGCTATCATTAGGCAGAATATCAATTCCTAAAAGCGTGGATAACTGTGTAGCATTAAAAGGCGGTCCGGCCCACCCTTTTTCAAGCGCTTTTAATACCAGATTCCTGGCCCTATTTCGGATTTCGTCTATCGGATCACTGTTTTGGGATTCTTCAATTAATTTTAATACTGATCTATGTCGCCAAGCCTTCATTTCATTTACAATAGTCTTGCAAATATCGCTTGTAGTAGCCCAATTCAATGTTAAAGTTATTAATATATGATAAAACGTTGGATGATAACTGGTAAATAGCAAAAATGTGTGTTTTTATTTGTTACTGCAACCCGTGTTTTCACGGTATTTTAATTAGATTTTGTTAAATTGATTGTTTACAATCCTATGTTTTAAAATGTTAAAACAAATAAGATTTAATTAAACTAAACACATATTCTAATGGGTAATTCAAAATCAACAATCGGAATAATTAGGCATTTCCCCGTTGATAAAAAATTGCCAAAAGGCTTTGTTTTGCAGTCTGAAATGTTAGCATGGCTTAGAAGCTATGAAAAAGCGCCTATATTGAGCAAAAAAAAGCTGGATCTTTCCGACTGGGATATATGTTTAAGCAGTCCGTTGAATCGAGCTTTGGCCACAGCCAAAGTGATATATCACGAAAAAATTTTCATATACGAAGCTTTGAAAGAACCCACACCGTGTCCAATTTTTGCTGCTGATATCAGGCTTCCAGCAGTTTTGTGGCTGTTTTTATTAAGGGTATTATATTTGACAAATCATCAGAGCCAATCTGACAGAAAAAAAGTCCTATATGACAGAATTGAAGGCTTCCTATCTCAGATTTTAACTAACCCCCCTCCAAATATTTTGATCGTAAGCCATTTATGTGTAATGGAAATTTTAAGCGAAATATTAGTTAAAAGAGGATACCAAGGTATTCGTTTAAAACGCCCGGTTTATGGTAAGCTTTATGTTTTTACACATTAATTTTGAGTTATACTAATAAAGTGATAATATAGACATATTACAGCGTTTTCAAGAAAAACTATATTTAGAGCCGTTATACTGGAATTTGCCAGTCTCGTATTCCCGTATTTTAGTTACAAAAGATTTTACTGGATATTCTTAAGTGAAAATTCGTCATTTTGGAAGTGGACACCACTTTCTAAATCTATGTCTTTCCTATGGTTGTTGAAACTTGTGATAATTAATTTTACTATTTGCTATATTATTGTTTTACTATTTGATCAATATTCTAAAATAAATGAGTCAAGTCATTTTGCTAGAGCATTTCTTTTTGGTTTGATTCTGTTTATTTTGATCGCCGGTATCCCTATTTTCTCACTATACATTTTAACAACAATCCATATAACCACACTATTATATTTTCTTATAGAAGGATTTGTAGAATGTTTAATATATGGGATTTTACTAGCTGCGATTTAGAAAGTCGCTACCTGTTTTTTCAAGCGATTGTAAGTTTTGTTCAGCCTATTGTAATAAAAGCATAATGGTACTTCTAGCATAGGGTATTCACTGGTAAGTTGGTTTAAGCGCTTGATGATCGGTTGGTGGCTTTTTCTATCTTCAATCATCTTTATGAAAAAATCGAAGATTCCTGAATTTAACATCAACGTGTGGCATAAATTAGTATCCTTTTTATTCCATGCGTTAGTAAATGAACCGGAGATGTAACATGATCTTTTGATCATATCATAAAGGCCGGGAAACATGTGATTGTTTATTCCTAAATCAAAGTCAATTAAGATATAAGCTGGCGTTGCAAGAATTCCGGCTCGTATATCATTTTTGTAATCAACCAAATCATCCAAAATCTGTCTATGGGCAAAAATCTTTCCGATTGTTTTCATTCCTTCCAAAAGACCAGATATCCTTAAAGTCTCCGTATCGTTTGTTGGGACTGCCCAAAGTATCGATTCGAATATTCCATCGAATTTCTTAAATAATACATTATTGGCATACCACTTCCAATTATCGTTTGCAGAAAAACTTGTTTGATTCAAACTATCTATTTGAGCCTGCATAAGCGACCTTAGAGATTCAATAATGATTTGGGAATTTTTTTTTCTGATTTTAATATCCAAAACGAGAGTCAAACATTTTTTTAACGAAATAGCAAATTGAGAAGAGGCTGTTAAAATATCATTTTCAATACTTTTAGAAGGGCGAGTATTTTCTGAAACCGCAGTTTCATGTAAAAGTACCCATTCGTGGAACCTATTGCGGAAAAGTAGAGAAATACCAATATCGCTACCTGATAAAATGGAAAAGATCTTTTTTGCGCTTGAAATATTTAAATAAATTTTTTCTTGGTTCGTCAAGTCTTCTCTGTTGTCACAAGCTGCATCAAGTATAATAAGTAAGATGGCCCAGTTAGATATAAGCTGGGCGTAAACAGTCGCCTTAGAGCGCTGTCCATGTATCGAGCGGGTAATAAGAAACCCTGTTACGCTTCCAAGAACGTAGTATTTTCTTAAATTAAGCCGTTTTAATTCATCGTTCTTGTAATATGACAAATTCAGTGTTTTTTTGAACTTTGAAAAATTAAGATTGAATTTCATCAGCTGAGGTATTGTATCAAACAACTGAATGAATAGTTTTAAAAAATTAACTCGGAATAAACAGCGGCTTTCCAGGTTCATGTGAATAACCTATTGGTATAAAGAATTGTGACTATTTGTTATCGTAACTGCTTTTAAAAAACAATTATTAATCATCATGTTTAATGTATACATAGCTGCAGATAGACTGTAATGTTCTGACGATAATAAAGTCTTTAAATGCTTTATCGCCTCTTTATGATGTGTTTGATCCAAAATGCGCTCGCAACATTTACCTAAATAGATTGCTTGTAATACACCATTTGTGTCATTTTTTTGGAAGCTCTCCTCGAAGTTATTTTTCAACGCTATTCGGCTATCGATCAATGCTCCTAATTCCATATTAAAATCGTCGACGCAGTTTCCTATACAACATTTGATTGCGTCATTTAAGGAATATGAAACGTTTACTTCGTGATTTATCTGGCCATCGAGATCAAACGAGCAAAACAGTTTACTATCCTTTATTTCGTTCCTAATTAAAATTTCTGGATGGGAATTTGATATGTAAAGGTTTTTTATTTTTAAGGCGATTTTTCCTTGAGATAACAATATATAACCTGGCGCGGTAATTAAGGAGTCAGACGCGTCCTTTTCTACGTCTGCCACATCATCAATTAATTGCCAATGTCTATAACAATTATTTAAACTAAGAAATGCAGAATAAAGCTTGTTGTAGTTTTGGTATGAGACTGGACAATCTTGATATAGATGTATTGGAGCCAAGAAGAAATTTAAAGTTTTTTGATCTACAATCATTGACACGTACCAGTTAAAATCCATATTAGGGTCGAGAATTTTTTGTTTAAGGCTGTTATACTGACCTTCTAATAGTTGTTGAGTTGCCTTTAGAAAAAATTCTTTTTGTGAACTACTCTTTTTAATAGTCGACTTAGAAAGCAAGTAGCATAATTTCTGTGATGCAAGAACCTCTAGCCTATCGGTTGTCGTAGTAGCCAATAAATGAGCATTGAGTATTTTTAAACAAGTATTTATATTTTCTCTTGTTTCAATTTCATTCAGTAAGCCAGAATCCTGAATATAATCCAAGCCTATGATTGTAACTCCCCAATACCCATATATGATGCCGTTCTTTAAATTTGAATAAAAAGAATTAGCACGAGATTTATGTGTTATAAACTTACTTACAAAAAACCCCAGGATACACCCGCCTAAAAATCTTTTTTTAAATTTTATTTTTTTTGAAAAACGTTTATATTGGAGTATAAAAGGAAAGAGAAAGATTAAAAAGTAAACTGTATATATTATTGCAAGAAAAAATAAGGTGGTATAATAATTTGCTTTCTCTAAGGGACTTAGGAGTGCAATTTCAGTTCGCATTTGATGGTATGGTTTTTCTCTTACGGAACTTGGAAACATGATCGAAAGACATTTTCGTTAAGTCAATAAATAAAAATGGGATTCTGATAATTATTTCCATCTTAGATAATTCATATACCTTTCTAAGATTAAAATGATCCTTTTTTATTTTATTTAAGTATAATTTATATTTAAAACAAAGGATAACTACTAGTATCTTGTATTTCAAATTAGGGTGGTCTTTTAAGTTATTTAACCCAAGTCTAAAGTTTGCTTCAGCTTCTGAGACTTTTTTCTTAACCCAGTAAATGAATGGGTTTGATTTAATTAGTTCTTCTGCATTAGATCTATCTAATGCAATGCTTTCGTAGTCGTCAATGGAGATATTGTAAATGTTCTCCTCAATATCTTTGATGAAATCTCGTAAAATATGTGTTATTTTCCCAGCTAAGCCTTCCGGTGACTCATTGACTTTAAAAAAATACTTGATGGGGCAAGCGAAATATTGGAAAGCATTTAAGTAGGCCAACACTTCTTGCTTAAAATAGTAATTCAAACGAAGCGATGTAGTTAACCCGTTCCCGGCTCTGTTTACGTCAAAACGAATGCATTCGAGCATATTAATAATATACTGTTCAAGTATATTTCCGTTATTTAAATCGTATTCTATTAATTCAACGATTTGAGGAGTAACCCTTGAAATAAACTCATGACTAGTGTTATTCCTATAAATCTCTTTAATCGCTTGAATTTGCTTTGCAATAAAAGCTGATTTTTCTTTGTGCGACGAGGAACCTAAATCAGCAATATCATCTACCCATCGCAAATATGAATACCAGCAGTAAAAATAACTACGTTTTCTAGATGGAATTAAAATTCTTGCCAAAACGAATGTAAATGAATTGCTTTTTGATACCAGTATTCGAGCATGGCGTAAAATGATAAGTTTATTTGTAAGCTGGGTATCACTCGACATATTGATCTGTTACTACGTTAGGAAATAAGGTATTCCGCAACTGAAATGCTGTCAAAGCACAATGCCAGATGTTATTACGTTTAAAGAGGCTCCGCCACATTAAACTTCACCGCTATCGCGATCTGTCATTGGCTTTGATTCAGCAAATGACGTTGCTCCATATTCGCTTTCTCTGTCTCAGCCAACCTTTCGCTTATGCTACGCTTATACTTGGTCTGCCGACCAGGTACAGCTTGCAACGCTCAATATTGGCCAAGCCAACCGCTCATCTTGTTAGGCTCGCCTGCTCTTTCGCAAACGGCTTCACAAATGATTTCGCGTGCAATAACCCCAGCCTAATCCTCGTACACCTTATTACACCCTGAAATGATTTGTTCGTGTAAGACATACCATCCATTCGCTGCGCTCCTCCTGTATGGACCGTTTGCTCAGCTCGCAGACGGCTTCGTTTCTCTCCGCCGTCTTTTAACGGCTCGCTTATCTATAGCAAATTTTACATGGCTTATAGCCCATTTTTACCGCCTCTGCCTTACTCACTTTTGCAATACCATGTTTGCAACGAGACAGTCCACTGCATTGATAGCTGTGATATGCATACGCAGATTTGCTTTGACAGATATACACCGAATCAGCTTTGACGGTAGCATAGTGTTTTAATGGCGTTGCTGCATTGCTGAGCTGAACGCTAAGAAACATTGTCAATAGCAGTATCGCTTTTTTCATATCTTAAAAGTTAGGGGCATCGGGTAACGATAAATGGGATGCATTGCGAATACTACTTATTGACCTTTTATAGTCGGTATAGGGACCTGAATTCACGGAGACTGTATTAGGAAAGACATACGCTTCGACTGTGCCGTTGTATTTGAGTATCTTCCAACAAAATGCCGGAACCGTGACTCTGCCCATCATTTCTTTTTTGCCGTAGCTCCCGCACCATACCTCCACCTTGCCAAATACCTTCGCTAATTGCCTAGTATGATCTTCAAGGTATCGCCAGGTTTGTTCATTCAAATGCTTGGTTTGCGGGGTCATGTTGGAAAAATAAAAGGATTCATGCATTTGGGCGAGGTTACAAGAGTTATCAGCAGCGTCCATATTGTGGCCACGGTCATAGCGGTCACTTGCGGACTTATAGTCCAATTTCAGATTGGTAGCATCGAATAAGGCAGCATCAGCCCGATAATCATTCGTGCGTTTTATATATCCTGGCGTATTCTTTTCGCATACGTCAGCGGCCTTAACGATCCAGTGGACTTTCACTGGATAATGGAGCTGCTTATCAAACGTGGTAGTGTAACGTTGATGCACAATCGTTACCGTGTCTTGTGCAGCGACTGCTACAGAGTATAAGAGAAGCGCGACTAAAAAGAATTTTTTCATGGCACGAGCAAACATTTAGTCATCAATCTCAGGTGATCCGGTGAGTTGTTTCAGAAGCTTGTTTTGTTGCTCGCTAAGCTGTATTTGCTTTTCTTGGTTGCTGACCATCTTGTCAATCTTCCAATACCATAAGAACAATCCTCTGGTAACCAATAAGAGGATAATGGCCACGAGGAAGTATACTAAAAGATATTCTCCTAAACTCATTTGTTGGGAGTATCCGGTTTGAAGTATGATGAAGGTTCGTGTCATGGTGATACGTTTTGGTATTTGAAGGTACGGGCTAAATATCGGAGTGTCAACCCGTGTTTTCACGGTATTTTGTGTTTCATTTGAGAAAGTCAATAAAACAGTACATTTTTGTGCCTCTCACTAGTAAGTATGATTACTTACCATTTGTGACAAAGGTTTAAGTATAAAGTTCCCAAGCTGCGAGAGCGCGGGAACTTGTTATCGACATATAATCTATTTAAGAAAAAACTGCGACCTGTCTGGAGTTGTTGTATCTGTTTAAGACATTTTTTCTATATTTTAATTGATCTTCAGTCGAATACTGCTCTTTATTGTGTCTCCATTTTGATTCGTTGTGGCAGATGTAATTGAGAACCAACCTTGAACATGAAAAGGATTCGCTAATTTTGCTTCAATCTTTTTGTTAGCGGAATATCCAAATGGCGTAATTATAAGCGGGTTTCTGGAAACCGAATCGGGCTTCACAGTAAAAAAAACTTTTATCGGATCCGAGCAAACGCCCTTATTTTTAAACAGTCTGGCTGTTAAGGTAGCAGTGTCGCTGGTGTCTACATTGTATTTATCTGCTTCAAGAGTAATTTCGTCAGGATACGAAACTTCGAATTTAAAAATAGTATCGATTGCAATTCCGCTTGCCTTTGCTCGTATCAGTGCTATCCCGGGCTGATTACTAATTAGTGGAGCAGTCAACTTGCCTTCAGCATCAGCGACTAGATTTATTACTGTATCTTTATTTGAGAAGAAACCTAAGGATGTTGATAAGGTTATCACACGCTTGCTCAACGCTGCCTCGGGGGTTATTTGAACATTGACGTAAAGCGGAGATATGCTGTCGGCAACGTTATTATTAACAGTATTTGGCATAAATCGGATGATACTGCTTACCGTCGGCCCTTTTTTATTCCCAGGAGTTACGTAAGCGTCATCGGGGCTACAAGCTGCCAGCAATAGCTGAAAAAAACACACAACTAGCAGTATAGGAGGGGTCTTGTTTGCGTTTGTCATTTGTAATAGATGGCTTGCATTGTTTGACTTGACTTATTGGCCTTTGTTGTAGCAGTTAATGTGGTTTTCATCGATGTATAGGTAAGCTTTTTTATCCTAACCTTTAACTTAACATCATAACTAAAGTCTCTAACTGAAGTGAAAAAGTTTTCATTCCATGTTATGCTTTTCACCTCATTTCCGCTATCGTTTATTAAACAAATTTCATAGTCATCATCGAGTTCATATGTCATTTTTACAGGGCCGCTACTGCTGTTAATAACTACTCCTTCAAACTTTAGTATTGCTGTTTGAACGCCTTTGGGAAAATCAAATCTGTCTGGCGTTATAGTAAGATTAATGATTGTGATGTCCATATGATTTAGTTGTTAGTTTTTCGCCGGGAATAGAGCCTTTCCAAACACCCCTAGTAAGGATTCCATGTCTAAATCGAAGGAAGCGGAAATAAATGGGCTTAGCTTAGTTTTATATCGCGCAGGGTCAATTAGTGGGTTGTTGGGATAACGATAATATATCAAAGCTCCGGCATTTACCCTGAGAAATGAGACTATTTTAAAGCCAGAGCCAATAATTATTCCTTTATCGCCAAGTATACCCTTTCTGATATTCGTTTCCTCAACCGAAGCGAATGTGACGCCGAAAAGCAGGGATGTTCTTGCAAGCATAAAATCGCTAAATGATTTATACCTGGATAGTGGGATATTTTTGTTTACTGGGCGGAAATGAATATTGAGACCATAATAGCTTTCGAATCTTGAAAAATTTCCTACATACGCTAGTCCAAAATCGAGTCCAATATATCTATCAGCTTGCTCAGTCATACTTAGTGGATAATTTGATCCCATAGTATAAAGAGTATAGGTGTTTTCTACGGCCAACTTTTCTATAATTATATCAGCGGCTTTTTTAGCGGAATCAATTATTTGTTTATAATTTGATTGAACTCCTTGAATTGCAAGTTGGGTCGTTGGTGGAAGAGAATCATTATTTAGACTATCTATTATATTATCAGAATAAATCCTATATTTTTCATTAAAAACTAACTCTCCAAAATGGAACTCAGAAATTGTTCTTAACTTTTTTACTTTTCCGTCACTTAAAGCAGTGTCCTGGGATAATTCGTTGACCTTAGTGGAAAAATTTGCGAGGCTTATAAAAAACCCTGTAATAGGACGAAGTTGGTCCAGTTCATTTTCCGGCGCATTGAATTGGTAGTTCTTATTAACGTTTTTAACTTCTTGCTTAATGATTTCATTCAAGTCATTTTGAAAAAAGGAAATGTTTTTTGAGAATTTGCTGTTGGGATTATTAATAAATTCTTTTGCATATCCTGTGATGAGCTTTTTAATTTTCGTACTATTTGTTATCACTGTTCGCACGTCTTCCTTTTCTTCTGGCTTTAGTTTATCACGATTCGAAACTGTTAATTCAATTACATATCGGCAGTTTGGCTTTAAATGGTACGGAAATGGTATGTATGCGAGCGTGTCTTTACCTGATCTTTTCCATGGAATGGCTTCATAACTTCTGATAAAGTCCATTTGCTTGAATTCTTTATATGTAATGGAGTGCTTATTCTTGAATAAATTATAATTACCTCTTATTTCATAAACAGCTAGAGTAAGGCTGTCCACTTGACCTGGGACGCCAGTAATCTTAAATACGAATGAGTCATCAAAAGGCATCACATCATGCATTTGACCGTCGCCGAAGGAGTATTCAATATAAGGTTGATTGATTTTTTTATTAGTGTCAATCTTAGTGAACTCTTTCGCAGAACTGACGTTGACGATCAACGTCAGTAACAGTATGATGCATGGATATAAAAAGCCATCGCGATAGTCTAATACTGTGAATGGTTTGAGATAAGATAAAGTTTTGAAACAAGCCATATAGCTGCTGCAGGTTTTAAGTTTTACTAAATTTACTTGGAGTCACTCGCTTTTCATAGGGTGTTTTAACCCAATTTTAATCGTAAAATCACCCGCTAAGACACAGTGTTTTGACCGCATGAATACCGTTGACCTTTTTTGAAAGGCTTAAAAACGGTCAGGAAAAAACACAAAGCTAGCCGGCTTGCTTAACCCTCACATGCTTCGGCAAGGAATTTCCGGCATAAACCCACAGGCCTTGGTCATTTCCATTTATTCCGTTCCTCCTTGCCTCCGCCCTCGCCGGCTTTCGAGGTTTCTTTTTTCCTTTTTGTTTTTTGAGAATAGTTGTTGTTTTGTAGGGTGAAAAAACGGGGTGAACTACCGTTAAAACACTCTTTATCAGCAATGTTTAGCACCCTATCTTTAGATGGCTACATAATCCATACCTATATCCCGCATCACTATGGCTACTGTCGACACCCTCCACAAGCACCATCATCAGCATTTTGATGATCTCCAAATGTCATCCAATGAGTTTTATTCCATGCTGGAAAAGATGATCACAGTATATGAATACCCTGATGTGCGGTGTGAGCGTACAACGATGAAAGAAGGGGGTATGCTTTCTTCCAGTCGGGAATACCTAATGATTAAACGCAAGCGCTTAGTCTTTTACGTCTGTGCAGCACCGTTTGGACGAAGTTTTTTCATCAGCTGGTACTTCACTGAAGAAGCAAACACTGCAGCAAATGTAGCTGAGAAAATACCGCTGATAGGGAAGACGATTGCGAAGGATATGGAACATAAATCGTACTATCAATATGACACCGAACTCATGTTTACCGAGAGTATCAAGGGTATCATAAAGGTAGCAATAGACAAGGTATCAGCAGAACATGGACTTCGGAATGATTCACCCGTTACAGCATAGCCAGTCCAATGAGCATTTTTACCGCGTACGCCCTCACCAAGCAGTTCTATGAATGGGAGCAAATGGGCAGGGGCTGGCTGAAAGCTGATTGCCCGGTAGAGCTCGAGCCGCCGTTTCAGCCCTTCTGTGGGCACTATCTTGAAAGCACAGGCATCATCGATGACGGCAAACGGCCGCACTGGACGACTGAATTATTTGGTACACATACAAAGAGACATAACAACGAACGAGTGCCATTTTTTCGGCCAAACATTGCAGCCTTCCCATACACTGATACAGCACCCCTTTCTGTTATGGCTGTCCAATTGCCGAAGCAGGGTAAGATCAGCAGTGAGCGCATGGAGCAGCTGCTGGTCATGCTTTCGTACACCAAGAGCCCTATGAGCTTTGAGCTGATTGCCACCGCTGAAGCCGTCACCGTACAGCTCACTTGCCGAGAATCGGATGCATCGTTTCTAATATCGCAATGCAAGGCCTTCTTTCCCGAATGCGGCATTGTTGAGCCCGATGCCGACATGCTGGTGGAAGTGCTGGCGCAGGAGCTGCCGCTTTCCCTGGTTGATTTCGGCCTGCGCGAGGAATTCATGCGACCAATGGCAACAATGAGCGAGCCGGATCCCTTTGTTCCATTGTTTGGAGCTTTCAATCAGCTGAGGGAAAATGAAGCCATTATTTTTCAAGTTCTTTTCAGCGGCACGCATAACGCCTGGGCTGAGAGCATCGTTACATCCGTCACCGACTATTCCGGCAAGCGATCTTTTTTTGCTGATGCGCCGGAAATGCCGCAATTGGCCAG
>Ga0207667_10006914_pt1 | contig 13705 bp, 12 predicted proteins | sample KBSCornC52_FD_184301 | JGI IMG/M metagenome (GOLD analysis project Ga0207667, IMG submission 184301) | Corn rhizosphere microbial communities from Kellogg Biological Station, Michigan, USA - KBS Corn C5-2 (SPAdes) (version 2) | ecosystem: Host-associated > Plants > Roots > Rhizosphere > Soil ...
TACTGTTTACTAACGGCGTCGGACCAAATGGCGGATAGGCCTTTTTGGTACTCAATGCTCCAAAATCATTATATAGCTGGAAGGTTTTAATCCCGGATACATTCACGGTAACGGTAAGCGAATTAAGAATTGGCGGTGTTGCCTGGTCAAACAATGAGTTGAACTCGATCTTCAGCATTGGCCACGAACTATTCAGCCCATCAGGGTTTTTAGTAAACGATTCAATAGGCGGCTGTGTAGCATCAAGTTTAATAATAATCGTTACTTGCGTTTGTGCTATTGTAGCGCTTGTTTCGGGCTGAATAGTTCCTGTAACTGGTAGCCAAGCACTTTGTGTACTCAGGTAATAGTTTACATTTTGGAGAAGTTGCGGGTCAATTGCGGATGCAAAATCCATTATCAATGAAATCTGCCTTTGCCCTTCGCGTAAAAAAAGCATCGGTGAAGCAAACGCAAAACCGGGCTTTACAACCGTAGGTGCCGGAATCGCAGAGCCTCCGAAAGTCGACCATGACTGCACTTTGCCATCCTGGTCTGTTTGCAGCACACCCGGAGTTGGAATTGGCTGAATATTAAGCGAAGATGCATTATCCGATACAGGTACTTTAGATAGCGTGTAACCGCTCGTAATGCTGGCTGCATTTAGCATCACATTTTGGAGCGTAGAAAACAGGATAGGATTTTTTTGAGCATCCACGCCTGCATTAAATAAGGTGCCGGCGGGCAAATTGAAAGTGTTAATATTCTTAGCTAATTCAGAACATAAGAAAACAGAATCCGCTACAGCCGCTTTCTTCGACTGTTTCAAAATATCATTGTAGTAGAATTTAAGATGCTTTTTAGCTATACCGTTCAGTTGATCCTGGTGTACCTTCAGTAAGTTGACAAACGTTCTAAGCAGTGTAGTATCCGGGTATTGGCTCTTTTTGATCTTTTGCTTTTCGAATCCATTATTTGCATGCTGTATAATGGTGCCGAAGAAATTCATCATCTTATCCCCGGCATTCTTGATAGCATTAAAAATATCTGAAGGCAAGTTCTTTTCAATGGGATGCTGTAAACCCAATACTTCCCAGTAAGGTATGAGGTCTTTGTTCTGTGTCCATATTTCTACCCCCAGCATGTCAAAGGAATCAAAATCAGTATAAGTGTACTCAACATTATTTATCCCTTTTATTACAGGAGTTAAAAACAAGTCTTGTCTTAATCCAATAATTGCCCAGAAATACCTGCTAAAAGAATTGGTGGTATGATAGATCACATATTCTTTAAGATCATACTTCGTATTGGTGACCTGCATAAAATAAATCCACCGCTTAATCTGTATGGCAATATCTGTCAGTTGATCGAACAATTGATTAAATGCAGCAGCTGTTTCCCTGGTATAGGTTGCAGTTTGAAGAAGCTTAGCCAGTTTAATGCAAGTGTTAGCATATTGGGAGTGAAATTCATCAAAACGTGTCGTTGATATATTGGCTAAAAGAAACACCGGATCTTTAAGCAGAAATGGCGCCCAACTGCCGGTCACTTCATTATTGCTATCATAAAAATTGATCAATTTAGCATAGTCGCACAAAAAGCTGAGCCAGTCCTGTTCTGTCCTTCCATCAATCAGTGATGGACCAGGATCAAGAAACTGAACAGGCGGGAGCATAATGCTATATTGATCGATGGTATTCATTCATTTACAAATTTGTCCCCTCTTTTACATGAAAGGGGAACACATAATTATGCCTCGTATTGGTTTCGTTGTAGATATAGGCCACGGTCACTTCTACCAAGCCATTCAACATATCGCTAAACTCGACCGACACATTCATAACCGTTATTCTTGGTTCGTTATGCAGTAGCGCTGTTTTAACTGCATCCACAATCTCGCCTTGTAAAGTCGCATCCGGGTTCCTGAAAAAATATTGATACAGGGCCGATCCAAACTGTGGCTCCAGGCTCCTTTCGCCCATCCTTGTCAACATAATGGTATTGATGGCATTATTTACATTTTCTTCATAAGCAGTCAGGCTCAACTGGTAGTTCCCGGCCGAAAATGTTACCGGGAATGCCCACCCTGAACCCAGGAATTGCTTTTCTGCCTTCTTGTTAACTTGATTATCCACCTATCATTACATTAAATGAGCCCAACATAATCTGACCACCATGCGCTGTCATATCACCCACCCGCGCTGCAGGCATACCACCTATCATAACCGTTGCCGATCCTTTTACAATTGAATCGGGTGGCCCCACGCAAACCAACATATCACCCACATGAGCAGCCGGTAATTTGTTTATCAATACTGTTGGCACACCAGGGCCAATTATAGGCCCACCTACATGCGGTATTGGCGGCAAGCCCGGCGTCTGCATCGGGCATTCATGAAAATCTGTAAGTCTGGCTGCTGGTGGCATATCTGTATTTAGTTTATCATGATCATAGCGCTTTGCAGCGTCAGTTCCGTTCCACCGTTAATTTTTGCTGTCATATTTCCCGCTGCTGAATATTGGCTTTGGGCCGTCTGACTGATGTTCATTCCACTGACCGTTACATCCCCTCCTGATGACTGGATGCTTACGCCCTGAGCTCCGGAAATGCTTACTTTCTGATCGGCTTGAATGTTGATGTCCTTAGGACTTTTTATAGTAATGCCACTGCTGGACATAACAATACTGTTCTGGTTATCGTCCTGTATAGTGATCTGCTTATCCTTGTCGCTAAGTACTACCTGGTTTTTGTCCGGCGTGATGATGGTCAATATCTTATTCTCGTCATCAAACTGCACCATTATACCCGATTTAGAAACGATCGCTTTCAACGGATTTTTTTCAGCCGGATTTAAACTTTGATAAGGTTGATTTTTTGAACTGCTGTACATGCTGCCCAGGATAACCGGGTATCTCGGATCTTCATTCAAAAAGCCGATCACTACTTCGTCGCCTACTTCGGGTAAAAAGAATGCCCCGGCACCTGCAGTTGAATAAAAATTAGATAACCTTGCCCATATACCCGCGCCATTCGGGTCAAATACAGGAACATTTACCAATATCCGGTACTGCGAATCCGGGTCCTGGTACATTTGTTTTACTGTTCCGTTGAACAGACCGCGTGCACCGGGAAGTAACCCCGAAGCCGGTGGAGCTATTACATCCGGCTCTTCAATAAACCATACCGGTGGAAGTCCTATGGAAATTTCCGCAACCCAGTTGCCATCAGAAATATCATGAACCACCTTCGAAACCAGGTGATCGCCATTAAACCTGTCGCCCAAGCCTTGTAAGGTGATGTAATTACCCGGATTAGCCAGGTTGGTTCCAAGGGTCTGCACTTCTCCCTGTATCTTGGCGTATTCGCTCTTGATAAGTTGTGCTTGCGACCAGGTTGTCAGATCAGCATTTTGCAAAGGAGCAGTTGTCTGGATTTGATAATTTGCGCCGACAACCTGTGACAACGTTTTAGATGAAATGTTTCCCGGACCGGGTATATTGTTTGCCGATTGCGCTGTAACTATGGCTTGTGTAGTATAATCCCAGGCAGATGCGGTAACATTCCCCAACTGGCTCACTGCATCCATTTCAGCATTGAAAGAATATAGATTATCGCCATAGGTTACTGTTAATACGGAAGTGGCGTTTGCGTCCGGTTTAAACACTGAAACCTTACCATTCAATGCCGTTACTATCATCCCATTGATCTCGGCCCTTTGCAGGATAAAGTCCCAATCGGTTACGTAATATTGAACCTGCATGGGCCAGGCGGTAGTGGTCGCCGCTACGCTCGAGGATAAACCATAAGTGCCAATGATGGACGAAATAATATCGCTGTCTTTTTGTTGAGAAAAGGTGAGACACTTTCTGCCGACGATCATTTTTATGGCCTGATCGCGGCACTCCACTTCCAAAGTTGAGCCCGTAACATCATCAATAGTGATAGATTGCCCTGTGATTATTCCCTGGAATATTACCTGGTTTGCATTATCATAACCGGCTTCGATAACGATCTGTCCGCCCGGGACAAATGTAGCTGATGAACTGGCGGCAAACTTGCCTGTCTCGGCTTCGCCATCCAATATAACGATGCGCGCCGTTGGTATTAAGTTCACACCCTTCTCCACATAAACAGAAAGCACCCTGAATTCATCAGGAATAACATTGTCGCCAACCTTTACCGCGAAGGTTACAATATCGCCTATGTTAGTACTGCCTGCCATATCATAATGGTTGGATTATTGGCGGGAACAACAATGTTTCTATCCCGTTAAGATTTCTGAACTTGTTTAAATCATTGTACCTGGCTACCTGCACATAGTATGAATCATTGTTCCATACATTGCGGCACAATTGGGGCAGCGTCATCCCCTGCTGAACAGTTACCAGGTGCGTAATATCAGGCGAGGTAGAATTATCCAGCTTTTTAACTGTCTTTGGAGCTACATACAAGCTGAAATGCAACGATACTTTTGCCCTTAAAGGCGTTCCGTCTGGCTTAAAAAGCGAATAAGTAGTATTAAATGAATCGAGTACGCCATTAAAATTGAAGCCCTGTCCCCATTGAATTTTAATAAAGTTGGGGCGGTGTATCTTACCGTTAAATGTGAACACCGTTTTCTCCAGGGAAGCAATCTCGTTGTTCATGCTTAAGCGGTTGGGGTCTACTACTCCGGTACAATCTATCACAATGTCAAAATTCAACTGATCGCTCGGAGTGGCTTTGAATTTCTGTGAAGGTGAGCTGGTATTTGGCGGCTGCTTTTTGTTATACTCTATGCTCCGCTGCCAGGTGATCGAATCAGGATTGATCATCGTTTTATACTTCAGACCGTCAATAGCTGAGGTATAATTTTCGTCAGTATAAGCAGTCAATATTATCGGTTGTAAGCCCATTTTATATCCTTATTATCTTTTGTACCGGTCTCGCTTGTAACCGGCGCTGATCATCTTTTTACATTCCTCAAGCAGCTTTACCCTGATGTTGTTCAGTTCTTCTTCCGTCACCGTTTCAGACCTGCTCCTGTTACCGGTAGATATCTCCGTCTTAATAATTAGCTCCCTGATCTCGATCGGCATAACTCATCAATTAAATAAATTGTAAAAGAATGTTTTGGGCGAAATTCTAAAATAGGTATAAGCCAGTTCTATCGTCTCGATAACCAGGTCATTCTCCTGCGACCTTAGATCAGAAACCGAATATTTAACAGGATAAGCGCTGTAAAATGTCCACTTGGTAATCATCGAACCATCAGCTCCTAAAAGACTTACCGAAACATCGTGCGTGGTAATTTTATTTACAAAGCTTTGGTCGATGCAGTTAGCACACCAGTTAAGCAATTGCGATCCGGTGGGTACAAGCGCCCGCTTTAAAACCAAATTCTGACTGCTTGCAACTGTAGGCAGCCTGTATTTAAAGCGATTTTCTCCTCCACAAACAACTTCTTCAATACCTAACTCCTTAGATATTCCTGATACTTCCTGGAATGCGGCATCCTCTCCCGCAAATGACAGCTCGAAATAAAAGCCAACAGGATAATCAGCTCTTGCCATTGGTTACGATCAATTGTTCGTGTGCTATTTCAAGCGTATCAATTGCTACTTCGTTGCCGTCTGATTTAAGATCAGTACTGGTGATCTTCGTCGGCCAGGCATTAAGCAACTGCCATTGCATGGTTACATTACCTGATTCGTCGAGCAATCTTATCACAACCGTTACCCTCGCTATGGTATTCATCTTGATCTGGTTGCGCCAGTTCCAGAAGGTATTGTCATTCACAAATACGCCTCTTTTCATGGTCACGTTACCATACTTAACTATACCCGGCATTTTCTCGGTAGAGAAAAGCGCGCTGTTGCTTTTGCGATACTCGATTATTTGATGTTCTACGTCCATCCCGGATACTTCCTGGAAAGCTACTTTTGTAATTGAAGGGCCAAGATCAACTTCGAAGTTAAACTTGGGCATGGGCCATGTTGCGCCTTGTGCGCTGCCATTATCTGTTGCCATAATAAATTATTTTTGTTCTTTAATTAATTGAATTATTGCCGGTTAACTGGATACTGCCATCTGCTGCTGGAAGGTGAACACGATGAACTCAGCTGGTCTTACCAATGCTACTTTTACCGTCACATTCATAAAGCCGGCCAGGATATCGTCTGCTGTCATGGTGGTTCCCAAACCGCAGTCAACCGAGTACGCATCTGAAGGACTTGCCCCCTGCAGACCGCCTTCTTTCCATATGGTCACCAGGAAACTGCTCACCATAGCTTTTACAGCTTCCCAGGTATTCATCACATTTGGTTGGAATACATATGGATGAGCCGCGAGTTTGCATGACTGCTCAAGGAAAGTAGCAGTACGTCTTACCGGCAAGTATTTCCAATCGCCGCTATTGCCGTCCAGCGTGCGAGCCCCCCAAACCAGAATGCCGATACCATTAAAGAATCGTATGGCATTGATAGATTTGCCCGACAAAGCATCCACGTTTAAATTAGCCTGCTGACTGTCTGACAATTTGATCGGCAATGATGATACGCCAACTATCGAAGTATTTGCAGGAGCTTCCCATACACCATAGTTATTGTCGGTATTGGTGATCACACCCGCCATAGCACCACTAGGCGGCAATGTATTGGCATCGCCCAATATCTGGGAAATGATTTGATTATATGTCTGGCTTGCAGTAACCAAAGCATTATGATACTGGGTTACGGTTAAAGTCGGATTCTGAATACTATTTATGATCGAAGCAGTAACCGGGTCAGGATTATCCGGCGGACTTAAGAGCGGTAAAAGCTGTTTTACATCCCCGCCAAATAGACTGGTATAATCGAGGTCACCGCTTTGCATAATGGTGGTGCATATAAATGGATAATATGCTGTGCCGTAATTAAGCCCTACCACGCCTGTGTTATTTCTGAAGGTAGTAATATCATTGGTATACATGATAGGATCAGGGTTTTTCCCACCGATAATATCAAAAATGGATACCGCTGTCATCATATTAGAGCATTGCAGCAGCATCTCTTCCATCAGTGTGCCATTAGCGGCAACAGAAAGTAAGGTTGCTTCCGGGCAGATGTACATGGTAGGCTCTTCTTCATTTAGCAGCAAAGTAAGTCCGCCTAACAGGTCATTCAATTGAACATTGGGATTGACAACAGGCACACTTGGTGCCGCTGGTTTGCCGGATGGCGCGCCGTAACTTCCTACAGAAACGATATAAGCATCACCGCCGCCATTTTGATAAAACATCCGGACGCTGTTGTACAGGTAATAAACTGTATTAGGATCAGGCAAAACCGCATAATAGTTGTTGTCTATCATCATATAGCTCTGATTTACCGGTTTACTTTTTTGTTGCACCAGGTAATACTGCGGACTATACTGTTTTGTAGCAGCAGCAGGCGGGGCAGGATTTGGCAGGCAATAAATGGCCTGGAAATCGGCAAATGAGGTGATCTTTTGTGCGACGTTGGTGTACGATTGCCCTTCGTACATCGCCTGCGGCGTATAACCGATAAAAGCCGGAACGGCGGTTGCTACCGGTACTACCGAATTGGGGAAAGCATTAATCTCATTTATGTATACCCCTGGTGTTTGGATGGCGGATTCAAGCATAACTTATGATTTTATTTTTACTGATTTAACTTATATATACACATACATTGGTGACGCAAGCTGACTGGCTTGCCCATTTACCGTTCCTATTCTTGTAGGATCCGGATTAGGCAAACCTTTGAATATTATTTTGGATGATGATTTCTGACTATCAGCCTGTACTGAATTATTTACCAGGTCAAACCTTAAACCGGATACTTTACTTAATGGTAACAGATTGCTTCCTGAGGTGAATAAGATGGCCTTTTGTCCGTTATCCATTGTTACAGCTTCGGGGCCATCAAATCTGATCTCGTTCTTTCCTGAAATTGCCGGGTTATCCAGCTTAACAGCGCTTCTATTGATGATAAAATACTGCCATTGTGTTGCTCTTGCCGTATAGCTGATCACAAACTGAGCATATGGCTGTTTAATGAGATCGCCGAAATTTATTTTGAGGCTTCCGATACATTTTGCGTTAAAGTCAGGTGAAATATCTGCGTTGAGCTGAGTTACACCTTCATTATTGGTATTTGATTCACTCTGGCTATCATATACAAATTGACCAAGCCAGCCTAAAGGTGATTCAGTAAAAGTGCGGAATGCATCATCTGTTGTTTCCATGTCAAAGTCGAAATAGGTTGCCCTGGTAGTGTTGCTGATATAGTTTAAAAATGCAGGTATAGTACCTGAAGTATCGGCGTAAAGTTCAAATCCGTTTATAGTATCACGCCTCTTCAAACCAAAACGTTTAGACAGTTCTGCCGTCGCCTTCCCTTCCTTAAACCACACGCACCGGCAAATACCCTGCTCAAAATAGGAATGTGATACAGTTAGCTTAAACAGTGGTTGAAAATTGCTCCTGATCATACTGCCACCTGGTTTGAAATTTGAGAAATAGCTGTATTAACTGCAATCACTTCCTCTGTTTGTATAGTCAGCAATCGCATTTTGTAAATGACAGAGGGGGTGTATTTAGCCCCCATCGATGTCCACAAGCCTTGCATCTGGATATAATTGATTTTTTCAATTTCGAATTCCAGCCTGTTTACTCCCACCGGCATATTTGAAAATGAAGAGCGTTCAATAAGGTAATGTGACTGAAAAAACGCTATTACTGCACCAAGAAACCGCAGGGTCTCGTTATAATCATCAAAGTTTGAACTGATAAGCAGGTGAAGATTGTAGCGCTCGTAAGGGTTTATATCTGCATAATTTCCCCCGGGAAGCTTTTGATTTCGTATGTTAAATGCTTTGACTGTCTCCTGCTCGATATTAATCAGCGAGATCACTATTTTGTTATGATTGATTTCAGGTACTGAACCATTAGTTTCGACCAGGTTATTGAGCAGGGCATTATTCTCCTCCAGGCCAAACCGGTTCCTTAAAAACTGGTTTAAAACGTCTCTGAGAAATTGAAGCGAGCTGTTTATCACGGGATAATTCTTTAGGTAGCTGTTTGCATTTTTAAATGCTTTGTAAATTTAATAGAGACCGGGCCGAGTTATCAAATACAGTGCATGTACCTTTCGTATACAGTTTTAAACGGCGACCGTAGACAAATCGTAGACAGAAAGCGCCTGAAAAAAACACGGTTGATACTCCCCGTGCATGCGGAATGCTTTAACAATATGAATGATAGGTAGATAGAATCAGGCGGGGCTTTGTTCCTTCGGATCGACCGACCGTAAATAGGTCCGTAGGTCCTGCTCTCGTGGGAGCGACATTTTCTTCTTCAGCCGGTACTTATGGGTGCGCACACTCTCCTGGTTAATGCCCAGCAAATTGCCAATATGATCGTTGCTTATATTCATTTTTATGTAGCAGCAATATTTCAGATCGATTGGTGTCAGGTCGGGATACTTTTGAGCAAGCTTCCATAGGAAATGCGGATCGGTTTGCTCAAAATAAAGTTTAAAGTCATCCCAGAGTTTATGGTTATTTGCAGACATTTTAATAGCATTTGCAATCGAGATCAGCTCTGCCCTGACAGGATCATCTACGCTCTTATACAGTTCTGCTATCCGGTCTTTCACTTTTGATAACAATTCGGCTTTCTGGTTCAGTTCCATTACATACCTGCTCAGGTTCCTGGTATTGTCTTCGTGTTCAAAATGAGGTATGGGATCAGAGGTTTCCTTTTGTACCGAACCAGATGCAGAATGAAGTTTCAGAATTGAGTTTATTACCGGGATTAGCTGGCCTTGCTTATTTAACTGCTCATACTGATGCGGAAAAACAATTATATCATGCGGCCACTGCAACTGCTCGTTTCCAAAGGTTCGCGAAAGGCAAAGTAAAGGTGCGTTTACCTTCCCGGCGAAGGAGTTAAGGTCATTAAGTACAAACTGGTTATTCCGGAAACATAAAATGATCAGGTCCGCATCAGTTGATTTAACGATGCTGATCAGATCGGAGACTCTTGTGGCTGAAATAACATGATTGGGAAATGTTGCCCCCTCGATATTACTTAACAGTCCGGACAATACGATGGTGTCATCGCAGCCGATTAGTATAAGTTTCTCAAGGGTCATTTTTCGAAAAATATTATATAATTTAACTTTTACTTAATAATATTCCCATACCTCACCTTATCTGTCCTTAATTAATGTTCATGACTCAATACGCGCCGAACCTGCTTATTCTATCATTACCTAAGCTATCCGGATAAAATTGGGGTAATATTTTATCTCAAAATACCTGATAGTCAAACACCAATAATTTAATATAGCATTATGTAAGAGCGGGTTATGTGATCCTTGCCCTACTCTATTGGTTGGTCTGCTTTTCGAGACCGGTACTTCTTAGAAAAGCACCTAAAATAACACCTCTTTTAACTAATGTGCAACAGGTGTTTTAACGGTATTTTAACGATGTGAGAAACCGAAATGTTATCCGCAAATGGAAATTTTACGTGATACTTTTTATCAATTCAACGGCAATTTAAAGTAAAAGGTAGAACCTGTTCCTAATTCGCTTTCTACCCATATTTTACCATTATGCCGGGCGATGATCTCCTGGCATAAATAAAGGCCTATACCAAGACCGGAGATGTGAGCGTCGAGGTCTTCTACCCGGTAGAATCTCGAGAATACATTTCCTAGTTTATTAGCAGCGATGCCTATACCAAAATCCTGGATACTTACTGTAACGTCTTTCTCTGATTTATTTACTCCTACAATGATCTTACCCGAGCCGTGCGAATACTTAATTGCATTTGAAAGTAAATTAGCCATCACCTGCTCAATCCGCTGACTATCGGCTCTCGTCGTACATGTTTCCACTGTTGTCTCCAGCACGATGGTGTATTTATCGTTAGTTTGCTGCATCAATTCGATTGCATCACGAATAATTTCAAGCAAATCGAAGGTCGCTTTTCTCATTTGTAACTTACCCGCCTCAATTTTGGAAACATCCAGCAGATCGTTTACCAATCCACTTAGTTTGCGCACCTGCTTTATTGTTTTATCCACAAATCGCCCACTTTGTTCGTCGGTTTTTAGCCGGTCAATAATTTGCAGATAGCCTGTAATGCTGGTTAACGGAGTTTTTAGTTCGTGGCTCGCCAGCCCTATAAATTCATCTTTCTTTTCATTCAGCACCTTCACCTCGTCATACAGCCTGGCGTTGTCTATACTAATTGCAGCCTGTGCTGCGATAGAAATAACCAGGTCTTCATGATCCTTCGTAAATCTCGCTGATTCAGGATGCCCAAAAAATAGCCCGCCGATAACCTCACCTGATTGCGATATTACAGGTACGGCCAGGTAACTTACAACCGGCAAATGTCCTTTTGGCATTCCATTATGCGGAGGATTTTTACCATATCGCGAATCCTGGGTAATATCATCTGACCTTAACACGCGCTCTCCAGAAAAAGTGGGATGAAAAACTGCGGTGTTGCGCGGCATGCCAAACGACTCAAATGCCGATCTTTCTGCTCCTGATAAGGTAAACAACATGTATGATTCGCCATTTTCATTGACCTGGTTGTAAAAAAAAGCACCGAACGAAGCTTCAATTACCGAGGTAGTTGCATCAGTTACCTTCTGTAATATGGTTTCCAGGTCAAGACTTTCAGATACCAGTTTACCAATGGTATTCAATGTTTCCACCTTTTTAGTATACCGCTGCAATTCATCCTCATATTCTTTCTGCTTTGATATATCACGGGCAATCTTAGATGCACCGATAATATTCCCACTTTCATCAGCTATCGGAGAAATGGTAAGAGAAATTGGTACTCCCAGCCCACTTTTTGTAACCCTGATCGTTTCAAAGTGATCCACTTTACGCCCCTGGCTAATCTGGCTGATAATGAATTCTTCCTCCTTTAAGCGGTCTACGGGAATGATTATCGAAATATGTTTTCCTATGGCCTCCTTTTCGCTGTGACCAAAGAGCTTTTCCGCCCCCCTGTTCCAACTGGTAATTATTCCTTTCAGGGTTTTGCTAATTATGGCGTCATCCGAGCTATCCACTATCGACGCCAGCCTGGCTTGTCTTATGGTGTTTTCTGATGCCTTTGCAACAAATCCTTGCAGATCTGTTTGTGCTACACGCAATTCTTCATTAGTGGCAGCCAGCTCTTCATTAACAGAAGCCCATTCTTCATTAAGTGCTGCTAAATTTTCGTTAGCTGAGGACAGTTCAATATTCGCCGCCTCAATCTCTAATTGGCCTTCCTTCTGTTCATGGATGTCGGTACTTGTACCAACCCATATTTTGTTTTGGCCCTCTGCATCTTTGTGAACGGTGAACCGTGTTAAGTGCCAGCGATAAACACCATCGTGTCTTAATAGTCGCTGTTCCAGGGTCATTCCTACGCCGTTTTTAATGGCGCGGGGCCATTCAATTGCGGCAATCGCCCGGTCGTCGGGGTGTAAGATATCCCAAATTTTTCCTCTTAGTTCTTCAAGACTATACGTACCTGTATAATCATACCATTGCTGATTGTAATAGGTAGCGCGGCCGTCAGGCCCAGAGGTCCAGATTTTATGAGGTATAGCATCCGCAAGAAAACGAAATTGGTATTCGGCCCGTTTTCTTGAGGTGATCTCACTTATCGCGTCTTCATTTAACCGCGCATTTTCAAGCGCAAGCCCTATCAGGCTGGCAAAATTCCTGGCAAAATCAAGATCTGCCTCGTCAAAATAACGGTTTGCCCGGGATGAAATAAAGTTTGCTGTGCCTATTACTATATTATTCTTTTTTATAGGAGCTATAATCACTGATGTCAAACCGATTTTCCGCACAGCCTTTAGTTGTTCCGGATCGGTGATAATAGCAGCAATCATCTCGTCTGTAACTACCGGGACAAATCCGGGTTCCCCTGTCTTCAAAACTACCGCGGCCCCTACGTTACCTTCCGGATCAGGTGGATATTTTTTCCGGTATTGGTGGGCCCATTCTATTTTATCAGGATCCTTATGCTTTAAAACCTGTAGCTCGAACTGGTCATTTTTTATTATATCAATGGTAAGCCAATCGGCAAATGTTGGAACAATAAGTTCAGCTATTTTTTCAAGGGCGCTTTTCGTATCACGAGCCCGGGCCAATTCTTCCGAAGCCTCGTTTAAATAAGAGTATAGTAATTCTTTCTTTTTATGGACTGTGATATCCCGGATAAAAAGATAGGTTAATATGCTCTCCTGCGTACGGTGCACCTTTGAGCTTATGGATATCCATTGGGTGGTTTCTTCAGCTATATTTAACTTAAACTCTCCATCCCTAATTTCTTCCGACCGCATTAGTTTACCCTCATTCATCTTATCCGGAGCAACATCAGAATAGAAACTAAACAACGACTGCCCTATGATATTATGCTTATCCAGGCTCATATCAGATAATGCACCTGAATTTGCATAACGAATAATCCCATATGTGTCTATTGCAAGCATACCTATAGCGCTATAGTCGTACACCTGCTGAAGACCAGCGTGATCAGGAAGACATTGTTCAGTAAGTTGGTTTACAACCTTGGTCATTATTATAGATAGAAAATGAAATAATCAATTTATGTCCCCAAATAGGCTCTGGAAAAATATAAAAATCAAGATCATTTATTTAAGATGTTGTGCGAGGATCTTCTTCCCCACTTTTCAGGAGTATCCCTGGTAACGT
>Ga0207667_10006916_pt1 | contig 13704 bp, 10 predicted proteins | sample KBSCornC52_FD_184301 | JGI IMG/M metagenome (GOLD analysis project Ga0207667, IMG submission 184301) | Corn rhizosphere microbial communities from Kellogg Biological Station, Michigan, USA - KBS Corn C5-2 (SPAdes) (version 2) | ecosystem: Host-associated > Plants > Roots > Rhizosphere > Soil ...
CCGAACTCCGCGCGAGCGTGCGCGGAGAGGTGCGCTTCGATGCGGCCAGCCGGGCGATGTATGCGACCGACGCCTCGAACTACCGGCAGGTGCCGGTCGGCCTGGTGATCCCGCGGGACGCCGAGGACGTCGAGCGGACGCTCGCGGCTTGCCGGAAATTCGACGCGCCGATGGTCTCGCGCGGCGGCGGCACGAGTCTGGCCGGCGAGACGTGCAACGCGGCGGTCGTGCTGGACTTCAGCAAGTACATGCACCGGATCGTCGAGATCGACTGGGAGGGCAAACGCGCGCGCGTCCAGCCGGGCTGCGTGAACGACGATCTGCGCGACCGGGCCGAGGAGCGGCATCTGACCTTCGGACCCGACCCCGCGACCCACAATCGCAATACGTTCGGCGGGATGATCGGGAACAATTCGTGCGGCATGCACGCCCAGATGGCGGGCAAGACGGAAGAGAACACCGAGGAGCTCGACATCGTCACCTACGACGGCCTGCGGATGCGGGTCGGGCCGACCTCGGATGCGCAGTACGAGCGGATCGTGGCCGAGGGCGGGCGCCGCGCCGAGATCTACGCGCAGCTGCGCGCGCTGCGCGACCGGTACGCCGACCAGATCCGCGCTCGCTTTCCCAAGATCCCGCGCCGGGTCTCGGGCTTCGCGCTCGATCAGCTGCTGCCCGAGAACGGCTTCAACGTGGCCCGCGCGCTGGTCGGAACCGAAGGCACGTGCGTGACGGTGGTCGAGGCGACGGTGCGGCTGGTGCACAGCCCGCCGGAACGCGCGATCGCGATCGTCGGCTTCCCGGATCTGGGCGCGGCCGCCGACCAGGTGCCGTTCTGCGACGAGCACGGGCCGATCGCGCTCGAGGGCATGTCGGCCTCGATGTTCGAGTACATGAAGCTCAAGGGCGAATCCGAGGGCGGCCGCGCGATGTTCCCCGCGGGCGAGGCGTGGCTGATCTGCGAGTTCGGCGGCGATACCGAAGAGGAGGCGGCCGGCAAGGCGCGCGGCTTGATCGAGGCATTCGCACGCGTTCCGCAGCCGCCCTCGACGAAGCTGGTGGACGACCGCGACCGGCAAGCGCAGTTCTGGGCGTTTCGCGACAACGCGCTGGGCGCGACCTCGAAGATCCCGGGTCAGGCCGACTACTACCCGGGCTGGGAAGATTCGGCGGTCGACCCCAAGCGGCTCGGCGACTACGTGCGCGCGTTCCAGGCGAAGCTGGACGAGTACGGCTATAAGGGCTCGATCTACGGCCACTTCGGCCAGGCCTGCGTGCACGTGAGCATCGATTTCGACCTGTTCACCGCGCCCGGCATCGAGAAGTACCGGCGCTTCGTGACCGAGATGGCGCACATCTGCGTGGCCCACGGCGGTTCGCTCTCGGGCGAGCACGGCGACGGCCAGGCGCGCGGCGAGCTGCTCCCGATCATGTACGGCGACGAGCTAGTGCAGGCGTTCTGGGAGTTCAAGTCGATCTGGGATCCGCGCGACCGGATGAATCCGGGGAAGGTCGTGCACCCGTACAAGCTCGATCAGAACCTGCGCTGGGGGCCGACCTACGCGCCTTGGGAACCCGAGACCCACTTCCACTTCGAGGAAGATCGCGGCAGCTTCGCGTTCGCCGCCAACCGGTGCGTCGGGACCGGCAAGTGCCGCAAGCACGACGCCGGAACGATGTGCCCGAGCTACATGGCGACCAAGGAAGAGGCGTACTCCACGCGCGGACGGGCGCGTCTGCTCTTCGAGATGCTCGAAGGCGATCCGATGACCAACGGCTGGCAGGACGAAGGCGTGAAGGACGCGCTCGACATGTGCCTGTCGTGCAAGGGCTGCAAGGGCGAATGCCCGGTCAACGTGGACATGGCCACGTATAAGGCCGAGTTCCTCTCGCACTACTACGAGAAGAAGCGCCGGCCGATCGCGGCATATGCGTTCGGGTTGATGTTCTGGTGGGCGCGGCTGGCGTCGCTCGCGCCCGGACTCGCGAACGCCCTGACCCAGACGCCGGGGCTGCGCGAGCTGGCCAAGGCGGTCGTGTCGCTGGCGCCCAAGCGGACCATCCCGCTGTTCGCGCCGCAGACGTTCCGCGCGTGGTTCGCGCGGCGGCCGGCGCGCAACCTGGACAAGCCGCAGGTCATCCTGTGGGCGGATACCTGGAACAACCACTTCCACCCGACGACCGCGCAGGCCGCCGTCGAGGTGCTCGAAGACGCCGGCTTCCAGGTCACGATTCCGACCATCGAGCTGTGCTGCGGGCGGCCGCTCTACGACTACGGGATGCTCGGCCTGGCCAAGACGATGCTGCGCGACGTGTTGCGCGCGCTGCGTCCGCAGATCCGGGCGGGCGTGTGCGTGGTCGGCCTCGAGCCGAGCTGCGTCTCGGTCTTTCGAGACGAGATGACCAACCTGCTCGGCCCGGACGAAGATGCCAAGCGCCTCAAGGAGCAGACGTATCTGCTGACCGAGTTCTTGGCGGCGAAGGCGCCGGACTACGCGCCCGCGCGCCTGGAGCGCAAGGCGCTGGTGCAAGAGCATTGCCACCACAAGTCGATCCTGGACGTCGCGGGCGAGGCGAAACTGTTCGACGCGATCGGACTGAAGTACGAGATGCCGGATACCGGCTGCTGCGGGATGGCCGGGCCGTTCGGCTTCGATGCCGATCACTACGACGTCTCGATCGCGATCGGCGAACGCGCGCTCTTGCCGAAGGTGCGCGCGGCCGACGACCGGACGATCATCGTGGCCGACGGATTCAGCTGTCGCGAGCAGATCTCGCAGACGACCGCGCGCCAGGCGCTGCATCCCGCCCAAGTGTTGAAGATGGCGATCGACGCGCGCGCCGGCGAGGCGCACGATCCGTTCCCGGAGCGACGCTATATGACCGACGTGAAAGCCGCTTCGGCCCGGGCGGCCCGTAGCGGCGTCATCGGTCTGCTGGCGCTGGCCGGCCTCGGAGTAGCGGCCGCGCTGGCGCTCGGGGCGCGACGCCGATGAGCCCGACGCGCGTGGTGATCCTGGGCGGCGGGTTCGCGGGCACGGCGACGGCACGGGCGCTGGACCGGGCCGGCCGCGAGCGGGTCGACGTGACCCTGGTCAGTCGCGAGAACTTCATGTTGTTCACGCCGATGCTGCCCGAGGTCGCGGGCGGCTCGATCGACGGGCGCGACATCATGCAGCCGCTGCGGGCGGCGTTGGCCAACCGGCCGTCGTCGCGGTTCGAACTGGGCGAAGCGATCGAGGCGGATACCACCGGCAAGACCGTCACCCTTCGGCACCCGGTCACCGGCGATGAGAAGACGCTCGCGTACGACGAACTGGTGCTGGCCATCGGCTCGACCGCATCGACCATGGGCGTGCCGGGAGTGGCCGAGTTCGCGCTGCCGTTCAAGACGATGGCGGACGCCGAGACCGTGCGCCGGCGCGTGGTCGGCGCCTTGGAGGCGGCCGCCGGGACGACCGATCTGCTCGAGCGGGATCGCCTGCTGCGCTTCGCGATCGTCGGCGGCGACTTCACCGGAGTCGAACTGGCGGGCGAACTGCGCGCGTTCCTCTCGTCGATTCTCGCGTACTATCCCGGCATCGATCCGGGAGCGGTCGAGCTGGTGGTGGTGGAGTCGGGGGAGCGACTGCTCGGGCACCTGCCCGAGAAGTTCGGCAAGTATGCGGCCGCGGTGCTGAGCGGCCGCAGGATCTCGCTGCGGCTGCGCGAGGACGTCGCATCGGTCGACGACGGCGGGATCGCGCTGCGCGGCGGCGAGCGGATCGCGAGCGCGACGGTGATCTGGGCGGCCGGCGAGAAGCCGTCGCCGCTGGCCGAAGCGCTCGGACTGAAGACCGACAAGCACGGCGCGATCGAGACGGGGCCCGATTTCGCGGTCGGCCCGCACGTGTGGGCGCTGGGCGATTGCGCGGCCGTGCCGCGTCCGCACGGCGGCACGTACGCGCCGCTCGCGCAGAACGCGATCCGCGAAGGCGCGCTGTTGGGACGCAACATCCTGGCGCGGATCGCAGGCCGGCCGACCCGGCCGTTCCGCTACCGCGAACTCGGGCAGATGGCCTCGCTCGGCGACCGGACCGGCATCGCGGCGCTGCCCGGCGGACATATGCTCGCCGGTCTGCCGGCCTGGCTGCTGTGGCGCGCGTACTATCTCGGCCGCGTTCCGGGTTGGGCGGATAAGGCGCGGATCGCGCTGGACTGGTCGATCGGATCGGCCTTCAAGCCGCCGACGTCGCGACTCTCGATGCTCCAGGAGAAGACCCATGCGTTTGGCAGGTAAGGTCGCGATCGTGACCGGCGGAGATACCGGGATCGGCAAAGCCATCGCGACCGGTTTGGCGCGCGAAGGCGCAAGCGTGGTGGTCGATTACGTGGGGGCGTCTCGTCCGGCGGACGACGTGGTGGACGAGATCGAGAACTTCGGCGGCAAGGCGCTCGCGGTCGCGGGCGACGTCAGCAAACCGGGCGAGGTGACCGAGCTGATGGACCGGACGGTCGAGCGCTTCGGCGGGATCGACATCCTGGTCAACAACGCCGGGATCGAGCACAAGGTGCCGTTCCTCGAGACGCCGCTCTCGTTGTGGAACGAGGTCATCGCGGTCAATCTGACGGGCACCTGGAATTGTTCGCAGGCCGCCGCCCGGCGGATGGCGGCGCAGAAACGGGGCGGCCGGATCATCAACATCTCGTCGGTGCACGAAGAACTGGCGATGCCGACCAACGCGCCCTACTGCGCGTCCAAGGGCGGGATCCGGATGCTGATGCGCACGATCGCGCTGGAGTTGGCGCCGCACGGCATCACCGTGAACGACGTCTGCCCGGGCGCCGTCGACACGCCGATGGACGCGAAGCTCAAGAGCGACCAGGACGAACTCGACCGGCTGCTGGGCGAGATCCCGCTGCGGCGCATGGCCAAGCCCGAAGAGATCGCGGAACTCTGCACCTTCCTGGCCTCGGATGCGGGCGCGTACGTGACCGGCGCATCCTACGTGATCGACGGCGGCATGACCAAGCAGTCGGGGAGCCTCTAGCGGATGGACACGATCACCCACGTCACGGGGACGGGCGAGCGGATCTCGCGCTACGAGATCTCGGACCGGCAGATGGCCGCCGGCAGCACGTTCGGATCGCCGAAGGCGACGATGACGATCAAGGCGACCGGCGCGATCGAGAAGTTCTACTCGGGCGACCTCGGCCTCGAGATGTTCGGAACGGTGCTGCTCGGCCATTGGGACGAGGTGACCGGCATCCCGCTCTCGCCGCTGCCGGGCGAGTTCCTGATCCACCCCGAACATCAAGAACACATCTTCCGTCTCTCCAACGGCGTCCAGGTACGCGAGCGGCTGTTCGTGCTGAGCGGGAAACCGGACGGCGACAAGGTCGACCCGCCGGCCGGCTATTACGAGGTCGAACTCTACAACGACACCGCGCAGACGGTCGAGATCGGCACGTATGCGTTCGCCCAACTGCGCGGCAACTCTCCCCACGGCATCGCGACCGCCTACAGCAAGAAGCATCGCGCGATCGTGGCCTGGAACACCAAGAACCCGGACCTGGTCCGGATCGTCGGCAGCAGCTGCGAGCCGACCAGTTACGAGGTCTGCGGCGACAACGGCAAGGTCGTCTCGACCGTCTCCCCCGGGATGCTCGACGGGACGACCGGAACGTCGACCGACGATCCGATGGCGACGTTCCATTTCTCGCACCGGCTCAAGCCCGACGAGCTGGCGCGCTTCCACCTGAAGCTGTCGTTCTCGGGGAAGGGACGCGCCTCGGCCACGCGCACGTATGCGAAGTGTCCGAGCGCGTCGACGGCGCTGGCGGCGACCCGGCGGTACTACCACGAGGTCCTGAGGCGAGCGGTGGTGATCTGCCCGGACCAAGACGTCAACCGGGGCGTGCTGTGGGCCAAGGCCAACATGCTGCGCACCCAGACGCTGGCTCCGACCGGCTGGTGTTTCGTCAACGATCCGACCCGTTCGAACAACAGCGTGGGCCGCGACACGTCGTGGTTCGCGTTCGGCGCGGACTACATCACGCCGGAGTTCAGCCGCAAGTCGCTGCTGTGGTACGCCGAGCATCTCGAGAAGGACGGGATGGTGGTCGAGTACTACGACATCCGCACCGGCAAGACGGCCGACTACGGGATGAACATCAACGACAACACGCCGTTGCTGATCCTCGCGATGTGGCACTACTACAACACCACCGGCGATCGCGAGTTCCTGGAGCGGATCTATCCGTGCGCGCTGCGCTCGGCCCGCTACATCCTCTCGCAGCGCAACCGCGAAGGGCTGGTGTGGTGCGACGCCTCGGGGACGTCGGACTGGGGCATCGTGGGCTGGCGCAACGTGATCGCCAACTACCGGCTCTCGGGGGCGACCACCGAGGTCAACTCGGAGTGCTACGCGGCCCTGCAGACGGTCTCGCACATGGCGCGCGTGCTCGACAAGCACGAGGCGAGCGCGGCGTTCAAGCGATCGGCCGAGGAACTGCGCGACGCGATCAACCGCCATCTGCTCGATCCGGATACGAACCTGTACTACCTGAACATCGACCTGGACGGGACCAAGCGCACGGACTGCACGGCGGACATGGTGTTCCCGCTGATGTTCGGGGTGGCCGACGACGAGACGGCGGCGCACATCATCGGACGCCTGAGCAGCGAGGAGTTCTGGACCGAGGCCGGCATCCGGACGGTGCCGCGCAACGCGGTCAACTACGGTCCGACCCACGGCTACGGCCTGCTGGGCGGCGTCTGGGTCGGGGTGAGCTTCTGGTACGCGTTCGCGGCGGCGCGCTTCAACCCGGCGTTCATGGCACGCTCGCTCGGCCTGAGCTTTCGCCATTACTCGAGCGATCCGCTGCGCAACAACACGGTCCCCGGGCAGTTCTCGGAATGGCTGCACGGCGAGACGCTGGTGAACCAGGGCATGATGCTCTCGCCGTGGTTCCCGCCGCGCTATCTGTGGGCGGCCATCGAAGGCGCGGCCGGATTGGACATCTCGACCGGCACGCCGAGCGTCAACCCGAAGCTCGCGCCGGACTGGCAGTGGATGGGCGTGCAGAACCTGCCGTTCCGCGGCAAGCATCTGACCTGGTTCGCGGTCCGGCTGCCGGAGCTGCAGATGTACGGCAACTTCCAATTCGACCGCTCGGCTTCGAGCGTGGTGTACGAGAGCGACATCACCGCCTCGGTCCACGTGACCGGCGACGCCGCGACCAGCATGGGCCTGCGCAAGGGCGAGAACCTGGTGCTGTTCGTCGGCAACACGACCGAGCACACGGTCACGACCGCCGTCAGCGTCGACGTCCCGCTGCGCGGATCGTACGCGGTCAAATCGTTCAACAGCCTGCGCGGCGCGTGGGTGGACGGCGAACCCGCCGACGCCACCGCGCTGCGGCGCGGGCTGCCGCTGCAGCTCGATCGCAAGGGCTTTTGCGTGCTCGAACTATTCCAGGAGGTATGAGGGTGAGAGGTCGGGACCGGTTCGGGATCAGCGAGTTCACCACGTGGCCGTGGTCGTTCGAGCGCGATCTGGCGCAGTTCGCGGCCCACGGCGTGGACGCGATCGAGATCTGCGAGTTCAAACTCGACCGCGACGACTACGCGCCGCAGCTGCGCAGGCTCGCGGCCAGCGGTCTGGGAGTGAGCTCGGTCCAGTCGACCGTCCATTCGCTCTTCCCGGACAGCCTGGCGCCGTCGCCGCGCAGGCCGGAGGACCGCGTGCACCATATGAAATGGGCGATCGAGCGGATCGCGCCGCACGTCCCGGGCGACGTGCCGTTCGTGGTCATCACCGGGGCGGCGCCCGACGGCGACACCCAGATGGTCTACGACGCGTGCCTAGAAGCGCTCCCGGATCTGGCCGAGTTCGCGGCCGAGCACGGCGTGCGGATCGCGTTCGAGCCGCTCAACCCGGTGCTGTTCAACACCGATACGGCGCTGTGGGGGCTGGATCAGGCGCTCGAGCTGGTGGCGCGGATCGACCACCCGGCTTTGGGCATCTGTCTGGACAGCTGGAACGTGTTCCAAACGCCGGATCTGCACGACGTCATCCGGGCGTGCGGCGAGCGCATCTTCCTGGTGCAGCTCAGCGACTGGCGGCGGCCGCGATCGGGGGCCGACCGCGTCGGCCTGGGGGATGGCTCGATCGATAACGCGGCCATCGTGCGTTCGGCGCGCGAGGCCGGCTACGCCGGTCCGTACGTGGTCGAGATCTTCTCGGACGAGTCGCTCCCCGATTCGATCTGGCGATCGGACCTGGACGCGGCGATCGACCGCAACGCCGAGGCGTTCGTGCGCATCTGGGACGCGAGCACGGCATGATCCCGCGCCGCATCCACGACCTCAGCCAGCCGGTCTTCACCAACTGCCCGCAGTATCCGGATACCGATCCGCGGCCGGCCCACGTGGCGCTGTTCTATACGGCCGCGGTCCAGGGCGTCAACAAAGAGATCGTGACGATCAGCAGCCACACCGGCACGCATTGCGACGCGCCCTATCACTTCTTCGACGACGGGATGACGATCGACCGCGTTCCGCTCGAGACCTACGTCGGCAACGCGGTCGTGCTGGACCTGCGCGCGAAGCAGCCGGGTTCGGCGATCGAGCGGACCGATCTCGAGCCGCACGGCGACCGGATCGGGCGCGACGACATCGTGCTGCTCAACACGGGCGGCGGGGCGCGGCGGGCGAACACGGCGGCGTTCCTGACCGAGTACGTGTATCTGACCGGCGAGGGCGCGCAGTGGCTGGTCGACCGCGGGGTGAAGGGCGTCGGCATCGATGCGGTGAGCATGGGCGGCTACGACGATCCGGCGACGTCGGGTCCGCCGCATCGCATCCTGCTCGGCAGCGGGGCGTTCATCGTCGAGGAGTTGTTCTTTCCGGACGAGGTGATGGACGGGCGCGCGCGGCTGTTCGTGGCGGCGCCCGTCAAACTGCAGGGCTGCGGGGGTGCCTGGACGCGGGCGGCGCTGTGGGAGTTCGCCGAGTGATCGAGGACCTGGAGCGGCGCGTCGGACGGCTGGATCAGGTCGCGGGGATCGCGGAGATCGCGTTCGCCGACGGCCGCGCGCGCGGCGCGCGGGCGTTCGACGTGCGCAGCGGCGGTGGGCTGCGATTCACCAGCGTGGCGGACCGGGCGCTCGACGTCTGCGCGCTCGAGTGCGACGGCGTTCCGCTCGTCTGGCACGGACCGGGCGGGGTGGCGGCTGCGGGCAGCGACTACGACGGAAGCGACCGCGCGTTCGCGCGGAACTTCTTCGGCGGTCTGTTCACGACGTGCGGCCTCGGGAACTTCGGACCCGGAGGCGAGGATGCGTACGGGTCGTTCGGGATGCACGGCCGCGTCAACCATCTGCCGGCGGAGGGCGTATCGACGCGGACGCTGCGCGAGGACGGGTGCGCCCACTTCGAACTGTCCGGAACGGTGCGCGAGGCGCAGGTGTTCGGCGAGGACCTCTCGCTCGAACGCACGCTGCGGGTGGAGATGGGCGCGCGGCGACTGCGGGTGCGGGATGTCGTGATCAATCGCGGCGGGACGCGGCGACCGCACATGCTGCTGTACCACTGCAACGCCGGGTATCCGTTGCTGGATACGAACGCGCGGCTGCACGTGTCGGCCCGCGCCATGCGCCCCCGGGACGAGCAGGCGGCCCGCGGGATCGCGGAATGGGACCTCGGCGGCGAGCCGGATGCGACGTTCGCGGAGCAGGTGTTCGTGCACGAACCGGCTGCCGGTCCGGACGGCCGCGCGCGGGCGATGATGGTGAACCGGGCGTTGGACGGGGGGCGCGGCATGGCGCTGGCGCTGCGATACGATCCGGTCCAACTGCCGGCCCTGTTCACGTGGCGGATGCTCGGCGTGAAGACGTACGTGATGGCGTTCGAGCCGGCGAATTGTCCGACGATCGAAGGACGCGCGGCGGCCGGCGAGCGCGGAACGCTGCCGTTCCTGGAACCGGGCGAGCGGCAAGCGTACGATCTGGAGTTCGAGGTGCTGCGCGGGGACGACATCGATCGGGAACTGCACCATATCGCGTCTGCTCGCTAGCGGGGCCCAGCGCTCGTTCGCTCACACAGCCATGTTTAAGAATACATCGCGCCGTGAAGAATGGAGTAACTGCATCAGCGAGGACACACGAGATATGGCATCAATGCGGCCGGTAGCGGCGGGTCTCTTCAGTGCGCTCATCTTCATCGCCGGGACGGCGACGGCGCTCGCGGATAAGGGCGGCGTGCCGCACAATCCGAACGCCGGCGCGCCGCCGGCGGCCGGACACGGCAACGGCAACGGCAACGGAAACGCCAACGGAAACGGAAACGGCAACGGAAACGCGGGCGGCGCGCCCGGCGGCTCGATCGGCCCGGGCGGACTGACGGGCGGTCCGAACGCGCCGCACGGCAACGGGAATGCCGGCATCGGCGGACCGGCGATCGGCGGCGGGACGCTCGGAGAAGGCGCCGTCACGTTCGACGGCAAGAACGTCACGCTGCGGACCGCCAACGGCACCGCCTCGTTCGAGATCGCGAACGACGGCGTGAAGCGCGGATTCGCGGCACTGCACGGCAACGAAGCGATCCTCTACTCGCTCGACGGCAAGCGGGTCAGTTCGGTCGGCGAACCCAACGAGACGATCACCGCGAAGGTCACCAAGCGCGATCGCGACGACGTGATCGTCACGCTGGCGGACGGCGAGCAGCGTTCCGTGCATCTCGGGCACGACGCGCTGGACCACATGCGCGTCGGCAACGGCTCGACGCTGGAGCTGCGGACGTTCGGCGATAGCAGTCGCGTGAGCGTGCGCAGCCTCGGGGCGAGTCGCGGGCGCGCGGTGGCCAACGGCCATACGTTCGATAAGTTCGCCCGCGGCGCGGCGCATCACGCCGCTGCCGTCGCGGCCCGCGCGAAGGCCCACGCCAAGGGCCGCGACGCCAAGAAGGCGGTCGCGCTGGCGGATCCGTCCCGCTCGCACGGCAAGAAGAAGTGCGGCGAGGCCGCCGGCGGACCGGGCGGCAGCCCGGCCGGTGCGATCCAGGCGTCCAAGGATGCGAGCAACGATGCATCGGGCCACAACCCGCCCGGACTCCCCCACGAGTGCATCAATCCGGCCGGCAATACGCGCGGCTTCTGCAAGTCGGGCGGCGGCGGCGCGGTCGATTGCAGCGGCGCGAGCGTCGGCGGCGGAACGCCCGCAGCGGTCGCCGCGATGACGGCGGCGCAGACGAAAGATCGCGGCGCCAAGAAGTGCGGCGACGCGGCCAACGGCGGCGCGAATCCCGCGTACGCGAATCAGATGGCGAAGGACGCGGCCAACGACGCGTCGGGCCACAATCCGCCCGGTCTCCCGCACGAGTGCGTCAACCCGGCCGGACACGTCCGCGGATTCTGTCGATCGGGTGGATCGTCGGTCGACTGCGGAAGCATCACGAGCGCTTCATCGACGCCGGTCGCTAGCGCGATCGCGGGCGGACGACCGGGCAAGAAGTGCGGCGACGCGGCGGCAGCGGCCGCTCGCCGGAACCCGGCGTACGCCAATCAGATGAGCAAGGACGCCGCCAACGATGCGTCCGGGCACAACCCTCCGGGCCTGCCGCACGAGTGCGTGAACCCTGCGGGGAACACGCGCGGCTTCTGCAAGTCGCGCACGACCGACGTCGCGGATGCCTGTTCGGGTGCGAGCGGCGGCGTGGCGGCAGCGTTGCCGGCGCCGGTCGTCGTCCCGGCGGCTCGCCGGGTGCCCATCCCCGCGTCCGGCCAGGGCTTCCGGCCCGCGTCGGGTCGCGCTCCGGTCGGCGCGCCCGCGGGCTCGTCGCTCGGCGGCCCGCTCGCGCCCACGACGTCGCGCGCGGTCGCCTCGGCTCCCGCAGCGATCAAGCCCGTCGGCGCACGCCACGCCGCGCTTCGGCGGCCGACCCGCGTACTGGCCGCATCCAGGGCGCCGGTCGCGCGAGCGGTCTACGCGGCCGGCGCGAAGCCGTGCGTCTGGCACAAGTCGCAGGTCCTGGCATCCGGATCGCATCCGTTCCGGGTGCCGACCTCGGCCGTCGCCGGGCACCACCCGCGCCTCATGAAGAAGTGCCGCCTCGTCCGATAACGGCCGCGGCCGCACCGGACGAAAAAGGGGACCGTACGCGGTCCCCTTTCTCTATCCCATGTCGCCCCAATCGTAATGTCGCGTTCGCGAGAAATACGGCGGCCCGCTCTTGATGACGATCTCGGTGTGATTGTAGAGCCGGATCGCGCGCGGATTTCCGGTGAACCTTTTCCCGTCGACGACGAAGCGCAGCCGCGTTCCGGGACGGGCGAACAGCGGTCCGGCGCGGTACGGATCAAGTTCGGCTCCCCAGACGTCGAAGAATTCCCCGAGGGTGAAGAAGCGGCGCACCGGGACCTCGTCGTGGATCAGGCCGTCGGCGGTGTGCGTGTGCAGCCAGTACTGGCAATCGCCGCGCTGCGGAATGCCGATCCCGGCGGGCACCGGGACGCGCCTGCCGCGATCGTAGAGCGCGAGGAATTGGTGGATGTGGACGACCGCGCCCTCCATCCCCTCGCAGCGAATGCCGTCGATCGGCCGCGGTTGGCTCGGATGATGGGCCGGAACGGCGGCCAGGACGGCCGCCAGTGCGAAGGCGCGCAGCACGCGCTAGTCGGTGAAGTCTTGGACGAAGAGCATCGATCCGTCGGGCGCGACGATCGCTCCGATACCGACCTTTTGGAAATGACGCTGCACGATGTTGCGAAGGTGTTCCGGGCTCTCCAGGAGGGCGCGATACGCCGAGGGCTCGTCGTCGCTCTGGGCGATATTCTCGCCGGCCCATCCGAACGCGATCCGGTCTTTCTTCATGCGGTCGAAGGGCGAGTCGCCGTCTTGCGACGCGTGGTCGAAATACCCGTGGGTCGCCATGTCGATCCCGTGTTGGCGGGCGATCGTGCTGAGCTTCGGATCGAGCGTGAGGGCGGGCAGCCCGGAACGGCTGCGAGTGGCGTTGATATCGGCCAGCATCCGGCGCTCCGCCGATGCGGCGACGGACGCACCGCCGACGGCCATGGCCAAGGCGAGAGCATGGATCATGCCGGGAAAACGTTCCGCACTACCCCAAAGGTTCACCTTTCAAAACATGCGACCCGAAAAATTGTCGCGCCTTTGAGAAGGCGCTTGGTCGACCGGTGAGAAGGCGATGGGACGGAGGGACTGTATGCTTCGTTTCATCGCGCGTTCGATCGGCGTGCTTGCCGTGCTCGTGCCGCTCGCCGCGGCGGCCCAGCTCCCCGTCCCGGCGGGCGTCAACCTGCACAACGGCTACATCGAGGTGATCAATCGCGTCGCCTATCACGACGGGTTCAGCTATCCCGGCGCCGTGAAGCTGAATGGGAGGCTTGAGGGGCACGTCGGCTCGGGCGGAACCATGACGCTGAACCAGTGCTGCATCGTGGCCGGTACGCACTACGTGGTCGAGCTCAACTATGCGGACACCGCCGGCCAGCGGTCGCCGATCGGGGTGACGCCCCGGCTGTGCAGCATCCGCGGCATCCCGTTCGGCTATGCGGTCGTCGAGTTCACCGGCACGATCAAGAAGACGCGGGAGGGCTCCGGATCGCCGACCCGCTTCGAGGCGTTCGGCTTCAGCGAGCGGCGCGTCGACGTGGCCTGTCCGTTCCAGCACTAACACACTGGCGGCTTTCGTCTTGACAGTTG
>Ga0207667_10006917_pt1 | contig 13703 bp, 12 predicted proteins | sample KBSCornC52_FD_184301 | JGI IMG/M metagenome (GOLD analysis project Ga0207667, IMG submission 184301) | Corn rhizosphere microbial communities from Kellogg Biological Station, Michigan, USA - KBS Corn C5-2 (SPAdes) (version 2) | ecosystem: Host-associated > Plants > Roots > Rhizosphere > Soil ...
CGGTCACCGCGCCGCCCACGACGACCGCGGCGCCCAAAGCGAGCGGCTCGGCAGCAGCGGCGGGTAGCGCCAAACCGCCTTCAAGCGCCGCGCCGGCCACGAGCGGCAGCGCCGCACCCGTGGCGCGCGAGCCACACCCGGATACGGCGGCCATCGCGCTCGATCTCGACGCGCTCAAGAAGACGCGCCCCGACCGCAAGCACGCCGAGTTCGTGGATCTGCAAGCCCGCTTCGGCGGGCTGCTCGCCGATCCGCGTGCCACGGCGGAGCTCAAACAACATGGCCAGCGCATCGCTTATTTGCAGCGCATTCGCGCGCTGGCCGTGAAAGCCAACGATGGCAACTTCGTCAAGAGCGTCGATGCGCTGATCACGACCGAGGAAACGCGCGATGCCAACGCGCTGAACGCGCTACGCGCGAGCGCACTGCCCACCGCCGTGCCGGGAGCCGTGACCGCGGTGCCCGTGCCAGTTGCCCCGGGAGGAGGCTCCAAATGAACAGTCGCCATTTTCTGTTACTCGTGCTCGCGGGTTCTTTGCTCGAGCTCGGCGGCTGCAAGAACTTGCTCAAGAAACGCGATCCGGACGCAGCACCGTCCGCTGCGCCGGTCGCAGTCGTCGTGCCGTCCGCAACGGTCGCGCCCGTGGCGCCGGCCGTGCCGGAGCCTGCGCCGGCGCAGCCCGTAGCCGACGAAGCCACCGTCCCCACGTCACAAGATTTCGAGGACGACGCGTTCGCGAAGATCACGCCGGCGAATTTTCGCGCACAGTTCGCGCAAATAAAAGCCGAAGTCGCCAAACCGTGAGCGCGGAGAGCTCGCGGGCTAGCAAGACATCAAAGTGCAAAACCAGTTGATCGACGCGAAGGTATTTCCACCCGCGCTGATCTCGAAATAATTGTAGCCGTCGATCGGCGTGTAGGTCGCTGCGACACCGCAAGTGGCTGCCACGCCGTTCACCTTCAGGGTGCGCCCGTCGAAGCTCGAGCACCCGACGGTGTTGAATTTTTCCTTGGTGCGCAGGCAGACATCTCCCGCTCCAATGGATCCGGAATTTCCGCCGGTTACGTCCTTGGGATTGGCGCACGGCCCCGTACTCGTGGCTCCCGCACTACCAGCGGTGCCAGCACCGGCCGCGCCGCTCGAGCTGCCGCCGGAACCAGTTCCGGAGCTGCCGCCAACATGGGCACCCGAGGCCCCAGCCGCACTCACGGTACCGCCGGCTCCGCCGCTGGACGCGCCCGCCATCATGCCGCTGGTGCCGCCAAACGCGAGTTGACCGCCGAAGCTCGCGCCGCCGCCGAGTGAGCTGCTCCCGCCGCTCACAGTGCCGCCTTGGGATCCAACCACGCCGCCGGCGCTGCCACCCGCAGCATTGGCACCGCCGCTGCCGCCGGTCGGGGTCCCTTCCGTGGTTGCGGTGGCGCAGGCGACTGCGGAGCCCAGCACCACGAGCGCCCCAAGACTTTGCCAGTTACTCATGACACTCCAAACCGATCTTCGCGCGAGAACAGATAAGCCCAAACCGAACCCATAGCATGCCTTCGAGATCACGCCGCTTCGCCGAGCATTGAAATGTGGGCGAGAGGGCGCCAATGTGCGCGTGATAGTGAATACGCTTAACGAAGTCGCGCTTTGGCTTTCACTCTTCGGAGTTAGCGTTTTGTGCGCTGAGCGCGCTCACTGCAGCGCAAAAAAATCGCGGATGGCGTGGAAGATTCGCGTGCGCTCGCTGGTCAGCCGCCGACTCTTGGCTTCTGAATCCAGGCCTTCGCGCACCGCGGCCAATTCGACGCGTCGCTTGGCCAAGACTTCGGAGATCTCCTGAGCCATCTCCGGGCGGCTCTTGATGATGCCCTCGAAGTCATTGCGATCGACGCGCAAACATTCCACGTCCGAGTCCGCGATCACGGTCGCTTCGCGCGGCTGTCCGGTCATCAGCGCCATCTCGCCGAAGAAGCTCGGCGCTTCTAGAATCGCCACCTGACGCTCGTCGCCGTCTTCGGTCTCGACGCGCACGGCAGCGCGGCCTTTGAGCAGCACGTACAACCAGTGCGCCTGCGCACCTTGGCGGGTGATCACCTCACGCGGCGCAAACGGCGCGAGCCGCGCGGAGGTCGCCAGCGTGCGCTGCTCGTCCGGCGAGAGGTTACCGAACAGGTCGATCGCGGCCAGGGCCTTGATCCGCATGTCGAGCTCTTTTTGCTGCTTCTGCTCGCGATGCTGGGTGTCGTCGTGCGAGACGAACACCGCTTTGGCCGGGATGGCCAGCGGGAAGTTGGCGCGCTTCAAGGCCGCGTAAATGCGCTCGCGAACGAGCGAGCTCGTCGGATCGTCGCGCGCCAGATCGGTGAGCCAATAGCGCACCGCGTAGTAGGCAAAGCTGTCCCGGTTATCGCGCGCGAGATCGTAGCAAATGCAGTGCGCTTTCGGTTCGTTGGCCACGCCCTCGATGGGTGCGGCTTGCAGCGCCTCATTGACCACGCGCACGATGTCGCCCGGTGCAAATCGGAAATCGACGTTGAAGTAAACCCACATCCGGTGCTGCAGCGCCTTGCCCTCGCGCTTGCCGAGCACCTTGATCGACTGCGTCATCAGCTGCCCGTTCGGCACGATCAGGGTGTCCCAATCGCGCGTCTCGATCACCGTGTGGCGCCAGCGGATCTTCTTGATCTGGCCCTGGGTCTTGCTTTCGAGCTCGACCCAGTCTCCCTCGTTGATCGAATCGTCGAGCTGCAGCGAAATGCCGCCCACCACGTTGCCGAGGGTCGCCTGAAGCGACAGGCCGATCACCGCGGTGACCACCGCAGAGGTGGCGACGATGCTCGTCAGATTGACGCCCGCGTGGTGCATCAAAAAGCCGAACGCGACCAAGTAGGCCGCACCGACCACCACGTCGTGCAGGATGTCGGGGTAGTCGAGGCGGGCGACGCGCAGCAAAAGATCGAAGACCGCGATCGCCGCCAAATTGATGACCAGCAGCAGCTGCAGGAGCTGGCTTGCCACGGCCACGCCGACTACCGCGCCCGGCGCATGGGCCAGGCGGAGCACCGGCCCGAGCACCAGGGTGCCAGCGTAGAAGCCCAGCAAGATCACCGACCGACGCAGGCGCCGTCGGGGCGCAAGTGGCATCAGGCGCAAAAAGCCTGCCACTGCCACGACTGCCAGGGCAAAGCCCGCGAACATGAGCCACGGATCGGTCACGCCTCTTCTACCATTCCACCATCTTGGCACGGCGGGCAAGTCCCGTCAGAGCCAGGCGCGGGCGTTTGCCGAGCCAAAAATCCGCCGGAAATGCGAGCGCACTGCGCTAGGATGCAAAGCTCGATGAGGAGCATGTTCGAGGTTGGATCTAGTCGCTCCCTGCTCCTCGGGATAGCTGGGGGCACCGGCAGCGGGAAGACCACCTTGGCGGCCAAGATCGGCGAAGCGCTGGGCATCGGGTCGACGCTCATCTCGCACGATTGGTATTACTTGGACCGAACCGGGTACACGCCCGAACAGCGCGAGGCGATCAACTACGACGAACCCACGGCGCTCGACAACGAGCTCCTGTGTCGGCACTTGGACGAGCTCCGCCAAAGCCGCCCGGTCGAGTGCCCGCAATATGACTTTGCCACGCACACCCGCCGGCGCGAAACGCTGTCGGTTCCCGCTCGCCACGTGGTCGTGGTCGAAGGGATTCTGCTGTTTGCCGTGCCGGAGCTGCGCGATCGTTTCGATCTCAGGCTGTACGTGGACACCGACGACGACATTCGCTTGATGCGCCGCCTACGTCGCGACATGGTCGATCGCGGACGCGATCTGTCGTCGGTCGAGCAGCAGTATTATAAGAGCGTGCGTCCGATGCACCTGCTCCACGTCGCGCCGAGCAAGCAGTACGCGCATTTGGTCGTACCCGAAGGCGGCGAAAACGCTCAGGCGCTCGATGTCATCGTCGGGCGACTGCGTTACCTGCTCGCCGGTGTGTGAGAAGAGCGATGGCGAAGCGCCCACCCAAACGCGGCGACCGAGCCGCGCGTCGTGAACGAGAACGCGCACAGAAGAAGCTGGAAAATGACCGCGAGCGCTTGTTTTTGCTCGAGCCGGGCGGGAGCGCCGAGCGACCCTTGGAGACGGCCACCGCGGCGGTGATCGAGACGCAAGCGACGAGCGTGCCCTGTCCGCGCTGCGGCGGAAGTCAGGAGGTGATCGAGCACACGGCGCTCGTCCACCATGGCGTCCGCCTGCGCGAAGCGAAGCTACGCTGTCGCCGCTGCGGCTCGAAGCGCTCGCTCTGGTTCCGAATCGTCGGCCCGAGTCTCAACTGAGCGAGCGCTGAGGGCCGCCCGCCCCGGCGCGCAGCGTCCGCCTGCGCCGCGCAAACTGCGGCAGCTCCCAGAGTGGGACGCCCGAGCGGCTCAGAATTGGAACTGGGCGAGCGGGAATTGCTGCAGCCTGGGGGGAAGCTCGTAACCGCGAGCAGTCGCTCCGTGTGCAGCGCGAGCGGGCAAGGACGCCGTCACACTCGGCTGCGCGATTTGCGCTGCGCTCCAAATTGAGATTTTGCGCGCGGGCGAGGGCCGCTTTTGTGCCGTGCGCTATGCTGGTGCATGCTTCCAACGTGCCGGTCGCGCCGCAATCATGCGAGCTGAGCGCAGAGGCCGCACCGCGTTTCGAATTCGAGTCGGCATCCTGCTCGGCTTGCTCACGGTCACGGTTCTTTTCGCGCTCCACGACATCGCCTCGCGGCGCGCGCGAACCCAGTGGGAGCGCCCGGTATCGGTCGCGGTGGCGCTGGTCCAGCTCGGTCCAGTGGATCAAGCAGCCTTGGGCGCGCTGGGCGGGCGCTTCCAAACGCTCGAAGCGCGCTTGGCTCACGAGTACCACCGCTATGGCGGAAGTCTCGAGCGCCCGGTGACCTTCACCTTGTATGGGCCCGTCTCCGCCGACCGGGCGCCGCCGGCGGATCCGGACTCCGACGTGCCGAGCTTGGCTCGTCACGCGTACGAGCTATGGCGCTGGACGCACGCGATCGACGAGGGCTCGGGCTTACCCACGCGATCCTTCGATTCGCGCATTTATTTGGTGATGCGCCCGCCGCACGACCGCGGGCGACAGTGGGTCGAAGGCTCGAGCGAATCGGGCGGTCGCGTTGGGTTGGCCAAGGTCGAGCTCGACGTAAGCTCGGTCGATCTGGCGCTGTTCGTGGCCACGCATGAGCTATTGCACACGCTCGGCGCGACCGACAAATACGACGTGACCGGCCGAGCGCTGATCCCGAGCGGGCTGGTCGAGCCCGAGCGCACGCCGCGTTTTCCGCAACGCTACGCGGAAGTGATGGCCAGGAATCTGGTCCTCGCCCCGGGCAGCGAACGGCCACCGGAGTCGATCGCAGAGCTGGGAGTGGGCATCACGACTGCCCGCGAAATTGGTTGGGCACTGCCCGCGGTGCCGCCGCCACGCGCGCGCTGACATAAGACGCCACCGCGTTTGCGAGCGAGCCCCGCGCCGCAGCAACGATCACGCGCGCCTACTTGCCGACGCAGCTCGCATTCAGCGTGGCTCGGAAGGGCGAGCTCCACAAGTACTGCAGTGACGCCGCGCTCCGCCGCGCCGCGTCGACGCGACCGAGATCGCACAGCGCCAGCACGCGCAGGGTCTCGCGCTCCGCCCACATCTTGGAATGCGGGTACTTTTGGGCGTGCTCGCTCACGAGTTCGAGCGCGCGCTCGGGCTGCCCGCCACGGCGAGCGTCGTGCGCTTGACGGAGCAGCGTCTGCTCCAATGAAAGCTCTTCTTTCGGACGGCGCACGGACGCTTGGGCCGGCGTACTCCGCTCGCTGCTCGGCGGAGCGTTGTGGGCAGGGGGCGCCACTGCGCTCGGCGTGGGCTCCGCCGAGGGCGCCGCGGGCGCTACGGCAACCGGAGCCGGCAAGGCCGGCGCATGGCTCGCCACGGCCGCAGGTGCCGGCGCGTGCGCCTTTTGGCGCACGTACGAGAGCGTAGACACGCTGGCCACCGAAAGCACCGCCACCGAAGCGGCCGCCTTGATCCAAAGTGCGTTGCTAGCAAGCTTTCCGGCGAGGCCCGTTTTGGCCGCGGCAGCACTCGGCGCAGCGGCTCCGAGCGCCACCGTCGCCATCAACGAGGCGAACACGCGCTCGCGATCCGCGTCGCTGGGCGTCCGAGCATCGCGCGCCACGTCGAGCACTTTGCGCGCCTCGGGATAGAGCTCAACCACGGTCCCCCCAAGCTCGCTTTGCGCGGTGACGGGTGACGCCGGCGTTGAACACTTGGCGCGCGGCGCGGAGCCGCGTACGAAGTGTATTTTCATTGACACCCAGCATCTCGGCCACCTCGACGGCCGAGAGCTGCTCGATGTCGCACAGAATGAATGCTTCGCGCTGCAACTCGGACATCTGCTCGAGCAGGCCGTCGAGCAGTTCGACCGCCACTTTTCGCTCCAAGAACTCGGCCGGCCCAAGCCCGTCGGAGCGGATCTCGACTTGGTCGTCCAGACTGTCACCCGCTTTTTGGTTGCCGCGCTTCCGTAAATAGTCGCGCAGCACGTTGCGACAAACTCCGGCCAGCCAAGTGCGCAGCGAGGAGCGCCCCTCGAAGCTTGCCAGCCGATGGTGCACCACGACGAACACCTCTTGCACGACGTCGTCGATCGCCATGGGCGGTACGCCGCGATTTGCGGTGTAACGCCAAACGAAGGGAAAGTAAGTCTCGTACACCGTGCGAAATTCCGGAACCGGCCCGAGCCGCAAACGTGGGCCGGTTTCGGCGTCGGCAGCAGGGCCGCCATCCGGGTCCTCGTGCAATGGTGGTGTCGTGACGGTCGCCATTCAGTTGCTGAATAATGATTCGGGGCCGCACCTACACGCGGGCCGCGCTTGGGACACACAATACAACACCTCACCTCTTGTTTCACGCGCCCAACGAGAGCCAGTGCGACTGACAGCTAAATGAGATGAGCCGCGCATTCTGCGAAACCCGATCGCTCACCGACGTTCCACGCGCGCGTGGAAACCGAAAGCCATTCCCGTCACGCTGCGCCACTCAGCCCGCTGCAGGGCGGAACCGCTTCGGTCGCAGCCCAATTGGGCATTTCGCCCGGTAGACTCTGTGGCGCAACGGCGTCGCGTTCGAGCGCAGAACACACAGCGAATCCCTAAAATGACAGTGCAGCGGTCCGTCACGCGCGATCAGGCGCGGATGGGCGTTGTCGGGCGAAGTCGCACGCATGGTACGCTCGGGTCATGGATCCTGGCCGGCGACTCTGGGCAAGAGGCAGTGTTTCTCTGGGGTTAGCGTGTCTCGTTGCGTGTATGGCCTGTGGCAGCGGTTCCAGTGACGGCGGTAACGCTGGTGCCGGTGGCGCGGACTCGAGTCACGCGGGCAGCGCGGCGGCAGGAGCAAGCAGCGGCGGCGCGGCGTCCGGCGGCAGCGGATTTGCCGGAGCGAGCGCTGGCGGCACGAACGCCGGCGGTACGAACGCCGGCGGTACGAACACGGGCGGCGCGAACGCGGGCGGCGGTCACACCGGCGGCAGCCACAGCGGCGGCACGGACGCAGCGGGGACGAGCAGCGGCGGCAGCGGCGGCAAATCGGCCGGCGGTGGCGGCGGCGCCTGCGCGCTCATGGAGTGCTTCGTCAACATCGTTTGTGTCGACCATTGCGGCGGTACGGTGTTGTCGAACAGCTGCTGCCAATGCGTACCTCCCGCCGTAAGCCAGAGCTCCTGCGCGGGTGCTGGCAACTAGCTCGCGCTCAGAGCAGCGATGACCGAAATCCCCGACCTGCTCTACCCGGAGCCGCGAACGCGGCTCGATGCCCGCGCGTTGCGCCAAGCGCTGACCTTCGCCTTCGCGACCGGCGGAACGGCAGAAGTCTTCAACAAGATCTGGGAACAGGCGCGCTACGGCGAGAGCGACTTTGCCAGCGACTGCTTCGCGAAGGAGCTGTTTTTGAGCGAATTCGTCGCGCGCTGCCTGACGATCAGCGTGGGCGGGCAAAAGTACGTGCCCGAGCGCGCGCACCTGACACGCATTTTGGCCCATCCGCCGCACGATCCACAGGTGACTCGATTTCGCCAAGAGATCCTGCGCGAGCTCGCGAGTGAGCCTGCACGCGCGCTCGAGCTCGGCAAGCTGGCCGCCAAAATCCGCGTTTTGGTGCACAAACTCGAAGCGCCGGATCGCGGCAAGCGCTACGACGCGATCGGCCGGCGCGTGGACATTTTACGCACGGTCCGCGAGCTGATCGACGAGCTGGCCGGCGCGTTCGACGGCACACGCTCGGGCCTATCGCGCATCGCCGAATTTGCGCGCGAGCAACGCAAGGTGCCCGCCTACCAAACGCTCGTCAGCTTACTCGAGCACGAAAACGACCGAGCAACGCTCGAGCTCCGCGTGAAGGTCGGTTACGACGGCGAGCTTCGCAGCTTTCAAATCGTGCGCGCGAGCGAAAACCAGGAAAACCCATTTTATCGCACGCGCTTCGGGCGCTTTTTGACCAAACTCACGCTCTGGATTCAAGGCTACGGCTTCCGCGAGGGTGAGCTCTTGGGCCGGCTCACGAACGCCGCCTTCGACGGCGTTCAAGAGTGCGTGATCTTACTCTTTCAACTGCTCGTCGATCTCGAATTTTACCTCGCGAGCCTATCTTTGCGCGCGCTCGCCGAGCAAAGCGGACTCAGCATGTGCTTGCCGGAGCTCACCTCCGAGCCCGACGCGCGCACCGAACTTCAGGGCTTGTTCAACCCGTTTTTGCTACTCGAGGAGCGGCCGCCGAAAACGGCCAACGTCAACGCCGGCGCGCGAGCACTGGTGGTGATCACAGGACCCAACTCCGGCGGCAAGACGCGCTTGCTACAGGCCATCGGCCTATCGCAACTGCTCGGTCAGAGCGGGGCGTTCGTGCCCGCCGCCCAAGCGCGCTTGCCCATTCGGCACGGCCTGTTCGTATCGCTTTCGCACGAGGCGAGCTCGGATCAACGCGAGGGCCGGCTCGGCACCGAGCTCCTGCGCATCCGGCACATGTTCGAACAGCTCTCGTTCGGAAGTCTGGTGATTTTGGACGAGCTCTGCTCGGGCACGAACCCGTCCGAGGGTGAGGAGATCTTCGAGTTGGTGGTCACGCTTTTGGCCGAGCTGGAACCGCAAGCTTTCATCACCACGCATTTCTTACAATTTGCCTCGCGGCTCGAACGCGAGCCGCCGGCACCGCGCCTCGGATTTCTACAAGTCGAGCTCGATGCCCAACAAAATCCGACCTACGGCTTCGTGCCGGGCGTGGCCACCACTTCACTCGCCGAGCGCACCGCAGAGCGCCTCGGCGTCACGCGCGAGGCGCTGCGCGAGTTGATCGAACGCGCGCGCGCGCGCACACCGCTCGCAAGGGGAACGTGATGGATAGAGTCGACTTCTGGCAGCTCGGTCGCTCGGTTCAAGAGCGCTTCGTGGAGTCGACCCGAGGCGCCTCGGCGCCCGCGCCGCTCGCAGTGCAGCCGCTCGCGCTCGACCGAGGCGTGCTCGGCTGGTGCGCGCTCGGCGCGGGCTCGTTCCTGCTCGCGATCGTCGCCTTGCGCTGGGGGTTCGGCGACCTCGGCAGTCGCTACGCGCTCACACCGCTGTGGTTCGCGGCCGTCTATGCTGGGCTATTTGCGCTCTCGGCGCTCGGGTTCTTCAAGGCCGCCGCGCGTCACGTGAGCGCGCATTCCGTGCCTTATCGCCCTGCCCTGTATTTATTTCCGATCGGCGTGATCGACGCGCGCACGCCACACTTGGCCGTGTACCGCATCAGCGAGGACACGAAGCTCTCGCTCGACGGCGCGCGCCGTCGTCTGTGCCTCGAGCTCGGCGGCAAGCACTTCGAATTTCCGGCAAGCGATCTCGATCGAGCCGAGCAGGCCCGGCACACCATGAGCGAGCTCCGCGATCGCCTTGCCAACGCCGGGCCCGAGTCGAGCGCGCGCGAGCAAGCGCTGGTCGATCCGCTCGTGGACAACGGCTTCAAAAACCCATTTTCTCCCGCGGAATCGATGCGCAAAGCGGTGCCCAGCTGGCTTTCGACCTGGCCGGTCGTGGCTTTGGTTTTGGGGGTGCTCCTGGGCGGCTCGACCTGGCGCGTTCGCAACACGCTGAGTGAAGCGCGGCTTTACGCCGCAGCGCGCGCGGCCGACAGCACTGCGGTCTACCGCGAGTACCTCGCGCGCGGCGGGCACAACCCGGACGTCGAAAGCATGCTCTTGCCACGCACCGAACTGCGCGATGCCAAGGCGCAAGGAGACGTGCCCGCGATCGAGCAATTTCTCGCCGCGCACCCCCATTCCAAAATCCAAAATGAGATCGACAGCGCGCTGCGCGAGGCGCTGCTGAAAGAGCTCGCCCAGGCCGAGAGCAAAGGCACGCTGAGCGCGCTGGAGGATTTCCGGAACCGTTACGCGCGCTATCCGTTTTTGACCGCGGACATCGATCGGGCGATCGACGCGCGCGTGCAAGCTACGCTGCAAAAGCTGCGCCCCGCGCTCGCCCCGGGCCAAGCGCGCGTTTTGCCGTTCTTCGAGCGGCTACTCCGCTACACCGCCAAGCACGGCCCCGAAGTCACGGTGCGCTTCCAACGCAAGCCGACCGAAAGCTTGGAAATGGCCGAAAAGGCGCTGCGCATGAGCGCCTATTTCACGGGCGAAAAGTCGCTTCCCGGTCAATATTTCGACGCGGTGCACGCCGCGCCGCGCGAAGCCGTCGCGGCCGGCATGCTGACCGCCGCGCTCAACGAACAGTTCCCGCGCGATCTACTGGACGCCAAAGTGGCGCCGACGCTCGACGACGGGGCAGACATCAAGCCCAAGATCCCCACCCTACTCGTCAGCTACCGCACTGAAATGTCCGGCGCATTCACCAGCAAGCGGCCGCGTTTTGCAGTCTCTGGCATTGGCATTTTTTGTAAGGTGTCGTTCGATATTCCGGGGGACAGCGATCCGCTCACGTTCAAGTTCTCGGTCTGGCGCGCGCCCGATCTGAAGACCATCAGCGACGCGACCACGCCCGCAGAGCTGTACGAAGCGATGGCCGCCGAAGCCTTCAAGCGCTTCGACAAGAAGTACTTGGCCACGCTCTTCGCCGAACACTGACCTTTCCGAGCCGCACCCGGACCTCGCGATCGTCCCGCGTGGAGAGTACGATACCGAACAACCCGCACGCGCGCACTTGGTCATCGAAGTCGCCGAGTCGTCGCTTGCCACCGACCGCGGCAAGAAGCTTTGCTTGTATGCGGCCTGTGGCGTCCCCGAGTACTGGATAGTGAATCTCCTCGACAGCCGGATTGAGGTCCACAAGGATCTCAGAGACGGTGCCTACGCTCGAATCGAGACACTCGAGCGCGGCCAATCGATCCGCCTGGGCGCGTTTCCCGATCTCGAAATCCAGGTCGCGGACGTCTTGAAATAGCCGCGGCCGCTGCGCTCATCGGCAGGTCGAGGTCAGAGCAGAGCAGTCGCGTTGCGGTCCTTGTTTGGTGCAGTCGCGCTGGCCCGCGTCGAGCTCAGGTTGGCGCGCTTGGCGCCAACCTGGACTTCGAAACAATCAGGGAAACAGGTACTTGACCTGCAGTGCGTCGCTCGGGCTCCCGGTGCTGACGTATGCAAAATCCGAAACCCCGTTTGCATTGGGCGAGCCGGGGAAGAGCAATTTATATTGGCTCATGTTGTTCCGCGCGCTGCGGTTCGCGTAATCGTCTTTGAGCGCGACGAGCACGTCCTTCGTCACCGCGTCGCCCGCAGCGTTCGCGCCCGACGCGGCCACGAAGACGCCCAGATCGTGCAGCGGCGGCGCATCGAAGGCCGCCTGATCGATGCTCGGGTACGATACGCTTTGGATCAGCAGGTTGCCGAATAGGCCAAACGGATCGCCGACGATCCCCGCGAGGTGCGTGCTGATCGTCGCGCTCTCGAACAGCACGATGCCCGTCGGCAACGCGGAAATGTCGTAGCTCAAAAAGCCCCGCGACACGAGATCGGCGCTCGTGTCACCCGCGCCCGCGAACGTCGCCGGTCTAGGAGCGCCATCGACGAAGTTGCCACCGCCGCGATAGCGAAAGCTCTGCGTGATTTCACGGAGCAAACTAAATTGCCAATTTACACTCGCGGCGAGCGCGTTTCCGGCCAAGTCCTTGGCCAAGCTGGTGATGCTGAACTTGTACGGAATTGCCGCTGCGGCCGGATCGCTGGCCGTGGGATAGGTCAGCTTCGGATTGATCGTGAGCTCGGTGCCGGCAGCGTTCCACGAGAAGGTCGGCACGGGCGCGGCGCCGCTCGGCACGAAAGCGGCCTGTGCGCTCGCTTTGTTCATCGGCTCGCTGAACGTGACCACGATGATGTCGGTCATCGGCGTGAGCTTGGTCGCGCCGTTGACCGGCGTGATGCTGAGGATCGTCGGTGGCACGGTATCGACCGGAACGCTGCCGCCGCTGACGCCGCTGCCGCCGCTGCCGCCACTGCCGCCGCTGCCGCTAGTTCCGCTCGCGCCCGACGTTGGCAGCGCGCCACTCGCGCCGCCGTCTCCGGAGGAGCTCGCCCCGCCCTCACCCGCCGCCGAGTCGCTCGATCCGCTACCTTCTGGCTCGCCCGCAGCTCCGCCCAGCTCGGCAGGCGACCCGGCTTCTGCCGACGCGCCCCCGTGGGCCGCGGTGGATGCAGCGCCGGCATCACCCGAGCTTCCGCCGCTCAGCGGCGGGCAATCTCTCGCAGCGCTGCAATCGGAAAACGACGAAGAGCACGCCGGGATCGCGATACCCACGCCGCCCGCCGCCGCAACCAACACCCAAGTAGCTCGAAAATACGCATAGTTCATGATTCTCACCATCCGAAGTTGTGCTGACAAAACCTGAGATCTTCGCGACTCAACATCGCGGCACACGCTTCGGTCGGTCGCGACGCGCGGTTGCGCGCGGAAAGAGAATCTTGTCGAGTGGAGCGACTCTGATCGAGGTCGCGCTTCACCTCTGTCCCAATCGAGCAGAGCGCCGTGGTGCGCTCACCGCGTGCCGCGTACCTACGACGCCGCGTACCGCTCGAAAGCGCAGTAGGATGCGTTGCCTGGCGCTTCTCAGTCACACGACGGGGTGCGCGCGCCTCGGTGATACGTCGCATCTGGTGAGGACGCCCGCCGACTTGGCGGGCGAGCAACCTGCGAGATGTTGTCTAGAGAACGCAGTCGAGTGATTGAAAAAGCCAAGACCCCGCGACCAGATCGCGGCAAAGGACTTGAATTGTCGGCCTTCAGGCCCTGAAGGTCGACAATTTCAGGGGCCATTCCAGTTGGAAGCGCTGTAGCTCACAAGCGGCTTCGTTCGCAGCGGAGGCTTGGGCAGCGTCCGCGACGCCGAAGGCTGGGCCGCGCAGCGCTGCCGAGCTTGACCATCAAAAAAACCACCACCGACAGAGAGTTTGGGGGCGTGGGCAAGTGGCGGCCGAGTGACGGCGCTCGGAGTCGCGGGCAAGCTGCGCGAGCGCGCGTCGCGCACCGGATCTACGGCGTGCGACGCGCGCTCGCGAGCAGCACGTCAATTCCCGCTGTCAGTCACAGAAGTGCGGACCGAAGACACGACGCTTGGGCTGGCTTTGGTTGGAGTCCTCCCAGGTGACTCCGTAGCCCGCCGCACTTCCGGCGACGTAGACGTTCGTGGTCGGGCCTGGGTCGATCGTGAACAGCGCGCC
>Ga0207667_10006919_pt1 | contig 13700 bp, 27 predicted proteins | sample KBSCornC52_FD_184301 | JGI IMG/M metagenome (GOLD analysis project Ga0207667, IMG submission 184301) | Corn rhizosphere microbial communities from Kellogg Biological Station, Michigan, USA - KBS Corn C5-2 (SPAdes) (version 2) | ecosystem: Host-associated > Plants > Roots > Rhizosphere > Soil ...
AGCGACCTGTGCGGTGCCTTCCGATGTCCAGTAGTTGTACATGCGCTGGGCATCTTTCAGCGCGCGAGTATGGCCCTTGCGGTCCATCTTGCCTTCGATGATCGTCTCTTCACCAATCACACGAACGATGGGGACGAACTTGCCGGGCCAAATGCGGCGATCGATGATCTTGTTGCCGGCAATCTTGAACCACTGCACTTCGTCAGTGAGCACGCTGCGCTCGTTGGTGCTTGGATCGCCCTTCACCAGGTCATACATCGCCTTCTGGTTGTCATCCATCACGCTCTTGCGGACGATGACTTGCTGCTGCGTCAGCGGATCGACAAAGGCGACGAGTTTGTCTGCCTTCTGCTCCCGACGATAATATTCAGCGATGCGAACGTTGTCCTTCGAGCACCAGAAATCGCCCTTCCCGATCACGTCAAGATCAGCATCGCCCTTGTAATCAGGATACTCGGCTTCGAACCGATCGCGGCTCACGTCCTCGAAGATGAAGCCGAAGCGGGCGTCGGAGCCATCCGCTTCCTGGATGTCGGGATCGAGGTAGACCGAATCCGGGCTCTTGATGCGTCGGATATAGATTTCCTGATCGAATGTGTCAGGCGAGACATAATCGGTGATGACGCGCCAGTAGCCGATGCCGCCTTCAACCTGAAAGGTCGTAGCCGTGTCATAGGCCTGCTCTGCATTGGACTGGTATTCGATATGGCGCACAACGCCTTCGAACACCTGAGCTGCATCGTAAGTGGCACCATCGCCAACCGGCCGGATGTTGACGCCGGGCTTGTTCTGCTTGGCGTCGTTGATGATCTGGAGGTTGTGCTGGCGCGTCTTGTTGATCGTCAGGCATGGCTTGCGCTTGTCGGTGCGGTTTTGCTGGAGAACTTGATCCCACTGCCAGCCGTTCTCGGGATCGGCATTGGCAAACTTCAGGTCTTCAATGAACCGCTTGCGGAAGTCGGCTTCCCAGTCCTCACAAGCCTGAAAGCGCTTCTTGGCTTCCTGAAGGATGTCGTCGTCGTCGTCAGTTTTTTTGCTCATCAGCCCATCCAACCTTGCGACGTTCCCGAGACTGATGAGGTGCGAGGCGGCGGCAACTTGGATTTGCGCTCCTTGGCGCCTTCCTTGAAGCCTACTGCGAGATAGCGAAGTGCATCAGCCGCGTGGCTGGCGTCATCGTGGACCGGCTCACGCGAATGCGATTGTTCGGCGCTGCCAGCGTCCTTGATCTTGTAGCGATAGCGCCTGATGTGGTTCAGGCCGTTGCCGCACTTCTTTTCATCAAAGTAGAGCGACGGAAACACCGTCCTGACCGCATTGATGCCATCCGCTACGGTCACATTCGGAACGGTGACGACCTTTAGGCCGGCCGCTCGGGTCTGGCCCAGAACCGTCTTGTCTGCCTCTACCTGACTGATATCCTTGTGGCTTCCGTCATGCGGGAGCCAGATTTTATCGTAGTAGTACCGCTTTTCCTGTAGCAGCTTCAGGTAGTGAGGCCAGAACTGGAACTGATCCTGGTGAAAATCAATGACGTGGACGTTCATCCCGACTTTCTGGACGAACCAGAGAGATGTAAAGTCAGCATAGCCAAGATCAGCAAACACACTAACCGGAATGCCTTCACGGTAAGGGACATCACAGATGCGGCCATCTTCTTGGGCCTTTCGCAACTCATTCGCGTAGACCGCTGCGTCGAGCGAGTTCCGGCAGTGGCCTTCCCAGATATTCAGATAGCCGTCAGGGTCGTTTTCCCGCGCGGTGTCCTTGAGGACGCGAAGCTTCTCGGGAAACCACGGATTGTCACGCCAGTTGATCGGAACCACCACCGCACCGGGCGGCGGGTTCTTCACGAAACGTGCGTAAGTCTCGTCGGTCTCAAGTTCAGGGTTGAAGCTGATCCAGATTTCGGAGCCCTGACCGAATGGTCCATCAGGAGGGTCTTTGCGGAATGTCGGGACAACCGTGTCCCAAGTCGTCTTGGACACATCGACCGCTTCTTCCACAAAGAGGATATCGACGCCTTCCCTCGATTTGATGCTCTTGACGTTGCGGCGAAGACCGCTGAATGAAAACTCGGTCCCCTCTGCGGTAGTCCCCGGGCGACCGAATATCTTGGTAGCCTGAATCTCGTAGTGGCCCTCCAGCCCCAAGATCGGGATTTGCTGGCAGAGATTCTTGTAGACGGAATCCTCGATCGAGTTTTGAAACTCGCGAGCGCACAGGATGGTGAGCGCCTTCCGAGCCCCCAGGATCAATAGGGCGCGACAGATGCCCCACGTCTTGGCGCCACCGCGTCCGCCATGAAGAACCTTGTACGGCGCGGGCTGGAAGAGGACGGATAGCTTCTCGGGAAACTCGGCCCGTTTAAGCGCTATGTCGTTCAATGCTATTCTGACGGCTTCGAGGAAACGAGGACGATTTCAAAGCGCGTATCAGTCTTGATCGGACCACCATCGGCACCCGTCAGCTCGTGATCAATCTTATCGCGCCAGTTAGCCTTGCGACGGTTCTTCAACCAGAAGATGGCTGCTGTGGTATCGGCAGCGACATGCTTGCGCACCTCAACCACTTCAACCTCTTCCTTGTATTGCTCAACCTTGATCTTGATCGCCTGCTCTTCAGTGAAGTCGTAGCCGGTTGCCTTCTGATACAGGCTACGCTCGACCCTCTCGTCAGCAATTTCCTTGGCGCTTTTTATGGCGTCGCAAAATTCGGGATATTCTAGCTTCCAGCGATAGAGCGTGGCTCGATGGACATCGAAGAAGTCAGCCATCTCGTCGTCGGTGGCGCCGAGCGCGCAAAGCTTCGCGGCCTGTTCCACATATGAGGGGTCGTATTCCGTTGGCCTGCCAGGCAACCTGTCAGTCTCATCAGCAATGCGCTTGCATATGATTTCTGCCGTCTCTTGCGAGAAATCGGACGGGCGAGCCATTACGCGAAACCAAATGATGTCGAGCCAGACGCCATTGGCGAACCTTATGCGCTCTGTGCCGGCAGCGCAGCAGCGAGCGCGTCATCGGCCGCCTTGAGCTTTACCGTCAGATCGGCAACGGCTGACTGAGACGATGCCAGATCGGCGTTGGCCTGATCGAGGAGAGCCTTGTCGGCGGCATGAGTGGCCTTCTCGGCATCGAGTGCGGCTTGAGTGGCGGTCGCATTGGCGAGTTCGGATGCAACCTTCTGGACGTTGGCGGCGATGTTATCGATTTCGGCACTGAGGGCCGAGAAATCCACTGCGGGCATTGGCTTGTTCCTATGAAAGAGGCGATTGAGGATTCTGGAAAGAGCGCTCATTTGGATGCACCTCGGCGCATAGGTGGAGAAGGCGGGGCAGCCTCATGCCACCCCGCCGATCTTGACTTAGTAGAGCATCGCCACGGGGCCGACGCCTGCGGTGTAGGTCGTCGGAGGCGTGATGGCGGCAGAGGTACCGAACGTGCCGGTGGCCGAACCAGTGAGCAGCGGCGAGACCGGAGCATTGTAGGTGGCAATGCGGGCCGTGGTGCCGTTGTTCTGCACGACGATGAAGTACGTGCCAGCATTGACCGTCACGGGAGCGGTGAATGGAATGGCCTGCCAGGTACCAGCGGTGCCAACAGTCACGCCAGCAAGAGCCGTGGTGGCCACGAGGTTACCGGCGCTGTCATGCAGTTCATAGATGAACTTGTCCGTGCCACCAGTGGCGCCGATCAGAGCGCGGATGCCGGTGACAACAGTGCCATCGGTGCCGATCGAGGTATCGACATAATAGCGGGTGCCGGCAACCGGGGTCGTGCTCAGGTTGTTGGAGAGGTAGGTCATGGCCATCGCCAGACGAGCGAGCGAGAGCTTCGCAGTCTGCGGTACCTGACCGCTCGGCAGGAAGGTATCGACAACGATGTGCTCGCTGCCGGTGATGAGGTTGTCCGTCTGGACGCCAGGAGTGTAGAGTCCGGCCATTTCATATTCCTTTCGACATGGATGTTGAGCAGGCCGGTCGGGCCTGTGCTTCAGGACAGGGTTGAGGTTTCAGGCGAAGAGCGCGTCGGCGCTTAGTGTGCGGAGCGGAAGGAAAGAAAGCCCTTGCGCCCACTCCGCATACTTTGGGTCGTCAAGGAGACTGATAGGACTGGCCCATTTGCCAGCCAGTTCCGATGTGGTGATTACTCTTGGGGCAAACTGTTCCGTTGTGCCAAGAGCTACGAGTGCATCTTTCTGCCCTGCATCCATCACCAGCCAGGTGAACATTTCAGGCGGGAATCTGACTCGTGAGCGCAGCCACCAGAGTTCCCGTGGTGCGCGTGAAGTTAACTCTCATCGACATCGGAATGGCGTTGTCGATCGGACAGTTCGTGTTGACCGTCAGAGCAATCACGTTGCCGCTGGCGTCCGTCATGTTCGACCACGAGCCGTCAGGATTCGGACCTGTCTGCAGATTTACAGTGCCGGTCCATGTTCCCGTGAGAGACAACCATCCGGTCTGAACGGTTATCGCCGTGCCGGTCCCCGTCGCCGCAAGCGTATCGACTACCCTGTTAGCCATAACGGCTCCTTACGTCGTCATCTGCTGAAGTTGCGCATCGGTGAACGTCAGGTTCGGACCCATTGCGACGCGTTCATTGATACCGAAGATTGAGTTTGCCCCAGCGCCGTTTGTTCCGAGATCCCAGTGATCGAGCGCTGGATCGAGGCCTATTGTTCCGGTCGCAGCACCTGCCAGCGAGCCGTTCGCGGCCATTTTAAGCGTAGATCCATCACACCAGCCGGCAATCTTGTTGACCTGGCTCAAGCCCGTTTTCCAGATGCCGGCTGCGGTCACACACTGCCCGGATGCACCATTCTGAAATTTGATAGTGCCGTCTGGCGCGACGCTGACTTGGAAATTCGAGGCCGACGTTATCGGATGGTTCGGGTAACCGCGTTGCTGGAGATAGAACGCGAAGGGGCCACGAGCGATAATCGCAAGGGGTGAATTGTCCGGGAAGGACGCGTAGGCGCGCTCAAGGAACGTCTGGACTGTCGCTGAAGTGGTGATTGGCCGGCTATGAATAGGGATATTGGCCGGGTAGTTCGTAGGCTGGGCAAAGAGCATCGTGAAATCGACGGCAAAACTATCACCGGAAGTCGCGATGCGAAACCCGACAGATGGATTCGTGACGGCAGATTGATTGATGACCTTCGGGTTCATCACGTCGAACGATGAACTGGCCGGGGTGACAACGGTCCAAGTCGTTCCGCCGTCCATCGTCATTTCAAGCGTACCGGTTCCGGACACGCGGCGAGGGTCGACCTGAAACACCCAATTTGCCGATGCATTGGTGGTTGCTTGAAGGAAGGTCGCATTGGCAGACGTGGCAGTTATCAGAGACGCGGCGTTGGCCGCTCCGTCCGCCCCGGTCTGGTTCTTTGTCGCCGTTCCGTTGGTAGCAACCCAGACAGCATTAGTCAGGTCGCGGTTCCACAGGTTGCGGACGTTGATCGAAGGGTACTGCCACTCGCCCAGATTGGTCCGACGGAAGGCCGTCGAGGACATCGCTGACAACGTGCCAGACGCATTGGGGGCATAACAGACGACTGCATTGCCGCCTTGACGAAAGAGATTCCCAGCACCCGGAGAGCCCGAGAATGACTGAGGCCCACCCTTAACTGATGGAACTGTCCAATCGAGGTCCTGGGGGAAATCGGCTATCGTACCGGTCAACCCCCCGCCGGTCAGTGGATTGAAGATCGATGATCTAAGCGGGCTTCGCAGCGGTGAGCGTAGTGTCGGCATACGCCCTCCGGCTCGGTGTTGGGGCTTGCCGGTGGCGACCACGAAGGTCTGCGCTTATTCGCGGCCATGCTCGTCAGAGCGAGGCCCGATACCGGCAAATATGAACGCGCGCCACCACGGAAACTTAGCGGCTGTCTGAGGCTACCAGCATCCTTAACGCGCTTGCGCGCCCGGCTGATATTCTGGCGCAAGGGATTGCCCCGGCGCGCGTTTCTCTGATTTTGGGCAAAGATATGGATTACCCGATTTGATCGGGTTTCGAGGGGGAAGCCGTGACGGGTCCCTGCCGCTTCCGCTTCTTTGCGGGAGAACCCGCAAATCACCTGTAGAAAATATATAGGCAAACTCTTTCTGACGCAAGCCCCTATGCAACCAGAAGCGGCGCATCGATCTCGACGGTCGTTATGCCCGTAACATCGAGGCTTTTGACCAATGACATCAGCTTCTTATCGCCCTGGTTCCTGGCTCTTTTCCGTATAGCGCGCTGCTGATTGATGGCCTGCTTGTCGAATGCCGCCTCTGATTGTGCCTCAGCGGAGCGGAGTACGAGGATATCGGTTAGCGCTATTGGCAATGGCCGTCCAGCGCACCCTACGATCCCGGCCACTCCAGGCACCTCCTGAAGGCGCAGGAAATTGCACGGCCCTTTGATGAACACATAGCCTGTGAGCAGCGCAAACCGTCTCGCCTTCCAGAGATCGGTCCGGCGCCTATCGCGGATCAACCGTTTCTCCGATGGCATGTAGTGGACGAATCCGGCATCCGAAAGCGCCCGCTCTATTGCCGATACGGTCGCGTTGAGACTTGGCACAATGCGATATCCCTTGGCGCTGCGCGTCGTTTCGACCGCGAATTCACGTTGCGGCATCTGCGCGCCCGGATGAGTGCGGATCGCATACCACGTCATGCGTTTTGTCTCCGGTCGAAAGCACTGCGCCCCGGCAAGGGGTCGCCGCAGATTCTGGCTGTCAGCGTGCGCGTGTCGGGAGGTATTTCTGCTAGTCTCTCAGCAAAGTCCTGTTCAGACGGGTGATGGTAGCGGAATGCAGTCGCTACATCATGGCCGCGCTTGAGAGCGCGGGCCAGGTTTGTTCGCTCACGGATATGGGCGGCATAGACCGGGTCAAGCCGACGTCGGACTGTTGTCACGGTTAAGCCATACATTGCCGCGACTTCCGTATAGGATCTCCCTCTTGCCAGCATCCATCTGACCTTCGCTTCGTCCCATGTTTCCATTTGGCCTCTCCTCAGAACGGGATTTCATCATCGAGTTCGCGCGGTTCCGGCCGGCTGGCTTGCTGCTGCCGTTCGGGTTGGCGTTGTTCCTTGCGTTGGAACGAAAGGCTCTGGAATTTTCCTTTTGAGCCGTCCTTGGTCCAGGCGCTTACCCAGTACTCGATGCCGTCAATCATCGCGGACCCCTTGGCGTGCGGGTGCGAATCCTTCTCGCGCTTGTCGTTCTTGAAGAGGGTACCGGAATTGTCTTTCTGCTCGTAGGCCACTATGCTGCCCTTCCTTCCGTTTTTCGCCAGCTATGGCGGATAGTTGAAGATTCCCGGTGGAAATACTCGGCCACTTGATGCGACCGGAGATCGGGGCGTTCTTGCCTTATCCGCGCGAGCGTTTTGTGCCGAGCATCCACTATGTGGTCGAACATGAGCGGGCTGCGGAGGACATTTAGGTTGACGCCAAATTCCTCCGCGCATTCGGCCGCGATATCCGCAATCGACCGACCGCGCGGCTCGACGACATCAATGATCTGGAACCAAGGTGTACGCATCTGCTACTCCACTGACTGCAATTGACGACGCATGAAGGGCGGCGGACTGGCTTCCATGGCGGCGCGGGCTCGATTGCCGGCAATGCGCCACTCGCGCTCGGTTCGTTCCTCGTCCTGCAAAAGCTCGTCGGGAACCTTAATGCCCCATTTATTGGCAAGGACGACCATGGCGCCGAACCCTTGGCGGTTCGCAGCATTTAGCTGATCCATTAGCCCAGTAGCGAAGGCATGGCGCCACATCGGCATCTTGAGCCGCATGCGCTCGCGTTCGCCCGGGAGCCACCTGTGCTCAGGCTTGGGAAGCGTTGGCTGGTGCGTACGTCCCGGAATGACTGCCGTCCGCACGATGTGTGCTAGCTCAGGCGGGTGGGGGCAATACTTGGGGTTTACACCCTCGCACTCACCTCGGAGGAACTTCCGGATACCCGCCTCGATTGCCTCAACTGTAAATCCGCTGAGCGCAGTCATATAGCCAAAGATCGCGCGCTTCTCATCAACGCCCGGGGGGAACCGCATAGAGTCGAACAGCACCTGGAGCGCTTCCGCCATTTGTGCGTTCGTGGCTTGCGTCGATGGTCTTGGCTGATGGTCGTGATACATTTTCGCCTCGAATGATCGCGTCGAGAATCTCGTTGTGTGCCGATTGGTTGGCCGGTCGGCTGCGGTCTCTGACCCATTCCGGCTCAAAGCCCTGCCACAGCCGGTCGATCATAATGTCGGCCGCCTCGTTGGCGTCGCCCCATGCCGCCAATTTGGAAGCCAGGCGCTTTGCCCCATAGGCAGTGAGAGGCTTCTTGATAGTAACGCGGCGATGCTCGACCACCGCATAGGCATGGTCTTCGTCAAGGACACTGAGAAGTGCGTCGAGAATGGCGGAGTGCTGAGGCATTTCACCACTCCCCAACCATCTTGAGTAGTTCCTTCACGACGTCGCGAGCGCACTCGCTCGGCTTGCGATGGATTTCTGTGCCGGTGAAGCGGAATATCTTGTACCCAGCGGCCTGGAACGCCCGGTCCCTGGATCGATCTCTCGCGGCTTGCTTGGGTGTTCGCTCATGGAAATCGTGCCCGTCACATTCGACTATGACGAATTGGCCATCCACTTTAGGGTAAACCCCTATGAGGAAATCGACCCGCGCACCCAGAAGAGTTACTTGCGGCTCGATGAACCACCGGCGCCCATCTTTCGTCGTTTCACTTTTGTCCGAGATCACCGCGACCGGATCATTCCGCATGGCATTGCAGAACAGAAAGGCGGTGGCGAAAAGCTCCTCGATGGGGCTATCGCAAAGAGGGGACAGTTTATCATGGTAAGCTTCAATGAAGCTTTCGGCGTCGGCCAGCATGTCGTCGACGAATTTCTTTGGCAAAGTCATTACTCAATCCCTCAAATCAGGGCTTGGCGCCCTATTGAATGCGTCTAGGCGGCTTCCAAACGAGCTGCGCTTTTGCCGTTGAACCAATCGTACCAGCGGCATGGTCCGCAGGTGCAGCGCCACCCATTTTTGCGCAGTGTTGCAAGCAGGCGCTTCGCTTCTGACCGGCGAAGCGCATATCGGTTCCAGCACCAATTGCCGAACCAATCTTTCGAGCCGACGATCTTGAAATTGCGGCGATGAATGCGGATGAACCCGGCGCCGGCCGTGAAGGCATATTCTTGCCAGCCGGGCGCTTCGAGTTCGATGTCGCCATAGGTGGCCATCATTGCCTTGCCGGAGAACATGCCATTGTCCGGATCGTTGCAGGCAAAATCGATATACACTGTACTCTTCATGCGGCCATAGCCTCCTCGGCTGGGCAAATCAGGGCAACGACAGCGGGGCCGCCGAGATTGTCTGCCCACTTTGCGTTGACCTCTTCGGCCAAGCTGTCATCGGTAACAACGCCAGCGGCCACCAGGGCGTCAGAACAGGGCTTCAGAAGGTTATCGAGGTCACGAGTCCTCTTGCTTCTCCAATCGCGCTGTACGGCTATGTAAAGGCGATACGGCCCCTTGATCGTGCCAGGACGAGCCGCCGCTATTTCCCATGCTGCTGCCTTTTTCCATGCCGCATAGGTCTTGCTCTTGACTGAGCGGACTTTCCCATCAGCAATGAAGTGGGCGCGCATGCCATTGGCTGAAGGCGGCATCTCGGAAATCGCGACGCGGATCATCCAGCAATGACCTCGACAAGCTGATAGAGGCAGTAGGCCATGCCTGCGAAAGCTGCCCAGCCTATGATGCAGAGCGCGAGGATGATGAGCCCGGCGCACCTGTAGATCGGCTCTTCCTCGAAGATCTCCACCCGCTGGTAATGGCCGGTGGAGTCGATTTCCCAAATCCCGTCAAGGGCGACAACACGTTGAGGCTTGGTGTGTTCAAACGGGGCGTTCATGGCGATCACCTGTCGATAATGGCGAATATGCCGGCGATGAGAGTGATGGCGGCTACAATGCTCAGAGCAGCCGCTATCGGTATCCATAGAGGGGACAGTACCCACCACCATGACCAGTCGATGTAGTTCGTCAGCTTGAGGCCGATGAAGAGGATGGTGAGCATCCCGCAAAAGCCGATGCCGCCCGATCTGGATGTTTCAGTCTTGGTGGCCATCGCCGAACACCTCGTCCAGATTGACGCCAACGGCCTCTGCCACCTTCTTCAGAAGCGCGACCTTCTCATCCATTTCGCAATGAGGTTCGCCGTTGCGTTCATCGTAGTCCTTGGCGCGAAGGAGGAGCTTCTTCATGTCCTCAACCTCGGCCTTGAGAGCGTTGAACTCCTCTCGGGACACCGGAGGAATCGTGAAGGCCGCCGTGCTCAACGGATGGATCGGATTTGGATGCGGCCATCGCTGAATGAAATTGTCCCTGTAGTGGTCAGCGACCATCGACACCGTGCACATCATTCACTCTCCGTGATTTCTGGGCATATCCAGGTTGCGAAGTCCGCCCATCTGTGACTGCACCGCTGCGCGCGCTTCGCAATGGAACGCCTCATCGGCCACGGCAAGCGCCGCATCCAGCCGAGCAAGACGTTGCCTAAGTTCTCTTTGTTCACGCCGGCTTTCCTCTATTTCGGCAAGCCGCAGTGCGGCCGCTTCTTCCGCATCTATTCTCCTTGCGCGCCCTTCCCAGATCGCTCTGGCGCGCCTGTGTGAAAAATCCTTACTGACTTTCGGAGCTATGAAACGAACAGCTTCGTTCAAAGCCGCCTTCACAGTTGAATAACGGCGAGGCACTGGGTAGGCCTCGCGCATCACCCCGCTGTAATACACCGTGTCACTCATGCTATTGTCCTTGTCCTTACGTGACGACACCTTGTCTCTTCCTTCTGTCAGAGTTGCTCATATGAACAACGACAGACGGAGAGATTGGCGCGAACTGGAAAGTACTGCGGATGCGGTTCGCCGGTTGACGGCAATCATTGACGAACGCAACGCGAAGAAACGAAGGCTTGCCGGAGCCGAAATGCCGGCAGAAATTCAGCAATCCCGGACGTATGTCCCTGCGTATCCGGGAGAAAATGGCGGCCAGAGCCCGAGCGCACACAAGGGGTACGAAGCGCTCAAGAGTTCTGGCCGCCAGTCTACGCAACCTTGGGAGGAAGGCTGCGATCACACTGCCGGAAGTGGGGAAAACGGCAGCGGATTGGTATGCGGGCAGGTTGACGTTAATCGACCAAATGCTGGACCGAGGGGAGGAAACTCGGGTGTCTCTATCGCCTGCCCGCCCCACGATGCGGATACGATAGCCAGCGGGTTTACGATGCCGGTTCTGAACGGCAACGCGCATCGGGAAAAGTTGTGATGTCATGCTGGCACCCGTGGAGCGAGAAGCCAGACGGCATAGAAAACGCAGAGCGCAATATCAGCAGCGTCACCCGGCTCCCAATCTCGCCATGCTGGGATGCCAGCACCACGTGCCAGCCAGTAAGCAGCTGCGGCAAGCAATGCTGCTGCGAACAGTCGGCTCACGGCTTCTGCTCCTGGGGATTGGTGGATGAAGCCATGCGAAGGGCGGACAGCGCATGCTTGACGCTCGGATCGGCATCGAAAGCTTCTCTGGAAGGCCAGTCATGGAGTTCCCAAAGCGCCCCGAGAAGATCATGCACGGAATGGATAAGATGGTGCTCAACAACCGACCTGGCCAATTGTGGACGATATTTCTGCTCAAGCAAAACTGCATCTACGAGCCCGAAGAAATAGGCGATGCGCTCGCGCCATGTGAGGAAATGGCATTCTCCATTGCGCATCACCAGCATCGGGCCATCAATCTTTCGATGGATGGATGGTGTGTTTGAAATCGGATAGCCAACGCTCATGGCTGCGCCTCGGAATTGGGGCCGACAGATTCCACCGGGGGTGGGTTTGCGGAATCTGTCGGCGTCGCTGCAGGGGTGGGCAGCGAGGGGGGAACTGGTGTAGCGCGACGGTTCCAGATGGCGATGGCTTCCTCTGGGGTTTCTCCCCATCCGCCGCTTGCGCCGCAGCCACGGCTGTCATTCCAGCCGCATGCGTTACAATTAACTGTGTAGCCGAAGCCGGGTTCTTCCACCCATGCGGTGATGGTGGCAAACCTACCGCTTCCACAAACTGGGCAAGGCAGGATCTCGCTCATCTAGCGATCCTCCGAGGGCAGCGAGCTGGGAGATTGGGAGAGAGCGGCGTCGATCATGGCACGATGGAAGCGGAGCGCGTCCCATGCAGTTCCCTTCGGTTCACGAACCGTGACGTCAGAGACAGCAGAAAGGCCCGCCTCCACCATCTCCGCCGTCGGATTGCGCATCGCCTCGATAGCAGCGCGTGCGGCGGCAAGGCAGATGGATTTTACCTGCTCAAGCTGCTCCTGAATCGTCTCGCCTTCGACAAATTCGGAGTGATGAAAGGTGACGCCAATGGGGTCGCCGCTTGTTGGATCAATGGCGTCACTTATCGCCTTCGCAATGCGCTCGATCATGGTCTCGCTCATGACATCAACCCCGCTGCATCATTTGTTGTTGCGCAGAGATCAGAATTGATGCCTCGCGCATATGAGGCGCCGCTTATGAAAGCAGGACGCGAATATTTCACGCGCTCGTTGCAGTCGTTAACCGTTCGTGAGCCATAAGCGAATCTTAAGCTGAACAGTCTGGAAACAGCCCTTGTCGGTGCGCCGCGAAATGCCCCAGCCTGACCCTGAGCCGACAAACAACCACGGCTGTCCAAGGGGCTTGAGAAATGGAGCATCTGCTTGTCGAGCCGGCCATCGTGCCGGACATCTTCTGCACTGGTCTTGCCGACGCCGAGGACCTGGGAGATGGCAATTTCAGGTTCACCCTGTATGCCCGCCAGAAGTCCCTGCACGATTACGCCGGGAGCGTGGACTACATCGTCGTCGCTCGCCTCGTCATGCCATCCAAGGCCGTGATGGACTCCATACAGATGACCATGAAGGCTATGGGCTTCGCCTGTTGCGGCGGGGAGAGGTTGAGGAAGCTGGCGCATTAGGCGTCCATCCCTTCGAACAAATCGGGGCGGAGCTGCTGGCGCGGAATGCCGGTAATATCCTCAAATTCTTTCAGACGCTTTGCGGGGAGCGGAACCTCGCCATTCTCCCACCGAATGATCGTGGCCTTATTGACTCCGAAGAGCTCGGCAACCTCTTGGAGCTTGCGCTTGGAGGTGCCTGTTTTCCTGAAGCTGGCGAAAGCAGTTTTGGTTTGCATTCGTCTTTTTTCGCAGATTGTGCGAAACTTGTAAAGCGGAAAGTTCGCACGTTATGCAGACGACACCTTTTTTCGCTTTGGTAAAATCTGCCACATGCCAAAGCCCGTCCGACTGCGCACCAAGCCGCGCGCCACGCCAGAGGAGAAGTTCGATCCCTCGAAACCGTTCGAGGTTAAGATCCATTATATTGGCGAGTGGATGGAGCATCGCGGGAAGTCCGTGGCCGACATGGTTGAGGCTCTCGACCTATCCACACCGAGCCAGGTCTATCGATGGCTGAAGGGGCAGAAGCCACAAAACGACATGCTTATCAGGATAGCGGCTTTTCTTGAGGCGGACCCGCCCGAGGCTCTTTTGCGCCATCCTCTCGATGACTGGATGACCCGATTTTTCCAAGGTCGATCGGAGGACGAGAAGCGGGCAATCGTGGAGATGATGCAAAAGGCTTGGGGTCGAACAGGTACAAGCGGGTAATAGAGTA
>Ga0207667_10006920_pt1 | contig 13700 bp, 11 predicted proteins | sample KBSCornC52_FD_184301 | JGI IMG/M metagenome (GOLD analysis project Ga0207667, IMG submission 184301) | Corn rhizosphere microbial communities from Kellogg Biological Station, Michigan, USA - KBS Corn C5-2 (SPAdes) (version 2) | ecosystem: Host-associated > Plants > Roots > Rhizosphere > Soil ...
ATATCATTTTTAACACATCTTTCTTGAATTCCGCATCGTATTTCCTACGCGCTTTCTCCGGCTTTTTTCCTAACATTGTTTTGCTAATTTAAGCAATTCGACTGTCCGGTTTTACAGGTGCATCTCAGTAAAAGGCATTTGTACATGATAGACGCGATGCATCGCGTCTCTACGTTTATAAAAAACCAATATCTATTGTATTATTACTTCACAATTTGCGTTAATTGCATTAGCTTAGTGCTGAAACATGAATGCTACCGATAATTATGCGCTATTAATTGAAAAGATTAACGTCTTTATCCGCAAATACTACTTCAATAAGTTTTTGCGGGGACTTATCTTTTTGGGCGCCGGGCTTTTCTCGGCCTATGTTATCATTACCGTAAGCGAGTACTTTGGCAATTTCAATACGGTATTCCGTACCATCCTTTTTTACTTTTTCATTTTACTTAATGTCGGCTTTATCTGCTGGTTGATATTGCCTTCGTTGCTGGCCTGGTTAAAACTGGGAAAATCCATCACGCATGACCAGGCGGCCGAAATTATCGGGAAGCATTTTAGCGATGTGAGCGATAAGCTGCTCAACACCCTCCAGTTAAAAAAGCTTGCCGACGGAGACCCGCAGCACCGGGCTTTGATAGAGGCCAGCATCGACCAAAAAATAGAAACCTTAAAACCGGTGAGCTTTCCATCGGCCATCAATATCAAAGAAAATAGCAAATATTTGAAATGGGTGTTGGCTCCTGCCGGGATAATTTGCATACTCGCTTTTGCAGCGCCATCGGTATTAACTGAGAGTACCAAACGATTGATCAGGCATAACGAATATTTTGTGCCGGTTGCGCCATTTAGTTTTATGGTGCAAAACAGCACGCTATCGGTAGTGCAGGGTGATGATTTAAAACTGAACTTAAAACTGGCGGGCGATAAGTTGCCTGCCGATGTTTATGTGGAAACAGCAAACAACACATTTAAACTGGATAAGGAAAACATCAGCCATTTCCATTATCTGTTCACCAATTTACAGCAAAATACTTTTTTTAAGCTGACGGCAAACGGCTTTACCTCGCAGCAATACGAAATAAAGGTAAACTTGCGTCCGGCCTTGCTGCATTTTGATGTCGATTTAAACTACCCGGCCTATCTGCATAAAAAAAATGAAACCCTGCTCAATGCCGGCGACCTAACCATCCCCGCCGGCACCGAAGTGCGGTGGAACCTGCATACCCAAAATGCCAGTGCACTCGGTTTTTATCTAAACGGCAACCCTGGCAAAGTGAACATGGTATCGCCTGATTTTTTCGAACACCAGGAAAAGATCTACAAAAACAGCGTCTGTAAAATCAGTCCCCTCAACGGCTCCATCAATCATACCGACTCGGCCAGCTACCGGGTAAACGTAATTGCGGATGAACTGCCGACCATTACCGTTCAGGAAAAGCAAGATTCGGTGAGCCTGAAAGCGCTTTATTTCAACGGCGCCATACAGGATGATCATGGTTTTTCATCCCTTACGTTTAACTATAAAGTTGGCGCGCCAACGGATAAGGTCAACCAAAAAGTTTATACCAAAACGGTTAAGGCAGACCTGAACCAAACACAAGCCAACTTTTTTTATTACTGGAATTTAAAGGATTTGGGCATTAACCCCGGCGACCAGGTAACTTATTATTTTGAAGTTGCCGACAACGATGGCGTAAGCGGTCCCAAAAAAGTCCGTTCGCCGGAGTACACCTTAAACATCCCCAATGCGCAGGAACTGAATAACCAATTGGATGCGGGCACACAACTGGTGAAACAAAAGATGGAGTCGGCCATAAAGCTGGCAGGGCAAATTGAAAAGGAATCGCAAAAGCTTAACCAGGTATTGCTGGATAAAAACAATTTATCGTTCGACGAGAAAAAGCAGATACAGGACCTGATGCAGAAAAAGAAGGAACTCGACGATTTGGTTAAAGACATACAAGCAGAAAACAAAAAAAACCTGTTTAATCGCCAGGAAAACCAAAAGCAGGATCAAAACCTTACCGAAAAGCAGCAGCAGATGGAGGATTTGATGAACAAGCTGATGGATCCCAAAACACAGGAAATGCTGGAGAAACTGCAGCAAATGCTTCAACAGGATCAAAAAGAAGGCGCGCGGGACCAGTTATCCAAAATGCAGATGAATAACAAGGACCTGAAAAAGGAACTTGACCGGATGCTGGAATTATACAAAAAACTGGATTTTGAACAAAAGCTAAACCAGCAGGCTGAGCAGTTGAAAAACTTAGCCGAAGAGCAGAAAAAACTCGCCGAGCAAACACAGCAGCCAAATGCCGATCCGGAGAGCCTGCAAAAGGAACAGGAAAACTTGAACAAGAATTTCGATGATATCAAAAAATCATTGGACGATCTCGACAAAACCAACAAACAGGCCGAGCACAAGCAGGATTTTGAAAACCCGAAACCAGATGAACAAAGCATTGAGGACCAAATGCGAAAAAGTGCCGAAGAGCTAAGCAAAAAAGACACTAAAAAAGCGGCCCAGGCCCAAAAACAGGCCTCGGACCAAATGCAGCAGCTTTCGGATAAAATGCAGCAAAAGGAGCAGGAGGGCGAAGAGTCTGAAAACAATGTTGATGCGGCCCAGCTCCGGCAGCTGTTAAAAAACCTCATCAACAGTTCGTTTGAGCAGGAAAAAGTTATGCAAGCCTTAAAAACCACCGCTTCAACCGATCCGAATTATTTAAAACTGGCTGAGACCCAAAAAAGCATAAAAGATAACCTGAAAACGGCCGAAGATAGTTTATATGCCCTGAGCCGCCGCGTGCCGCAGATACAATCGACCGTTAACCAGGAGGTATCCAGCATAAATGATCGTATTAACCAGGCGCTGCAAAACATAAGCGACAGGGTAACACCCGAAGCATCGCGCAACCAGCAATACGCCATGACTTCGATGAATAACCTCGCCCTGATGCTGAGCGAAGCGCTTGACCAGCTGCAAAACTCCATGAATAAAGGCAAGAGCGGGAAAGGCAAAGGCAAGCAGCAATCGGTATCGCAACTGGCAAAAATGCAGGAGCAGCTTAATCAAAATATGGAAAAAGCGCGCCAGCAAATGCAGCAAAACGGCAACCCCGGGAAAAACCAAAGCGGAAATGCAAATAATGGAAATATTAGCGAACAATTAGCTAAATTAGCGCGTCAGCAGCAGGAGATACGGGAGGCTTTAGACCAGATAAACCGCAAGGACAACAAGGATGGAACCGGTGGGTTGGGAGATTTAAATAAAATTTCGCAACAAATGGAACAAACGGAGCGCGATCTCGTAAACAGGAGAATATCCGAAGAATCGCTGAAGCGCCAGCAGCAAATTCAGAGCCGTCTTTTGGAGGCCGAGAAAGCTGAACAGCAGCGCGATCAGGACCAGCAGCGCGAAAGCCATGTTGGTAAAGATATTCCGCCGGGCTACATAAAGGCCCTGCAGGAATACCAGCAAACCAGGGAAAAACAGACCGAGCAGGTAAAAACTATTCCGCCTGCTTTGAATTTTTATTATAAATTAAAAATAAAATCTTACTTTGATCTACTCAACGCTAAATGACATGGACCAATCAAATGTTCAAACAAGTGAAATGTATACCTTGCAGCTGCCGTCAAAACAGGAAAGCATAACACTGCTGGAGAATTTGATAGAAGAAATAGCCGATAAGCACAATATCAGCGAAGATACTTTTGCCAATATGATGACCTCGCTAAGCGAAGCAGGCATTAACGCCATAGTACATGGCAACAAACTCGACCCCAACAAAAAGGTCATTATAAATGCCGAAATTGAAGGTCGCAGGATTATATGGACTGTTACCGACGAAGGCGAAGGCTTTGACTACAACAACCTGCCCGACCCAACAGCGCCCGAAAATATCGAGAATTTAACCGGTCGTGGTGTGTTTATTATGAAACACCTTGCCGATCAGTGCATTTTCAATGCCAAAGGCAACGAAATAGAACTTCACTTTAAATTATAATGCCTGCTATAAATTTTTTTGAAGAAGACATCACCTATAAATTAAAACAAAAAACATCTGTAAGGCAATGGATAACCGAAACCATACAAGCCGAAGGATATAAACTAAAAGAACTCAACTATATATTCTGCTCCGATCAGTACCTGCTGCAGATCAACCAGCAATATCTTAACCACGATACTTATACAGATATCATCACCTTTGATAATTCAGAAACTGAAGGCTCAATTGTTGGTGATATTTTTATTTCGATAGAGCGCATCCGCGAAAACGCCGCCAAATTTAACAGCCACGAAACCGACGAGCTGCACCGCGTAATTATCCATGGCGCCCTGCATTTATTGGGCTATAAGGATAAAACCACTGCTGCCAAACAAAAAATGACGGAAAAAGAAGATTTCTATTTAGATAAAAGAAGTTTTACCTCCGAAAAAAAATAACCCGCGCGATACCGCGCCGATTTACAAATTCTCTTTTAAAAATTTATCCAGGTCATGCAGGTCAAAATCCTTCTGAATTATTGTGCCGTGTTCATCCAGTAAAATAAACGTCGGGAAGGCTTTTATGCCCAATTCGTTATGCTGAAAATTGTTTTCCTCCAGGTATTGCGTCCAGTTAAGCCCGTGTTCTTTTACCCGCTGCTGCCACAGCGGAACATTTTTGGTTTCATCCACAGAGACACTGACAATTTCAAAACCTTTCGCTTTATATGCGGTATACAATTTTTTTAATTCGGGGATGGTATCCAGGCATGGCCGGCATCGCGCAAACCAAAAATCAATCAGTGTATATTTTGCCTTGGGCACAACAAATCGGGTTGCAGCCAGGTCTAAACCCTTTAAGTTAACTTCGGGGAATGCGCCGCCTTCTTTGATCTTTGAATTTATAAAATCCTGGTTCAACAAACTCCAGGGTTTCCCTGCTTTAATTTTGTCTGAAAATGCCACCAGGGTTTGCTGCCTTAATGCGGATTGTCCCCACATACTAAACCGTTCGATAAGCTTCCACAAAGCAACATACGAATTGGGGTTGCTTTGAACATATCGCAATAACAGGCTATCCGCTTTCTTAGCCGGGTCGTTAAACATATCAGCCATATCGGTTGCCTGGCAATTATACGCCGCGCCGGCGGTTACAAAGGCGATAAACCTATTTTTATATTCATCCGCTGCGTTTCCGTTTATCTGGCTGCAATTATCGGATGCATAATTGGTAGTTATTTGCGTGGTGGCGGCGTCAATAAAATAATATCCCTGCCGGTAAGCCAATACATTTTTGTCGGATGCAAAATGTATCCTGTACATTTGGGGATAGGGCACGTTATTATTTAACACATATCGATTTGCGGTTAGTTCCGCAGGCGCAACCGGCCCGTTAAAATATTTCTGGTCAATATTGCCGGACCCAAAGAATATAGTATCGGGCTTGTCGGGTTTTCCAATAACCTGCCCAACCATCTTTTTTTGCGCCGATGCCAGTAACGAAAGCCCTACTAAAACCAGGGTAAAAAAACGCTTCATCATAAAAAATAGATTAACAGGCCGACAAATCGCCGGCCTGTTGGCATTCAAAACTCAGGCTACACAACATGCGCTGCAGACGCCATCCTGGCTGCATTTGTAAGTACAGGCATCGTTGCTCACGCAGCCGCCTTTAACAGGGGCATTACCGGCCATAATAGTTTTCATTTCTTCGCGGCTCAGTTTTTTGAATACTGCTTTTTGTGTTTTCATTTTTTTGTTTTTAAGGTTTTATTACCATCGCCACGCCCTGGTAACTGGGCTGCATTGTTTAAAAAGGTTATGCTCCTTTATTTTTTTGTGTAGCTGATCGTGTCAATGAGATGGTTATCGTCATAAGGTTTACCGGCAGCATCATGGCGTTCTGTCTGATACGAATAACGAAAAAAATAAAGATATAATTGCTTAATATTTAAAAAAACTTTGCTTCTGCGTTATTTTCAGTGGCCTGGTTATGGCCTGTCATCAAAAAATGACATAAAAAGAAGATTTCAATTTCAGTTAGCGTGGTTTAATTGGCTAATTTTACCCTTGAATTACTGCTGAAACCAATTTTTTAAAAATATGAAATTACTTGTATTAATCTGCGCGATGATGTTTATCGCTCCGCCATCCATTTATGATTTCAAGCTGAAGTCGATCGAAGGCAAACCCTTTTCATTGGCACAATACAAAGGGAAAAAAGTTTTAATTGTTAATACAGCATCCAAATGCGGCTTTACCCCGCAGTATGCCGAATTGCAAAAATTATCGGAGCAATACAAAGACAAAGTTGTGGTTGTGGGTTTCCCCGCCAATAACTTCGGTCAGCAGGATCCCGGCAGCAACTCCGAGATCAAAACATTTTGCACCGCCCGTTTTGGCGTAACCTTCCCGCTAAGCGAAAAGGTGAGTGTTAAGGGAGATGATATCGACCCGCTGTTTAAATATTTAACCAGTGCACCAAACCCTGATTTCACCGGCGAAATTAAATGGAACTTCGAAAAATTCCTGATCGACGAGAATGGCAACTTGATTCACCGTTTCCGTTCACAAACTACACCGTTGTCTCCTGAGATAACCAAGTATTTGAACTAACGGAAAATCTCTTTTAAAAAACCCGGCTTTGATATATCAGGCCGGGTTTTTTGTTTTTATTAAAAACACCCGGTCATCGCATCTTCTTTCATGTCCTTTCGAACGAAGTGAGAAACCTTATACACCATACATCGCGAACCATGCAAGGCGCGAATGCTATACGTAAACGCTAAATGTAAAAGATTTCTCCCTTCGGTCGAAAGGACATATGGGTGAGATGTGGCTGCCATTGCTAAAATACACACCTTCGTCCGCCGGGCACATCCAGATCCCGCAACTCCGCAATATTGTCAAATTGCTGCCCCCTGAATTGGTTAAACTCTACGCTAAAACCCGCGCATTCTCATTTCCCCGTCGAATAATCACATTGGTATATACAATCCTACAGTTGGTATAATTTACTTTTTTCGATCCAAAAATTATTATATTTTTATGTCAGTGTCCGCTGTATGGTCTCTCTTAATCATCCTGCGGAGGGGCTGCTCAAACAAAAAGAACGCCCTGTGTTTCCGGCCTTTGCTAACCAATTTGAACCTAAATTTTACATCTATTATCAAGAAACCAATGCAAAGTCAACCCCAATCCTTTACGGTCGCGGACTATTTGTTGACGCGGCTAAAACAGTTGAATGTTACCGAAGTGTTTCAAATTCCCGGCGACTATGTAAAACACTTTACCCAGGCCCTGGAATATTTTGACGGCGTAACCGCCATCGGCGCCGTTAACGAACTGGATGCCGCTTACGCCGCCGATGCTTACGGCCGCACACGCGGATTGGGTGCGGTATCATTGCAATATGGCGTGAGCACCTTTAGCGCATTAAATGCCATTGCAGGGGCTTATGTGGAGTACAGCCCAGTGGTGGTAATCAGCGCCTGCCCAGGGGCCGATGCCCGGCAGATCACCAAAATGTACGATGTGCTTTACCACCACTCCACCGGCAATATGGCCGCCGACCAGGAGGTGTACAGCCACGTTACGGTAGGCGCCATCACGCTGAGTACTTCAGTTGGCGCTGCTGAAAAAATAGACAACCTGCTGATTGCAGCCATTACTCACCGCCGGCCGGTTTATATTGCCTGTTATAAAGAAGTTTGGGGCGAACCTTGTCCGCAACCATCAGATGAAGTATTGCAGCCAATCGTCGCCAAAAGTGATCCGCTTGCATTGGAAAACGCTATTACAACCGCCTGGGCGCAAATAACCTTGGCAAAACGACCGCTCATTTTTGCCGGGGTCGAGGTATTGCGTTATGGCCTGTCGGGTTTGCTGCAGGAAATTATTGATGCCAGCGGCTTTTTGTACACCACCACCAGCGAAGGCAAAACGGTGCTGGATGAAAAAGGCGACAAGTTTATCGGCACCTATTCGGATGCGGCCTCCATCAGGAGCGTCCACGACCTGGTTACCGCGTCCGATTGCTTCCTGTCCTTCGGCACCATCATCACCGACGACTATTTAATTTTCATCGAAAGTAAATATGCCGATATGGTGCTGGCAACCACCACGCAGATCCGCTCCGGCTACTTTATTTATGAAAATGTAACCATGAAGGATTTCATGGAGGCGCTGCTGCTTAAGTTTAAAAGCACGGCCGGTTATCCCCATGCAACCATTGCGCCACCGCAGCCGGTTTACCCGGACCCCTGGAAGGCAAACTCCGACCCGGTTTGGAATCACAGTCCCGAAACCATTACCTATAACCGCTTCTTTCAGTATTCGATGAAGTTTTTGCAGGACAAAGACCTGCTAAAAGATATTGTCATGACGCTTGGCATCAGCTCATCCATGTATGTGGCCACCAATGCCTATGGCATGTACCAAAACAGTTTTATGTGCTCGGCCGCCTGGCAGTGTATCGGTTTTGAAACCGGCGCTGCTTCCGGAGCGCAACTGGGCAGCGGAAAACGGGCGTGGACCGTAGCTGGCGACGGCGGCTTTATGATGGTTTGTCAATCCTTGTCGACATTGGCCCGCAATAAGCTGAACGCCGTAATATTTGTGATGAGCAACGGCGTATATGCCATTGAACAGGTTTATGTGGATATAACCGCTTTTGAACCTGGCCCCAAGCATCAATTCGACGCGTTTGATATCCTGCCAAAATGGGATTACCTGGCGCTAGCGCAAGCTTTTGGCGCGAACGGTTATCGAGTAACAACCATTGATGAACTCAATTCAGCGCTTGAAGAAATAAAGGACATCACCAACAAACCAACGCTGGTTGAAGTGGTGATCCCCGAAAAGGATCTGCCGCGGCAAATGTATCGCCTTGGTATCGAACCTTAAATTAAATTAACCTCTTTGTATTTAATATCCCGGTATCGGGCAAAACCTTATTCAAAATGAAAAAAACTTATTCCATATTCGGCGCCGGAGCCTCCGGCCTTTACACCGCCTGGCGGCTGCTTGATCACGAGCTTGAAAATAAAGAAGGCGCCGCGAAACAGCTGAAAGCCGGCGATGTGCTGGAACTATATGACTGGGGCGACTACAATTTTACCGAAACATACGAACACGGAAAACGCCCGGCAGGCGCCCGCGTATGTACCTGGCATTATGAAAATGATGCTAACAACTCCTACCTGGAACTTGGGGGTATGCGTTATTCTGCCTGGAACGGTTTGCCAGCGCCAAAAAACCAGGGCCACAGGCTGGTTTCCACTGTTATCAAAAAACTCGACCTGGAACAATTTTCGGTGCCTTTCAATGTGTCTGATAATACCTTGTTTTACTTGCGTACCAAAAACATGTATTTGAATGATATTACATCAACCAACCCGGCACCCTATAATGTTGATCATTACGGCGCTTCGGATTCGCCGGATACCGGGTTTGCAACTATAGAGACCTTAGCAGTAGACCCTAACGCTCCGCCAAAAACGCGCCGCGAATGGTGTGAGTTCTATCAAAATGGAGCAATCAATGTGGAGTTGCCGGAATCATCTGTCTACCAAAAGGGCGATCTGCTTAAAAACATCGGGTACTGGAATTTGATGTTTGACCAATTAGGCTCCGAAGGTTTCGCATACACCGCCGATGGCAATGGCTATACCTCGAACGTTATAAACTGGAATGCCGCCGTGGCCATCCAGGCCAATGACGAATTTACGCCGGGCAGCCAGTACAAAACGCTTACCACAGGCTACTCCAGTATGTTTAACGCGCTGTTCCAGGCTATTGTTGAGCTGGCAAAAGAAAAAGGCATCATCCTGGAATACCATCCCAATACCCGCCTGCATTCTATTTTGCAGATTGATGGTGTTATTCATTATACCCTTGCCAATCGCGATAATCCCAATAAAAAAACCGACAGCAAAACCACCGATGCCGCCTGGATGGCCATGCCGCCATACGCGCTCGACCTGGTTGCTCAGGCGACCCGGTATCAGGATCACAAAGGCCTTGATGTACTAAATCACGAGCGGGTACAAAATTACCTGAGCTCGGCTATTCAGCAGCCATCCTACAAGGTGGGGATGTTTTTTGATAGCCCATGGTGGTTAAGTACGCCTTACCCCGCCCCCATCATTGGTTACGAAGTTACTGATGTTGTTTTGGCTCAGCTCGCTGCGGAAGGATTTCCTGATGCGTATATTAAAGCCATCCAAAACAATCCCGACCAGGATACCACCAACCCCATCATCAACAATCCATTTTCATCATCTGATGATCTGATTAATGCCGCACAGACCTGTACCGGCGTGCGGCTTACGTTGAAGGAAGAATCGCAATTGCTAAACGCCGCTACCCGCAATTCCATTGGCCCAAGCATTACCGATACGCCCATCAGGCAGGTAGTTTACTTTGGAAATAATGCGCTGCTACAAAATCCGCAAAAACCAATCTACGGCATTTTGGCCAGTTATGATGATGAGCAGTTCACCAGTTTTTGGGAAGAATTGGAATACGGAAATAACGATGCTGAAAAAGTGCCTTTCTCCGAAAACTATCAGCCTTTGCGCGGGCCTAAAAAGGCTACTGATGTAATGATAAAAATGCTGCGCCAGCAACTGGCCGCTTTACATTTTGGGCCGCAGTCGGATTATGAGGATGTGCCTGTGCCCCTGGAATGTAAATATATGGACTGGTCGTTGCCGCCATTTAATGCGGGCTATCATGCATACGCGGCACATTATGATGTTTGCGATGTGCAGGACAAAGTGCGCAAACCATCGCAAATGATTAAAGATGCGGACGCTGATATTTTTATTGTGGGCGAAGCCTTTTCAAATGACCAGGCCTGGGTGGAAGGCGCTTATTGCACCGCGGAATCGGTGTTGAACGATTTCTTCGGGATAAAGCCGCTTATCGACCCAATACCCTATCCGTTTATTTGTCCCTGTGGTAAAACCCCGCAACCATAAAATATTTACAACTGACCCGCGCCGTCCCGGATTATCTCCGGGGCGGCTTTTTGTTTGGGGGGTAATGTTTAACTGTCGCTCGCAGAGTCTACTCATCCGGTCATTGCTTCGCTCGATCACCTTCTCTTTTGCAGGCAAAAAAAGGGATAAAATATAGTTCGATCACCCTTTCCGCAACATCTCCGCATACTCGTTTGGCAGCGGGCTATCCTCAACCGCTTTGGCGGCTTTTTCAATATCGTATTCAAAGCGGATAAACTCAACACGGATGCTGTCCTCGTCTTTTACCGAACTGCTCTCGCTGATGTGCAGCATCACATACCCTCCGCGGGGATCTTTATCTTTTGGCTTCCCTACCGAGCCGATATTAATGGCGTGGCGATAATGGGTGTCTTCGGTAACAGCCGATGGCAATACCCGGTGATATGGCTGGTGCGTATGCCCAAAACACATGATATCAGCATCTGCCTGTTCCATAATGCGCAGCAGGCTTTTTTCGTCCCTGTCCTCAAATAAATATTCGTTTATTTTTCGCGGACTGCCATGAACCAGCAACAGGTTAAGTTTATCGGCATTCAACTGGTATTCTACGCGGATATGTGCCGGAAGCGTCCGGAGGTAAGCCCGTTCGTCATCTTTCACGATGCTGTTGGTGTAGCTGATGGATATTTTACCCATCTCTTTTTCCGCGTCTGTCTTATAGGCGCAACCGCATTCGTCACTCGCCCGGCCAATGCCAAAGTCATAGTTGCCGGCTATCGTAGGTATGCCTCGTTTGCGGATTTCATTAATCACCTCGTTGGGCCAGATGTTATATCCCACCAGGTCGCCCAGGCAATAAATAGCATCCGGTTTTTGCTTTTCTACATCTGCAAAAAATGCTTCCAGCGCGGGCAGGTTGGCGTGTATGTCGGAGAATAGTGCAATTTTCATAATTAATTTATTTGGGGCGTTTGATAGGTTAAATATTTCCAAACCGGAATTGCAGCTGCCGTCCCTAAAGGCGTTGCAAGCAGGTAAACCCATAGATACTCCAGGTGGCCCGAGACAAGCGCCGGAGCAAAGGACCGGGCCGGATTCATGGATGCCCCGCAAATGGGCCCGGCAAACATCGCCTCCAGTAAAACTACCGAGCCAATGGCCATACCGGCAACAATACCCTGTTCCTTGCTGCCGGTGGCTACATGTATAATCACCAGCATCAGGAAAAATGTTAATATAAATTCCAGGACGAACGACTGCAAAGCACTGCCGGATGGCAACGTAGCCCCCAGGAATTGGTTATGCGGAAACAGGAAACGCAGTGTTAAACTCGCCAGCAGGGCGCCAGCTAGCTGACTCAAAATATAAGGTGGCAACTGCCGTACCGAAAAGCGGCGGGCCAGCGCAAAGGCAATGCTCACGGCCGGGTTAAGGTGCGCGCCGGAGATACTGCCAAACGTATAGATCATGCTCATCACAATGAGGCCGAATGTAATGGCAACTCCGGCGTGCGTAACGCCCCCTTTACTTTCCTGGTCAATGATAATGGCCCCCGTCCCGCAAAAAACAAGGGTGAAAGTGCCGATAAACTCCGCTACATATTTCCTCATGACAGGTTACCGGTTACTGATAAAACCTTTTCCATTGCTATCGCCGATTGAGGACAAACGTGGCTGAACTCGGATGACTTTTGTACTTCGCCAGGAATATCAGCACGCACTATTTTCAGGTAACCTTTCCGCTTAAAATAATCAGCAGCCGTTTCGGTCAGCAGGTAAATGGCTTTTATCCCCTGCTCCCTGGCCTTGTCCTCAACAGCCGTTAATAGCTTTCCGGCGATGCCTTTGTCGCGAAAGTCCGGAGCAACGGCCACAGAACGCAGCAGGGCATATTGCCCGTATGGTTCAATCCCGGCTACGGCAACCAATTGCTCCCCTTCGCGCATTACCAAAAAGTTTTCTAATGATGGCGGCAGATCTTCCGTCGGCAGCTTTACCGATTCGAGCAGGGCCACAATGTCTGCGCGGTAATTCAATGCATTTTCAATTTCCATAAACTTTTTTTTATGAACAGCAATCCGGTCCACAGCAAGTTTTTGCCTCCGTGGGTTTTTCTGCAAATACGGTGATACTGAATATCCCGGTTTTGCCTGATTTATAGCTCGCCATTTCATCGCTATCCAGGTAATTGCTCAAAATATCATCGGGAATAACAATGGCCTTTTCTTTTTGAATGCTGATGTTTTTAAACCCGTTTGCATTTATCAGCTCCAGGTAAACCTCCTTTTGGATGGCACCCGATACACAGCCGGCGTACATTTCGGCATCTTTTCGCAATGCTTCCGGTAGTGTGCCAACCAATACCACATCTGATATACTGAAATGTCCCCCCGGTTTCAAGACCCTGAATATCTCTTTGAATACGGCATCTTTATTGGGCACCAGGTTTAACACGCAATTACTCACAATAACGTCTGCAACATTAGCAGTAACCGGCATCTTTTCAATATCACCCTGCCTGAATTCAACATTATTAAAGTTAAGTTTTTCGGCATTGGCGCGGGCCTTGTTAATCATGGCCTCCGTAAAATCAATCCCAATTACTTTCCCGGTTTCGCCTGTTTCCGATCGGGCTACAAAGCAATCGTTACCAGCGCCGCTGCCCAGATCAATCACCACATCGCCTTTTTTAATTTTGGCAAATTGGGTGGGCAAGCCGCATCCCAGGCCAAGGTCAGCTTC
>Ga0207667_10006926_pt1 | contig 13698 bp, 10 predicted proteins | sample KBSCornC52_FD_184301 | JGI IMG/M metagenome (GOLD analysis project Ga0207667, IMG submission 184301) | Corn rhizosphere microbial communities from Kellogg Biological Station, Michigan, USA - KBS Corn C5-2 (SPAdes) (version 2) | ecosystem: Host-associated > Plants > Roots > Rhizosphere > Soil ...
AATCGCGCAATCGGCACCCGGTAGGCGAAGCTGAAACGTAATCCAGCCCGACGCCCTCGCAGAACTGGATCGAGGCCGGATCGCCGCCATGCTCGCCGCAAATGCCGAGCTTGAGGTCGCTTCGTGTCGCCCGCCCGCGCTCCACGCCCATCCGGATCAGCTGGCCCACGCCCTCGACATCGAGCGAAACGAACGGATCGCGCGCGAAGATGCCCTGCTCCACGTAAGGCGTCAGGAACCGCCCGGCGTCATCCCGGCTCACCCCCAGCGTAGTCTGTGTCAGGTCATTGGTGCCGAACGAGAAGAACCGCGCCTCTTCGGCAATCTCCCCCGCCATCAGCGCCGCACGTGGCAGCTCGATCATCGTGCCGACGAGGTAATCCAGCGTCCGCCCCTGCTCGGCAAAGACCTCGCCCGCCACCCGGTCGACCACTTCGCGCAGGATCTGCAGCTCGCGCCGCGTACCCACCAGCGGGATCATGATCTCGGGCACCACCAAAGCCCCGCTCTCGGCCGAAACCGCGCAGGCCGCCTCGAAGATCGCCCGCGCCTGCATCTCGTAAATCTCCGGGAAGGTGATCCCCAGTCGGCAACCGCGATGGCCAAGCATCGGGTTGAACTCGTGCAGCTCCTCGGCCCGGCGGCGCAGCGCCTCCACGCCGATCCCGATCGCCTCGGACAGCTCGGCGAACTCCACCTCGGTATGCGGCAGGAATTCGTGCAGCGGCGGATCGAGCAGGCGGATCGTCACCGGCAGGCCGGCCATGATCTCGAACAGCTCGCGGAAGTCGCCGCGCTGCTCGGGCAGCAGCTTGGCCAGCGCCGCGCGGCGGTCGGCCTCGTTCTCGGCGAGGATCATCTGGCGCACCGCGCTGATCCGGTCGGCCTGGAAGAACATGTGCTCGGTCCGGCACAGCCCCACGCCCTCGGCGCCGAACTGGCGCGCGGTGCGGCAGTCCTCGGGCGTCTCGGCATTGGCGCGCACCTTCATCCGGCGATACTTGTCGGCCATTTCCATCAGCACGGCAAAGTCGCCGATCAGCTCCGGCTCGACCGTCGGCACCGAGCCGGCGATGATCGCGCCTGCCGCCCCGTCGAGCGTGATGATGTCGCCCTCGACGAGATCGCGATGCCCGATCCGCAGCGTCCGCTTGGCAAGGTCGATCGAAACCTGCGCGCAGCCCGAAACGCACGGCCGGCCCATGCCGCGCGCCACCACGGCGGCGTGGCTGGTCATCCCCCCACGCGCGGTAAGGATACCCTTCGCGGCATGCATCCCGTGGATGTCCTCGGGGCTGGTTTCCGTGCGGACGAGGATCACCGCCTCGCCCAGGTCCGCCCGCTTCTCCGCCGTATCGGCATCGAGCACGATCGCCCCCGAGGCCGCACCCGGGCTCGCCGGCAGGCCATAGGCCAGCACGTCGCGCGGCGCGTTCGGATCGAGCGTCGGGTGGAGCAGCTGGTCGAGCGCCATCGGATCGACGCGCTTGATCGCAGTCGCCTCGTCGATCAGCCCCTCGGCCACCATGTCCACCGCCATCTTCAGCGCGGCCTTGGCCGTGCGCTTGCCCGAGCGGGTCTGGAGCAGGAACAGCCGCCCGCGCTCCACGGTGAACTCGATGTCCTGCATGTCGCGGTAGTGCTTCTCGAGCAGCTCGAACACCGCCGCCAGCTCGCCATAGACCTCGGGCATGGCCTCTTCCATCGAGGCCGGCTTGGCCCCCGCCGCCTCGCGCGCCGATCGCGTCAGGTACTGCGGCGTGCGGATGCCCGCCACCACGTCCTCGCCCTGCGCGTTGATCAGGAACTCGCCGTAATAGGCCTTCGCGCCCGTCGCCGGGTCGCGGGTGAAGGCGACGCCCGTCGCCGAGGTGTCGCCCATGTTGCCGAAGACCATGGCCTGGACGTTGACCGCCGTGCCCCAGTCCGCCGGGATATTGTTGAGCCGGCGATAGACCTTGGCCCGGTCCGACTGCCACGAGCCGAACACCGCCGCGATCGCGCCCCACAGCTGCGCGTGGACGTCCTCGGGGAAAGGCTTGCCGGTCTCGCGCGCGACGATCTCCTTGTACTCGCGCACCAGCACCCGCCAGTGCTCGGCCGACATCTCAAGATCGGCATGGAAACCATTGTCTTCCTTGGCGATCTCCAGCGCATCCTCGAACAGGTGATGCGCCACACCAAGCACCACGTCGCCGTACATCTGGATGAACCGGCGATAGGAATCCCAGGCAAACCGCTCGTCGCCCGACATGGCGGCAAGCCCTTCCACCGTCGCATCGTTGAGCCCGAGGTTGAGCACCGTATCCATCATGCCCGGCATCGAAACCCGTGCGCCCGAGCGCACCGAGACCAGCAACGGATCGCCCGCATCGCCGAATTTCTTGCCCGTCGCCCGCTCGATCCCCGCCAGCGCCTCGGCCACGGCCTCGCGGATCCCGGCCGAATAGTCGCCCTGGGCCAGGTAGTTCAGGCATTCCTCCGAGGAGATCGTGAACCCCGGCGGGACCGGCAGGCCGATGGAGGCCATCTCGGCCAGGTTCGCGCCCTTGCCGCCGACCACGGTCTTGTCGCGGGCCCGCGGATCGGCCGAAACCGAATCGGCGCCGAAGCTGAATACGTATGCACTCATGTACAAACTCCACCCTTTTCCGCGGCCTTTGACCTGCGGTTGCTTATCCTTCGATACGCGAGAAGTCGGCTACGTTGTGCACTGCATCACGAAAACGCGCAAGCAAGTCCAGCCTGAAAGCGCGCTTGTTCGCACTTGCGTCATTTACCGTAACCTCGTCAAAGAAGGCGTCGATCGGACCGCGCAGCGCCGCCAGGGCGGCCATGGCCCCCGCGAAGTCCTCCGCCTCAACGGCAAGCCGCGCCGCCGGTTCCGCCACGTCGAGCGCGCTCACCAGCGCCGCCTCGGCGGGCTCCTTCGCGTAGTCGGCCGAATGCAGCAGCTCCATCCGCGCCGAAGTCGCCGCCGCCAGGTCCGGATCGTCGACCATGGCCAGCGGGTCCTCCTCCCCGGTCCGCGGAATGCGCGCCTCGATGCCCTGCCAGTCCTCCTTCTTCAGGATATTGGCCGCGCGCTTGTAGCCCGCATGAAGGTTGGTCCCATCCTCCGTCGCGATGAAGGCCTGGAGCGCATGGACACGGGCAAGCAGGCGAACAAGGTTGTCCTCACCGCCCAGCGCAAACACGGCATCGATCAGGTCGTGACGAACGCCCGCCTCACGCTGCTGCACCTTGAGGCGGTCGGCGAAGAAGGCGAGCAGGTCGTCAGATGCGTTCTCGAGCGAGACGCCCTGGTTTCGATAAAGCTGAGCCGCAGCATTGAAGAGTTGCAGCAGGTTCAGCCGGAGCCCGTTTTCAGTGATGAGGCGGATGACGCCCAATGCCGCTCGGCGGAGCGCGAACGGATCCTTGGACCCAGTAGGTTTCAGATCTGCCCCAAAAAATCCGACAAGTGCGTCGACCTTGTCGATCAGAGCTGTAATCACGCCGGCGCCATCGCGAGGCAGGGCGTCGGATTGGCCCACTGGCCTGTAATGATCGCTAATTGCACTAGATACCGAGGCAGATAGACCTTCGGCTGCGGCATAGTAGCCGCCCATGAGGCCTTGCAATTCCGGGAACTCGCCAACCATCTCAGTAACAAGGTCCGCCTTCAGGATCGCGGCAGCAGTGCGCGCGTCCGGAAGGCTTTCAGCAAGATTACCCTGAAGATCGCTTACCAGTTGAACGAAGCGTTCCTGTCGCTGCGCCACAGTGCCCAGCTTCTCATGAAACGTAATCCGCGCCAGCTTCTCCGCCTGCGTGGAAAGCGGCGTTTTGCGGTCCTGCTCCCAGAAGAAGCGCGCGTCCGAAAGCCGTGCGGCGAGCACCTTGCGGTTGCCGGCGACGATCCCCTCGCCCCCGTCGCTCGCCTCGATATTGGCGGTGCAGACGAAGGCATTGGCCAGCGCGCCCGCGGCGTCGCGGCAGATGAAATACTTCTGGTTGGTCCGCGCGGTCAGCTGGATCACCTCGGGCGGAACTTCCAGATAGGCCTCGTCGAACCGCCCGAGCAGCGGCACCGGCCATTCGGTGAGCCCGGCGTTCTCGACCACCAGCCCCTCGTCCTCTACCAGCGTCAGCCCGGCGTTTACCGCCGCCACCCGCGCCATCTCGCGGACCATGCCCTCGCGCTCGGCCTGGTCGACCAGCACGTGGCAGGCGCGCAGCTTCTCGACATAGTCGTCCGCCCCGCCGATGGTGATCTCGCCGGGATGGTGGAACCGGTGGCCCAGCGTCGCATAGCCCGAACGCACCCCGCCGACCTCGCACTCCACCAGGTCCTCGCCAAGGATCGCCACGATCCCCGAAAGTGGCCGCACCCAGCGCAGGCTCTCGGTCGAGAGCGAAGCCTTGCCCCAGCGCATCGACTTGGGCCACGGGAAGGCCCTGCAGATCGCCGGGATCGCCTCGGCCAGCACGTCCCTGGTCGCCCGCCCCGGCTTCTCGGTCACGGCAAACAGCACACCATTGCGCTCGACCAGCTGGTCCTGCGTCAGCCCGGTCTTGCGCAGGAACCCCTCCAACGCCTGCGGCGGAGCGCCGACCTTGGGCCCCTTCACTTCCTCCGAAACCGCCGCCGTGGCCTCGGGCAACCCCCGCGCAATCAGCGCCAGCCGCCGCGGCGTCGAATAAACCGTCAGCGCCCCCGGCGTGACGCCAGCGGCCTCCATCTCCTTGCGGAACAGCCGCTCCAGGTCGGCCCGAGCCCCCGCCTGCATCCGCGCGGGAATTTCCTCCGAGCGCAGTTCGAGAAGGAAATCGCTCACAGGCTCCACTCCGGATACTTGGCCGCCCACTCGTCCTTGTTCACGTCGATCCAGCTCTGGCACGAACCCTTGGCGAGGTCGCGCACCCGGCCGATGTAGCTCGCCCGCTCCTGCACCGAGATCACCCCGCGCGCCTGGAGCAGGTTGAACAGGTGGCTCGCCTCGATCGCCTGGTCATAGGCCGCCAGCGGCACCGCGGCCTCGATGCAGCGCCGGCACTCCGCCTCGGCCTTGGCGAAACCGTCGAACAGCGCCGCGGTGTCCGCCACCTCGAAGTTGTACTTCGACATCTGCTTCTCGTTCTCGAGAAACACCTCGCCGTAGGTCGTCCCGGCATTGTTGAACTTGAGGTCGTAGACCCAGTCCACGCCCTGGATGTACATCGCCAGGCGCTCCAGCCCATAGGTGAGCTCGCCCGCCACCGGCTTGCAGTCGAACCCGCCGACCTGCTGGAAATAGGTGAACTGGGTCACCTCCATCCCGTCGCACCACACTTCCCAGCCCAGCCCCCAGGCGCCCAGCGTCGGGCTTTCCCAGTCGTCTTCCACGAAGCGGATGTCGTGGGCCAGCGGGTCCACCCCGATCGCGGCGAGGCTCTTGAGATAGAGCTCCTGCAGGTTCTCCGGGTTCGGTTTCAGGATCACCTGGTACTGGTAATAATGCTGCAGCCGGTTCGGGTTCTCGCCATAGCGCCCGTCGGTGGGCCGCCGGCTCGGCTGGACATAGGCCGCGCTCCACGGCTCCGGGCCCAGCGCGCGCAGGGTCGTCGCCGGGTGGAAGGTCCCCGCGCCCATGCGCATGTCGTAGGGCTGGAGGATCAGGCAGCCCTGCTCGCTCCAGAAGGCGTGGAGGCGCAGGATCATGTCCTGGAAGGACAGGGGAGCAGCTGGCGTGGTCATGACGGGCGCCGCTTTGGCCGATGGGAACCGCGGAATCAACCTCACCGGGGCCGCACAACGCGCGATTTCATTCATCACCTGGCAGGATTCAACGCTATAGGCCTGCGCCGATGCTCCGCCCGATCAAACGCCTCGCCCTGTTCCTCGCCCTCCTCGTCGGCTGGACCCTGCCGGCTTGGGCCGACGTGCCCGCCCCCGCGCCCGCCGCGGCGAGCGCGAAACCCGCCCTCTGGAAGATCGCCGACAAGGACACCACGATCTGGCTGTTCGGCACCGTCCATGCCCTGCCCGACGGGGTGAACTGGATGACCGGCCCGGTCGAGGCGGCGGTCAAGGGCTCGGACCAACTGGTCACCGAGATCCCCGAAACGCCGCAGGAAGTGATGAAGCAGGCCGTCCTCCAGAACGCGCTCCTGCCCGAGGGCAAGACCCTGCGCAGCCTGCTCTCCGACGATACCCGCGCCAAGTTCGAGCGCGCCCTCACAAAGTTCAGCCTCCCCGTCGAGGCCTTCGACCGGTTCGAGCCGTGGTACGCCGCCGTCGCCCTCACCGCCCTGCCGCTGGCGCAAAGCGGTTATTCCCCGGCCAACGGGGTGGACGAGCGGATCGGCGCCGAGATGAAGCGCCTCGGCCGCCCGCGCATCGGCCTGGAGACGGCGCAAGACCAGTTCCGAATGTTCGATTCGCTGCCGCTCGACGTGCAGAAGCACTATCTCGGCGAGGTGCTCGACGGCATCGCCACGATCAACGAGGAACTGGCCGCCATCGTCCGCGAATGGACCGCCGGCGATCCCGCCAAGCTCGCCCAGCTGCTCAACGCCGACGAGGACGACCCGCGTATGGTCAAGGCCCTCCTCACCGACCGCAACAAGACCTGGGCCACCTGGCTCCAGCGCCGCCTCGCCCAGCCCGGCACGGTCTTCGTCGCCGTCGGCGCGGGGCACCTCGCGGGCAAGGACTCGGTGCAGGACGTGCTGACCCGCGCCGGGGTGAAGGTCACCCGCGTCCAGTGATGCGCAAGGGCTGGGCTCTTGTCCTGGCGCTGGCCGCGCTGGCCTCCTGCGCCCGGCCGCTCCCAGCCAACCCCGCGCTCTGGGAAGTCACCGGCCCGCACGGCGAACGCGCCTGGCTGTTCGGCACGATCCACGCCCTCGCGCAGCCCGTCGCCTGGGAAACCCCGAAGGTCGACGCCGCCCTCGATCGGGCTGACTCCGTCGCCCTCGAAGTCGCCGCCATCGACGACGACGCCCACACCGCCCAGGTCTTCGCCGCCAAGGCCGCCAGCCCCAGCCTGCCCCCGCTGAGCCAGCGCCTGCCGCCCGCGCTGCGTCCCGCCCTCGCCGCCCTGCTCAGGCAGCAGGGCCTCGACGAAGCCCGCTTCGCCCAGACCGAAAGCTGGGCCGCCGCGCTCACCCTCGCCCAAGCCCAGCTGCGCGGCACCGATCCCGCCAACGGGGTCGACCGCGCCGTGCTCAAGGCCCGCCCGGCCCTGCCGCGTCTCGAATTCGAAGGCGCCGAAGCCCAGCTGTCCATCTTCGACGGCCTCCCCGAAGCCGACCAGCGCGATCTCCTCGCCGCCGTGGTCCGCGATGCCGGCCAACCCGACGACGACGCCAAGATCGCCGATGCCTGGCGCAAGGGCGACATGGCGGCCATCACCAAGGTCACCAACGAAGGCATCCTCGCCGATCCCGAACTGCGCGAGGCGCTCTTCAAGGCACGCAACCGCGCCTGGACCGCCAAGCTCGAAGCCATGCTTCGCGCCGGCCGCCACCCCTTCGTCGCGGTCGGCGCGGCCCACCTCGCCGGCCCCGAAGGCCTCCCCGCCCTCCTCGCCGCCCGCGGCTGGCGGGTCCGCCGGGTCGAATAGCTTGCATTCCGGGCCGTTTGCCCATAAGGGCCGCCGCTTCCCGCGCATGGTCATCCCTGGAGGCGTGGCGGGAGAACACGAAACTTTTTCTCGCATTCGAAAGGCAAGAGCATGAGCGAAACGCTTACCCTGCCGGCCGAGGCGCGCGATCGGGTTGGCAAGGGAGCCTCCCGCAGTCTGCGCCGCACTGGCCGTGTCCCCGCAGTGGTCTATGGTGAAAACCAGGCCCCGCAGTCCGTCCACGTCGAAGAGAAGGAACTGGTCCGCCAGCTCGGCACCGGTCACTTCTTCAACTCGATCGTCGAGATCGTCGTTGACGGCGCGACCGTGCGCACCCTGCCCAAGGACGTGGCCTTCCACCCCGTCAGCGATCGTCCGCTGCACGTCGATTTCCTGCGCATCTCGGCCGACCACAAGGTCCACGTCGAAGTGCCGGTGGTCTTCGTCAACGAAGCCGCTTCGCCGGGCCTGAAGCGCGGCGGCGTGCTCAACATCGTCCGTCACGAGCTCGAACTGGTCTGCGCGCCGGATTCGATCCCCGACGAGATCCAGATCGACGTCACCGGCCTCGATGTCGGCGCCTCGATCCACATCAGCCACGTGAACCTGCCGGAAGGGGCCGCCTCGGCGATCACCGACCGCGACTTCACCATCGCCACCATCGTTGCCCCCTCGGGCCTGCGCAGCGAAGAAGGCGACAACAGCAAGACCGAAGCGGGCGCCTGAGCGCCCATGCCGCTCCCGCAAGGGAGCCGGCATTCCCCAGATCCCCCTCCCGCTTGCGGGAGGGGCTAGGGGAGGGCCTGTTAGGGGAGGCTGCGTAACACGCCCTCCCCCGGCCCCTCCCGCAAGCGGGAGGGGAGCCATAAGTCCCCTTCGCCCTTCGGGCTCGCGGGAGTTCTTCGATGCAGCTCTGGGTCGGCCTCGGCAATCCCGGCGGGCAATATGCCCTCCATCGGCACAATGTCGGCTTCATGGCCGTGGATACCATCGCCGAGGTCCACAACTTTGGCCCGGTCCAGAAGAAGTTCCAGGGCTGGCTCCAGGAAGGCCGCATCGGCTCCGAGAAGATCCTCCTCCTCAAGCCCGCCACCTACATGAACGAGAGCGGCCGCTCGGTCGGCGAGGCCCTGCGCTTCTACAAGCTCTCCGTCGCCGATCTCACCGTCTTCCACGACGAGCTCGACCTCGCCCCGATGAAGGTCAAGGTCCGCACCGGCGGCGGCCTCGCCGGCCACAACGGCCTGCGCTCGATCGACCAGCACGTTCAACAACTTGGGGGCCCCGACTTCCGCCGCGTGCGCATCGGCATCGGCCACCCCGGCCACAAGGACCGCGTCACCGGCCATGTCCTCGGCAACTACGCCAAGAGCGAGATGGACGCCCTGGCGGACATGCTCGGCGCCATCGCCGCCGAAGCCGAATGGCTCGCCAAGGGCGACGACGTCCGCTTCATGAGCGACGTGGCCCTGCGCCAGGCGGACTGAACCTCGACAACCCAAAAAACCGCCGGCCCCCTTTACAAAGTCCAACAGGCCAAACCGCCGTTAACCATCGCACCCCGCGCAATCCCTCAACTGGCATGCCCTATGCATTCCATTGCATTAACTCTGTCGGGATGAAGGGGCATCCACATGAAGTTCGCACTCGGTTTTGTCGGGCTCGCCGCCGCGGCCAGCCTGTTCACCGCAAGCCCAGCGCTGGCCGATGCCGTCACGCTCGGCGCGGCGGATATCGGCACCTCGTTCACGCTGAACTACGACGGCTATTCGAGCGGCACGGCCATCAACGGCCTCACCGGCTCGACCACCTTCACCCTCACCGGGGTGAGCGGCAACGCCTATACCTTCAGCTACTCGGTCACTGACACCAGCTCCTCGCCGGTCACCGGCTCTCGGATCTCGGGCTTCGCGTTCAACACCGATCCGACAATCGCCTCGGCCACCAGCAGCGGCGCCTTCAGCTACACCACGCTGAACGCCAACTACCCGAACGGCATCGGCACAGTCGACGTCTGCTTCAAGGGTGCGTCGACCGGTTCCTGCGCCGGCGGCGGCGGCGGCGGCGTGACCCAGGGGTCGACCGGCACCGGCTCGTTCACGCTGAACTTCTCGCAGCCCGTCTCCTCGCTGACCCTGTCGGACTTCTACGTCCGCTACCAGTCGATCACCGGCGTCCCGGGCATCGGCTCGGCCTCGGGCACGGGCACGCTGACCAGCACCTCGACCAGCACCAGCACCAGTTCGGGCGGCACCTCGGTGCCCGAGCCGGGCATGCTCGGCCTGATGGCCGGCGGCCTCGTCGCGGTCGGCCTGATGCGCCGCCGCCGCTCGGTCACCGCCACGTTCGCGCCGGCCATCGCCTGAGCGCAGAAGTTCCCCGGCATGGGGGCTCAAGCCGGGAAAACGAAGGGCTCCTCCCGCTAGCGGAAGGAGCCCTTCTCATTTCAGGTCGTGATTTGCGCGGGGCTTACCGTCCCAGCGCCCCGCCGATGATCAGGCCGATCATCCCGGTGGCGATCGCCGCCATCACGATGTCGCCGTTGCGGTCGCGGTAGTAGCGATAGCCGGGGCGCGGCGGCGGCAGGTCATAGGCGCGCCAGTCGCTGATGTAATACCGGTTGTCGCGCCAGTACGGATAGCGCTGGCCCGTGCGCCAGGCGCCGCGATAGCCGTCATAGCCGTAGTTCGAGCCGTAATAGCGCCACTGGCGGCCGCGCTGGTCGCGCCAGTCGCGACGGTCCCAGCGATGATCGGCGCTGCGCCAGTCGCGCCGATCGTCGCGGCGGTCATAGCGGTCGGGCACGCCGTCGCGGTCGCGGTCGCGGTGATAGCTGTCGCGGTCACGGTCCCGATCGCCGTAATACTGGGCCGAGGCCGGCACCGCCGAGATCACGCTCGCGGCCGCCAGCAGGGCGCCCACGCCGCCTCGCAGGTACTTGTTCATCGCTCTTCTCCTCGAAGATTTCGCACATCTGCCCCGACAACCCCCGGCCGGCTGCGGCCGTTCCGCCGAGCCGGACGGGCTGCGCGCGACGAGCGGTGGGCAGAGTGCGTTAATCCGAGGGCAAGGTGTGTCGCAGCGGCCGCCCGAAGCCCCGGTTCAGCCCCGCTCCACGGCCTGCAGGTGCCCGCGGATCGTCGCGTTTTCCGGCGCCTTGGCGCTGGCGGAGCGGAGAAGGTTCAGCGCCCTCGCCCTGTCCCCGCCGGTCTGGGCGAGCAGCCAGCCCACCGTGTCCATCACCGATGCATTCTGCGGCGCTTGGCGAAGCGCCCGCTCGGCATAGCCCAGCGCCACCTGCTTGTTGCCCACCTGGTCCTGCGCGTAGGCGATGTTGTTGAGCACCAGCGGGTTCGTCCCGTCGGTCACCGCCAGGATCCGCTCATAGGCGGCAATGGCATTGCCCCAGTTGCGCGCCTTCAATGCGGCGTCGGCATCGGCCAGCGTCCGCGCCAGCTCCTGCGGAGTGGGGAACCTGGCCCGCGCGGCCAAAGCCGCCGCATCGGGCGTCTTCGCCTGCCGCGCCGCCTCGGCCAGCAGCCGCAGGTCCGCCGTGCTCGCCGTCGGCATCGCGGCGAGCGGCCGCAGCACCTCCACCGCCCCCACCGGATCGCGTGCCGCCAGCGCCGCCTCGGCCATGGCCCGCCTCGCCGGCAGGTTGGCCGGGTCCTTGGTCAGCAACGGCTGGAGCCGCGCCCGCGCCTGTTCCGGCTGGCCCAGCTTCGTCAGCACCTGGGCATGAAGCAGCGCGGCCTCGGGCCGGTCGGCCAGCACCTGCTCGTTGGCCTGGAGCAGTTCGCGCGCGCCCTTCCAGTCGCCGTCCGCCGCCGCGGCCCGCGCCTGCAGCCAGGCAAGGTCGCCCGCCGCCACGCCGGCCTTGTCGGCCTGGGCGATGACCGCCTTCATCTCCTCGGTCCGCCCGAGATCGCCGAGCACCGCCGCCTTGCCCGTAAGCGCCGCGAGATTTCCGGGCCATGCCTTGCGCACCGCGTCATAAAGCCCGATCGCCCGGCCGAGATCCCCCTGCGCCACGGCAACCCGCGCCTCCATCAACCGAGCATCGAGCGACTTGTCGTCCACCTTCAAAGCCCGAGCTACCAACTCCTGCGCCCCGGCCGCGTCCCCCTTGTGCAGCTTCAGCCGCGCATGGTCCGCCAGCAGCCGCGCCTGCGGCCCCGGCGCCGCCTCGCCCCTGGCAAAGGCAGTCTCCGCCCCGGCGTCATCACCCCGCAGCAGCGCCGCCATGCCGCGCACCCGCCAGCCTTCCGCCGACTGGTTGCCCGCCACCGCCTGCTCCGCCGCCTTGTCGTCGCGCCGCAGCAGGGCGGCCTCGCCCAGCAGCAGGGCATGGTCCTTCGGCCGCTTCGCCGCGGGCAGTTTCGCCAGGCTCGCCCGTGCCGTCTCGCCGTCGCCCAGCGCCAGGGCCGTGCGGGCATGAAGCTCCAGCGCCGCAGGATCGTTGCTGCGCGCTTGCAGTACCGTTGCAAGGTCGAGCTGGGCGGCCTTGTAGTCGTTGGCCGCAAACTCCTGCCGCGCCCGCGCCAGCAGGGTATCGGGATCCGGGCTGCACCCGCCCAGAACCAGGGCCAAGGCCGCACCGGCCAGCCAAACAGTCGATCGCACGCGCGCGTCCCCTCACGGTAAATCCCGCCGCAACCCTGCCAGCCACACCTGAAAATTCGGTGAAAACGGCGCCTCCCGCGCCAATCCGGCAGGAAACTGGCCAAACGTCCCCCTCCCCGCTATGGCGCGCCCAAATCCAGTGATCCGGAGTTACAAATGGGTTTCCGTTGCGGAATCGTCGGCCTGCCCAATGTCGGCAAGTCGACCCTGTTCAATGCCCTCACCGAAACGCAGGCCGCCCAGGCCGCGAACTATCCGTTCTGCACGATCGAGCCCAACGTCGGCAACGTCGGCGTCCCCGATGAACGCCTTGATAAGCTCGCGAAAATCGCCGGCAGCCAGAAGATCATCCCCACCCAGCTGGGCTTCGTCGACATCGCCGGCCTCGTCCGCGGCGCCTCCAAGGGCGAGGGCCTCGGCAACCAGTTCCTCGGCAATATCCGCGAGGTCGATGCCATCGTCCACGTCCTCAGGTGCTTCGAGAACGATGACATCCAGCACGTTGATAACAAGGTCGATCCCATCTCCGACGCCGAGACGGTCGAGACCGAACTGATGCTCGCCGACCTCGAAAGCCTCGAAAAGCGCGTCCCCGCCGCCCAGAAGAAGGCGACCGGGGGCGACAAGGAGGCGAAGATCATGGCCTCGGTCCTCGGCCAGGCGCTCGACCTGCTGCGCGCAGGCAAGCCCGCCCGCCTGACCCAGCCCAAGGACGTCGAGGAAGCCCGCGTCTTCGCCCAAGCCCAGCTGCTCACCGCCAAGCCCGTGCTCTACGTCTGCAATGTCGAGGAAGAAAGCGCTGCCGAGGGCAACGCCTTCTCCGCCCGCGTCTTCGAGAAAGCCAAGGCCGAGGGCGCCAACGCCGTCATCGTCTCCGCCGCGATCGAGGCCGAGCTGGTCGGCATGGAGGCCGACGAACGCCTTGTCTTCCTTGAGGAAATGGGCCTCCACGAAACCGGCCTCGCCCGCGTCATCCGCTCGGGCTACGACCTGCTCCACCTGATCACCTTCTTCACCGTCGGCCCCAAGGAAGCCCGCGCCTGGACAGTCGAGAAGGGCGCGAAGGCCCCCCAGGCCGCCGGCGCGATCCACTCCGATTTCGAACGCGGCTTCATCCGCGCCGAAACCATTGCCTACGAGGATTACATCGCGCTCGGCGGCGAAGCCGGGGCCAAGGACGCCGGCAAGCTGCGCGCCGAGGGCAAGGAATACGTCGTCCAGGACGGCGACGTCCTCCACTTCCGCTTCAACGTGTGAGACCCGGCATGACCGACAAGCTGTACTTCGAGGATCTCGAAGTTCCCTCGACCGAGACCTTCGGCGCCTATCCAGTCACCCGCGAGGCCGTGCTGGACTTCGCCGAGAAGTTCGATCCCCAGCCGTTCCATCTCGACGACGAGGCGGCGAAGCACTCGATCTTCGGTCGGATCGCCGCGAGCGGCTGGCACACCAGTGCGATCACCATGCGCATCATGGTCGATAATCG
>Ga0207667_10006932_pt1 | contig 13695 bp, 16 predicted proteins | sample KBSCornC52_FD_184301 | JGI IMG/M metagenome (GOLD analysis project Ga0207667, IMG submission 184301) | Corn rhizosphere microbial communities from Kellogg Biological Station, Michigan, USA - KBS Corn C5-2 (SPAdes) (version 2) | ecosystem: Host-associated > Plants > Roots > Rhizosphere > Soil ...
ATGAGCGAACCGTATCCGGCCGCGCAGATCGACGCGTTGCTGGCGTTGCTCGCGCACCTGCGCGGCGCGCTGCCGAATCTTCGCTCCATCGCGGGCCACCAAGACCTCGATACGGGCAGGGTCGCGGCCAGCGACGATCATTCGAAGCAGGTGCAACGCAAACTCGATCCGGGCCCGCAATTCCCGTGGCAACGGGTGATGGAGACGTGCGGCTTGCGCAGGCTGGAACACACGGCGGCGCCGTTATAATTCCGCGTCTTTTTGCATACACCACGCCCGCCATGACCCAACCGCGCGTCGCCGAGCTGATCGAGCTGCTGAAACTGGACCGCCTGGAAGACAACCTGTTCCGCGGCCAGAGCCGCGACATCGGCACCCGATACGTTTTCGGCGGTCAAGTGCTGGGCCAGGCCTTGTCGGCAGCGCAACAGACTGTCGATCCCGCGCGCCCCGCGCATTCGCTGCACGCGTATTTCCTGCGCGCGGGTGACGTCGAAGCGCCGATCGTCTATCACGTCGATCGCGCGCGCGACGGGCACAGCTTTTCCGTGCGCCGTGTCGAGGCGATCCAGCACGGCCAGCCGATCCTGAATTGCGCGGTGTCGTTCCAGGCTGTAGAGGACGGCTTCGAACATCAGACCAGCATGCCCGAGGTACCGAAACCCGATGACCTCGAGCCGGCCAAATCGCTGCCGCAGGCCGAACTCGCCAAACTGCCGCCCAAGCTGCAGCGCTGGCTGTCCACTGACGGCCCGTTCGAATATCGCTTCGTGTGGCCGCGCGACGAACTGCACCCGGCCAAGCGCCCGCCCTACCAGCACATCTGGTTCCGCCTCGCACAGAAGATCGACGCCACGCCCGCGCAGCATCGTGCGCTGCTGGCATATGCGTCCGACTACCACCTGATCGGCACCGCGCTGCTGCCGCACGGCGTTTCCTATCTGACGCCCAACCTGCAGATGGCCAGCCTCGATCACGCGTTGTGGTTCCACCGGCCGTTCCGGGTGGACGACTGGCTGCTGTACGCGTGCGAAAGCCCGACCGCACAGGGCGCGCGCGGACTGGTGCGCGGGCAGATGTTCGACCTGTCCGGGAAGCTGGTGGCGTCCACCGCGCAAGAGGGTTTGCTGCGTTTGAGAAATACAGGCTGAAACGCGGCCATCACCCCTGATTACAAGCGCTTGCGGCTGTCGTAAACTGGCGCCATGCGCCGCATCTACTCTTCCCCCCGAATTGAAAACGTCGAGCGCCTGGTCGCGGTGATGGCCGAACACGGCATCGCCACCAAGGTGACCAACCGGCGTGCCTACGACAGCAAGAGCTACAAGCAGTTTTCCTACGCGCGACCCGGCCACAGCGACGACTGGCCGGCGGTATGGGTCAGGCATGCCGGTGACCACACCCGCGCGCGCGAGTTGATGCGCGAGATCGGCATCGAACCGGTGACGCGTTACGCGGAGGAACTGGCCGCCTACCGATTCCAGAAGAATGGCGGGCGCAGCCCCGCCGGCATCGCCGCACGCGTGCGTACCGCAGTACTCGTGGCCGTGGCCATCGCCGTCGCGATTTATGGAGCGAAACTGATTTCCGTGTGGTAGTGATTCCCGTGTGGTGATCCTGCAATGACCCTGCGCAGCGAACGCGTCCGCCTGTTCCAGACCCTGCCGCACGCCTGCGGCTACTTCCCGGCACGCACGGCGCAGAACCTGGTGCTGGATCCGGCCGCGCCGAACCTGCCCAAGCTCTACGCCCTTTCATTGGCGCGCGGTTTTCGCCGGGCCGGCGGCCACGTTTACCATCCGCATTGCCCGCGCTGCCACGCCTGCGAGCCCTGCCGCATCGACGTCGCCGCATTCGCGCCCGATCGCAGCCTGCGCCGCTGCATGGCGGCCAACGCCGACCTCGAACTTTTCGAATGCGAGCCCGGCCTGACCGACGAGCGGCACGATCTGTACGCGCGCTACCTGCGCGCGCGCCACCCCGGCGGCGGCATGGACGACGCCAGCGACGAAGATTTTTCGCACTTCCTTGCGTCGCCGTGGAGCCCGACGGTGTTCCTCGAATTCCGCCTCGCCGGACGGCTGGTTGCGGTAGCGGTGACCGACCTGTGCGAAACCGGGCTGTCGGCCGTGTACACCTTCTTCGAACCCGACCTGCCGAAGCGCGGGCTCGGCACCTATGCGATCCTGCGCCAGATCGAACTGACGCGCGCGCGCGGGCTGCCGCATCTGTACCTCGGCTACTGGATCGAAGGCCATCCGAAGATGGGCTACAAGGCGCGCTTCCGCGGCTTGCAGGTGCTCGGCGCGGATGGCTGGCGTGCGCTCGGCGAACGGGCGTCGTCGTGAATGCCGGACGCTTGTCCGCGACCCTTGCCGCCTTCGCGATGATCGCGTGCCCGGCGAGTGCCTTTTCGCAGACCGGCAACGCGTCCACTGCGGCGGACAGCGCAACCATCACCCGGCTCGAACAGCGCTGGCTGGCCGCCGTGTCGCCCGGCGGCGATCGCAGCAAGCTCGAATCCATCCTCGCCGACGATTACGTCGATACCGATTGGCAGGGCCACACCCGCAACAAGCATGACCTGCTCGCGGCAACCGCAGCGAAAAGCGTGACCGGACGCGTCACGGGCATGCGCGTCCGCGCGTGGGGCGATACCGCGATCGCCACCGGCATCAACCACGTGCACTCCGACGCGAAGGGCGGGTCGGTCGACGTCGCGTTCACCGACGTGTTTTCCCGCATCGACGGGCGATGGCGCGCGGTGGCGTCGCAGGAAACCTTGCGCAAGCCCGCCCCATCGGCACACTGACGGCGACCGAACCGTGCGTCAGGTCTCGCGCGCAGTCGGCGTCGGGTGCAGCCCTTCCAGCGATCGCGACAGACCGTCGTCCACCACCACGCGGCAATGCCGGCGGCGCAATTCGCGCGGGTCATCCACGCCGCAACTGTGCGCGATGATGCCGACCTCGCGCATCAGGTTGCGCGCGTAATTCGCGACGCGCTCGGACTTGTCCATCACCACCAGGCCGCGTTGCAGCCGCGGGTCCTGCGTCGTGATCCCGGTCGGGCAGGTGTTCTCGTTGCAGCGCATCGCCTGGATGCAGCCCAGCGCGAACATGAAGCCGCGCGCGGAGTTGACGAAATCCGCACCCATCGCCAGCGCCCAGGCGACTTCATACGCGGTGATGCACTTGCCCGCGCAGATCACGCGGATGCGCTCGCGCAGACCCTGCTCGACCAGCGTATCGACCAACAGTGGCAGCGACTCGCGCAGCGGCAGGCCCATGCCCTCCATCAGCGTTTGCGGCGACGCGCCGGTGCCGCCCTCGGATCCGTCCACGACGATGAAATCCGGTGCACTGGCCAGGCCGCGCCGGTGCACTTCCATGCACAGGTCGCGGATCCATTCGACGCCGCCCAGCACCGCCTTGAAACCGACCGGCAAGCCGCTGACCTCGCGCACGTGCTCGATGAAATCGAGCAGCTCCGAAACGTTGCTGATCTCGGGATGACGATTGGGGCTGACCGAATCCTCGCCCATGGGAATACCTCGGATCGCCGCGATTTCCGGCGTCACCTTGGCGCCGGGCAGCAGGCCGCCGAGGCCCGGTTTGGCGCCCTGCGACAACTTGATGCTGACCATCTTCACTTCGGGGTGCGCGCAAACCGCGCGCAGCTTGTCGTCGTCCAGACGGCCGCCCGCGGTGCGCACGCCGTACTTGGCGGTGCCGATTTCGAAAATGATGTCGCAGCCGCCTTCCAGGTGGTACGGCGCCAGGCCGCCCTCGCCCGTGTCCAGCCAGATGCCGGCCTTCGCGGCGCCGCGCGACAACGCGCGTACTGCGGGCGCGGACAGCGCACCGAAACTCATCGCCGAAATGTTGAAGAACGCCGCGTGCGCGTAAGGCTTGCGCGCATGCGGTCCGATCACCAGCGGCGCCGGAGCGACGGACTCTTCGCCCAGGCCCGGAAACGGCGCGTTGACGAAAAACGGCACGCCTTCGACGCGCAGGTCGCGGGTCGAGCCGAACGCGCGGGTGTTGTCGGCGTTCACCGACGCGCGATGCACCCACTGCCGTTCGGCGCGGTTGAACGGCAACTCCTCGCGATCGGCCGCCGAGAAATAACGCCGGAAAAACACGCCGAAATGCTGCAGCCATTTGCGCGTGTGACCGATGACCGGGAAATTGCGCAGGATCGCGTTGCGGGTCTGTGCGCGGTCATAGACGAACAGCGCAGCGGCCACCGCCAGCAGGAGCAGCAACAGCAGCAGGACGATCGAAGCCAGGATCTCGGTCGCAATCAGTGTCCAGCCCGGCGTGACGGCGGCATTCATTCGATGTACTCCAAAACCCCAAACAAATGTTGATTCTAACGGTGGCAACCACCGCGCCATGCCGCCGCCCGAGCGCAATGCCGATCGCATCGAATCTTCCAGACCCCGCGCCGCCCGGCTCATGCGCGATGCGCGTCGTGCATGCTTGAACTTTAGATATCACAATGATATCTTTCAGCCACTACTCGGGAGAATCCCATGAACGAAACCAAGGCGTCTTCGCTGTCCGGCATTCCCGTCGCGGTGTTGTTTGTCGTGCTGTTGCTTTTCTGCGTTGCCCTGATTGTCGGAGGCGGATCGGTTGGACACGCGGGCCTCGTACCCGTCGGGGTCGTCGTCATCGCGATTCTCGCGTTCTGCACCAAAGGCTTCTTCCAGGTGCAACCGAACCAGGGCATGGTGATGCTGCTGTTCGGCCGCTACGCGGGTACCGCGCGCGAAACCGGCCTGCGCTGGACCAATCCGTTCTTCACCAAGCGTGCCGTCAGCCTGCGCGTGCGCAACTTCGAATCCTCCAAGCTCAAGGTCAACGACGCCGACGGCAATCCCATCGAGATCGCTGCGGTGATCGTATGGCAGGTCGTGGATACCGCCGAAGCCGTGTTCCAGGTGGACGACTACGAAAACTACGTGCACATCCAGAGCGAATCGGCGCTGCGCCAGATGGCGCAAAGCTACCCGTATGATTCGCACGAGGACGGCAAGCCTTCGCTGCGCAGCCACGGCGACGAGATCACCGCGCATCTCCGCGAACAGATCCAGGAACGCCTGGGCAAGGCCGGCGTCGAGGTACTGGAGGCGCGCATCAGCCACCTCGCCTACGCGCAGGAAATCGCGCAGGCCATGCTGCAGCGCCAGCAGGCCGGCGCGATCATCGCAGCGCGCACCAAGATCGTGGAAGGCGCGGTCAGCATGGTGCAGATGGCGCTGGAGCAGTTGAGCTCGCAGCACATCGTGGAACTGGACGAGGAACGCCGCGCCGCGATGGTGTCGAACCTGCTGGTGGTGCTGTGCGGCGAGCGCGGAACCCAGCCGGTGCTCAACACGGGCACGTTGTACCAGGGTTGACGCAGTGGGCACGGAGAAATCCGACAAGAAGGCCTACCCTTTGCGCATCAACGCGGCGGTGCTGGACGCGATGCAGCACTGGTCGAACGACGAATTGCGTTCGCTCAACGCGCAAATCGAATACGTGCTGCGCGACGCGCTGCGCAAGGCCGGACGCCTCAACGCCGACGCGAAATCATCCCGCTCCCGTGCGGGCTGAAAAGGAAACCATCGACATGAACACCGAGACACGCTGGACCTACAAGGTCGTTCGTTTCAAACCTTCGAGTTTTTTCAAACTGCGCCCCGACCCGGATGAAATCACCGACCAGTTGAACCAGTTGGGCCGCGACGGCTGGGAACTGGTGCACGTCGTCGAAGGCTACGGTGTACCCTCGCCCGTGTTCTATCTCAAGCGCCCGGCCTGACACCGCGCCACCCAAAGGAATCGCCATGCATCGCCAACTGTTCGCCGCCGCGCTGATCACCGCGATCCCCGTGCTTGCATTCGCCGCGGGTCAATCGCCCGCCGCCACCGAGAAGCCGCACCCGTCATCCAGTGCGCACGCGAACGGGGTGGCCGGACAGGCCGGTGCCGCACGCATGGAAGCCTGCGGCAATCTTTCCACCTCGTTGCTGGATGCGTTCGGCAAGGGCGATTTCAAAGCTGCCACGGCTCATTTCGACAGCCAGATGCTGGCCGTGGTCGACGCGCAGAAACTCGGGGAGGTGCAGAAATCGATCGGTGGCCAATTCGGCAAGCTGGAGTCGCGCGGCACACCGCAAAGCGTCATATATCAGGGCATGGCGGTCGTCAACACGCCCATGCACTATGAAAAGGGCGACATCGCCGCGGTCGTCGCCTGCGGCAGGGACGGCAAGATCGCGGGATTCCGGTTGCATCCCGTCGCGCCGCCCGCTTCGAATTAGCCTTCCGCATGGACAAGGTGAGCGGCAGCACCAATGTGCCGCCACGCCGTTGCGGGGGTGCGGGTGAGCGCCGCGCATTGATGGAACGTGCCTTCGCGCTCGGCATTCCGCGCGACTACGGCCGCGTCCGAAAACTGCGCATGCAGCGCGAACCGATGCAGCTTGCCTCGATCGGGCCGGACGTCCATGGCCGCACGCAATGGCTGCAACCCAAGGCCGCGCGCGCGTTGGCGCGCATGCGAGATGCCGCGGCACGCGCGAACGTGGAACTGCAAATCGTCTCCGCCTTCCGTTCGATCGAATACCAACTCGGCATCATCGAACGCAAACGGGCGCGCGGCTTGAACATGGACGAAATCCTGCGCGTCAGCGCCGCGCCCGGTTACAGCGAACATCACAGCGGCCGCTGCGTGGATTTCACAACGCCAGGCTTCCCGGCGCTCGAAGAAGAATTCGAACGCTCGCCCGCGTTCCGGTGGCTGCAGCGAAACGCTACGGGGTACGGATTCACCCTCTCCTACCCGCGCGACAACGTGCACGGGATTGCGTACGAGCCGTGGCACTGGTGCTGGCACGCGTAATCCCCATATCAACCGCAACCCCGCCAGCAAGGACATCGCATGCGATCACCAGCTTTCGCAACAGGCGCACCCGTCATCCTGCAGGCGAAACATTCGTGGGACCTGCTGCTGGATGTGCTGTCGCCGAAACGCAAGCTGTTGAAGGAATTGCGTGCGCGCTGGGTTACGCGGGGCGACAAGAGCGGCTTCCTCGCCAGCCGCTACTTCGAGCTGACCCGCGGCGAATCGTCCACAGCAGAAGTGGACGACAAGACCTGGGCCGATCTTGAGTTTCCGGAAATCTTCGCACGCTGGGACACGACCGTGACGCCAGTCGGAAGCCAGGTCCTGTTCGCGCAACTGCGCCGCTACATCGATGACCTCGACAAGTTGGCCCGGCGCTACGCGAGTTACGCGGATCTGGCATGCGACACGCCGTTGCGCGAAAGCATCCAGCTTCGCCTCACCAAGCTGAAGGATGATTCGAACGCCGACATCGCCGAGTTGCTGTTCGGTGACCGACCGGATCGACCGAACCACGATACGCTGATCAAGGCTTGGGGTTTCGGCTCGCTGCTGCTGCTCGTGCTTGTGGCGGTGTTCGGCTGGCCGGCATGGATCTGGCTGTCGGTGGTCCCGGTCAACGCCGCGATCATTTTCCGCAGCGTGTGGTGGTGCACGCGCGAATCGGAAATGCTGAAACACGCGGCGATGCTGCTGGACGTGGCGGACAACCTCGCGGCAATCCGCGATCCAGACGGCACGCTGCCGCAGCTCGTGGAACTGCGCGGCGAAGCGCCCTCCCGCATTGCGCTGCGCAGGATCGTGTTCTGGTACGCCCTGATGAAGCTGCCGTTGCTTTCGGCCGTGTTCTCCATCCTGAACTTCGCGTTCCTGACCGAACTGGTGATCCACGCGCGCACGATCGAGCGCTTCTTTGCAAATCGTTCAAGGTTGCACGCCACGTTCGTGTTGACGGGCGAAGTCGACGCGGCCATCGCCCTTGCGTCGTGCCTGCGGCGATACCCGCGCCACTGTGCGCCACGCGTCGTCGCGGAATGCACGCTGGCGATCACGGACGGATGCCATCCGCTGCTGCCCGGCGGCGTCACGAATTCCGTGCAGCTCGCGCAACAATCCGCGCTGGTGACAGGCTCGAACATGGCCGGCAAGACCACTTTCATCAAGATGCTTGCCTGCAACGCGATCCTCGGCCAGACCGTGGGCTTCTGCCTTGCAGCAGCCGCGACGATTCCGCGCGCGACGGTGATGGCGTCGATCCATGGCCTGCATTCGGTCGCGTCGGGCAAGAGCCACTACTTCACCGAAATCGAAACCATCGATGCCTTCATCCGTGGCGGCGCGCCGGGCCGCAACCGCATCCTGGTGATCGACGAGCCGTTCAGCGGCACCAACACCGTCGAGCGCATCGCGGTGGCGCGCGCGGTGCTGGAAGCATTGGAGACGCAGGCCATCGTGCTGGTCACCACGCACGACGTCGAACTGCAGTCGATGCTCGGCGGCCGTTACGCCCTTTGCCACTTCCAGGAAAATCCCGACGTGGAAGGCTATTTCGATTACCGGCTGCGGCCAGGTCCCGCGACGGAACGCAACGCGATCCGTCTGCTCGATCGGCTCGGCTTTCCGCGCGACATCACGGCCCACGCGCTGGCTTATGCCGGCGCAAGCCTCGAACAAGGCACCGCAAACAAACCGCCGGTCCTCAGCTCTGGGAACGCTTGACCGGCTTCGCGCTCGGCTTGGGCGGATTCGCGGCATCGCACACCCGCCACAGGTAGAACGCGGCGAGCGTGCGATACGGCGCCCAGCGCTCGCCGAATTCGCGCAGCATCCGCGGCGGCGGCATTTCCTCGAAGCCGTGCACGATCTGCGCGCCCTTGCGCACGCCCAGGTCATCGACGGGCAGCACGTCGGCGCGGCCCAACCGGAACATCAGCAGCATTTCGACCGTCCAGCGCCCGATGCCGCGCACCTGCGTGAGATGTTCGATCAGGGATTCGTCGGACATGCGATCGAGTTGCGCCGACGTCGGCACGATGCCGGCGTGGAACTTGGCTGCGAGATCGCGCAGCGCGGCGATCTTGTTGCGCGACACCCCGGCCGCGCGCAGGCCGGCGTCATCCACGCCGTCGATGCCGCGCGCGCTGATTTTCCCGCCGCGCGGCATGCGCTGGCGCACGCGCTCGGTGATCGTGGCGGCGGCCTTGCCCGACAACTGCTGGTAAAGGATCGAGCGGGCCAGCGCATCGACCGGCTCGAAGCGCGCACCGAAATCGTGTTCGAGCGGCCCGATCCGGCGCATCCATTTGCCCAGCTTGCGGTCACGCTTCGCCAGATGCGCGGTGGCGGCATCGACATCGAAACCACGCGGAATCCGCAACGCCTGCATACCTTATCTCCCTCGTCCACGCCAGAACGCGATGCCCATTGCCGCCCATCCGACGATGAAAGCCAATCCACCCAGCGGCGTGATCACGCCGACCATGTGCGGCGCACCGAGCGCGAGCGCGTACAGGCTGCCGCAGAACAACACGATGCCGAAGGCGAACAGCGCCGCCGCCAGGTGCGTGGCGTGCGTGCGTCGCATCAGCGCGCAGGCGAGCAACGCCAGCGCGTGCCAGAACTGGAACTGCACGGCGACATGCCAGACATCCAGCATCTGCGGCGGCAGCTTTGCATGCAACGCGTGCGCGCCGAGTGCACCCAGGATCACCGCACTGGCGCCAGCCACCGACGCCGCAACACCCGGCCAGCGCATCGTGCCGGCATCCGTCATCGCCACCGCCCTCCCGACGCGCGTCGCCGCATCCGCCACAGTCCGTACAACAGCCCCACCAGCACCACCAGGATCGGCATCAGCAGGATGTCGATGAACTTCAGTTGCATTGAAAGCTGCTCGATGTCGGCATCGAGGCTGCGCTGCACCGCGCGCAGTTCGCTGCGGATCTCCAGCTTGCGCTGCGTGAACTGCGCCACCGCCGCCTTCTGTGCCGCGGTGCGACTGCTGCCTTGCGCGCCCTGCTTGAGCGCGGCAAGCCGCTTTTCGGTATCTTCGAGTTCGGCCTGCAATTCGATCTGCTTGGCCTTGAACTTCTCGTCCGCCTGCCGACGCAGCATGTCCACCCGCGTGAACCGGCGTTCGTTCACCGCACGCCCGCGAATAGCGATCAGGTTCGAGGGACCGGCAAGGTCGTCGATGGCGTTCACGAAGAAATCGCCGTTGCTGGCGAACGGACTCATCAGCGCCTGGCCCTCGGTCGAACTCGGCAACACCCACAGGCGATCGGACAACAAATCGGTGTCGCCGACCAGGATCACCTCGGGCTTGCGCGCGGACGCGTTCGCAGGCCCATCGCCCGGGAAGGCCTCGGGCAACGTGCCCTCGATGCGCACCGCAATGGCGTAGTGTTCACCGTCCGGCGCGTAATCCTTGTACAGCGATGCGGGATCGCTGGCATCGCGAACGCGTTGGGCCGGCACCACCATCGCCTCGGTGGTGCTCTGGATCAACGGATCGAGCCGCACCCCCGCGCCCGGCAACAGGCCGAAATAGCCGCTCGACGCCACGTCGATCACGCTCAAGGCCTGTGTCACCGGGTCGCGCCTGTTGAGCTCGCCACCCGTCCACCCGAGGACCGATGGATCACGCACCGTTGCGCCCGTCAGGGGCGACTGCACGCTGAGCGCGCGCGAACGGTCCAGCAGCACGCGAGTGGGGTCGAATGCCACGCCCCACGCCTGGAACAGCGCGCGCAAGTCGGACGCTTCATTGCCACCAACTTCCGAATCGGGATCCACGAACACCAGCAGGCGGCCGCCGCTGTGCACGTAACGGTCGATTGCACGAACATCCGCGTGCGTCAATCCGATCGGCTGGATCAGGACCAGCACCGCTGCATCATCCGGTGTCAGCGTAGCCAGCGAGCTTGTATCCAGGCGTTGCACGTCGAACAGCTGCTGCACCTGCTGCACCGCGGTCCACGGTGGCGAAGCGTTGCCTTCCCCATCGGTGCCGCCCCAGATCGGCAGGCCGCTGTAGATCGCGATGCGGGGTTCATGCGTGATGCTGAGGTCGTGCAGCAAGCGCGCCACGTCATATTCGAGGAACGGTTCCTTCGCGGGCAGGAAGAATGGAATGGCCGCCGTGCGCCCGTCGCCGGCATTGCGCCCCGCCAAACCGAAAAAGATCGACTCGCCCGTACCCTCGCCGCGCACCGAGGTCAAGCCGGCCGCGGTCGCGCGGTCCTCGTCCTCGGAATACGGCAGTGGATCGATCCGGGTCAGGTGAACGCGCCCGTGCGAACGCCGCACGACTTGTTCGAGCATGTGCAATACGTGCTGGTGGTACGCGCGCAACTGCGGCAACGCGTGGCTGGCGCGGTCCGAAAAATAAAGCGTCAGGTCGATGGGCTGCTTGAGGTTGGCGATGATGTTGCGCGTGCCCGGCGACAGCGTATACAGGTGGTCGCGGGTCAGGTCGATGCGCTCGCCACCGAACCAGCGCGACGCGCCCAGCACCAGCAGCACGTATGCCGCCGCAAGGATCGGCAACAACAGCCACAGGCGTCCGCGCCAGTGCAGCCTCATCCGCCGCGCCTCGCGTCCAGGATCAGCACGTTCGCCGCCAGCCAGAACACGATCGTCAACACGAAATACGCGACATCGCCGAAATCCAGCACGCCGCGCGCGATCGCCTGGAAATGCGCGAGCAGGCTCAGGCTTGCCAAACCATTGGCGACACGGTCGGAGCCCAATGCCAGCAGCGGCTGCTGCACCAGCGGATCTCCTGCCAGCAGAAAAAGAAAACACACCGCGAGCGCGAGGATGAAGGCGATCACCTGGCTGCGCGTCAGCACCGACAGGCATTCACTGATCGCGAGAAACGCGCCGGCCATCAGGAAGCTGCCGATATAACTCGCCAGGATCACGCCGTTGTCGGGATGGCCGAGGTAATTGACCGTGAGCCACATCGGGAACGTCAACGCCAGCGCACCGCCGATGTACAGCCACGCCGCGAGGAATTTCGCGGCCACCGCCTGCCACGGCCGGATCGGCAGCGTCAGCAGCAATTCCAGCGTGCCGCCGCGGCGTTCTTCTGCCCACAATCGCATGGCGAGGGCTGGCACCAGCACCAGGTACAGCCACGGATGGAAGCGGAAGAACGGATCGAGATCGGCCTGGCCGCGCTCGAAAAACGCGCCGAGATAAAAGGTGAACGCGCCCGCCGACAACAGGAAGATCACGGCGAACAGCCACGCCACGGGCGTGATCAAATAACCGTGCAGTTCGCGCAGGAACACGCCGCGGAATGCCCTGCCGCGGCCGGCGCGATCTGCTATGACGGAAGTGCGTGCACTCACGCGGCCACCGCCGTTTCCGAGAACACTTCATCGGTCACCTGGCGGAACACGTCCTCGAGTCTGCCGCGTTCGAGCTGCAACTCCTCCACGCGCACGCGTTGTTCTTCCAGCAATTTCACGACGATTGGAAAAATCTCGCCGCCGTCGCGCGGGAACACCGTGGCGCGGCCATCGACTGGATCGACTTCGACCGTTTCGACTTCGGGCTGGCGCGCCAGCAACTCGCACGCCAGCGCGCTCGCGGGCGCGCGGAAACTGACGGCGTGGTGATAGCGCGAGCGTTTTTCCAGCTCCGCGGGCGTGCCCTCCACGCGCAGGCGGCCGTGCGCGACGATGGCCACGCGGTTGCAGGCCGCACGCACTTCGTCCAGCGCGTGCGTGGAAACGATGATCGCGCGGTCGCGCGCCATGCCGCGGATCAGCGCGTGCACCTCGCGCTGCTGGTTCGGGTCGAGGCCATCGGTCGGTTCGTCGAGGATCAATGCGGGCGGATCGTGCAGAAGCGCCTGCGCCAGACACACGCGGCGTCGGTACCCCTTGGACAGGGTTTCAATCGTCTGCGCCAGCACCGGCTGCAACTGCAATCGCTCAACCATCTCGTCCATGCGACGCGCGCCGGTGATGCCGGTCAGCCCACGCACGCGAGCGGCGAAATTCAGGAACTCGGCGACTGCCAGTTCGCCATAACTCGGCGCACCTTCCGGCAGGTAACCCAACGCGCGGCGCGCCGCGATCGGATCGCGCACCACGTCGTGACCGCACACCACCGCGCGCCCGGAGCTGGGCCGCAGGAAACCCGCGATCATCCGCATCGACGTGGTCTTGCCCGCGCCATTCGGGCCCAGCAACGCCAGCACCTGCCCCGGTGCCACCTTCAGGTTCAGGCCGGCCACCGCATCGAACCTGCCGTAGCGCTTGCCGAGGTTTTCGGTCTGGATCATCGCGTTCCGCAATCACTGCATCGAGCGTGAACTTTAGCAGGGTGAGACGGCGGGCCTACGCGATGCCGGAGGCATCGCTTGCGCTGGCGGCGCTGCACGCCGGGAGCGGCGCCCGAACGCCGAGGGCGCCCCGCAGGGCGAGCGCCGTGGGTGGCGCGAGTAGCGCCCGGACAAGGAATGTCCGGGCCGGAGTCCAGCGCCATGAATGGCTGCTTGCCAAAAAGCCGAGCAACAAAAAGGTTCTTCACCCAAGTCCGGGGAAGGCAGCGCGGATCTTGAGGAAGAAGTAGGCGTCATCGCGGTAGCCATAGGCGATGCGCTTGATGACCTTGATCCGGTTGTTGATGCCTTCGAGCAGGCCGGTATGCATGGGCCAACGCACCCGACTGAGGATTCCGCGCCAGTAGGGTCGCAGGCATTTGGCGAAGTGCATCAACGCCGGGATTTCGCTTTCGTTGGCTTGCGCGTGCCATTGCCGCCATGCCTTGCGCCAGCTC
>Ga0207667_10006938_pt1 | contig 13687 bp, 12 predicted proteins | sample KBSCornC52_FD_184301 | JGI IMG/M metagenome (GOLD analysis project Ga0207667, IMG submission 184301) | Corn rhizosphere microbial communities from Kellogg Biological Station, Michigan, USA - KBS Corn C5-2 (SPAdes) (version 2) | ecosystem: Host-associated > Plants > Roots > Rhizosphere > Soil ...
AACCCTGGGCGCTGCGGCCCGAGTCGGCTGCGCCCGCGAACTAGATCGGGCCTCGGCACGCGCTCAGCGGCGCGCGCCGCGTACCGCGAATTCGCCGAGAAAGAGCCCGCCACCTCCGCCCAAAAACAGCGCGACCATGAACGCGCCGAAGACGCTGCCAAACAGGTTCTTGGGTGCGGCGTGGCTCGGGAAAAAGAAGGCGAACACGATCGCCAGGCCGAGCCACGCGCTGAGCCGCGAGCGCAAATGGCGGTTGGCCGCGGCGACTTCGAGCAGCACCGCGACCAACATGGCCGCGACCAGCGTGAGTGAGCGCCAACGCTCGGGCGCGGCCACGACGTCTTCGAACACCACCGCGTACGAGCCGTAGAGGGCGAGCGCCAGCACGAGCGCGCCCAGCGCGAACACGGTGTTCCGCAGACCTGGCTGCGCTTCGCGAAACGGTCCGACCGCCGAGACCACCGCGATCACTGGCACGGCAAAAGCCAAAACTTGGCCCTCGACGGGCCGCAAGGTGTCGAAGCGCGAACCGCCGATCAACAGCACCAGCCCCACGAGCAACAGGGGAAGACGAAGGCGCGACAGACCGTCGGACATGCTGGATTCGCGAACCGCGCTCGGCATAGCATGAAGCGCGTTGGCCCGCGAATCTCCAGCGAAACAGCATGGGCGGGCGGCTCGGACGCGAGTTTGCGGCGCGCTGTGCGCGCTGCTCGCGTTGGGGCTCGCCGGGTGCAGCGCGGTCCAGCCCTTACGCGCGGCGCCCCCGGCTCGTGAATCGGCGGCCACGCGGCGCCGCGCGGCGCGCCCGCTGCCGGCCACCGGGGCCGAGCGTTTGCTTTACAACGTGCGCGTCGACGAGTCGCTGCGTCAGATCGAGGTCGAAATTTGTCCGACCGGGTTTCGCATCGAACGCCTCGAGTCGCCCAGCCCTGGCGCACAGGAGCTGCTGCGAGGCGGCCACATCATCACTCCCGAGGGGGACTACGCCTGTGCCAGCGACGGCGTCGAGCTGCCGCGTTTGCAGACGGGAGAATGCCTGCGCTACGGCGTCAATTTGCCCGATAAAACGCCGGATCCGACCGGACTCCGCCGCGTCGATCGCGATCTGTTGGCCTCACCCGATCTGTGGCTGTGGGTGCCGCTGCCACGTCCGTTGCACGTGCCGATGCGCGTCCACTTCACGCTTCCGAACGGCGTATTTCCGGCGTTCCCCTGGCCCAGGGTGGGGGAGGACTTCACGCTGTCCGAGACGGCCTTCTCTTGGAAAACGGGCGGGGCGTTCACGCACTCGGCGGCGAGCGCGCTCGTGCTGCCGGGGGGTGAGCTTTCCTTTTTTGCGCTGGGTGGCGGGTTCGAGCACGCGGACGACGTGCGGGCATGGCTCGACCAGGGCGCCCGGGCTGCGAGCCAGCTATTCGGTCGATTTCCGCTGCCGCGCGCGCTCGTGCTGGGCGTGCCTGGGGAGCGGGGCCGCACGCCGTTCGGCATGGCGCTGCGCGGCGGCGGGCCTGCGGTGGTGATCTTTTTGGACCGCACGGCTGACGCGCACTCGCTGGCCAGTGATTGGACCTGCACCCACGAGTTCTTGCATCTCGGCGTGCCGCGCTTGCCGCCGGAGGATGCCTGGCTGTTCGAGGGGCTCGCCACCTATTACACGGAGCTCGTGCGCGCGCGCGCCGGCGTGATCACGGCGCGCGAGGCGTATCAACATTTGCTCGACGGCTTCGAACGCGGGAAAAAGCACGCCTGGGCGCGGACCTTGCGCCAAGCCAGCGCAGAAATGCGCGAAACCCGCGCGTTTTATCGGGTGTATTGGTCGGGCGCCGCGCTCGCGTTCATGACCGACGTGGCCGCGCGTCGCGCCGGCGGCGCGACTTTGGACGACGCGCTGCGATCGTTTGCCGAATGCTGCGCGGCATCGGAACGCGAATGGACGGCCGAGCAAGTGCTTGCTGCGCTCGATACGACGCTCGGCGCGCCGCGCTTCGCGCCACTCGCGCATGCGTGGCTCGATCGCGCCGCATTTCCCAACGTGACACCGCTGCTGCGCGAGCTCGGAGTGTCGCCCGGCGCGGGCAAAGAAGCGAACTTTGCGCCCGCGCCCAGCGCGGCGCTGCGCGACGCGCTCATGGCGCCCGCGCCGTTACAGCCCGCTGCGAATCGCGACCCACATTAGGCCGAGCAGGGCCGCGAAAATGCCGAAGATGAGCCAGGCACCGCCCACGAAATAGGGATAAATCATGGTGATCAGCCCGAAGGCGATCTGCGGCGCGCGGCCCTGTTTTTTCCCGTACATGAAAAAGCCGAAACCCACCGTGGAGACGGCGAAGCCGGCGATCAGCGTATTTCCGTCCATGGCCAGCATTCAAACTACGCCCGGCCGCGAGTGCTGCACGATCTCTTCCGCGGTGACCTCGCGGCCGAGCGCCTCGGACAGGTAGATCCCTTCCGAGATCAACATCGTGTTCAGCGCGATGTCGGCGGTCGGGAGCAGGGGCACGTGTCCGAGCAACGCGCCCAGCCAATGCGCTGCCGAGCTGCCGTAGTATTTGCCGGTCTCGCTCAAGTTGTCCCAACGAAATTGGGCGCGACCGAGATCGACCGCCGCGTTCACGTCGAGGTGCCCGTAGCTCTTGAAAAAGCCGAACGGACTCAGGCGAACGCCCGCTTTCGAGCCGAAAACGTAGGATGCGTCGAGCGAATCGACGTGCAGGGCCCAAGCTTCGATGATGTCGAGCGTCGCGCCACCGGCGAGGCGCACGAAGCCCGCGGCGAGCTCTTCGACGTCGTATTCGGAGCGAGCACGGCGCGCTGCGTCCATCTCCAGCCGTTGGTAGGTCTTGCCGGTAACGCGCTCCACGTCGGGATTGCCGAGCAAGTACAAGAGCTGCGCGATGTGATAGACGCCCATGTCGTAGAGCGCGCCGCCCGCGGCGTGGGCTTTCTGCACGAAATGCGGCGTGCCGTAGCCGTCCACGTACGGCCGCCCACGGCGGCGCGCGGACGACGAGCGCGCGTGATAAAGCTCACCGAGCTCACCGAGCTCGATCAGCTCCTTGGCCGCGCGCGTCTCGTTCGCGTACAGCGTGCCCAATTGAATGTGCAGCTTTTTGCCGCTGCGAACGGCCGCGTCGCGCATCGCGCGTGCGTCCGCGTACGACCCGGCCATCGGCTTTTCGCAATAGACGTGCTTGCCCGCCCCGAGGGCGGCGAGCGTGGCGGGGCGGTGCAAATTGTTGTGCAGACACACGTCCACCGCGTCGAGATCCGCGCGCTCGAGCAGGTCTTCGTAGCGCGTGTACACGTGCTCGATTCCGTATTCTGCGGCTGATCTGCGCGCGGTCTCCGGGTTCAGATCGGCGCAGGCGACGAGCTCTGCTTCGGGGAGCTGCGCGTAGGCCGCGAGGTGCTTTTGGCCGATCTGACCGCAGCCAATCACGCCGATTCGGATCCGCTGTGTCATTCTGGCAAGGTTCCTCGGGCGAAGCGGACAGCTTAGCCCAAGCGAGATCCGCTCGAAAGCCGTGGCGAGCGCGCAAGTTCGCGCTACGGTCGCGAGCCCATGAAGGCCGCTGCGATTGTCCTTTTCCTGGCCGGGCTCGGCTGTGCGCTGACCTCGGCGAGCTGCTCCGATCGCAATGCCTGCGCCGCGAGCGACGCTGCAGGAGCCGGCGGCTCGAGCTGCGTGGCCGGAAATGCGAGCGCCGGATCCGGAGGCGCGACCGTCACGAGCTGCGCCGAGCTCACCGCGTTCGAAGCCTGCTTATCCACCTTTTGCAAAGGGTCCGGCGCCGGGAGCCCATTTTGCACCTGCTTCACGCGCGGCTTCGATCTCGGCGCCTCATGCACGTGCGTGAAGTTCGACACTGCCGCATTTTGCCAGAACGCCCAAGCCAACGGCATCGACGCCTCGAGCCTCGATTGCTCGGTGGTCACCAGCCAAGTGGCGACCATGTGCGTCGGCGTGCAGTAGCGCCCTAATTGCAGGTGGTGAGCTCGGTGCTGCCGCTTGCGGTCGGGAAACAGAAGCCAGCGGTGCCGAGATCCGCCTTGACCGTGGCGAGGTCGCTCGTAAAAGCCGCGCAGATATCGCCGGGTAGTTTGCAATCAGCATCACAGTTGCAGCTCGGCTCGCAGTAGCCCAGATCGAGCGCGCCGGAAGAAGCGCTCAGGGCTCCCACGCAAAAACCAGCCGGCTTCGTGCCGGCGTACATGCACTCGGTGCCGATCGAGCAGAGCTCTGCGCACGTGCCCGTGGCTGGAACGACCCCGGCTGCACTGGTGGTCAGACAGATCCCAAGGCAGGGGTCGGTTGCGGCCGCTGGGTCGCACGGAGTACCCACCGGGTCGCCACTCGGCTTGGTCTGGACGCACAAACCACTGGTTGGGTTGCAGAATAGACCAGCGCCGCATTCGGCATCCGCTCGGCACTGCGGGCTACACAAGAACACGGTGTCTTGCGCGTAGCCGGTGCAAGCCATATCCACGCGGCCATGGCATTTGTCGGACAGACTAACGGGATCTCCAGGCGAGCAGCCCTCGAGGCAGTAGGCCGCGCCACCGCCAACGTCGACGCAAGCTGCGCCCGCGTCGGCCTTGGTGCAGTCGCTGATCGAGAGACAGGTGCGGGTGCACAGTCCGTTGGCTGGACCTCCGCTAGTGAGCGCCGGATCATTCGGCAAAAGGCAGATGAGACCCGCGGGGCAATCGGTGTCCGCCGCGCAAGCGTCGCCGATCACCCCCGATGCGGTGCTGCCTCCGGAGCCGCTCTGACCCGTCGAGCCCGAGTGACCAGCACTCCCCGCCGAGCCGGCGTGGCCGCCGCTGCCGGGTGTACCGGCTGAGCCTGCGCTGTTGGCTCCGCCGAGCCCCGCCGAAGCTCCGCTGCCGCCGTCGCCAGCGCTGCGACCCGCGTCGCCCGCCACGGCGCTGCCCGCGCTGCCACCCGAAGCGGTCCCACCGTTGCCGGTCAAGATCACGCCGCCACCGCCCGCGCCGCTATTGCCGGAGGAGCTACTGCACGCGGCGGTCGTGAGACCTGCCAAGAGCGCGAGCGTCGCGCATCCAAACCCGAGCGAACCCCAACACGGCTTTTCCATGGCGACCCCGTTCGTGAATGAACGCGCGGGGAGGGTAGCTGCTCGGGGTGGCTGACGGCAACGGGCAGCTGAGATTTTCCGGACTAGCGAGCTGGCGTCGTCCGGCTTCAGCCAGACCTGTGCGGTGCTAGGAGACGGGAAAACCGAGTGCTGGGGCAAGGCAGACCTGAGCGGCTCGAGCACGTTCCAGGTTGCATCGCCCCCGGTTGAGATTCTGGGCTTGGCCGAGGCGCGCTCGGTGTCTGCTGGTCGCGATCAAGCGTGTGCCGTGTTGGCGGACGGCACTGCCAAATGTTGGGGCGGCAACCTATTCGGCGCGCTCGGAAATGGCAGCTACGCAAGCTCCGTCGACGCCGTCCCAGTGACAGGATTGAACGGTGCGATCGCGATTTCGGCGGCGGTCGACCACACCTGCGCCCTATCAACGGGCGGCGCCGTCAGTTGTTGGGGTGAAACCTGGGTCGACTCGGTAACCGCTGGCGACGGCACAGGCCGACTCACGACCACCACCCAGCCCACGCCGCTCGCGGTCTCCGACATTGCCGATGCGACAATGATTTCGAGCGCCTTTGGCTACACGTGCGCGCTGCTCGCGGACGCGACGATTCGCTGCTGGGGCAGCAACGCGCACGGAACTTTGGGGAACGGATCGTCGGCTTCGTCGGCCTCCCCGGTGGCAGTCTCGGCGCTTTCGAGCGCGACCGCGATCTCGGCTGGCGATGACCATGCCTGCGCCCTGCTTCAGGACGGGCACGTCGCCTGCTGGGGCTCGAACGAGTCCGGCCAACTCGGAGACGGAACGCAAGTATCTGCCGCCACGCCGGTGGCCGTAGTGGGCATCGAAAACGCCAGCGCAGTTTCGGCCGGCGACGCCTTCACCTGCGCGCTCCTGGCCAATCAAACCGTCCGCTGTTGGGGTGAAACGCTGCCGGGCTGCGACACTTGCGCGGGTTATTCGCTCACGCCGGAGGCGGTGCAGACGAATCTTTGAGTCTGTGTCCCGCTCGAAACGCCGCGGGCGAAAGCTAGGGCGTAGGCTCGGCAGCCGCGGAGCTGCCGCGAGGATGCTCTTGCACGAAGCCCGTAGGCCGCTCCCGGCGCACTGCTCGCCATGCTCGCGGCTCAGCCCGCGTGGTCCGTCGCGGAAAACGGCGACTCCTCGCTCAGCGCCAGAGCGGGCTCAGAGCGCGAGCTATCACGAGCCCCCCCGAAACCAGCGACACCGTGAAGATCATCGCGCGGAGCCTCCGCTCTTTGGTGTCCTTTGGTGGCGGCTCGTCCCGATACACGACAAGCGCGAGTAGGCGGAGCCAAGTTGAAAGAGTCACACTCGCTAGAAAGAACCCACCAAGCCACGGGTGGCGTAGCGCGATGCTCACCGCGCCGACGCCGAGCCAAAACAGCTTCGCCAGAACGCGGCTCCGACGCTCGATCGCAACGGTCGACACTCCACCGAATGTACAACGACCCGGAACATCATGTGATCGGTCCAACCGCGCCGATTGGTCCAGGTCGTCGTGGCACAACAGCTCGCCGACGCCGGAACATCTTCTTGATCCCGCGGCGGGTGCTCCACCGCTCGCTCCCCGATGCACGCTGGCCGTTTAGTGGCCCGGCGCCCGCGTGGCCGATCCCGATCCGACTCCCGCCCAGTTCCCAACCGTCGGGCGCGTGGTCCACTTCCATCCGCCCTTGATGACAGCTCGCTCGCGCTGCGCCCCGCGCTCGTCGTCGACGTCTACCCCGGCTCCAGTCTCGGGCTCTCCGCGCACACGGCCGACGCGGCGTTCTTCGCCGTCGCCGGGCCGGCCGTCGACCAGCCGGCCGCGGACTGTCGGGTCCTGGGCGCAACCGCGGGACGGCATGACGCTCTCTGTCATCCCGTCTCTCTGTCCAAGCCTCCCTAGGCTTTTTTACTGGTGACCCCGACGAGAATCGAACTCGTGTTATCGGCGTGAGAGGCCGACGTCCTAACCGCTAGACGACGGGGCCAGTGCGGCTCGGGGGGAGGCGCCCGAAACCGCTATGAACGTTGCTGGGGGACTAGGATTCGAACCTAGATAGCAAGAGTCAGAGTCTTGCGTCCTGCCGTTAGACGATCCCCCAAGGGGGAACAGTTGCTTCCCTGGACGGGGCGACGGTAACTATCCTCAATCGCTCGGCTGCGCAAGACCTTCTAGGAAATTCGCGCACCATCGGCCAATCGGCCGCAAAGGGCGAGGAAGGGCAGCCAGATGGGAGGCCCTCGGCGGCGAGGGTCGGGTTGGTCCGTGCCGAGGCACCGCGGGGCCTTGGAGGATGCGGGATCCGCCAGGCTGCGGGCAGGGAAAGCGAGCGGCGTGGGAGCGGCTGGCGCTGCGTGGGGCGGGCACGCTATGGTTGTGAGATCATGCGCACACGCGCCCTGGCTGCCCGCGAGCACGAGCTCGCGGCGAAGGTGGAACTCAGGGCCGCGCTGGCGCCGAAAGGCTCATGGAACTTCGCGTCATAGGTTGCCACGGCGGGGAAACGCCGCGCCACCGCACGAGCGCGTTCGTGGTCGATGAACGGCTCGCCATCGACGCGGGCTCGCTCACGAGCGGCATGGATCTGAAGGCGCAGTTTCAGCTGAGCGCGTGCATCGTCAGCCATGCGCACCTCGACCATATTCGAGATCTCGCAACCATCGCCGACAACCGCTGCCAGGCCGACTGCGAACCGCTCGTGGTCGCGGCCACGAAAGAGACGCTGACGGTATTGAAGAAGCATTTCTTCAATAACCTGATCTGGCCCGATTTCTCGGTCATTCCGAACAAGGCCAAGCCGACGATCCAATACGTCGAGCTGAAGCCGGAGCGGCGCGTCGAAATCGCGGGTTACAGCGTGCGGAGCGTGATGGTGAACCACACCATCGAGTCATCGGGCTTCATCGTGGAAGGCAAGGACGCGACAATTGCGTACAGCGGCGACACGGGGCCGACCGATCGCTTCTGGGAGCTCTTGAACGCGGAAAAGAACCTGAAAGCGCTCTTGATGGAGGTCAGCTTTCCGAACCGCGAGCAAAAGCTGGCCACGGTCAGCGGCCACCACACGCCGCGCACGCTGATCAAAGATCTGAAGAAATACAAAAAGCCGCAGGATTTGCCGACGCTTTTGTATCACATCAAGCCGGTCTTCCAGGGCGAGGTCGAACAGGAGATCGCGCGCCTAAAGGGCGTGAATCTCACGGTCACCGCGCTCGGCGATCAGTTCGTGCTCTAGCGCCCGCCGGTCGAAAGCGCGCGCGCTCAGAACGACGTGCAGCGATACACACTGGTACCGTCGCCGCCACTACCGCAGCCGCGGCTGCATTTGAGGACCGTGGCCGTGCCGTTCGCGCAGCTCACGGCGTAGTCCGGGCCGAAGCTCGGGCCAGTCTCCAGGCAGTAGGAGTCCGTTTCCGCGGGTTTGCAGTATGTGGAGTTCGGACCGATATCGCTCGGGTACACGGAGCTGCAGGTTTGGTCGGCGAAGAACTGATCGTTGTCGCATTCGCCCATGGGGCAGCCCGCGCCAAAACACAAAATCACGGCGCCGCTCGGGTAGCCGGGAGTGCCGAGCGAGCCTGCGCCCGCGCTGCCCACGGCGCCGCTCGCGCCGCCCGTGGTCGTCCCGGAGCTGCCGCCCGTGGTGATGCCAGAGCCGCCCAAGCCGGCGCTTCCCGCCAGCGCCGCGGAACCGGCTGCGCCGCCCGAGCCAGCCATGCCACCGCCGCCGTTCGAGCCAATGGGCACGAACCCAGTGCCGCCAACGCCAGAGCCGGCTGAGCCGCCACCGCCCATGACCTCGGAACCGCCGCTGTTCGCCGTGCCACTGCAGCCCACGGCCGCGAGCACCACCCAGCACGCCGCCGCCTGAATCTTTTTCATCGAGCTCGTCCTCCCAAGAGTTCGGGATCCTCTCGTGAACCCCGGAGCCTGATACGGCGCGCAGCGCCGCGATCTGCCTGGGCGCGACCTGAATCTTTTCTGAAGCGAGCCGGAATGGCGGCGCCGGCTTGGGTTCCAGAGTCCCCCGGTTCGCCTTTCTGTTTAGTTGACATAATGTATCTTATGCGAACTAGTTGACCGGGAAACGAGGGGATTCGCGGGCGTCTTTGCCGACCACGGCTTTCCGATCAGCCAAGCCGGCAGCGCGTAACGGACCAGCTAGCGCGGACGAACCTAAGCCGCCGGAGCAGCGCGCTAAGTACGGCTCACGACCAGCTTGCGGCTCGCTCGACGGCTCACGAACCAGCTTCCGGCTCGCTCGACGACTTTGGTAAGGCGTTCGATAAGCGCGCGCGGATCAGCTGGGCGGCGCGACGGTCAGGCTCAGGAATGTCCCGCCGTTGGTCATCACGAACGCGCGTGAGCCGACCGCGGACGGCGTCATGCTCACCCCGTCCGACAGATGAATGCCGTCGATGAGTTCGCCGCCGAGTGGCGAAACCAAGAACACGCCGAGCTTGGTCACGGTCATCATCAGCGCGCCGTTGATCGCGACTGGCGCCGAGACGCCGCCGGACGGCACCGCGCGGCGCCACAGCTCGCGCCCGTTTTCCGGATCGAGGCCCCACAGGCCACTCGTGCCGCTCGATGCGATCAGCACCGAGCGCGCGGGCTCCGGCGGGCCGCCGTCGCGCCGGGCGTGCGCCGGTTCGCTCCAAAGCGTGAGCTCGCTCACGCCGGCGGCCGCGGTGTTCGACCAGACCTGGACGCCGGTGTCTGCGTCCAGCGCGAACACGCCACCCGCGTAGTTGGCCACGTACACGACCGGTCCGGTCGGCAGTGTGTTTGCGACGGGAGTCGTGTCCACGTCCAGCTGCTGCGGCACTTCACCTAGGGTTTGCTCGGCTTCTGCCGCCAAATCGACCGGCTGCCAGCGCTCGGCGCCCGTTGCGGCGTCGTAGGCCATGACGTTGCCGTCGCTGAAGCCGGTGTACACCTTGCCGCGCGAAACGAGCGGCCCCGCGTAGCCGGCCACTTCCATCCCCGCGGCTGGAGAGCGATGTTGGTACCAGCGCAGCTTGCCCGTGGCAGGCTCGATCGCCAAGAGCGTGTCGTTGGCGTTCATCGCGTAGAGCACGCCGTTCGCCAGCACTGGTCGGCGCGAGACCTCCGCGTTGGACATGAAGCGCCAACGGAGTGCGCCATCGCGCGCCGAGACCTTATATAAGGCGCCGTCATTGGAGCCGAAGTACACGACGTCCTCGTTCGGATCGTAGAGCGGCGCGCATTGCACGAAGCCGAGCGTCTCGAAGCGCCAGAGCTGGGCGCCGTCGTCCGCGCGCAGCGCGTAAAGTCCGCGATCGCTCGAGCCGACGAAGATGCGCCGGCCCGCGCTATCGATCTCCGGTTGTCCGCGCTCATACGGTTCGCCCGTGCGGCGTGACGGGGCGACGAGCTTGCGCGAATAATTGAGCTGCATGGCGAAGCCCGGCCGGTGCAGCCAGAGCGGCATCTCTGGATTGGCCGCGCCACGCACGGCGTCGCAGCCCATGGCCGCTCCGCCAGAGGCAGCGACGGCAGCGAGCAAGCACCAGCGGTACGCGCGCTTCACGGCGCGCTCGCCGGCGGAGCGGGCGCGGCTGGGGCTTTGGCCCCGCCCTTGGCCATTTGTTTGAGCAGCTCTTGCAGCTTCTCCGATGACATGCCTTTACCGTCGCCGGGCCCGCCCATTTGCTCTTGCAGCTCCTGGAGCTGCTCGGACGTGAGCGCGTTCGGGCTCGCCGAGATGGCGCTCGGATCGACCTGGCGCAGCAAATCGCGCACGGCTTGTTGGAGATAGCCCGGCGGCGAACCGAGGCTCTTCTTTGCTTCGGCAGCTTCCGCCGCAGCGTCGAGCTTCTTTTGCGCGTCCTTGAGCAGATCCTTGGCTTTTTCCGGGTTATTGGCGGCCACCGCGAGGCGGGCCTGGTGGTAGGCGCCGAGCGCGCCGAAGCCGAGCGCATCCAGGTTCGACAGCTCTCGGAACGCCTTCTCTGCGCCGTCTTTGTCGCCTTGGCTTTCCAGGCACATGCCGATGCCTTCCAGCGCGCGACCCTTCACGTTCGTGTCCTGTCCGGCAAGCTTGCTGTCTTTGACCGCTTGATAGGCGGCCTTGGCGTCCGCGTATTTGCCTTGGTCGTAGAGCACCGAGGCCAGACCGAGCTTGGCCAAGGTCGAGGCCGCCGATTGCGAGCTGCCTTCGGCGATGGCTCGATATTGCCGCTCGGCCGCGCGCAGCCGGTCCGCGTTCGTGGGAAACGCGGGGCGCGTATCGACGATGCCCGTCTGCGGATCGGGTTTCGAGTCGTCGCTGCCGATGCGGCCCTCTTCGGCGCGAATCGCGGCGTTCAGCTGCGCGGACGCCTTCTCTGCGGCACGCCCGGCGCGATAGCTGTAAACGGCGTAGCCGATCCAGGCGACGAGCCCCAAAATGATGAACCACTGCACGACGTTGAAGTTCCGCTTCAACCACTCGCCCGCCGCTTGCGTGGTGCGCGCCAAAGCGTCGTCGACGATCTCGCCCGCTTCCAGGTTGCGCGTGGGCGCTCGTCGCTCGTCGAGCCGAGACTTGCGCTTGCCCATCGCTTCCTCACGCAGCCGCCGATTGCGATCGCGGATCGGCTCTGCCGCGGCGTCGACGCTGCCGGGGCGCTTCTTCTTTTTCTTGGGTTTCGGAGCAGCAGCGGCCGGTGCGTCGCTCGCGGGCGCGGAGCCGCCCTCGGGACTCTCCGCTTCGCCTTCTAGTTGCTCGTCTGCCTGCGTTTCGGAATCCGGCTTACCCGGGCCCGAAGACGACTCGGTTTCGTCATGCTGCTCAGCCACGGGCGCTTCTATACACCATTCCGACGACGCGGGGCATGCGGGCCGTTTTTTTGGTGGGGGCCACGAAATGCCCACGATTGCCGCGCGTTTAGCGTTATTCGCCGCCCAGGCTCGAGCTCCCGCCGCTGGCCTGCCAGGGCTTCGGTGGCGGTGGCGGCAGCTCGTTTGCGAGTGGCACGAGTGCCAAAAGGTCGAGCTGCACGGTGCTATCTGCAAAGACCACGAAGCGGCCGCGCAAGCCGGGCCTCGCGCCCACGCTCTTCGGTAGCTCGCCGTACACGACCACAGGCTGCGGCCCGGGCGGGATCTGGAGCCTGAGGGCGTGCGCTGCGTCGAGGCTCGGCAGCGAAGCGCGGTGCTTCTCGCCCCATTCGGGCGCGGCGGCGGCGATCAGCACCTCACCCGGCGCTGGCCCGGTCGCGCGCGCCCGGACGAACGCGCGCACGCCGCGCCCATTGCCACCCGCCGGGATCGTGAGCGTGACCGTCACCCCGAGCCCGCTTTGGCTGCGCATGCGCGCGAGCTCGCGTCCGTCGGGGCCGCCGACATGCTCGAGGATCTTCGCTTTGGCCGCAGCCTCCAAGCCGTTCGGCAGCGGATCGGGCACGCCCATGAAGCGGACTAAGGGCGGCGCGAGCGCCTCTTCGGTCTTGAGCGCGACCAGCGCATTGACGAGCGCCACGCGTGTGCTCTGCGAACGCTCGTCGGACAGCGCCTTCAGTAGTGAGCCCTGCCCGAGCTCGCCGCCGATTTTGGCGAGCGCATCGGCGAGGTACGGCCGCAAGCGCACATCGTCGAGGCTTTGCACGAGTGGCCAAACCGCGTCCTTGGCGCGGATCGTACCGAGCGCCGCGGCGATCTCGCGCGAACGCGCAAAATCACGCGCGGCTGGGTCGAGCCACCAGCCGATCAGCGTCTTTTCGCCGCGCGCGTCGCCGGTCTCGGCGAGCGCGAGCGCGGCCAGGCGCCGGGTCGATAGATCCGGCGATTTTTCGAGCTCGAAGGTGAGCGGCGCGCCTTCCCCGAGCCGCGTCAGCGAAAGCGCCGCGTAGCGTCGCACGAGCTCGTCCTCGTCGCGGCCCACCGCCAGGCGCAGCGCCGCCTTGGCTTCCGGGCGCTTCAGCTCGAACAGCAGCTCCGCCGCTTTGCGGCGAATCGCCAGATCTGCGTCGTCGAGCAGCGCGGCGATCTCCTCGGCCGCGTCGCCGTCGCCGCTGATGCCGCGCAGGATCGCCGCGGGCCAACCTTTGCCCTCCGCGCGCAGCCCGTTTTGCTCGTACCGGCCGTGCGACGCGCCGAGCTCCTTGAGCCGCTTGCGGAGCTCGCTGAATTCGCTCTGCTTCTCGGTCGAGAGCTCGTGCTGCTCGCCGGGATCGCTCGCCAGATCGAACAATTGGCAGGCACCCAGCTTGCGCGCGCAGATCAGGCGCAAGCTGCCGTCCGCGAGCAGCGTTTGCTCGTCCGTTTCGGCGAGCGCGAGCCCCTTACCTTCCGGCCGCTGGCCGGCGAGCAGCGGACCGAGATCGCGCCCGCGTACGCGCGGCGGCTTGGGAATGTCGAGCGCAGTCAAAAACGTGGGCAAAAGGTCGATCGTCTGCACCGGCTCGGCGATGCGCCGCGGCGACAGCACCCCGGGCGCCGACACGATCAACGGCACGCGCACCTGCTCTTCGTACACGCTCGTGCCGTGATAGTGCCCGCCGTGCTCGCCGAACTCTTCGCCGTGATCCGCGGTCACGATCACCACCGCATTCGGCTTGCGCGCGCGAAACGCGC
>Ga0207667_10006939_pt1 | contig 13687 bp, 13 predicted proteins | sample KBSCornC52_FD_184301 | JGI IMG/M metagenome (GOLD analysis project Ga0207667, IMG submission 184301) | Corn rhizosphere microbial communities from Kellogg Biological Station, Michigan, USA - KBS Corn C5-2 (SPAdes) (version 2) | ecosystem: Host-associated > Plants > Roots > Rhizosphere > Soil ...
CGAATAATGTAAAAAGTGTGCCAAATGCCATTCCACCTACAATTACCCATCCTAGCTGAGATCGAGATATTGCACCCGCACCTTTTGAGAGCGCCAAAGGTAAAGCTCCCAATATCATTGCAAATGTAGTCATTAATACAGGCCTTAAACGAATTGAAGAAGCTTCAACAATAGCTTGTAATTTTGATCGCCCTTGCGCCTGCAATTGATTTGCAAACTCCACAATCAAAATACCATGTTTACTGATTAAACCCACCAATGTAACAAGACCAATCTGTGTGTAAATATTTAATGTACCGCCTGGAACTAAATGCAGTGTTAATAATGCTCCTGCCGTTGAAAGCGGGACACTTACCATTACAATTAAGGGATCTCTGAAACTTTCAAATTGTGCAGACAATACTAAAAAGATAAATAGTATGGCAATAATAAATGTTTCTTCCATTGCACCAGATGCTTGAACAAATTGCCTGGATTGACCAGAAAAATCATATTGAACATTACTGGGTAAACTTTCCTTTGCGACTTTTTCAAGATATATTAATGCATCGCCTAACGTATAACCTGGTGCTAAACTTGCTGTAATTTTCGCCGCGCGCAATTGTTGGAAATGATTTAAACTCGGTGATTGTGTTAATGTTTCCACGTTGGAAAATGTTGACAGCGGGATCAATTCTCCATTTGAAGTTCTCACATTTAATTCAGTTAGTTGTGAAGACTGTGTTCGAAACTCCGGCAAAAGCCGAGGTATCACATCATAACTACGCCCGCTCATGTTAAAACGAGATACAACAGGCTGCGCCAATGCCATATTCAATGTTGTATTAATATCGCTCATTGGAATGCCTAAATCTGCTGCTTTGTTTCGATTAAAATCGATGTTGACCTGTGCTTGATCCATTTTAAGATCTGAATCTATATTCAATAAGCGGGGATTGTTTTTGGTTGCAATTTGCATCATTTTTTGAGCAGCGTTGTTAAGCTCAGCATAACTGCCCGTTGTTTTTAAAACAAATTCAACTGGTGTATTACCACTGCTACCTGGAAGTTGTGAGGGGTTAAACGGAAATGCTCTTACTCCCGGTAATCCCATAAACTGTGGAAACAAACTATAAATAATTTGATCAACTGAGCGTTTGCGATCTTCCCAATTTTTTAAAACTAAAAATGCAAATGCAGAATTTGGTGCAAGCGTTCCGCCAAATCCATTAACAAACCCATAACCCAATTGCTCAGGCACTTGTTGGAATATTTTTTCGATTTGTTTTGTTTGTGAAACTGTATAATCTAAATTTGCATTGCTTGGGCCCGAAACAACAGACATGAAGTATCCTTCATCTTCTTTAGGCGCAAGCTCATTTGATAAGGTGCGGTATAAGACATAACACCCAAGATAAATAACTATCGCAATAAGTATCACCCAAATTTTTTTGTCTAAGGCTATACCTAATATATATTTATATTTATCCATGATTTTATTGAAAACATAATCAATTTTCTCCGGTAGTCCAGCTTTTTTTGGATTAGAATGCTTTAATAATTTTGCGCACATCATTGGAGATAGTGTTAATGCAACAAATCCAGAAATGATGACAGCACCCGCTAACGTAAAAGCAAACTCTCTAAATAAAGCCCCTGTTAACCCTGTGACAAATCCGATGGGGGCATAAACGGCAGCTAAGGTTAATGTCATTGCAATGATGGCAAAGCCAATTTCTCTGGCCCCTTTTAACGCACCTTGGAAAGGAGATAATCCGCTTTCAATATGCCTATGAATATTTTCAACCACTACAATTGCGTCATCAACAACTAATCCAATAGCTAAAACCCAAGCCAATAATGTCAGTGTGTTAATACTATAACCCATCGCCTGCATGAATCCACACACACCAATAATGGATAATGGGATGGTTATAATGGGAATTAAAGCATTTCGAAATGATCCAAGAAACATAAAAATAACAATAATGACAAATATCGTTGCTTCCAATATAGTTCGATAAACTTCTTTGATAGACGTTGAAATAAACTTAGAAGCATCATACATAATGGTGCCATACATTCCCTTGGGCAAAAATTGTTGAATCGAAGGAAACACGTTATATACTTCTTTTGAAATCTCGATAGGGTTTGCAGAAGATTGAGGAATAATGGCAAATACCATAGCATTTTTACCATTAATACTTACGCTCACACTGTCATCAGCCGCACCTAATTGCGCATAGCCAACATCTTTAAGACGAACAAATTTTCCATTCACATTTTTGATGACGAGATTATTGAATTGCTCAGGCGTATTTAAATCTGTTTTCGCCATGACATTAAATTCCTGCCATTGACTTGTAATTTTTCCTGCGGCAGTTTGGATATTATTATTATTGAGTGCAGTTGAAATATCTGTTCCAGTGACACCATAAGCCGCCATTTTCTGAGGATTTAACCAAATACGCATGGCGTATTGTCTTTGGCCATAAATCATCGTGCGTGATATACCTGGCAATGAAGATATTTGAGGTTGAACTGCTCTGACGAGATAATCAGTCATATCTTCCAAAGCTACACTATTACTCATAAAAGGAATGAAAATCACTGGCTGCGCATTGGGATCATTTTTTGAAATAATAGGATCTTGTACTTCTTTCGGTAAAAGATATCGCTTGGAAGAAACTGCATTGGAGACATTTGTAAGTGCCTGATTAATATCATAACCTAACTCAAAAAAAACCGAAATATCACTAGCACCTGTTGTACTTGCTGAAGTGATAAAATCAACACCATCAATACCCGTTAATGAGTTTTCTAAGGGTGTTGTCACAAAACTTTCCATGATATTCGCGGCTGCACCATAATACTGTGTAGATATGGTTATCACTGATGAAGCGATTTTAGGATATTGCCTGACTTGCAGTACACTGAAAGATTTAATCCCAATCAGTAAAAGAATTAAACTTAAAACACTCGAAAATACAGGTCTTTTAATAAATATATCAGTGAACTGCATATACAGGGCTGCCTTCTCCAATTTTTAATTGTCCTTCAGTGATCACTTGATCACCTGCATTAACTCCAGACTTAAGTGCCGCTTGTTGAGAATTTTGTTCGACAACTTGTACGGTTTTTTTATCAGCCACGCCTTTGTTGATAATATACACTGCATTACTCGACACATCATACACTAACGCAACTAGCGGAACTGTTACATAAGAGACAGGCGAACCTGAATATAGTGTTACTTGAACAAAAGTACCCGGAATGAGCGCACCATTCGGATTTGGCACATCTGCTCTCACGGCAACTGTTCGTGTATTAACATCAACTGCGGTATCTTTTGCTGTAACCACACCTTGGAATTCTTTATTTGGATAGGCATCTGAGTGAATAAATACTTTATCACCAGGATTGACGATCACTGCAAAATTCGAAGGAATCGAAAAATCGACTCTCAGATGATCAACAGATTGTAAATTGATCAATGGCTGTTCAGCTTTAATATAATCACCTAAATTAAATAGTCGTAGTCCCAATTTACCACTGATGGGTGCACGTATAATATTTTGCTCAAGCTGTGCCTTGATAGCCTCAACATTCGCTAAATCTGCATTTTTGTTAGCAAATGCGGTGTCTAAATCTTGTTTTGATAACACCTTAAGACCATACAGTTTTACTGCTCTGGCGTAATCACCTTTTGTAAGTTCCGATTTAGCTTGTGCTGCAGCAAGTTGTGCTTTCAATATATCTGGATTAATTTCAAATAAAACATCGCCCGCTTTGACCGTTTGACCTGATTGAACATTGATTTTTGTGATCCTTCCAGCGGTTTCAGCTTTTAACATAATTCCTTGTTGCGCATTTAAAGTACCAGTAGCTTGAACTTGGGGTTGCCATTTTTGCAAAACTGCTGCAACCGCTTTTACACCCGTGGGCGGCATACCCTGCCCTTGTCCATTATTGGAGTATTTCGACTGAAAATAATGCACTAGCCCATAAATGCCAAGCATAATTAGGCCTACAGGTAACACGATTTTTAAAATTAATTGACGAAATTTCATGCCATAACCCTCAAGATTCCACTACTTCTCTTTTTTGAACCGGCATCAAATCATTTTTATTTAAGCCGAGTGCAACAGCTAACGCGCCGGCCACATATATTGAAGAATATGTTCCAACAATAATTCCAATAATCAATGCAATAGAAAAGCCATGTATCATCACACCGCCATAAATAAATAACGACAATACAACCGTTAACGTCATTGCTGAAGTCATAATTGTTCTGGATAAGGTTTGATTAATAGAAGAGTTGACAATCTCTATGGGTGTGCCTTTTCTTAGTTTTCTGAAATTCTCTCTTATTCTATCAAAAATGACAATAGTATCATTCAAAGAATATCCAATAACCGCAAGTATTGCCGCAAGAACAGTTAAATTAAATTCCCACTGAAAAAATGAAAAAATGCCTAAAATCAAAATTGGATCATGTAATAATGCAAGCGATGACCCAAGTGCAAAACGCCATTCAAAACGAAATGCAATATAAACCATGGTACCCAACAATGCGATAAAAATAGCTAAAAAACCTTTCGTCGCCATTTCTTTTCCAACTTGCGGGCCAATATAATCTATTCGCTGCAATTCACCATCCGTTAATACATTCATCACTGACTGCTGAATTTGTTGTTGATTCATATTGTTATGAGGCGCGAGACTAATTAACACTTCTTTTGAAGTTCCATAACTTTGCACAATAGCATTTCCAAAACCCGCGTGATTTAACTCAGCTCGAATTTCATTCATTTTTGCCGGATGCGAGTATGCAACTTGGATTTGAGTACCTCCTGTAAAATCTAATCCAAAATTTAATCCTTTAACAGCTAAACAAACTAATGCTGCAAGGCACAGAAGTATAGATAATGCCGCCGTCATACGGCGTAATCCCATAAAATCTATATCAGTTTTCTTTTTGAAAAATTCCATCGCTATATTCCAATTGAGATTTGTTTCAAGTGTGATTTAGAACCATAGTAGTAATTGACTATGGCGCGTGTAAACATCACCGCGGTTAACATAGAGGTTAATATACCCAATGTAAGTGTTACAGCAAAACCTTTTACTGCGTCTGTTCCAATACTAAACAACACCATTGCAACAATTAATGTTGTTACGTTGGCATCTACAATAGTGACAAGTGCACGTTCATAACCCGCATAAATACTCGCTTGTGGAGTTGCACCATTTCGAAGTTCTTCACGAATTCGTTCGAAAATTAATACATTTGCATCCACTGCCATGCCTAACGTTAATACAATACCCGCGATTCCAGGTAATGTTAACGTTGCACCTAATAAGGACAACAATGCCACTAATAATACTAAATTAGATAAGAGCGCAATATCGGCAATTACTCCAAATAATCTGTAATACATTGCCATAAAGAGTATGACAATGACAAGCGCAGCCTCAATGGATAAAATACCTTTATGTATATTTTCCTGACCTAATGTTGGCCCCACAGTGCGTTCTTCCTCATAATTAATGGCTGCAGGCAATGCTCCAGCTCTTAATAAAAGCGCCAAATTTCGTGATTCCTGTTGAGCAAGGCCTGTAATTTGGAAATTATTACCTAAAGCACTATTAATAATAGCGACATTGATAACACGCGCTGTTTTTTTCTGTACTTTGACCTTTTGACCATTCACTAATTGAGTTTCAATGTTGGTTTCGATATAAACTGTCGCCATTGGCTTACCAACATTTTGTGATGTTATATGATGAAATAATCTTTCTCCACCTCCACCCAATCTAATGACAACATCTGGTTTACCCGTTTCCGTATCAAAACTTGCAAATGCATCTGTAATTGAATTTCCTGTTAATACTATTTGATTTTTTAATAAAATTGGCCCCTGATCAGAGCTATACAATGATGAACCAATCGGGTTAATTCCAGAATTTTTTGCAACGCTGGGATCATTAATAATATCTTGAAGATGAAATTCCAATGTTGCCGTACCGCCTAATATTTCTTTTGCATAAGCAGTATCTTGGATACCCGGCAAATCAACTGAAACTCTATCTGCACCTTGCTGTTGAACAATGGCTTCACTAACACCCAATTCATTGACACGATTTCTTAATGTCATCATGGTTTGCTCTAAAGCCGCTTGTCGAATATTTTGTAAAGCAGCAGGTTTGAAAGCGGCGCTTACATGAAGCGAATCAATTTCACTAAACAACAATTCCGGGAATTGACTAGGCAAATATGCCATAGCCGCATCTTTTTGAATGGATTCTCGAAAAGATAACAATATACTGTTATCTTTTGGCACAATTCCAACATCGGTGTAACGAATGTTTTTTTCATGCAATGCCGTCATGATGGCCGAAACATTACCTTGTTGATGATGCGTAATTACAGAATCAATATCTACATCCAAAAGGAAGTGAACACCACCGCGCAAATCTAAACCCAATTTCATTGGGATGGCACCAATGGCATTTAACCAAGTTGGAGTTGCAGGCGCAAGATTTAACGCAACCGTATAATTATCACCAAGAATATTTTTTATGACGTCTTGTGCTTTAAGTTGAGTGTCTGTATCTTGAAATCTAATTAAAATATTTTGCTTCGAAAGATCAATTTTTTTTGTTGCAAACCCATCTGTATCAAGAATTTGCTTGATGCTGTTTAATGTTTCTTCAGAAATATTTAATCCATGTTTTGGAGAAACTTGTATAGCAGGATCATCTCCAAACAAATTGGGACTAGCATAAACCAACCCCACCAACAGTAAAAAAATCAGTAATAAGTTTTTCCATAATGGATATCGATTACTCATTCGGTGTTATTCCTTGTATTTATTTTCCGTCTTGATCGGATGATGATTGAATTTTGAACGTCCCCTTAGGCAATAATGCGCTGATAGATCCTTTTTGAAGTGTAATTTCAACATCTGGTGCAATAAGAATAATAATAAAATCATCAGAAATTTTTGTTATTCTTCCAACTAATCCGCCTGTGGTAATAACTTCATCACCTTTTGTAAGGCTGCCAATGAGTTTTCTGTGTTCTTTTACGCGTTTGTTTTGTGGCCACCAAACTAATAAATAAAAAACGATGACCAAACCTGCAATCATGAGAATTGAACCCATACCGCCTTGTTGTGAAGCTTGAGCTTGCGATGATGTTGCAGCGATTGCGTCAGATATAAAAAATCCCATTTTTGTTTCCTCGTCGTTAAATTTATCTAAAACAAAACTCAGGTTACCCCAAGAATTGTCTTGCAAAGTCAGCTAATTTACCCTGTTCAATCGCATCTCGCAAATTTTTCATCAATTTTTGATAAAAGTTTAAATTATGTACCGTATTTAAGTGCGCTCCAAGCATTTCATGGCTTTTATCCAAATGATGCAAATAACTGCGGCTAAAGTGAGTACAGGTGTAGCAGGCGCAATCGTCATCTAGTTTTTGAGTGGATGTTTTGTGTTCACTGTTTCGAATTTTTATGACTCCTTTACTTGTAAATAAATGTCCATTCCTTGCGTTTCGGGTAGGCATGACACAATCAAACATATCAATTCCTGCCATCACTCCTTTCACTAAATCTTGAGGTGTTCCTACACCCATTAAATAACGAGGTTTAGCTTGTGGCAATTCATCTGATAAAAAATCTAAAATTCTAAACATATCTTCTTTAGGTTCACCTACCGAAAGGCCGCCAATGGCATATCCATCAAACCCGATATCAACGAGCGCTTCAAGCGACTGTTTACGCAATACTTCATACATCCCTCCTTGAATGATGCCAAAAAGCGCCGATTGATTTTGATATTGTTCGTGCGCAATTTTACATCTCTTAGCCCAGCGCATAGACATCAACATTGAGCTTTCAGAAGTAGAAATATCGGCAGGATAAGGAGTACATTCATCAAACACCATCACAATATCTGATCCGAGAATGTGTTGTACTTCCATGGATTTTTCAGGACTTAAAAATATATTTTCTCCATTAAGAGGAGATTTAAAAGTCACCCCCTCTTCTGTAATTTTTCGAATCTCTCCTAAACTAAAAACCTGGTATCCTCCTGAATCTGTCAGAATGGGCCCATGCCATTGCATAAAGTCATGTAAATCACCGTGCATCTTAATGATTTCTACACCCGGTCTTAACATGAGATGAAACGTATTTCCCAATATTATTTGTGCACCAATCGACAAGATATCCTTTGGAGACATAGCTTTAACTGTCCCGTAAGTTCCCACAGGCATGAATGCGGGTGTTTCTACAACACCACGTTTAAAAGTCAATCTGCCTCTTCTTGCAAGATTGTCACTGTTGAGCAATTCAAATTTCATATCTTTTCATTCATTTATTAATAATGATGGCGGCATGATAAAACAGTAATTGTGTTTTGACCAAACGAATATACTAATCGGTGTTCCAAATCTATTCTTCTACTCCAATATCCTTTTAAACTATGCAGTAATGGTTCTGGTTTACCAATACCTTTGTAGGGGTCTCTATCAATAGCTTTAATTAAGTCATTTACTTTTTTTAATATTTTTTTATCATTTTCCAACCAATACAGATAATCATCCCATCCTGATGAATGCCATACTAAATTATTTTTCATCAATTAATTTTCTCTTGATGACTTTTCCTTTATGAACATCTTGCACAGCAGTCAATAATCGTTTTGCCATTTTAGGGTGTTTCAACAAATAAGCTGTTTCTTCCAATGAAACATAATCATCATAAGACAATATCACTGCTTTTCTCACCTTATGGGAAGTAACGAAAAACGGCTCATGAGCAGAAGATGCTTTATCAATTGTAGATTTTAAATGCTGCCTCAGTTCACTGTATGAAATATCCATCTTGTTCCCCTATTTACGTACAGAATTATTGTACTATTTTTTCATCAAATGATCAACATCGCGTCACCGTAACTAAAAAATCGGTAATGATTTTCAACAGCGCATTGATAAGCTTTCATTACATTTTCAACCCCAGCAAAAGCACACACTAACATTAACAATGTGGATTCTGGTAAATGAAAATTCGTAACCATGGCGTCTACACAGTTGAAATGAAATCCAGGGGTGATAAACAAATTCGTTTCACCTAAAAATGGATTTACATCACCCGTTTTCAGTGATGCGCTTTCTAATGTTCTCACTGATGTTGTGCCAACTGCAATTATTTTTCCACCATTTTTTTTTGTTCGTTTAATGTTATCGCATGTCTCTTGCAATACTTGTGCATATTCCGCATGCATTTTGTGGTCTTTAATATTTTCAACACGTAGTGATTGAAACGTACCTGCACCCACATGCAATGTAATGGTTGTCGAATTAAATTGTTGTAATAATTTTTCATCAAAATGCAACCCTGCTGTGGGTGCGGCAACCGATCCTTCAAATAATGCATATACAGTTTGATATCGTACCTTGTCTAAGGTTTCATCTTGTCGTCTTAAATAAGGCGGGAGCGGAATATGGCCATATTGATTTAAATATTGAAGAATTGGCTGATTAAACGTTAAAAGCAATAAATCATTTTTCTCACCAGTTACAATCGCGCTTTGACGATGCGGAAAAATTAAAGTTTGATTAATTTTCGGGCGTTTACTCGCTTTACAATGTACTAAAGCCTGATGAATAGAGATGATTTTTTCAACTAAAATTTCGATTTTTCCACCTGAGTTTTTTTGTCCATAAAGCCTTGCTGGAATGACTTTTGTATTGTTAAGAACGAGTAAATCCCCAGCTTGAATAAAATTTGAAATATCCGAAAATTTACAGTGTGTAATTTTTCCAGTATTTTTTTCCAATACCAGCAGCCTGCTGTCTGTTCGGTTTTTTGCAGGATATTTTGCTATCAATTCTTCTGGCAAATGATAATTAAAATCAGATCGTTTCATGAGTCAATCATACTTTTTTAAGAAAATACCTCTTTAATGAAAGGAATCGTCAACTTTCGTTTTTCTTCAAGCGATAAATTATCTAATTTGTTTAACGACTGAAACAAAGTATAACTGTCTCTTGGAAAATGATTTAATAAATATTCACTGACTTCCCTTGGAAGAGCAAACCCTCTTTGTGTTGCACGCATTTCTAATGCCAAAACTTTTTCTTTGTCTGTTAGCTCCTGGATGGTTAATACCAACAGTGCTTGAAGCCTTGATTTTAAATCCGGTAAGTTACAATTTAACTGGGAAGGTAATGCATGGCTGGCTAAATACATAAATATAGTATTTTGTTGTGCCACGCTATTATATAAATTAAACAAAACTTTTTCAGTTTCCAAATCTCCTAATAACGTATCAACATTATCGATGGCAATTGCACCTAAATTATCTTTTTGTTTATCCATTACAGCCAAAAGCTCATTTTTATTTGAAATAATGATAAAATTCTTGTGCAATCTCGCCGCAGCGTTTAATACATGTGTTAAACCTGAAGAATGTTTTCCTGTTAAATACAACATTTTTTCTCCAGATAATGTTGAATTATTTTGATCAATATTTTTCAAATAATCTATGACGGATTTATTTGCGGAACTACTCATATAATTATTAAAATCCAATAATTCATCTGATTGAATAGGCAGTAATTGTTGACGCATGTTATTTCTGATAAAATTGACTATTGATGTATTGACGGTATAGCACTTTTAATAACACCAATAAAACTGCTGCAATTGGAATCGCAAGCAGTATTCCCAAAAAACCAAAATAGGTTCCGGCTATCAGTACAGCAAGGATAACAGCAACGGGGTGCAACCCCACCCTATTTCCAATAAGCAATGGCGTTAAAATCATATTTTCTAACACATGGCCAATACCAAAAATAATTAACAAATAGATGACATGTTTAACATCATGAAACTGAAATACTGTTGTAATAATCCCCAAAAAGAGTCCAATAATAGTTCCCAACAAAGGAACAATACTTAAGATCGATATGATGACACCGATAAGGACGGCCAAATCCAAACCCATGATAGAAAGCCCAATGGTGTAATATAATCCCAAAATAAGCATCACTAAAAATTGTCCTCTGAAAAACGCGCCTACCACTTCATTGCATTGTGAAGAAATAGTTGTCACAGGTTCTATATATACCCGCGGCACAAGATTTTGTAATCGTGTTAAAAGCATTGGCCAATCACGTAACAAATAAAAAGTAACAACGGGCACCAAAATAAAGTTAATTAATACTTTTAAAACCGTTTTAGTGGAATGCGTGAGTGTCAGTACAACTTTATCTAGTACATTTCCTGCTTGTTGCCAATGTGTGATTAATATCTTTTTAATTTCCACTGGATCAAAATTAATTTTGATATCGAAATGCGTTGACAGCCAGGGCATTACAGTTTGTTGAATCCAAATGACCATGTCAGGAATTTTTTCAATTAATATCTGAATTTGCACTTGCAGCAAAGGAATAATTAACAATCCTAAACCCAGCAAGATGAGGAGCATAAGAGAAAATATTAAAATGGCAGAAAGAGTTCTTTTTAAATGCATTTTTTCAAGCTTATTGACCAGTGGATCACCCAAATAAGCCAATAGCGCTGCTATAATAAATGGTGTTAATATTTCACCCATCAAAATACTCCAGAAAAGATGGGTATTTTACCATTATTTTATTGTATTGCACTTAGATTATGCAGCCAAATGCGGGGGCAACATGCACAAAGCGGATTTAACTTACCGTCTTATCAATGAAATGGTTGACCATTTCCCTCAATTGACTGATATTTTAATGAAAGAATCCGTTGATGCGATAATTGAAACCATTATCACCACTCTTTTATCTGGCGGCAGAATGGAAATTCGCGGATTTGGTAGTTTTTATTTAAAACATTACCCTGAGCGTCTATCACGCAACCCTAAAACCTCAGAAACTATTATAATGTCATCAAGGCATAGGTTATTCTTTAAAGCAGCTAAAAAATTGAAACTACGACTTAATGCAAGCGGGAGATAAAACTTGAAAAATCCAGGTTGGCATGATTTTATCCATTTATGCCGTCATGCAAAAACAGATGAAGAATACAGTGACATGTTTGATCTGTTATTTACACCAGAAGAAAAATCTGACGTAGCATTGCGATGTTTAATTTTAAAAGAGCTATTATCAGGAAAAAAAACACAGCGCGAAATTGCAAAAGATTTGAAAGTGAGCATCGCTAAAATCACAAGAGGCTCAAACGAATTGAAGAGAATTCCAGATAAAACGAAAACTTTTTTTTTGAAACAATTATTGTCAGCGAAACATGATGTCAAACGAAAATGACGACGAAACAATACCCACAGAACATTCCGTATTAATAGGTTATGATATTAATGGAAATTATATTAAGAATAATAGTCGAACCACTCAGAAAAAGGCTTCTAGAAAAAGTTTATTTGATATTAATAGTCCAGAAGAAATGGCAGAAAAATACTATGAAATCGCTGGCAAAGTACAATATCTAATCACTGCGGAAGAATTTTTATTTTACGCCTGTTGTGCTTATGGTGGCGTTACAAAAAAAGTCTATGACGACCAGTATAATGAAGCCACTGATTTAACTGCTGGAAATGACGACACTTGCACGCAAATATTAATACAAAAAAACTATGAAAGTGCAAAATGGGCTATGCGTAATTTAGTCAAAATGTTTAAACATCATCAGGATATTCCCAAGAATTTATATCTCTTATTAGAACGTTTCGCTCAAGCGGAACATCTTTTTGGTATTGTTTATGTCTCGACAATTAAGAATATTATATTAAGAAATTGCGAAACACCGGTTATTATTAGCGCAGCAAATGCATTGGAAGATACGCAATGTTATCGAGAACAATTATCTTCCAATGTCACCACACAAATCAATAAATTAAGGCGGGAATTTATAGAATCCTTTGAAAATTATTCTTCAGATTTATGGGAATATTCACTCTCTCGACAATGCACACCCATTACTTTCAAAATTCCAGGGTTTGCCATAATAGAAGGTGGATCCTATTATGACAAAATGACTATTGGTCATATTACATTAGAACCCGCAAATGCATCTATTGATCAAATTTCTTTTCAATGTTCCGATACACACTATGATATTGATGCAGACGATCACCCGCTCATAATTGAATTACGAAAACATATGCTGAAAGAAAACATTCTCATGGAAAGTAGAAAGAAACTTGTCATAAAGAATTATGACAATAAAATTTATGGTGAAAAAGTTGAAGCAAATAAGTTTGCCCTATTAGAATTCAATCAATATTTCCTCGAGAAGCACCCTAAACTTTCTGAAAAATCAAACAAAGAAATATTATGTGAACAACGCAATGATTTTCTCATGTTTATTAACAAGGTGCTCGCAAAAATCTCAAGCCTTGTGAGTTACAATCAAACATCATTGGGCGGACATAGAGAGAGCATATTCAGAATTAAAACAGATACTGAATATTTAATTCTTGAACCACTCGATGAAAACCTGCATATATCGACTCAGTTAATACCATAAGATTTACTTCTTTATCTTTCCCTAAAGATTCTCCGTTATATGCTTGCTTTGTTGAATATTTCATGTTACGCATCGTATAGTTAAAAGGAAAACAATCGAAAAACGAAAACGAACCCACCTCCGTGTGATCGTAAAAGACATCCTTGTCTTTTACGGTTTTCTTTTTT
>Ga0207667_10006943_pt1 | contig 13683 bp, 12 predicted proteins | sample KBSCornC52_FD_184301 | JGI IMG/M metagenome (GOLD analysis project Ga0207667, IMG submission 184301) | Corn rhizosphere microbial communities from Kellogg Biological Station, Michigan, USA - KBS Corn C5-2 (SPAdes) (version 2) | ecosystem: Host-associated > Plants > Roots > Rhizosphere > Soil ...
ACAATTCGAACCCCCGATCCTTTAGCGCGCGGCGGCGCGCTCCGCGCGGCGCCTCGCGCCGAGAACGGCCCCGCGAAGCGGGGCCTATGGGGTCGAATCCCTCCCTCTCCGCCACTCGTTAACCAAACCTAGGGCCGTGCGGGCTCGATCCACTGGCCCGGTTCCGGGCCGGGATCGCGCCGTCCTAGCTTCGCGGCCGCGCCAAAGTCCACCGATTTGCCCCTCACGCCTCCGGCGCGAAATCGATGTAGTTGCGCTCTTCATGGCGCAGCCGGTCGATCTCGGCGATGCGGGCGAGCGTCGCCGGATCGCCCTTGGCGATCACCAGCGCGACCAGCGTTTCGAGCACCGCCGCGATGCCGACCATCGACGGATAAAATTGCGGGCTATCGGTGCCGGCGATCAACACGATCTCGCTGTGAGCGACGAGCGGCGAGCCCCTGCTGTCGGTGAGCGCAACGACGCGGGCGCCGCGCGCCTTCGCGAGTTCGGTCGCCTTCACGGTCTGCAAGGCATAAGGCGCAACGGACGTCACCAGAACGACGTCACCCTTGCCGACGCCGACCATCGCCTCGCTGAGCGAATTGAAGTTGGCGCGTGGCACACGCAGGTTCGGCAGCACGGCGCGGCTGAGATATTGCAGATACACGCCCATGAAATGCAGCGCGCCCGCGCCGATGACGAAAATCTGCGGCGCCTTGCGCAACAGGTCCGCCGCTTTGGTCAGCGCTTCCGGATTGGCCAGGGAGCGGGCGATGTTGTTGTTGGCGGCGTCGGCGATGCCGCCGATGACGCCGGCATGGCCGGTACGGCCGCGCATCTCCTGGAGCGAGACGGCCTTGCTCTCGAAGCGGCCGCCGGCGATCGCGCGCTGGAACACGGCGCGGAAGGCCTCGTAGCTGTCGAAGCCGATGCGCCGCACCAGCCGCAGCATTGTGGGAGGATTGACCTTGGCCTTCGCGGCCAGCGTCCGCATGGACAGCATCGCCACCTCGTGCGGGTGGTCGAGGATGTGACGGCCGGCGCGCCGCAAATGCGGCGGCAGCTCGGGCAGGGTCGCGGCCAGTTTCTCGAGGGTCTTGTCCATGGCGGTCCGCGGGGTCCGTTCCGGCCCGCGCTTGACATGTAACAGATGTTACCGTCTAATTCAATTGCATCTACCTGTTACCTAGCGGATCGCCTGTGCGTTATTCGGTCTTTTCCCTCGTCGCCAACGCCCTCGGCGGCCATCGCGGCTGGCCGCGCGCCTGGCGCGACCCGCAGCCGAAGCCGCATTACGACGTGGTGATCGTCGGCGGCGGCGGGCACGGCCTCGCCACGGCCTATTACCTCGCCAAGGAGCACGGCATCCGCAACGTCGCCGTGATCGAAAAGGGTTGGCTCGGCGGCGGCAATACCGGCCGCAACACGACCATCGTCCGCTCGAACTACATGATCCCGGGCAACACGATGTTCTACGAGCGCTCGCTGCGCCTGTGGGAGCAACTGAGCCACGACCTCAACTACAACGTCATGTTCTCGCAGCGTGGGCAGTACAATCTCTGCCATTCGCCGGCGAGCCTCGACGCAGCGCGCCTGCGCGGCAACATCATGCGCGCGAACGGCATCGACGCGGAGTTGCTCGACCGCGCCGAAGTGATGCGCCGCCTGCCTTACCTCGACTATTCGCCAAACGCGCGGTTTCCGATCATCGGCGCTCTGTTCCAGGGCCGCGCCGGCACGGCGCGCCACGACGCCGTCGCCTGGGGCTACGCGCGCGGCGCCGACATGAACGGCGTCGACATCATCCAGCAGTGCGAGGTCACCGGCTTCCTGCGCGAGGGCGGCAGGATCGTCGGCGTCGAGACGACGCGCGGACCGATCCGCGCGGGCAAGGTCGGCCTCGCGGTCGCCGGTCACACCGGCCATCTTGCGGCGAAGGCGGGGCTGACGCTGCCGATCGAGACGCACGTCTTGCAGGCGTTCGTGTCCGAGCCCCTGAAGCCGATGATCGACACCGTCATCTCTTTCGCGGCGGCGCACTTCTATATCAGCCAATCCGACAAGGGCGGCCTCGTGCTCGGCGGCGACATCGACGGCTACAATTCGTATGCGCAGCGCGGTGGCCTGCCGATGATGGAGCACACGCTGGCGAGCGGAAAGGCGTTGATCCCGGCGCTGTCGCGCCTGCGCGTATTGCGGCAATGGGCCGGCGTCATGGACATGTCGATGGACGGCTCGCCGTTCATCTGCAAATCGCCGATCGACGGCCTCTATATCAACGGCGGCTGGTGCTACGGCGGCTTCAAGGCGACGCCGGCCTCCGGCTGGTGCTTCGCCTGGACGCTCGCGAAGGACGAGCCGCACGAGGACAATGCGCGCTTCACGCTCGACCGTTTCCGCCGCGGCGTCATGATCGATGAAAAAGGCGCCGGTCCGACGCCGAACGCGCATTGAGGGGCGTGCGATGCTGAGAATCAATTGCCCCGTCTGCGGCCTGCGCGACGAAAGCGAATTCTCCTACGGCGGCGACGCCACTGTCATGCGGCCGGCGCACGACGAAACGAGCGCCGACGTCTGGCACGACTACGTCTTCCTGCGTGACAATCCGCGCGGGCCTCACCGCGAATACTGGCATCACGTGCAGGGCTGCCGGCAGTGGCTGGTGGTGGAGCGCGACACGCTCACGCACAGAATTGGCGGCGCGGTGCTGGCGTGCGATGGGGAGGAGGCGCGATGACCGCGCAGCCGAACCGTCTCGCCTCGGGCGGCCGCGTCGACCGCGGCACGACCTTCACGGTGCGCTTCGACGGGCACGACATCGCCGCGCATCCCGGCGACACGCTCGCTTCCGCGCTGCTGGCGCACGGTCTGAAGGTCGTCGGCCGCAGCTTCAAATATCATCGCCCGCGCGGCGTCTACGCGGCGGGCGTCGAAGAGCCGAACGCGCTGGTTGAAATACGGCGCGGGCCGCGCGCCGAGCCGAACACGCTGGCGACGACCGCGGAAGCCTTCGACGGGCTCGAAGCCTTCGGCCAGAATGGCTGGCCGTCGGTCGCCTTCGACATGGGCGCGGTGTCCGGCCTCCTGTCGCGCCTGCTGCCGGCGGGGTTCTACTACAAGACCTTCATCGGCCCGGGGCAGGGCACGGCGTTCTGGATGTTCTGCGAGCGCTTCATCCGCAGGGCCGCCGGCATGGGACGGCCCACGCAAGCGCCCGATCCCGACACGTATGAGAAGGTCAACGCGTTCTGCGACGTGCTGGTGATCGGCGCCGGTCCCGCAGGCCTGTCGGCGGCGCTGGCCGCCGGCCGCGCCGGTGCGCGCGTCATTATGGTCGAGCAGGACTTCGTGCTCGGCGGCTCGCTCAATGACGAGCCGGCCGGCGGCGCGGGCGACCGCTGGCGCGACGGCGTTCTGGCCGAACTTGCGGCTATGGCGAACGTGAAGATCATGCCGCGCACGACGGCCTTCGGCGCTTATGACGGCGGCGTCTACGGCCTGATCGAGCGCGTCTCCGATCACCTGGCCGAGCCTCGTGCGCATCAGCCGCGCCAACGCTACTGGCAGGTCCGCGCGAAGGCCGCGGTGATGGCGACCGGCGCGATCGAGCGGCCGCTCACCTTCGGCAACAACGATCTGCCCGGCGTCATGCTGGCATCTGGTGTGCGGCGCTATCTCAACCGCTTCGGCGTGCTGTGCGGGCGCAAGGTCGTGCTCGCCACGACCAATGACAGCGTCTATCCGCTCGCGCGCGAACTCGCCGCCGCAGGCGCGGCGGTCACCGTGCTCGACGCGCGCAAGGAGGTGCCGGTCGTACTCGCGGCGGGTCTCAACGTGCTCGCCGGTCACGGCATAGCCGAGGCGCATGGCAGCAAGGCAGTGAGCGCCGTCACGATCGGCGCGCTCGACGCGAACGGCCGCATCGGCAACGCGCGCCGCATCGCGTGCGACCTGCTCGCCGTGTCCGGCGGCTTCACGCCGACGCTGCATGTGTGGAGCCATCCCGGCCGCAAGCCGCTCTACGACGCCGCCAGGCTCGCCTTCATCCCGGACGAGTCGCAGTCTCCGAATTTCAAATGCGCCGGCGGCTGCACGGGTGAAGACAGCCTGTCGGCCAGCATCGACGCCGGCTTCGCCAAGGGTGCGGAGGCGGCGCGGCTGGCGGGCCATGCGCGGGACATTGGCGTGTCTGCGCGCGCGGACATCAAGGAGACCGGCTGGCTGCGCGATGCGTCGCGCGTCACGGCGTTCACCGGTGGCAAGGCCAAGGCGTTCGTCGACTTCCAGCACGACGTCAAGACGAGCGACATCGCATTGGCGCACCAGGAAGGCTACGTCTCCGTCGAGCACATGAAGCGCTACACGACGGCGGGCATGGCGACCGACCAGGGCAAGACGTCGAACCTGAACGCGCTGTCCGAGATGGCGGAACTGCGCAAGCTCGCCATTCCGCAGGTCGGCACAACGACGTTCCGCCCGCCATTCACGCCGGTCGCCTTCGGCGCGATCGTCGGGCACGAGACCGGCCATCATTTCCGGCCGACGCGGCTTTCGCCGATGCACGATTGGCACGCGGCGCATGGCGCCAAGTTCATCGACGCCGGCCTGTGGGAGCGCGCCTGGTATTATCCGCGGGCGGGCGAGAGCGTGCGCGATGCCTATGTCCGCGAAGCCGCGCATGTGCGCAGCGCGGCCGGCATCGTCGATGTCTCCTCGCTCGGCAAGATCGCCGTGCAGGGCCCGGACGCGGCGGAATTCCTCGACCGCGTCTACACAAACGCGTTCAAGTCGCTGAAGGTCGGGCGGCTGCGCTACGGCGTCATGCTGCGCGACGACGGCTTCGTGCTCGACGACGGCACGACCGCGCGGCTGTCCGAGACCGAATTCATGATGTCGACGACCACCGCCAATGCCGCGAAGGTCATGTCGAACCTCGAACACCTGCTTCAGACGGCATGGCGATCGCTGAAAGTGCAGGTCACGTCGGTGTCCGATCAATGGGCGGCAATGGCGCTCGCCGGTCCGCGCGCGCGTGCGGTGCTCCAGAAAGCGTGCGGCGCATCGTGCGACGTCTCCGCGGCGGCACTGCCGAACATGGCGCTGACGCACGGCGAGATCGGCGGCGCGCCGGTGCGCATTCATCGCATGAGCTATTCGGGCGAACTCGCCTACGAGCTGTTCGTGCCGGCCGGATTCGGCGAGCTCGTGTGGGAGGCGCTGATGAGCGCCGGCGCCGAATTCGATCTGCGGCCGTATGGCACCGAGGCGATGGGCGCGCTCCGCATCGAGAAGGGTCACGTCGCCGGCGGCGAACTCGACGGCCGCACGACGATGAAGGATCTCGCGCTCGAGCGGTTCGCGTCGCGCAAGAAGCCGTTCATCGGGTCGGTGCTGCGCCAGCGGTCGGTGCTCGAGGACCCGGCGCGCCCGAGCCTCGTTGGTCTCGAAGTCGTCGGACGCGCGCCACCGCTGAAAGCCGGCTCGCTCTTGTTCTCCGAGGGCATTCCAGCCGCCGGGCACGGCGAAGGCCACGTCACATCGACGACGTTCTCGCCGGAGCGCGGCACGCATATCGGGCTGGCGCTGCTCGCGCGCGGGCAGACGCGCATCGGCGAGGTGGTCCGCTGCGTCGATCTGCTCGGCGGCAGCGAGATCAGATGTCGCGTCGTCTCGCCATGCTTCGTCGATCCGGAAGGAGCGCGCCAGAATGCCTGAAGTGCGTTCCGCATTGGTAGGTCATCTCGAGCCCGGCCGCTTCGGCGCCGCGGGCGAGCAACTCGTCGTCTCCGAGTGGCCGCTCGGCGCGCTGATCCAGCTCAGCGGCTGGCGCGACGGCTTCGAGAGCGCGGCGCGGCCGCTTCTTGCGCGCCTCGGCCTCGACGGCATCGGCTCGTTCGATCGCGCGCAGGCCTCGGACAAGGCGCTCGCCTTCCGCATTGCTCCGGAACGCGTCCTGGTGCGCCTGACGTCGCCGAGCGATTGGCCGGCGATCGCACGCGACATCGACGCTGCGCTCACGCCGGTCCTCGATCTCAGTCACTCGCGCACGCTGCTTCGCGTCGCGGGTGTAGCGGCACCCGATCTCATGGCGCGGTTGATGCCGATCGATTTCGAAGCAAGCGCGTTCGGCCCCGGCCGCTTCGTCCAGTCCGGCATTCACGCGACCGCGGTGCTGGCCCACCGCAACTCGGACGAGGGCGGGGCGCCCGTGTACGACATCTACATGCCGCGCTCGTTTGCCGCGTCGCTCTGGGACTTCGTCACCACGGCGGCGCTGCCGCTCGGCTTCCGCGTGGAGGCGAATGGCTGACGCGGCTCGCCCAAAGGGCTGCCGCGATCTGGCCAAGCGGCCGGAAAGATGATCGGATACCGTGCTCGGCGGGCTGGCACGGGATTGCCAGGGCATGCTGGCTGAGAACAGCATGCCGGCAAAGCGATAGCCGGCGGAGCGGCGCGCCGAATGACCGGCGGCAGCCGCCTCCAAGCAGTTCGAACAAGCGAGTCAACGAAAGGGGGATTAGAGATGTCTACCAAGTTGGCACTCGCCGGTCTGATGACCGGCATTCTCGTCGGCATGTCGGTGGCGCACGCCGACGTTCTCGACGACATCAAGTCGCGCGGCACGCTCGTCGTCGGCGTCAAGGCGGACTATCGGCCGTTCGGCTTCCGCGATCCGTCGGGCGCGATCATCGGCATCGAGCCCGATCTCGCCGGCGAGGTCGCCAAGAAGCTCGGCGTCAAGCTCGAGCTCGTGCCGGTGGTTTCGGCCAACCGCATGGAGTTCCTGAAGCAGGGCAAGATCGACCTGATGATGGCGACGATGTCGGACACGCCCGAGCGCCGCAAGATCGTGCAGGTGATCGAGCCGCTCTATTACGCCGACTTCGTCAACATACTGCTGCGCAAGGGTGCGCCTGTAAAATCCTGGGAAGACCTCAAGGGCAAGAAGCTCTGCGGCACCACCGGCGCCTGGTACAACAAGCCGGTCGCCGAGAAGTACGGGCCCGAGGTCGCCGCGTTCGACGGCTCGGACAAGCCGCTCCTCGCGCTCAAGAACGGCGACTGCATGGGCTATCTCTACGACCAGACCTTCATCGCCGGCAAATTGCTCGATGCGGACTGGAAGAGCGGCTTCGAGATGACGCTGCCCGGCATCATGGAAGCGCCGTGGGCGATCGCCGTGAAGCCCGGCGAAGCCAAGCTTCAGAAGTTCATGGAGGACATCTCCGTCGAATGGATGAAGAAGGGCACGATCGTCAATCTCGAAAAGAAGTGGGGCGTGCCGCCGACGAGCTACGCCCAGCGCATGCACGAAAAATACAAGTGACCCGCGGCTGAGCTCGCGATTCGGGCGCGGCGGCGCCTCGGCCGGCTGACAGCCGGCCGGCGGCGCCGCCCACCCGTTTCGTAAGGAGGGGACGGAGCGGGGCGCATGCAGCCGATCTACGATTGGTTCCGGTTGTTCTACGAACGCACCGGCATCAATCTCAACTACGTCTACGACAGTTTCGACCGGGCCCGGATGATCAAGGGCTTCTGGCTGACGATCGAATTGTCGGTGGTGACGATCGTCATCAGCATCGCGATCGGCGTGTTCGGCGCGTGGCTGCGGGGTTCGCGCTTCACGCTCGTGCGCCGCTGCGTCGACGGCTTCATCAGCGCCTTTCGCAATACGCCGCCGCTGGTGCAGATCTACTTTTTCTATTTCGGCCTCGGTTATCTGCTGCCGCGCGTGATGGATCCCGCGACCGGCGCAATGGCGCCGATGGTGACCAATCTCGAATGGGCGATCCTGTCGCTGTCGCTCTTCGCCGGCGCCTTCAACATCGAGATCTTCCGCGCCGGCATCGAGGCGGTGCCGAAGTCGATGCTGGAGGCCGCCGAGAGCCTCGGCTACACGCGCAGCCAGATCTACTGGTACATCGTGCTGCCGTTGGCGATCCGCAATTGCCTGCCGGCGCTCGGCAACAATCTCGTCAACCTCGTTAAGACGACGAACCTCGCCTACGCCATCGCCGTGCCGGAGCTGATGTACGTCTCGAAGGAAATCTGGTCCGACGCGACCAACGTGCGCGAGATGATGATCACGCTGCTCATCATCTACATCCTGCTCGTCGCGGTGCTGGTCGCCGGGCTGAACCGGCTCGAGCGCGCGCTGCGCATCCCCGGCTATATCCACGCAGGGGGCCATTGATGCTGCGCCTGCGCGACGCCTTCTCGCTGCCGCTCGTCTCCGCCTCCGAAGGGGCGCTCCGCAACTGGCGGCGCACGGAACGCGCGGGGCTTGCCGCGCTGCTCGTCGTCTTCGTGTGCTCGAGCGCCTACGCCGCCACGGTCGTCAGCGGCCACGACTCGATTCCGACCGTGCTGTGGCGCTGGGCGCCGCTGCTGCTCTGGGGTTTCCTGTTCAACCTCGTCATCTCGGCGCTGTCGATGGCGCTGGGCACGGTGGCGGGCGTGCCGCTCGGCATTTTCCAGATGTCGCCCAATCCGCTGGTGTCGCGGCCGGCGATCCTGGTGACGCAGTTCTTCCGCAACGCGCCGTGGCTGGTGCTGCTGTTCATCTGCGTGCTGCTGCTGCCGTTCGAACTGCGCATCGGCACCTTGCGCATTCCGTTTCCCGACTGGGTCAAGGCGGTGATCGGCTTCGCGCTGCCGGCCATGGCCAACGTCGCCGAGATCGTGCGCGGCGCGGTGCTCTCGGTGCCGAGCGGGCAGTGGGAGAGCGCGGAGAGCCTGTGCTTCTCGCGGCGGCAGACGATGATGCAGATCATCCTGCCGCAATGCATCAAGCGCATGCTGCCGCCGTGGATGAACCTCTATTCGTTGATCACCATGTCGAGCGTCAACGCCTCGGTCGTCGGCGTCACCGAGATGCTCACCATCACGACGCAGGTGCATGCGGCGGAAGGTTCGCGGCCGGAATTGCTGGCGCCGCTCTATTCCTTCGCGCTGATCTGCTTCTTCATCTACTCGTACCCGATCAGCAAGTGGACCGAATATCTCGAACTCAAATACCAGGTGAAGGAATGACCGAGCCCGCTCCGTTCAGACCGGAACCTCCGGCGGCGTCGCCCCGCGCTTTCGTCTCGCTGCGCGACGTGCACAAGTCGTTCGGGAACGTCCAGGTGATCAATGGCGTCTCGCTCGACGTCGCGCGCGGCCAGACCATCTGCATCATCGGCCCGTCCGGCTCCGGCAAGTCGACGCTGATTCGCTGCATCAACGCGCTGGTGCCGGTGAACAGCGGCTCGATCACCGTCGACGGCATCGAGGTCAACGACCCGAAGCTCGACAAGCTCGCGCTGCGCCGCAAGGTCGGCATCGTGTTCCAGCAGTACAACCTGTTCCCGCACAAGACGGCGCTTCAGAACATCATGATGGCGCCGGTGACGGTGCTCAAGCAGGACAAGGCCGAGGTCGAGGCGCGCGCGCACGCGCTGATGAAGAAGGTGCGCCTGAGCGGCAAGGAAGCGTCCTATCCGGGTGAGCTCTCCGGCGGCCAGCAGCAGCGCGTCGCGATCGCACGCGCGCTGGCGATGCGGCCGGAGGTGATGCTGTTCGACGAGGTCACGGCCGCGCTCGATCCGGAGACCAAGAAGGAAGTGCTGTTCACGATCCAGGAACTCGCCAAGGACGGCATGACCTGCATCGTCGTCACGCACGAGATGGGCTTCGCCCGCGAGGTGGCGGACCACGTCTATTTCACCGAAGGCGGGCTCATCGTCGAGCATTCGCCGCCGGCGGAGTTCTTCGGCAATGCGAAGGACCCGCGGACGCGGGAATTCCTCAGTCAGGTGCTTTAGACGCTACTTCAGCGCGCAGATCGCCGCCGCCAGCGCCTGCGTGCGCGGCACCAGCGTGTCGAGCCGGCAGAACTCCTCGTCGGTGTGCGCCTTGCCGCCGACCGGACCGAGCCCGCACAGGCTCGGCACGCCGAGCGCGGCAGTGAAGCCCGAATCGGCGCAGCCGCCGGTGAACTCGCCGTCGACCGGAAATCCGACGCGCGACGCCGCGCCCTTGTAGAGCGCAAACAACGCCTCCGAGTGCTTGCGCTCGAGCGGCAGGAACATGGCGACCGGCTTGATGTCCGCGCTCGTGCCCGGCACGTCCTCGGCGCGCACGATCTTCTCGATCTCGGGCACGATCTCGGCGTGCTGTGCGAGCGTGACGAAGCGCAAATCGAGCTCGGCCTCGGCCCAAGGCGCGACGGTGTTGTGGTTGTTGCCGCCCTTGATGATTCCGACATTGGTGGTGATGCCGGTATCGTAATTGGTCAGCGCGTGCAGCTTCACGATCTTGCGCGCTAGCGCCTCGATCGCGCTGGCGCCGTCCTTGTGGGCGACGCCGGAATGTGCGGCGCGGCCGGTCACGGTGATGTGGAACGAGCCGCCGCCCTTGCGGCCGGTGACGACATTGCCGCTGACGCGCCCCGGTTCGGTGTTGAACACGGCGCGAGCGCCGCGGGCGGCATTCTCGATTTCAGCGCGCCCGGTCGGCGAGCCGATCTCCTCGTCCGAGGTGAACAGCGCGACGACCGGGAAAGGCAGTCCGCCGGCGGCCTTGATGGCGCGCAGCGTGAATATATTTGCAACGAGCCCCGCCTTCATGTCGCAGACGCCGGGGCCGAAAGCCAAATCGCCGTCGCGCGAATAGCCGCGCGTCGCGACCGTGCCTTTCTTGAACACGGTGTCGCGGTGGCCCATCATCATCGCGTAGCTGTTCGCCTGCCGGCCCGGCACTTCGGCGCGCAGCACGTCGCCGAAGCCCTGCTTCGGGATGCGCTCGACGGCAATGCCGTCCGCGGCCAGCACCTCGATGATCGCATCGCCGACGTTGTCCGTGCCGGCCTTGTCGAAACTGTTGGAATCGATGTCGACGAGGCGATGCAGCAGCGCCTCCATCTCGTCGAAGCGCGGCGCAAGCCAGGCGATGACGTCGGCGGTGATGTCGTTCACTTCTTACGCTCCTCGAGAATGCGCGGGCCGTCCTCGCCGAGGTCGTAGAACAGCCCGGCCATGATTTGCAGGGCCTCGCGCGCCAGCGGTGCGAGCAGATGCTCGTCGGGGGCGTGCTGCGAGCAGGACGGATAGGAGTGCGGCACCCACACGGTCGGCATGCCGAGGATGTCGGCGAAGACGTCGTTCGGCAGCGAGCCGCCGAGGTTAGGCAGCAGCGCCGGCTTCTTGCTCGTGGTCTTGGCGATCGAGGCGAGCGCCCATGACACCCACGGATCGTTGGGGTCGAGCCGCGTCGCCGTGAACGTCTCCATGCGCGCCGGCTTCACCTCGACGCGGCGCAGGCCGTGCGCATCGAGATGCGCGCGCACCGCGGGCAGGATCTTGTTGGGATCGGTGCCGACGACGAAGCGGAGCTGCATCGTCGCCTTGGCGGTCGGCGGGATGGCGTTGACCGGCGCGTCCGGCGTGCCGGTGACGAAGGCGAGCACTTCGAGCGCGTTCCAGCCATAGACCTTCTCGGCGGCGGTGAGGCCGGGCTCGCCCCAGTCCGGATCGATGGTCGGGTCGTTGCGGTCCTGCGTCAGTTCTATGTCGGCGAGCGCGGCGCGCACGGAATCCGGCAACTTCGGCTTCAGCGACTCGACCAGGATCTGCCCCTTCGAATCGACGAGGCAGGCGATCGCGTGCGCCAGCAGCGTGCCGGCATTGGCGAGCACGCCGCCCCAATTGCCCGAGTGATGGCCGCCGGCGCGCAGGTCGACGCTCATCTCGAAATTCATCGCGCCGCGCGAGCCGAGGAACACGGTCGGCCGCTCGGCGGCGAGCCGCGGCCCGTCCGAGCCGATCAGCACGTCGGCCTTGAGCGCATTCTTCTGCGCGGCGGCGAAAGCGCGCAGGCCGGGTGAGCCGGCTTCCTCGCCCATCTCGATCAACACTTTGCAGTTGAAGCCGAGCTTGCCGCCGCGCGCCGCCATCACCTGCTCGATGGCCGCAAGGTTGATCGTATGCTGGCCCTTATTGTCGGCCGTGCCACGGCCGTACCAGCGGTCGCCCTCGTCGATCACCTGCCAGGGATCAAGCCCTTTGCGCCACTGCTCGGCATGGCCGAACACGACGTCGCCATGGCCGTAGGTGAGCACGGTGGGCAAGCCGTCGCCCTCGTGCCGCTCGGCGATGAGGAACGGCCCGCGCCCCGCCGACGGATTGTCGTAGATGCGTGCGGTGAAGCCGAGCTTTTCGACCGCGGGCGCGATGTCGTCGGCGAGATAGGCCCGCAGCACATCGAGGTTGCCGCCGCCCTGGCTCTCGGTCGGCAGCGCGACGCGGCGCGCGAGCTCGGCGCGGAAGGCGCCGCTGTCGAAATATTTCGTGGCGTTGGTGACGGCGTCCTGGCGGCTCATGGGACTAACGCGGCCTCTTCTTGTTCGACGAGATGGCATGTCGCCCAGCCGTCCGGCAAGGCGCGGGTGGCGGGCGCGGTGGTGCGGCAGATATCGATCGCGTCCGGACAGCGCGGATGGAACGGGCAGCCTTCATCGCCGCCGGCCATCGTTGCGCCGATGCGCGTGTCGGGCACTCCGAGATCGGGATCTGGCGTGAGCACGGATTGCAGCAGCGCGCGCGTATAGGGATGCCGCGGGCTCGCGAACAGGCCGGCGCGGCTGCGCTCCTCGACGAAGCGGCCGAGATACATGACCGCGACGCGGTCGGCGAGATGCTCGACCACTGCGAGATTGTGGCTGATGAAGAAGTAGGTCAGGCCGAGTTCGCGCTTCAAATCGAGCAGCAGATTGAGGATCTGCGCCTGCACGGAGACGTCGAGCGCCGAGGTCGGCTCGTCGCAGATCACCACTTCGGGGCGCAGGATCAGCGCGCGCGCGATGGCGACGCGCTGGCGCTGGCCGCCGGAGAGTTGGCCGGGATAGGCGTCGTAATGCCGCTTCGACAGGCCGACGAGGTCGAGCATCTCCAGCACTTTCGCGCGACGCGCGGCGCGGTCGCCGGCACCGTGCACGACGAGCGGCAGCGCGATCAACTGCGCAACCGACTTGCGCGGGTTGAGCGATGAATACGGGTCCTGGAAGATCGGCTGCACGCGGCGGCTGAGGGCGACGCGGTCCTTCGCGGTGACCGGCACGCCGCCGATGAGAATTTCGCCCGAAGACGGCGGCAGCAGGCCGAGCAGCATCTTGGCGAGCGTAGTCTTGCCCGAGCCGCTCTCGCCGACCAGCGCGAACACCTCGCCGCGTTGCACTTTGAGCGACACGCCGGCGACGGCCGTCAGCGTGGAGGCACGGCGGAAAACGCCCTGCGACAGCGCGAAGGTGCGGGTGACGGCACGCAGTTCGAGCAGCGTCTCGCTCATGCCGCCGCCTCCAGCGCATTGAGGCGAATGCAACGCGCATGATGGCCGGGCGCGACGGCGACGAAGGGGATGTCGCCGGCGCATTCGGCGGCGGCGAAGGCGCAGCGGTCGCGGAAGGCGCAGCCGCGCTGCGCGCCGATGAGCGTCGGCGCCTGCCCCGGAATGGCGCCGAGCGGCGCGCCGGGCGCGGTCCGGCCCGGCACGGGAATGCAGTTGAGAAGGCCGCGCGTATAGGGATGACGCGGCGCCTTGAAGAGCTGCCACGACGCGGCGCTTTCGACCACTTCGCCGGCATACATCACCGCGACCTTGTCGGCGACGCGCGCGACGACGCCGAGATCGTGACTGATCAGGATCATCGCCATGCCGAACTCT
>Ga0207667_10006949_pt1 | contig 13680 bp, 13 predicted proteins | sample KBSCornC52_FD_184301 | JGI IMG/M metagenome (GOLD analysis project Ga0207667, IMG submission 184301) | Corn rhizosphere microbial communities from Kellogg Biological Station, Michigan, USA - KBS Corn C5-2 (SPAdes) (version 2) | ecosystem: Host-associated > Plants > Roots > Rhizosphere > Soil ...
TCCGTTTTACCCAGACTTTTATGCGTAGCGTTTCTGGTGCCACTGCCATGCGCTGGAGACGATTGCGTCCAGTTCGGCGAACTTCGGAGTCCAGCCGAGTTCCGATTTAATCTTCTCGGAGCTGGCGACAAGGACTGCCGGGTCTCCTGGGCGGCGTGGACATTCTTCAACGGGGATGGGCTTTCCTGTGACTCGGCGCACCGAGTCGATGACCTCGCGCACGGTGAAGCCCTGTCCGTTGCCGATGTTGTAGATCATTTTGCTTTTTTGCTGCAGTGCGGCGAGCGCGAGCAGGTGTGCTTCGGCCAGATCCTGAACGTGGATGTAGTCGCGGACACAGGTGCCGTCGTGGGTGGGGTAGTCCTGGCCGAAGATTTTGATCTTGTCGCGGCGACCGAGCGCGACGTCAAGGATGAGCGGGATCAAGTGGGACTCGGGCTCGTGCGCTTCGCCGTAGCCTTCGATCGCGCCAGCGACGTTGAAGTAGCGCAGGCTGGCGTAACGGAGGCCGTGGATGGAGTTCATCCAGCCGAGCATCTGCTCGACGAGCAGCTTGCTTTCGCCGTAGGGGTTGGTCGGCTTGAGGCGTGCATCTTCAAGGATCGGGGTGCTTTCCGGCTCGCCGTAGCAGGCGGCGGTGGAGCTGAAGACGAGACGATCGTGGCCGGTGGCGAGCATGGCTTCGAGCAGCGTGAGGGTGGCGGCGGTGTTGTTGCGGAAGTAAAGCTCGGGGCGCTTCATGCTCTCGCCCGCCTCGATGAGCGCGGCGAAGTGCATGACGCCGTCGAAGCGTCCGTCGCTGAGGGTCTTCTCGATCAGAGGGCGGTCGGCGACGTCTCCTTCGACGAAGGTGGCCTCGCGGGATACGGCTAATCGCTTGCTATGGCAAAGGTTATCGAACACGGTTACGTTGTGTCCGCCAGCGAGCAAAAGCTGGGTCACTGTACCGCCGATATAGCCCGCTCCGCCCGTAATTAATATCTTCATTGAGTCGCTCCGATCTGTCCTCTTCTTGGATACCACAGAAGTAGTAGTGTCAATCACATACGGTTACGGCAATATACTTGCAGTACGTGACGAGCAGAGCTCCGGCACATGAACCGTAAACAACTCCCCGATGCACGGCGCCTGCTACAACCTTTTCCTTGACTCCTTACGTCTGTCTATAGAGCTAACACGACGATTCGATAAGTTTTTATCGGCGTGAACAGTTACATCGAGACTGTTCGATCCGGTTCGAATCTCTCGACGGCGCTCCGACAAAGATTTCGGAGTGAATTCTTCCTTCACACTGGTTCTGGCAGGTTGCCTGGGCTGGTCCTATTATCCCGCCTCTTTCGATCCGAGGCCCATCAAGGATTTTTTCATGGCAAAGCCGCTTCGTACTGACAACCCCGCTCCCCCGAGTATGCAGTTTTCTCACTTCGGCGTTCTCAACGACGGCAGCCAGAGCAAAGCTTCGCTCTTCACCTCCATCTCTCTCAACATTCTGATTGCGGTTGTCGTCTGTATTCTCGGCGCAGCAGCCAAGAAGGCGCACGACCACATCATTCTGACGCATTTGACGGAGCCGATTCCGATCAAGAAGGATGAGCCACCGCCGATGAAGCCGAAGATCAAGCCGCTTCCGACGCCGCCTGTGGTTAAGGTCGAGGCTCCCAAGATCAAGCTTCCGGATGTCAAACTCCCGGACCTTCCGAAGCCGCCGGAAATTAAGATGACCCAGCCTATGCCGGTCATTCTTCCTGCGCCGCCGAAGCTGGTACAGCCTCCGCCGGCTCCTCGCGTGGTGAATCTCGCCCAGGCTCAGCCTGCTACGGTTATGGCTTCGCAGCACCCGGCAGCAGTGTCGCTCGGTCAGCAGAATAATCCAATCGCTCCTTCCAGCCGGGCAACCAGCGCAGTCAATCTGGGGAACCGCGGCATGGCGGGGATGCCAGCTTCGAATAATGGCATGGGTGCACGTGTTGTCAGTCTTGGTTCCGGTTCCGCCGGCAGCCATAACATGAACGGCAGAGATAATGCCGCAAACGAGATCAAGGGCGTGAAGCTCGGGGTCGCAGGCGGCACGGGTCCGATGAACGCTACGGGCCGCGTTGCCGGTCCTGTGAACCTCGGACAGAACACACCTCCGCCGATGCCACATCCTTCGGCACCGGCTGCATCGGTGGGACATCCGCCGAGAGTGCTCTTCAAGCCCAAGCCTGAATACACTGCCGAGGCTCGCCAGCTTCATATTGAGGGCGTTGTCTCCGTCCGTCTTCGGGTTTCTTCTGCCGGGACCGTACACGTTCTGGGAGTTACGAGTGATCTGGGCCATGGGCTCGGCGAGTCTGCGATTCGTGCGGTGGAAGGGACTCGTTTTCAACCTGCCACCGATGCATCGGGCCGTGCTGTCGATTGGGAAGGCGTTGTCAACGTTGCGTTCCAGCTTGCCGGATAGGAAACAAACATCGTCAGGATGTTGCTTCATGGTCTAGCATCAAGTTCATACCAGGCTGACCCTAAGGTCACCGCAGGAGTAGCAATTATGATTTTCGGGAAACAGTCTACAGCCGGTCTGCTACTGGCGCTCTTCATCGCTTCCACCCTCCCCGCGCATGCCGGAATCGGACTTCCGCATGTTGGCAAGAAGAAGGCCCATCAGGATCTGCTGCCTGCTCGAAAGCTGACGGCGAGTCAGAACGCGCTGATCGATAAAGCTATTGCGCGAGAGAAGGTTGTAATCAAGACGGTCAAGGAGCGGGCTCCGCTCGTCGAGACCTATATTCAGAACATGAAGCCGGATCCGGTGCTCGGCCAGGTGCCCGAGTCGGACCAGCACTTCCTGGGGCGCGTGGATTTCAACAAGATTATTGGCGATGAAGCGTATGTGAAGAACGACGCCACGTCGAAGGGAACGTCGAATAACGGCAAGCTCGGCTTCTTCAAGAACTCCGTATCGTTTATCACCAGTCTTGGTGGAAGCCTCCACCTGAATTTTCACCAGGCCGGTTTCGTCCAGATGCTGTTGATGGACTCGAACGGCTTCGATCGCGATCACTATGTCTTCGGCTACGTTCGGAACGACTTTCTGGGTAACACTCCCACCGCCGTCTTTGATGTGACTCCGAAGCCTGGCACGAAAGATAGAGGGCGCTTCTTCGGCCGTATCTGGATTGAGACGAAAAACGGCAACGTGGTCCGCTTCAATGGCGACTTTTCCGGCACCGAAAAAGAGTATGCGGAGTACTACCACTTCGATAGCTGGCGCACCAACGTACAGCCCGATCTCTGGCTGCCAACCTCCTTTTATGTAGAAGAGAGCGATCCGAAGAGCACCTCGCGCACGCTGAAGTTCAAAGCGATCAACCACGTCTGGGGTTATGTGCTGAAGGTGCCGCCGCCTGAGTCTGAGAATACCTCCATGGATGTTGTCGGCGCGACCGACGTCAGCAACGATGCAACCGACGTCAGCCCCCTGGGTGCGCAGCGCGCATGGGTCCGGCAGGCCGAGGACAACATTGTGGAACGTCTCTTCCAGGCTGGTCTGCTCGATGCGCCAAGCGACTTCGACAAGACGCTGGAAGCGCTGGCAGGGAATATCCTGGCCTATAACAACATCACGCTGTCGAGTCCCATCCGTGTGCGCACCCTGCTCACGGAGCCGCTCGAATCGATCGCTGTCGGCAATACGATCATCATTTCGAAGGGGCTGCTCGACACCACCGGCGTCGTGACACAGGATGGCGCACAGCAGATGGGCAATCTGAACGCGATCCTCGCGTTCCAGATCGCGCACATTATCCTCGCGCACCGGCTGGATACGAAGTTTGCATTCAACGATCGGCTACTCTTCCCCACGACCTCGGTCTTCCAGCGCATCCCGATGCACCACACGGATGCCGACAACGCCGCGGCCGCGAAGAAAGCGATGGAACTGCTCAGCGCGAAGGAACTGGAGGGAGGGCAGAAGTACTTTGGACTGTATCTGCAGCAACTCCAGCAGCGGGTCAAATCGCTGACCGCGCTCAACGAGCCGATGATCGGCGATGGCCTGGTCAAGAGCGATACGGATCCTACGTTCTGGATGCAGGCTATGCTGGCCAAGGGCGAGAAGCTCGACATGAAGGACCTGAAGCAGCAGGCAGCGATGCCGCTTTCGAGCTTCATGCGCTTCGATCCGTGGACCGACCAGGTGATCGTGCTGCACTCCTCTTACGAGCCGCTTCTGACAGCGGCTGACAAGATGCCCTTTGAAGTGGAGCCCGTCTATCTGAAGCTGAGCTACTATAAGGCTCCTGAAGCGGCTGCTCCTGCCCCTGCGGCCGCGGCAGATCAGAATGCTGCTCCGCCTGCTGCCGCTGGCGCTGCTGCTGCGACCGGCAACACGGCCGCTCCGGCAGCAACTGCGCCGGTCGATAGTGCTGCCGCACCCGCTCCGGCAGCACCCACGCCGCAAAACTAGTCGAGTACCCGTGGGACTGGCATTTCCAAGCCAGTCCCATGTTTTTGCCTGTCTTTATCCCGAGCACAGTGTTCTCCTTCGCCAAGCCGCTCAACTTTCGTTACGATGCTCTAGAGAGATGCATGAACCTGGCTAGTGGCGGCCGCCGCTGTGCCAACGGAACGTCTTAGGGGGATGCGCGTGTTGAAAAGGATTCTCGTCTTCGGTTGCTTGCTCGGTGGCGCATCGATGCTTCACGCGCAAGCCAGTCCAACCGCCTCTCGCGGTGCAGACCTCAAGATTGGCGGTGGGCTGACCAGCGCAGCCTCTGACTACGGCAATCGCTTCAACGGCGGCATGGCTTACTTCAACTTTGACTTCAAGGCCCACTTCGGGATCGAAGGTGAATTTCATTTTGTCCGTGATGGAAGCGGGAACGGACTCTATGAGAAGACTTATGAAGTTGGTCCGCGATACTTCCGTACCTACGGCAACTTCGTTCCCTATGCCAAGGTGATGTACGGTCGCGGCGTCTTCAACTACCCCGCCTATGTCCCAGATGGCCCGCATCCGAATCTGGCGTACAACCTGTTCGCGGGCGGAGCCGGAGTCGACTACAAGGCACTCCCGTATCTGTACGTTCGGGGCGACTACGAGTACCAGTACTGGACCGGATTTCCCCCCAATGGCCTGACCCCGTCGCTGCTTACGGTGGGCGTGGCGTATCACTTCCGATAGATTGTTGCGCGTGCAGGGATGTGCGTGCAAGAAAAAGCCCCGGCCAGCGCCGGGGCTTTTTCTTGCCAGAGAGACGGATCTAGAAGTGGTACGCGATGCCGATCGAGGGCGTCGAGACGACCTCGTACCGATTGGTCTTGAAGGTGTCGTAACCGAAGTCGGGCGTCTTTACCAGGAAGCCGCGATATTCAGCACGGATGTCAAAGCTGGGACTGATCTCGTAGGCGAGGCCGGCTCCAAACAGGCCACCGATGTTCGTATTTTGCTTCACATCGAACTGTTGGGTTCCCGCATCCAGAAGAGGGTGGAAGATGATGGCGCCTACACCGACTTCAGCAAACGGGTTGAAGTTTCTGAAGTTCAGGTTGTAGACATAGGCTCCGCTGAACTCCTGCTGCAGCGTATGGATGCCTCCGTTGGTCTTGCCGAAGACTTCGTACTTCTGCCGGTTCTGGGCATAGCCGTAGTTCAACTCGAGTGCGCTGCGCGGCGTCAGCATGTAGCGGTAGCTCGCGAGCAGGCCCAGGGTCGCGGTCGTCGTCTTCTGCACGCTATTGCCGTTGATCTGGGGGGCAAAGCTGCCACTGGCGCTGATACTGATGTCCTGCCGGCTCTCCTGCGCATAACCGGCTGCGGCTGAAAGCACCAGAGCGCCCAACAACAAAATCGTCTTCTTCATTCTTCGTTCGATCCCTTCAAATTTGTCCGTAACGTCCTTACGCTGTCCCGCAGGCAACGCGTCTTCAGAAGTTACGGAGCGCCGTAGTCACTGTCCTTCATTGTAACCGCAGGAGTGCTCCTCGGCGGGCCTCCTGCACAAGAAGGCCGGAGGATATAATTCCCTCCGGCCTTTGGTTGATGCTGCACTACTGTTGTGGCGCTGTGGGAGGCGGTGGCGGCGGAGGAGGAGCGCCCTGCTCCCCATGAGGCATCATCCTGCGCTCGCGCATCTTTGTCAGCATCGCGTCATACTTTGTCTTCTGCTCGTCGTTCAAGACGGCGCGAATTTTATCCTGCGATGCTTTCCGGATATCCATCATCTTGCTGCGCTGGTCTGTCTTCGACAGGGAGGTGTCATTGCGCACAGCCATGGCCTGCTTCATGCTGTCCTCATTGATTGCCTTGACCTGTGCTGCCTGGTCGGGTGAGAGGTTCAACTGCCTGGTCAGGCGCTCTCCCTGACGCCCTCCCATTCGTCCGCCGCGCGGACCCATGGGTGGCGGTCCTGCCTGGTCTGCGGGCGGCGGCGGTGGTGTGGCGTTGTCCTGCGCCAGCATGGGCATGGTGCCCAGCAGCATCGTACAGACGGCCAGCATCGCCGTCCGCATCATCGTTCCACGAAAGACTGGTTTAGAAGAAATAATTCTGTTCATCGAAGTCGCACTCCTTGTGCTTCATCCACCGGAGGGATCCCCGGTGCGCCTGTCTGGAAGGTACAGACGCGCTTTTGACACAAAGGTTCCTCGCCAGAGTGAGAATTCGTTGCCGAAAGAACTAGAGGGCGCGTTCCGGCTGAAAGCAATAGGGATCGCCGTGTGCGGCGGCATAGGACTCCACCACCTTCAGGAAGGCCAGCGCCGCGTGGGACAGGCTCGCCTGCCTGCGGTAGACCAGACGCAACTTGCGCTCGATCTGCAGCTCGGGAACCTGCACGCGCACCAGGGCACCGCTTGCCAGCTCTGTCAGGACGGTCAGTCTTGGCACCAGCGCCACGCCGTTCCCCATCTCGACAAACCGCTTGATGGCCTCCAGCGACGGCAGCTCGACGCCCATTTGCAACTGCGTTTTATGTCTCTTGAATGTCTGGATGACCTTCTGCCGCTGCGGCGAGGAGACGTTGTGCGCGATGAAGTTTTGCGCGCCTAGCTGACGGATGGAGACCTTCTCCGCCCCGGCCAGGGTATGGCGCGGATTCACCACACATGCCAATTCGTCCCGATAGACCACGGCCGACTTGACCTGTGCATCGTCCGGACGAAACGACAGCACGCCAAACTCGACCGAATGCATCAGCACCTCGTCGGAGATGCGGCTGGCCAGAGCGCGTTGCACCGCTACCTTGATGCGCGGGTTTTGGCGGCGGAACTCGTCGAGCAGCGGCAGCAGGTAGAGGCAGGTGTACTCGTTCGCCGCCAGGTTGAGCCTTCCCCGGTGCAGGGCTCGCAGTTCGCTGAGAGCGCCCTCGGCATCGGTGCGCAGATTCAATAGCTTGGCGGCGTACTCGCGGAGGACTTCGCCGGCGTCGGTCAGGGTGCCGTCGCGCGACGATCGCTCGAAGAGTACTTCGCCGAGTTCGCTCTCCAGCTTTGCGATTGCCTGACTTACCGCTGGCTGAGTACGATGGAGCCGTGCCGCAGCCCGTGAGAAACTTCGCTCCTCCGCCACCGCCAGGAAGGTTTCCATCTGGACCAGATCCAAGTCTCACCTCGCAGCCGCAGCCGGCAATCAGTCGTACCGATACGATGATTAGAAATTATGATACCTGTGGAAGTCATCATAAGCCTGCGTTATGATAACGTCCAGATCGAGAGTATTAAGCCTATGCCCACTCCCAATCAGATTCTCTTCTTCGATACCACGCTTCGCGACGGCGAGCAGTCTCCTGGCTGCACCATGCACCTCGACGAAAAACTGCGCATGGCCCATCAGCTGGCGGAGCTTGGCGTCGACATTCTGGAAGCCGGCTTTGCCATCGCCTCGGACGGCGACTTTCATGCCGTCCAGGAGATCGCCCGCCAGATCAAGGGGCCTCGCATCGCCTCGCTCTCCCGCTGCAAGCGCGAGGACATCGAAGCTGCGGGACGCGCGCTTCAGCCTGCTGCACGCAATCGGATTCACCTCTTCCTAGCTTCGTCCGATCTTCACCTCGAATACAAGCTGCGCATCAGCCGCGAAGAGGCGCTCGACCAGGCAGCCGAGGCCGTTCGCCTCGCGCTCAACTTCACCGAGGATGTCGAGTTTTCGACCGAGGACGGCACCCGTACCGATCCCGAGTTTCTCCTCAAGATGATTACCGTGGCCGTGCAGGCGGGAGCCACCACCATCAACATTCCCGATACGGTCGGCTACACGACTCCGCCTGAGTACGAAGCGATCTTCCGCATGGTCCGGGCCCGTGTGCCCGGCATTGAAAACGTCATCCTCTCGACGCACTGTCACGACGATCTGGGCCTAGCCGTGGCGAACTCCCTTGCGGGGATTCAGGGCGGAGCGCGACAGGTCGAAGGAGCGATCAACGGCATCGGCGAGCGCGCCGGTAACGCTGCTCTCGAAGAGATCGCTGCGGCCCTGATGGTTCGCCAGGACAGGTTCCCGTTCACGAACAACATCAAGATGGAGCTGCTTTATTCCACCAGCCAGATGCTCTCCGAGTGCATCAGCTTTGGCCCCGCGCCCAACAAGGCCATCGTCGGAGCCAATGCTTTCGCGCATGAAGCGGGCATTCATCAACACGGCATGTTGGCCAACCCGCTGACGTACGAGATTATGACGCCCGCCTCGGTCGGCGTCGATCACACGAATCTTGTGCTGGGCAAGCATAGCGGCCGCCGCGCTCTCGCAGACCGCTTCGAGAGACTGGGCCACACGCTGACGCACCAGCAGCTCGACGAGGTATACCACCGCTTCACCGAGCTGGCCGATCGCAAGAAAAATATTTATGACCAGGATCTGCTCGGTCTTCTCCACCCGGAGAAAGCTCCTGTCGCAGCCGTTCCGTAGTCGTGCATTGCGATTCCAGTTTCGACTTGTAAGGGCACGCTTTCAGCCGTGCTAAACGAACTTCGGATAACACGGGTTTTAGCCCCTGAGGAATAAAAAGCATGCGTCTCAAGATTGCAGTTCTCGCCGGCGACGGCATCGGCCCCGAAGTGACCCAGCAAGCCACCAACATTCTGCGAGCTGTAGCCGAACTCGGCGGCCACGAATTCATCTTTGTCGAAGGCCTCATCGGCGGCACGGCCATCACGCAGACCGGCTCGCCGCTGCCTACCGCAACACTGGACGCTGCGCTGGAGTGCGACGCCGTCCTGCTGGGTGCGGTAGGGGATAACAAGTTCAACGCACTGACTCCAGACAAGCGCCCCGAAGCTGGCCTCCTGCAGATTCGCCAGGCTCTTGGCGGCTTTGCCAACCTGCGTCCCTCGATCGCCTACGCCGCGCTCTCGGAAAGCTCTCCGCTGCGCCCCGAGGTTACGAAAGACGTGGACATTCTCTTTGTTCGCGAGCTGCTCGGCGGTCTCTACTTTGGTGCGCCGCGCTGGTGGAACCGGGAGACGAACGAAGCCATCAACACCATGCGCTACACGCGCGACGAGGTGGCCCGCGTGGCTCGCGTCGCCTTCGAACTGGCCAGCAAGCGGCGCAAGAAAGTTACCTCGGTCGACAAGGCCAACGTCCTCGAAGTGTCGCAGCTCTGGCGCGCCACCGTTACCGAAGTCGCGCAGGATTATCCCGGCGTCACGCTGGAGCATCAGCTCGTCGACTCGATGGCAATGCACATCATGAACGTCCCGCGCAACTTCGATGTCGTCCTCACCGAGAACCTCTTCGGCGACATTCTTTCGGACGAAGCGGGCGTCATCACCGGCTCGCTGGGCATGTTGCCCTCGGCCACCATCGGCGGTGCGGTGAACCTGTACGAGCCCGTCCACGGCAGCGCGCCCGACATCGCCGGTACCGGCAAGGCGAATCCGCTCGGTGCGATTCTGACCGCGGCCATGGTCCTTCGCCACTCCGCCAATCTCGAGCAGGATGCCAAAGCCGTCGAAGCCGCCGTCCACAAAGTTTTGAATGCAGGCTACCGCACCGCCGACATCGCGCGCGGCCAGCAGCAGGGACAGATCCCAGTCAGCACGCAGGAGATGGGGAAACTCGTCCACCAGGCCCTGGCCGAATCGATTGACCGGCGTCAGGCAATGCACGCTGTATGACCTGGTTTCGGATCAAAGCGGTCCTCATCAACGTAGGTATCGCCGCAGCGCTCATCTACCGGTATTGGACCGGAACACCGCTGCACATCATTTTAATTGTGGGAGCCATCCTCTTTATCTTCGCCAACGTGCTCATGGTTATCGCTCATGAGCAACAACAGAAGTAGCAACACAGACGAAGCCGCTGCACCCAGATCACCATGAGCCGCCTTCTCCAACTCGCCGCTGTTCTCCTCACCATGGTCTCCGTGGCGGCGTCCGCGCAACTCGTTTCGCCGAAGGTCAAGAAAGAGAAGAAGCACAAGGAGAACGTTGAGTGGCTCTGGCAGTATGGCCCGCCGCCCGCCGATGGCCGCGAGAATGCACTCGTGCTTGACCCGCGCTTCCGCCCATTTCTGGCGCAGTATCTGACCGCTCCGCAGACCTTCTGGGGCAGTGAAAAGACCGGCTACAAGCCGCTGGCCGAGACCGCGCTCGACTTTCTCTCGGTTCCCGACAAGGTTATCGCCGACGACAATCGCTACCTCTCGATCACTGGCTGCGTCTTCCGCTTCTGCCCCGACCGCGGGCTGCTCTGGGTCGATCTTGGCCTGCCGCAGCCGTTGATTGTCTTCAGCGCCATTGACTGGATCAAGGACAGTAAAACCACTATCGAACCCGACGCCGAGTACACCCTCTGGGTCTTCAGCAACCGCGCCATCGACCCTGCGCAGATTCCCGCGGCACTGACGCGCAGCGTTGCTCGCTGGACGGCTCAGCCTTCCTCCGGCAGCACCGTGATTCAGAAGATTCGTAACGCCATCCTCGTCGATCCGGATGGCCAACCGCACCCCATTCCGCCTGCAAGCATTGGCGCAAACACACTCACCCAGCCGCAGGCTCAAACGCAGACCGAGCAGAAGGAAAATCCATGAGCACACCCAAAACACTCTTCGAAAAAGTCTGGCAGCAGCACCTCGTGGCTGAGCCCGAGGGCGAACCCTCGATCCTCTACATCGACCTCCACCTCGTCCACGAGGTCACCAGCCCGCAGGCGTTCGAGGGTCTCCGCCTGGCTGGCCGCAAGCTCCGCCGCCCCGACCGCACCGTCGCTACCGTGGACCACAACGTCCCCACCAGCAGCATCGCGGATCGCTTGCACATCGTCGACCAGATCGCGTCGAAGCAGATCGAAGCCCTGCGCAAGAACTGTGTCGACTTCGGCGTGGAACTCTACGATGTGCAGTCGGCAGAGCAGGGAATCGTCCACATCATCGGCCCTGAACTCGGCCTCACCAAGCCCGGTATGACCATCGTCTGCGGCGACTCGCACACCAGCACCCACGGAGCCTTCGGCGCGCTCGCGTTCGGCATCGGCACCAGCGAAGTCGAGCACGTTATGGCCACGCAGACCCTGCCGCAGTCCAAGCCGCAGACCTTCCGCATCAACGTCGAAGGCGCCCTCCCCACCGGCGTTACCGCCAAGGACATCGTGCTCGATATCATCGGCCGCATCGGCACGGCTGGCGCTACGGGTTACGTCATCGAGTACGCCGGCTCTGCCATCCGTGCTCTTTCGATGGAAGGCCGCATGACTATCTGCAACATGAGCATCGAGGCAGGTGCCCGCGCAGGGATGATCGCTCCCGACACCACCACCTTCGCCTATCTCAAGGGCCGCCGCTTCTCGCCGCAAGGTGCGGCGTGGGATGAGGCCGTCTCCCACTGGTCTGAACTTGTAACCGACACAGGAGCAATCTTCGACCGCGAACTCACCATCAACGCCGCCGATATTACCCCGACGGTCAGCTGGGGCACCAGTCCGGGCATGGTCACAGGCGTCAAATCCACCGTTCCGTTGGCCGATCCCAACGCCAGCGAGGCCGATCAGAAGGCCTTCGAGCGCGCCCTCGAATACATGGATCTCAAGGCAGGCACGCCCATCGAGCAGATCGCCATCGACCGCGTCTTTCTCGGCTCGTGCACCAACGGACGCATCGAAGACCTTCGCGCCGCCGCCGCTGTCGTTCGCGGCTACCACGTCGCCACCACGGTTCGCGCGATGGTCGTCCCCGGCTCGCAGCACGTCAAGAAGCAGGCCGAAGAAGAAGGTCTCGACAAGGTCTTCACCACCGCAGGCTTCGACTGGCGCGAACCCGGATGCAGCATGTGTCTCGGCATGAACCCGGACATCCTCGCCCCCGGCGAGCGCTGCGCCAGCACATCGAACCGCAACTTCGAAGGCCGCCAGGGCAGGGGAGGTCGCACCCACCTCGTCAGCCCACAGATGGCCGCCGCCGCCGCTATTACCGGCCACTTTACCGACATCCGCAGCTGGAAGTTCAAGGACAAAGACAGCCACTAGCTTCTAGCCTTTAGCTAAGAGCTAGAAGCTAACAGCTCTCGCACCAACAGAAGTTCGAATCACCGGAGATGCCAATGCAGCCCATCAATATCCTCACCTCTACCGCCGCTCCGCTCGACCGTCCCAACGTCGACACCGACCAGATCATCCCGAAGCAGTTCCTCAAGCGCATCGAGCGCACCGGCTACGGCGAGTTCCTCTTCTTCGACTGGCGCCGCATCCAGGAAGGCCCCGACGCAGGCAAGCCTGATCCGGAGTTCGTCCTCAATCAGCCGCAGTACGCCGGAGCGAAGATCCTCATCGCCGGAAAGAACTTCGGCTGCGGCAGCTCGCGCGAGCACGCTGCCTGGGCGCTCGACGACTTCGGCTTCAAAGCCGTTATCGCTCCCAGCTTCGCCGACATCTTCTACTCGAACGCGGGCAAGAACGGCATGATCCTCGTCCGGCTCTCTGAAGCCGACGTGCAGACACTGCTCGACCGCTCGACTAAGAATCCGAACCACAAGATCACCATCAACCTCGAAGCCCAGACCATCGTCGACGATCAGGGCTTCAGCGCCAAATTCGAGATCGACCCCTTCCGCAAATACTGCCTCCTGAACGGACTCGACGACATCGGCCTCACCCTGCGCCACGAATCCGAACTCGACAACTACGAATCCAAACACGACTCGGCGTTCTGGTTGAAGCCTCGAGCCTTGGCCACCAACTAGCATCCGTTTTTATCAGCCTTTATCGCTTTTATCACCGTTACGCCTTAATCCGTTTTCATCCGCGCAATCCGCGGTCGGCTTTTACATAGAGGAAAAATGTCCAACGAAATCAATCCGAAGAAATACAGTATCCCCCTGACCGAAGGCCCCAACCGCGCCGCTGCCCGCTCCTATCTGCGCGGCGTAGGCTTCAGCAAAGAAGAGCTGCACCGCCCCATCATCGGCATCGCCAACACCTGGACCGAGATCGGCCCCTGCAACTTTCATCTTCGCGACGTCGCCGCAGCTGTGAAGCAGGGCGTTCGCGACGCTGGGGGCACCCCCATGGAGTTCAACACCGTCACCATCTCCGACGGCATCACCATGGGCACGCAGGGCATGAAGGCGTCGCTGATCTCCCGCGAGGTCATCGCCGACTCGATCGAGCTCGTCTCGCGCGGCAACCTCTTCGACGGCCTCATCTGCATCGCCGGCTGCGACAAGAACATGCCCGCCGCCATCATGGCGCTGGTCCGGCTCGACATCCCC
>Ga0207667_10006950_pt1 | contig 13679 bp, 13 predicted proteins | sample KBSCornC52_FD_184301 | JGI IMG/M metagenome (GOLD analysis project Ga0207667, IMG submission 184301) | Corn rhizosphere microbial communities from Kellogg Biological Station, Michigan, USA - KBS Corn C5-2 (SPAdes) (version 2) | ecosystem: Host-associated > Plants > Roots > Rhizosphere > Soil ...
GTCGACAGGTTCGATCTGAATCAAGTCAAATCCACATCGACGTGACTGTCACCCATGTCCTCGCACGGGTGTCACCCATGTCCCCGGTCTGAACATCCTTCATCCGCGCGCTGACGCCGGTCGAATTGGTGACGCTTGCAGCGGAGGAAGGACAGGCCTGACCTCGGCTGCGCTCGAAACCTTCGGGCTTCAGGATCGAGGTCAGGCCTGTCCTCGATCGCGGTCGAAGCGTCCCCTTCGATCAAGGACCTTGCGCGATTCGAGGAGAGGCCAGACCCCACCGCCTTCGCACAAGCATGCCGACGCGCTGCCTGCCGCATCGGGCAACCGCACGGGTGCTCGCGCCGGCAGGCGTTCAGGGCGCGGCGTCGACGACCCGCTGCCGCTGCTCGCCCAGGCCCTCGATGCCCAGTCGCATGACGTCGCCGGCCCGCAGGTACAGCGGCGGCTGGCGGCCCAGGCCCACGCCGGGCGGCGTGCCGGTGGAGATGACGTCGCCCGGATGCAGGGTCATGAAGCGGCTCAGGTAGCTCACGATGTGCGCGACGCCAAAGACCATCGTGCGCGTGTTGCCGTCCTGCATCCGCCGGCCGTTCAGTTCCAGCCACAGCGGCAGCCGCTGCGGGTCGGGCACCTCGTCGCGCGTGACGAGCCACGGCCCGATCGGGCCGAAGGTGTCGCAGCCCTTGCCCTTGTCCCACTGGCCGCCGCGCTCGAGCTGGTATTCACGCTCGGACACGTCGTTGACCACGCAATAGCCGGCGACGTGGCGCAGCGCGTCGGCCTCCGCGATCTGGCGGCCGCCCCCGCCGATGACCACCCCGAGCTCGACCTCCCAGTCGGTCTTGGCCGAGCCGGGCGGAATCTGGACGTCGTCGTCCGGCCCGACGATGGCGCTCGTCCACTTCCCGAAGACCACCGGCTCGGACGGAATGGGCATGCCCGATTCGGCCGCGTGGTCGGCGTAGTTCAGACCGATGCAGATGAACTTGCCGACGCCGCCCACGCACGGCCCGAGCCGCGTTCCCGGCGCCACCAGCGGCAGCGTGCGCGCGTCCAGGGCGCGCAAGGCGTCCAGCCCGGCATCCGTGAGCGTGGCGCCGGCGATGTCGGGCACGATGCCCGCCAGGTCGCGCACCTGCCCTTGCGCATCGAGCAGGCCCGGTCTTTCATGCCCCGACGGGCCGTGGCGCAGCAGTTTCATGGAGGTCCTTGATCAGATGGTGACGCCACCGTCGACGGACAGGGCCTGCCCGGTGACGAAGCGGGATTCGTCGCTCGCCAGGTAGACGAGCAACGGCGTGATGTCGTCCACCACCGCCAGCCGGCCCATCGGCTGGCGGGCGATGAAGTCGCGTTCGGCCTGCGCCGGATCCGCCGCGGCGGCGATGCGCCCGCGCAGCGACGGCGTGTCGACGGTGCCCGGGCACACCGCGTTGCAGCGGATGCCCTGGCGCACGAAGTCGGCGGCGATGGCCTTGGTCAGGCCGATCACCGCCGCCTTGCTGGCGCCATAGACGCAGCGCTGGGGAAAGCCCTTGATGCTGGACGCCATCGAGGCCATGTTGATGATGCTGCCGCCGCCGGCGGCCAGCATGCCGGGCAGCAGCGCGCGCGTGACGCGGTGCATGCTGCCGACGTTGACGTCCATGCTGCGCGCCCACGCCTCGTCGTCGCATTCGAGCACCGTGCCGTGGTGCACGATGCCGGCGCAGTTGAACAGCACGTCCACCACGCCCGCCGCGCCGCAGACCTGGCGCACGGCCTGACCGTCGCACACGTCGAGCACGCGCGTCTGGATGGCGGGCCCGGCGAGCGACTCCAGCGCCGCCGCATCGACGTCCGTGGCAATGACGCGCGCGCCCTCGGCGGCGAACGCGAGCGCCGCGGCGCGGCCCATGCCGTTGCCGGCGGCGGTGATGAAGGCGGTCTTGCCTGCGAGTCTCATGGTCGATCCTTGACGGGCTGGAAGGTGTGCGCGGGCTCGGCCGCAACGGCCGGTTCGTTCACCCAGCGCTCCTCGGACGCGCGCAGGTGCGTGAACATGGCGGCCGTCGCGGCCTGCGGGTCGCGCGCCTCGAGGGCGCGGTAGATGCGTTCGTGCTCGGCCAGCGCCACGGTCCACGTCTGCACGGTCTCGGCGTGGCCGCTCATGCGCGACGAGATGGGACTGTGGCGACCGTCGAACAGCTCGCCCACCATGCGCACCAGCACCGTGTTGCCGGCCAGCTCCGCGATGCCCAGGTGGAAGCGGCGATCGGCCTCCACGGGCATGCGTCCGCGGGCGTGCTCGCGCTTCATCGCCGCCAGGCTCTCGGCCACGCGATCCAGCCCGGCCTGGGTGACGCGTGCCGCGGCCAGCGCCACCACGGCGCCCTCCAGCGTCGCGCGGGCCTGCATGAGCTCGATCGGGCTCTCGCCCAGCGCGGGCGTGCGGCGCTCGGCGGCGACCGGCGGCTTGCACACGTAGACGCCCGAGCCCATGCGGATCTCGATGCGGCCGTCGATCTCGAGCGCGATCAGGGCCTCGCGCAGCGAAGGCCGCGAGACGCCCAGCTGCAGCGCCAGCTCGCGCTCGGGCGGCAGGCGGGCGCCGGCCTCGAACCCGCCTTCGCGGATGACGGCGCGGATCCGGTCGGCAACCTGTTGGTAGAGGCGGCGTGTGTCGGCCGGTTTGGGCGTGGCGGTCATGGACGCTCCGGGGCTGGGGGAAGAACCGTCGGTCGGCCCGGAGGTGGCCTGACCACACCGGCGCCGCGGTGCGATCGACCGACCGGGTCGCCCGTCCCCCGCAGTCTCGCTCATAGGCGAGTCCATCGTCCCGCGGGTTTTTACTGGTCAGGCCAACTCGATTTTGTGCCAAATTGGCATGACCAGTTTGGCCAGGCCAATCACCCGCAGCTTCTCGCGCCATGACACCGCCGCCGCACCCCGCATCCTCCCTGCTCTGCCTGAGCGGGGTGACCAAGCGCTTCTTGAACGTCGTCGCGCTCGAAGGCGTCAGCTTCGACGTCCGGGCGGGCGAGGTGCACGCCGTGTGCGGGGAGAACGGCGCCGGCAAGTCGACGCTGATGAAGGTGATGAGCGGCGTCTACGCGCCCGACGAGGGCACGCTGAGTCTGGACGGGCAGGCACTGCGCTTCGCGTCGCCGCGCGAAGCGCAGGCGCGCGGCATCGCGATGATCCACCAGGAGCTCAACCTGGTGCCGCACCTGAGCGTGGCCGAGAACATCTGGCTCGGGCGCGAGCCGCTGCGCGGGTGGCTGGTGGACCGGCGCAAGTTGCGGGCGGACGCGCAGGCCTGCCTGGATCGGCTGGGCGTCACCGTCTCGCCCGATGCGCTCGTCTCGGGCCTGTCGGTGGCGCAGCAGCAGATGGTGGAGATCGCCAAGGCGCTGTCGATGCAGGCCCGCGTGCTGATCATGGACGAGCCGACCTCCTCGCTCACGGACGCCGAGACGACGCAACTGTTCCGCGTCATCCACGAGCTCAAGCGCGCCGGCTCGGGCATCGTCTACATCTCGCACCGCCTCGACGAACTCGAGGGCCTGGTCGACCGCGTGACGGTGCTGCGCGACGGTCGCCACATCACCACGCGCGCGTTCGCGCAGACCTGCGTCGACGAGATCGTCGCGCTGATGGTCGGCCGCACGCTGGACGAGAAGTTCCCGCCGGCCCGCCGCTGCCCCACGGGCGAGACGGTGCTGCAGGTGCGCGGCCTGCGCCGCGCCGGCGCGTTCGGGCCGGTCGACTTCGACCTGCGGCGCGGCGAGATCCTGGGTTTCGCCGGACTGGTCGGCGCCGGTCGCACCGAGGTCGCGCGGGCGGTCTTCGGGGCCGATCCCGTCGACGGCGGCAGCATCGCGCTGGCCGGGCGGGCGCTGGCCGTGCGCTCGCCGATCGACGCCATCCGCGAAGGCATCGCCTACCTGTCGGAAGACCGCAAGGCACACGGGTTGGCCGTGAAGATGGCCGTGGCGCAGAACATCACGCTGGCCAACACGGCCGCGGTGACCGATCGCCGCGGGCTCATCCGCGCCGGCGATGAACTGGCCGTGGCCCGCCGCTACATCGAGCAGCTGGGCATCCGCACGCCGTCGCCGCGCCAGGTGGTGCGGCTGCTGTCCGGCGGCAACCAGCAGAAGGTGGTCATCGCCAAATGGCTGTTCCGCGAGTCGCGCGTCCTGTTCTTCGACGAGCCCACGCGCGGGATCGACGTGGGCGCCAAGGTCGCCATCTACGAACTGCTGGACCAGCTCGCCTGCACCGGCATCGGCGTGGTGATGATCAGCTCGGAGCTGCCCGAGATCCTCGGCATGACCGACCGCGTGGCCGTCTTCCATGGCGGCCGCATCACCCGGGTGCTCGAGACCCGCGCCACCTCCCAGGAGGAAATCATGCATTACGCGTCGGTGTCCGCGTCGCCGCAAGAGGAACTGCTCGCCTCATGAACGAACGCCAGAAGGATCTCGTCCAGAAGTTCGCCGCGCTCGGCGGGTTGTTCGTCCTCGTGACGGTCTTCTCGCTGGCCAGCCCCGCGTTCTTCAGCCTGGGCAACGGCATGACCGTGGCCCTGCAGGTGACCTCGATCGCCTACCTGGGCATCGGCGCGACCTGCGTGATCATCACCGGCGGCATCGACCTGTCGGTGGGCTCCATCCTCGCGCTGTCCGGCGTGGTCGCGGCGCTGTCCGTGCGCGCCGGCGTGAACGTGCCGCTCGCGATGCTGCTGGGGCTGCTGACGGGCGCCGCCTGCGGGCTCGTCAACGGCCTGTGCGTGACGCTGTTGCGCCTGCCGCCGTTCATCGCCACGCTGGCGATGATGCTGGTGGCGCGCGGCGTGGCGCTGCAGATCACGGACGCCAAGGCGATCGGCGGCCTGGGCGAGTCGTTCGCCGAGCTCGGCAACGGGTCGCTGTGGCGCGTGGCGCGCATCGGCGCCGACGGCTTTCCCGACGTCGTCTTTCCCGGCATCCCGTACCCGGTGGTCCTGATGATCGTGCTCGCGCTCGGCGCGGGGCTGATGCTGGCGCGCAGCCGGCTCGGCCGCCATCTGTACGCGGTGGGCTCGAACTCCGAGGCTGCGCGGCTGTCGGGCATCGACGTGCGCCGCGTCACGCTGTTCGCCTACGTGCTGTCCGGGACGCTCGCCGGGCTGACCGGCTGCGTGCTGATGTCCCGCCTGGTGACCGCCCAGCCCAGCGAGGGCGTGATGTACGAGCTGGACGCCATCGCCGCCGCGGTGATCGGCGGCACCTCGCTGACCGGCGGCATCGGCACCGTCTCGGGCACCGTCATCGGCGCGTTCGTCATCGGCATCCTGCGCAACGGATTGAACATGACGGGGGTCTCGGCCTTCGTCCAGATGATCATCATCGGCCTCGTCATCCTGGTCACCGTCTGGATCGACCAGTTGCGCAACCGACGATGAAGCGCGGCGGGTGCGTTTCTCCCGCGGAACCCTGAGACAAGGTTCTCCCACTTCCAAGAAGGACAAGCCATGAAAAGACTCTTCCAAGCGGTTCTCGCCTGCGCGCTCGCGCTCACCGGGGCAGCGGCCACCGCGGCCGACAAGGAGATCGCCGTCATCGTCAAGACCGCCAACTCGGACTTCTGGCAGAACGTGCGCAAGGGCGCCACCCAGGCGGCGTCCGAGCTCAAGGGCTACACCAGCAGCTTCCAGGGCGCGGCCTCCGACACGGACCTCGCCGGCCAGGTCGCGCTCGTCGAGAACGCGGTCAACCGCAAGGTCGCCGCGATCGTGCTCGCGCCCTCCGACCCGGAGGCGCTGATCCCGGCCATCAAGAAGGCCTGGGAAGCGCACATCCCCGTCATCCTGATCGACTCGGCCGCGGCCGACAGCGGCAAGGCCTATTACCAGTCCTTCCTCGCGACCGACAACAACAAGGCCGGCGAGCTGTGCGCCCAGGCGCTCATCGACAAGATCGGCACCACCGGCAAGATCGCGATCATGTCGTACACCGCGGGCTCGGGCTCGGAGATCGGCCGCGTCGGCGGCTTCCGCAAGTACATCGAGGCGCATTCCAAGCTGCAGATCGTCGGCCCGTTCTATTCGAACTCGCAGATGGGCACGGCGCTCAACCAGACCACGGACGTGCTCGCCGCCAACCCCGACCTGAAGGGCATCTTCGGCGCCAACGAGCCCACCGCGATCGGCATGGGGCGCGCGCTGGTGCAGTCCGGCAAGGCTGGCAAGGTCGTGGCCATCGGCTTCGACGGCAATGCCGACCTGCAGGGCTTCGTCAAGGACGGCACGCTCGCCGCGATCGCGGTGCAGAGCGCCTACCAGATGGGTGCGCTGGGCGTGAAGACGGCGGTGCAGGTCCTCGACAAGAAGGCCGTGCCCAAGTTCCTCGACACGGGCGTCGTGATGGTCACCAAGACCAACATCGACACACCCGAGGCCAAGAACGTCCTGTACTGAGGAGACGCTGCGTGAAAGCCGCGGATCGCCGTCCCGTCGCCGACGGCCGCCTGCACCTGACCGCCCTCGGCCTGGGCGGCGCCGCGCTGGCGGGCATGTACGCACCGGTGAGCGCCCAGGAGGCGGCGGCGACGCTGGCCGCCGCCTGGGACGCGGGCCTGCGCTACATCGATACGGCGCCCTACTACGGCTACACGCTCGGCGAGCACCGCGCCGGAGCGTTCCTGCGCGAGCAGCCGCGCGACGCGTTCGTGCTCGGCACCAAGGTGGGCCGCCTGATGCGGCCCGACGCGTCCGCGGCGGCGGGCGGCGACGGCTGGGCGCGCCCGCTCCCGTTCCGGCCGGTGTTCGACTATCGACACGACGCCATCCTGCGTTCGGTGGAAGACAGCCTGCAACGACTGGGGCTGGACCGCGTGGACATGCTGCTCGTGCACGACATCGGCCGCGCCACCCACGGCGCCGCCCACGCGACGCACTGGGAGGCCCTGACACGCGGCGGCGGCTTCCGGGCGCTGGAGCAATTGCGCCGCGACGGCGTCGTCGCGGCCATCGGCCTGGGCGTCAACGAATGGGAGGTGATGCAGGACGCGATGCAGGAATGCGACCTGGACTGCAGCCTGCTCGCCGGCCGCTACACGCTGCTGGAGCAGCGCAGCCTCGCCTTCCTCGACGAATGCGCGCGGCGCGGCCACGCCATCGTCGTCGGCGGCGCGTTCAACTCGGGCCTGCTCGCGGGCCAGGCCAAGTTCGACTACGCGGACGCCCCGCCCGACCTGCTGCGGCGCGCTGCCGCCCTGCGCGCGGCCTGCGACGAATTCGACGTGCCGCTGGAAGCCGCCGCGCTGCAGTTCCCGCTGGGCCATCCGGCCGTGGTCTCGGTGGTCTCGGGCATGCGCTCGCCGGCCCAGGTCCGCCAGAACGTCGGCTGGTTCGAGCAGGCGATCCCCGCCGGCCTGTGGACCGCCCTGCGCGAGCGCGCGCTCCTGGACACGGCCGCGCCCTGCCCGCACGAGCGGAGCACGCCGTGAGGATCGACGCGCACCAGCACTTCTGGCGCCTGGCCGAGCGCGGCGGCGCGTGGCCGCCGCCCACGCTCGCGGCCATCCATCGCGACTTCGGCCCGCAGGACCTCGCGCCGTTGCTGCAGGCCGGCGGCATCGACGGCACGGTGCTCGTGCAATCGCTGCCCAGCGTGGCCGAGACGCGCGCGCTGCTCGCGCAGGCGCACGCGACGGCCTTCGTGCGCGGCGTGGTCGGCTGGGTCGACATGAAGGCGCCGGACGCCGTCGACACGATCGCCGAGCTCGCGCGCGACCCGCTGCTCAAGGGCCTGCGCCCGATGCTGCAGGACCTGGCGGACGACGACTGGATCGCCGACCCGTCCACCGCGCCGGCTGCCGAAGCGATGGCGCGGCACGGCCTGGTGTTCGACGCCCTGGTGCTGCCGCGCCACCTGCGCGCGCTGCACACCTTCGCCACGCGGCATCCGGGCCTGACCATCGTGGTCGACCACGCCGCCAAGCCGCCGATCGCGCGCGGCCCGCAACAGCCCTGGCGCGACGACCTGGCACGCCTGGCCGGGCAACCGCAGGTGCACTGCAAGGTCTCGGGCCTGCTCACCGAAGCCGGGGACAACACGCGCCCAGCGGACCTGCAGCCCTGGTTCCAGGTGCTTTGGACGTTGTTCGGCCCGTCGCGCCTGCTGTGGGGCAGCGACTGGCCCGTGCTGCGCCTGGCCGGCGACTACCCCGGCTGGCTCGCCACGACCGACGTCCTGCTCGCCGCCATGCAACCCCCGGCCACCGACGCCGAGCGCGCCGCCGTCCTCGGCGCGAATGCCGCCACCCTCTACCGGCTCTGAGCCCCTGCCCATGCTGACCGTCCTCTGCGAAACCCCCGGCAAGCTCGTCGCCGAGCAGCGGCCGCGTCCCGTGCGCCAGCCGGGCGAGGTGCTGCTGCGCGTGCGGCGCGTCGGCGTCTGCGGCACCGACCTGCACATCTTCACCGGCAACCAGCCCTACCTGGCCTACCCGCGCGTGATGGGCCACGAGCTGTCGGGCATCGTGCAGGAGGCCGACGCGGGCGGCAGCCTGGCGCCCGGCGACGCCGTCTACGTCATGCCGTACCTGTCGTGCGGCCGCTGCATCGCCTGCCGCCAGGGCAAGACCAACTGCTGCACGTCGATCCAGGTGCTGGGCGTTCACCGCGACGGCGCGATGACCGAATACCTGGCCGTCCCCGCGCCGTTCGTCCACAAGGCCGACGGCATCTCGCTGGACGAGGCGGCGATGCTCGAATTCCTGGCCATCGGCGCGCATGCCGTGGCGCGCGGGAACATCGCGGCGGGCGAGCGCGTGCTCGTCGCCGGCGCCGGCCCCATCGGGCTGGCCGTGATGCTGTTCGCCGCGCTGCGCGGCGCGCGCGTGGTGGCGCTCGACTCGCGGCGCGATCGCCTGGACGTGGCGCTGGCGCACCTGGGCATCACGGCAGCGGTCGAGGTCGGCGCCGGCGACGAGGCCGAGCTCGCGCGCCTGACCGACGCCGAGTTCTTCGACGCCGTCTTCGACGCCACGGGCAACGCGCGTGCGATGGAACGCGGCTTCCGCTTCATCGCGCACGGCGGCCGCTACGTGCTGGTCTCCATCGTGCAGGGCGACATCGCCTTTGCCGATCCGGAATTCCACCGGCGCGAGGCGACGCTGCTGAGCAGTCGCAATGCCACGACGGCCGACTTCGAGACGGTGCTCGCCGCGATGCGCGCCGGCCAGGTGCCCGGCGCCGCGCTCGCCACGCATCGCCTGCAACTGGCCGACGTGCCGCGCGACTTCGCCGCGCTGCTCGATCCGCAGCAGCACGTCATCAAGGCGATCGTCGAGTGCTGAGCATGGCGGCCGGCCAACCCATCCTGCAGTTCGGCACCAGCCGCTTCCTGCAGGCCCACGTCGACCTGTTCGTTTCCGAGGCGCTGGCGCGCGGCGACGCGCTGGGCGGCATCACCGTGGTGCAGACCACCGACGATCCGCGCAGCGCCGCGCGCGTGGCCGCGCTCGCGCGCGGACAGGGCCACGAGGTGCGCATCCGCGGGCTGGCGCACGGGCAGGCGATCGACGAGCGCCGCCATTGCGACGCCATCCGCACGGCCCTGCGCACCGCGACGGACTGGGCCGCCGTGCGGCGCGAGTTCGCCGGCGCGTCGCTGCAGGTCGTCGTGTCCAACACCGGCGACGCCGGCTGGCGCCTGGACGACACGGACGACGCGCGGGCGCTCGCGCCCGGCGCCGCGCCGCCACGCGCCTTCCCGGCCAAGCTGCTGGTGCTGCTCCACGATCGCTGGCAGGCGCGGCCCGATGCGCCGCTGACGCTGCTGCCGTGCGAACTGGTGACCCGCAACGGCGACGGGCTGCGCGACATCGTCGGCGGCCTGGCGCTGGCATGGCGGCTGGATGACGCGTTCCAGGCCTGGCTGCCGCGGCGCCCGGTGTGGGCCAATTCGCTCGTCGACCGCATCGTGCCCGAGGCGATCGAGCCGGCCGGCGCCGTCGCCGAGCCCTACGCGCTGTGGGCGATCGAGCGCCAGCCCGGCCTGGTCCTGCCCTGCCGCCACCCGGACCTCGTGCTGGTCGACGACCTGGGCCCGTTCGAGCGCCTGAAGCTGTGGCTGCTCAACCTCGGCCACACCGCGCTCGCCGAGCTATGGCTGCGCGACGGGCAGCCGGCCGGCCGCACCGTCCTTGCCGCGATGGAGGACGCGACCACGCGCGCCGCGCTCGAGCGGCTCTGGTCTGACGAGGTGCTGCCGGTGTTCGACGCGCTCGGCGAGGGGGACGCGGCGCGTGCCTACCTGGTCCCCTTGCGCGAACGCCTGATGAACCCCTGGCTCGCGCACCGGCTCGCGGACATCGCCGCCAACCACGAACAGAAGAAGGTGCGCCGCCTGGCGCCCGTCGTCGCGGCCGCGCAGCGATGCGCGCCCGCGCTGGCCCAACCCTGGCTGCGCGGCGCCCTCGCCTCCGCCGCCGGCCTGCATGCGAAGGAGTTCCCGCAATGAAGCGAATGGGCATGGTGATCGGCGTCGCGCCCGAGCGCGTGGCCGACTACAAGCGGCTGCACGCGGCCGTCTGGCCGGGCGTGCTGGAGCGCATCGCGGCGTCGGGCATCCGCAACTACACGATCTACCTGCGCGAACCGGAGAACCTGCTGTTCGCGTCCTGGGAGTACCACGGCAGCGACCTGGCGGCGGACATGGCCGCGATCGCCGCCGACCCCGAGACGCAGCGCTGGTGGACCTTCACCGACCCGTGCCAGCGCCCGCTGGCGAGCCGCGCCCCGGGCGAACACTGGGCAGCGATGGAGGAGGTGTTCCATGTCGACTGATCCCGCCACGTCGCTGCTGCTGCGGCTGCATCCGGCCGATGACGTCGCCGTGGCGCGCAGCGCGATCGCCGCCGGTGCCGCGCTGGCCGGGCCGGACGGCAGCCTGCAGGCGCTCGATGACATCCCCGCCGGCCACAAGATCGCGACGCGCGCCGTCGCTGCCGGCGACCCGGTGCGCAAGTACGGCCAAGTCATCGGCGTGGCGTCCATCCCCATCGCCGCCGGCCAGCACGTGCACGTGCACAACCTGGACATGGGCGACCCGCATGCGGTGCACGGCGTCGGGCGCGCCTATGTGCCCACCACGCCGGTGCCGCGGCCCGCCAGCTTCGAGGGCTACGTGCGCGCGGACGGCCGCGTCGGCACCCGCAACTTCGTGGGCGTGATCTCCAGCGTCAACTGCTCGGCCACGGTGTGCAAGGCGATCGAGAAGGCGTTCGCCGGCGCGGCGATGGCCGAATGGCCCGGCGTCGACGGCGTGGTGGCGATCACGCACGGCGGCGGCTGCGGCATGAGCGGCAGCGGCGAGGGCATCGAGCTGCTGCGCCGCACGCTGCGCGGCTATGCGGCCCATCCGAACTTCGCGGGCGTGCTGGTCATCGGCCTGGGCTGCGAGGTGAACCAGGTGGGCACGCTCGTGGAGCCCCTCGCGGCCGCCGGCGACCGCGTGCGCACCCTCACGATCCAGGACGCCGGCGGCACCCGCGAGGCGATCGCCGAAGGCAGCGCGCGGGTGCGCGAGCTCCTCGCCCTGGCCGCCACGGCGCGGCGCGAGACGGTACCCGCCAGCCGGCTCACGGTGGGCCTGCAGTGCGGCGGCTCCGACGGCTACTCGGGCATCAGCGCCAACCCCGCGCTGGGCGCCGCCGTGGATCTGCTCGTGCGCCATGGCGGCACCGCCATCCTGTCGGAGACGCCGGAGATCTACGGCGCCGAGCACCTGCTGACGGCGCGCGCCGCGCGGCCCGAGGTCGCCGAGCGCCTGCTGCAGCGCCTGCGCTGGTGGGAGGACTACACCGGCAAGAACGGCGGCGACATGAACAACAACCCCTCGCCCGGCAACAAGGCCGGCGGCATCACCACCATCCTCGAGAAGTCGCTGGGAGCCGTCGCCAAGGGCGGCACCAGCGGGCTGATGGACGTGGTGGAATACGCCGAGCCGGTGGCCGCGCACGGGCTGGTCTTCATGGACACGCCCGGCTACGACCCGGTCTCCGCCACGGGCCAGGTGGCCGGCGGCGCCAACCTGATCTGCTTCACCACCGGCCGCGGCTCGACCTACGGCTGCAAGCCGACGCCCTCGATCAAGCTGGCCACCAACACGGCGATGTTCGACCGCATGCGCATGGACATGGACTTCAACGCCGGCGACATCATCGACGGCCGCGCCAGCGTGGCCGAGGCGGGCGAGCGCCTGTTCGAGCTGATGCTCGCCACGGCCTCGGGCCGGCGCACACTCAGCGAGGAGCACGACCTGGGCAACAACGAATTCGTGCCGTGGCAACTCGGGGCCGTGATGTGAGCGGGCTGGACGTCCTCACCGCGGGCGAGGCGCTGGTCCTGCTCGCGGCACAGGCGCCCGGGCCGCTGGAGGACGTCGAGCAGTTCCGGCGCTTTTGCGCCGGCGCAGAACTGAACGTCGCGATCGGCCTGGCGCGGCTGGGCCTGCGCGTGGGCTACCTGAGCCGGGTCGGCGACGACGCCTTCGGCCGGGCGCTGCTCGGGGCGATGCGCCGCGAGGGGCTGTCGCCCGAGTTCGTCGCGGTCGATCGGGCGCGCTCGACCGGCTTCATGCTCAAGTCGCTCGCCGACGACGGTGCCGACCCGGCCATCGACTACTACCGGCGCGGTTCCGCGGCCAGCGCGATGGAGCCGGCCGATCTCGCGCGCGCGCCGGCCGCGGGCGCACGCCACGTGCACCTGACGGGCATCCTGCCGGCGCTGTCGGATGGCTGCCGGGACCTCGCCTTCGCGCTCGCCGGGACGGGACGTGCGCAGGGCGCGCGGATCTCGTTCGATCCGAACCTTCGGCCGCGGCTCTGGGCATCGCGGGACGAGATGGTGGCCACCGTCAACGCGCTCGCGGCGCAGGCCGACGTGGTGCTGCCGGGCCTGGCCGAAGGTCGGCTGCTGACCGGTCACCAGTCCGCCGAGGACATCGCCGCGTTCTACCTGGCCGCGGGCGCCTCCGCCGTGGTGGTCAAGCTGGGCGCGCAAGGCGCCTTCTGCGCCGACCGCGGCGGCCTGCGCGCGCACGTGCCCGGCGTGCCCGTGCCGCGCGTCGTCGACACGGTGGGGGCGGGCGACGGCTTCGCCGTGGGCGTCGTCAGCGGCCTGCTCGAAGGCCTGCCGCTGGTGGCGGCCGTGCGGCGCGGCAACGCGGTCGGTGCGCGCGTCGTGCAGTTTCCGGGCGACAGCGACGGCTTGCCGACGCGCGAGGAGCTCGACGGCCTGCCGGCCTGAGACGCGCCGGTCGGTGGCGCCGGCCGGTGGCCTCCCGTCACTGGCCGGGCTCGCTGCCGCCCGCCGGCTCCGACGCCGGTGCCGCCAGCAGCGCCTGCAGCCCGGCCTCGTCGATGATCTCCACGCCCAGCGCCTGCGCCTTCTCGAGCTTGCTGCCGGCCTCGGCGCCGGCCACCAGCCAGGTCGTCTTCTTGGACACCGAGCCGCTGACCTTGCCGCCGGCGGCCTCGATCAGGTCCTTGGCCTCGTCGCGGCCGAGCGTGGGCAGCGTGCCGGTGATGACCAGGGTCTTGCCCAGCAACGGCCGATGGGCATCGTTGGCGACGCCCTCGATGGCGGGCCAGTGCACGCCGGCCGCCCGCAGCTGCTCGACGACCTCGCGGTGGTGCGGCTG
>Ga0207667_10006957_pt1 | contig 13671 bp, 13 predicted proteins | sample KBSCornC52_FD_184301 | JGI IMG/M metagenome (GOLD analysis project Ga0207667, IMG submission 184301) | Corn rhizosphere microbial communities from Kellogg Biological Station, Michigan, USA - KBS Corn C5-2 (SPAdes) (version 2) | ecosystem: Host-associated > Plants > Roots > Rhizosphere > Soil ...
GGCGGCGCTCGACCAGTCCTTCGCGCTCCATGCCCGCGAGATGCCGGTGGGCGGCATTGCGCGAGATGCCCACGGCGAGTGCGACCGCGTGGACCGCGAGCGGCTCCTCGGACTTCAGCAGAAGCTCGAGAATGCGGTCGCGGCTGCGGCCTGGATCAGTCTGGGGAACCGGCTTCATCCCCTTCGAATCTAAGCCGATCTGCTGCTTAGGCAACTTTGTAATGGTGAAAGTTGACAAAGGTCATTTCCACCCGCAGAAATTCGCGTGCGATAAAGGAGGGGAAAGATGCTCAAAATCGCGCTTCTGATCTTTGCAATCGGCGCCATCGGGGGACTGATTCTCGCCAGCTCGGTTCTTCGCGGCAAGCTCGCTCCGTGGGCGTTGTCGATCGTCCACATGCTGCTCGGCGCGACGGGTCTCGTGCTCACCGCGCTCGTCGTCCTCGGCGGTTCGGAGGAAGGCAAGGGGCTGGTTCCGATCGCCCTTCTGATCCTGGTCGTTGCGGCGCTGGAGGGATTCTATCTCGCCTCCATCCACGTCAAAAAGCAGGTAGCCAAGCCGGGGATCGTGTTCACGCACGCCACCTTTGCCGTAGTCGGCTTCCTGCTGCTGCTCGGCGCCACGTTCCACCTGATCTGACGAACCGTGCGTGGTCATCCCGTCCATCCAGCGCTGGTCCATTTTCCGGTCGCGCTGCTGTTGTCCGCGACGATCGCGGACCTCGCGGTCCTGGCCGGGCTGAGCCAGAACACGCACATCGCGGCGATCCTCATGGCGGGAGGCCTCGTCGGAGGTCTCCTCGCCATGGGCGCCGGAATGGTCGACCTCATCCGCCTCGATCGGAAACTGGTCGGGCACGCGACGATGCACATGACCGTCGTCGCGCTCGCCTGGGCCGGCTATGCGGTCGCCTTGTACCTGCGTAAGGATGCGCTGACGGGATGGCCGCCGGTCGCGGCGCCGTCGTTCGCGATCAGCATCGTCAGCGCAATCATCCTCTCCGCCGGCGGGTGGCTCGGCGGAAGGCTGGTCTACACGTTCGGCGCGAACGTCGAGCCCGCCCGCTCCACGCCAACTGCCTGATCAGCCAAGCGCCTTCGCGACGGCGTCGCGCGATTGCGCGTGGAGGGCCCAGAAGTCCTTCACGCTCCGGCCGGCGAGCTTCTCCTGAAGCACGGCCAGGTGCGAGGTCCAGCCGCCGCCGAAGTCCTGGTGTCCGCTGGGGCTGACGATTCCGCTGTGGGTCAGCACCAGCCGCGTGCGGTCGCCCTCCGGAAACAGCTCATAGGTGACCGTCCCGTTCTTCCCGCCCTGGAAGGTCGTTTCGAGCAACCGCGGAGGATCGAAGCGGATGACCCTCTCGCTGAAGACGGCGCCTTTGAAGCACTGGTGGGATTCGGGATAGGGAACGTCGTCGTCCGACAGCTTGTCGTGGTCGACGACGAGCTCGAACTCGCCGGCGGGACGCGCGTCGGTGCCCCCCATGAACCATTGTTCGCGAAGCTCGGCCTCGGTGAGATAGCGCCAGACGGTATCGGGCGGCGCGCCCAACAGGCGCTCAAGACGGACCGTATCGGGCGCGATGCGCTGGATCGGTGCAGTTGCGACTTCAGACAGCGGGCTTCTCCTTCGAATGGCGTTCGACCAGCGCCTCGAGGCGGTCGAGACGGACCGACCAGAATTTCTCCCACTGCCGGAGCCAGTCCTCGGCTTCCTTCAGCGGTTCGGCGTTCAAGCTGCAGATCTGTCGCCGGCCCGCCTTGCGCCGCACGACAAGGCCGGCGCTTTCGAGCACCTTCACGTGCTTCGACGCACCCGCGAAGCTCATCTGGAACGGCTCGCCCAACTCCCCGATCGATTTGTCGCCGAGCGCGAGGCTGGCGAGCATTCCCCTCCGCGTCGGATCGGCCAGCGCGCGGAAGGTGACGTCGAGTCGATTTTCAACCATATGGTTTAGTAACGCCGGGGTCGCGATATTGTCAACCGCTTGGTTGAACGATTTCGCGCGGCCGTTCGTCGATGCGCCGTTGCGACGATTCGCCGGAAAGCAGACTTGCCTCTGCGGGGCAGTGAATAGGGGAGGATCGCATGGCGACTCCGGCGGCGGCACGCGGCGGGCTCATCCTTGGCAGCGACCGCAGGCTCCAACCACTCTGGCGAGCGGCCATTTTCTTCATCGTCACCGCTTTCGTGCTGATCCCGCTGATCGGTAATCTGAGCAAATTGGCGATTCCTCCACCTCCGGGTCGAGGACTACGCCTCACTCCGAGCGAAATCGCGATCAGCGAGACGGTGAATTTCATTGCGGCCCTGATCTCGACCGGCTTCTTCGCCTGGTATGAACGGCGGCGGATTGACGGTTATGGCCTGCCTGTCGATGCCGCGTTCAAGTCCCCGACGCGGGAAGGCTTTGGCGTCGGCGTGGTTCAAGCCGCGGTCGTCGGCATTGCCATGGTCGCCCTCGGCGGGATGCAGGTCCATGGAGTCGCGCTTGCGGGCGCCGCCCTCGCCTCGTCCGGACTCGCGTGGCTCGCCGCCTGCATTTGCGTCGGAATCAGCGAGGAGTTCCTTTTCCGCGGCTATTTGCTTCAGACGCTCTGGAGAGGGATCGGCTTCTGGCCTGCCTCGGCCGTCATCGCGGCAATTTTCGCCGGCATTCATTATCTCCTCAAGCCGGGCGAGAATCTGGCCGACGTGATCGCACTCGTCAGCTTCAGCTTCCTCTGCTGCTATTCGGTGCTTCGAACGGGCAATCTGTGGTTCGCGGTCGGGCTTCACGTCGCCTATGATTTCATGCAGCTCTTCGTAATCGGGACTCCGAACGGCGGCCAGATCCCGCCCGGTCGGCTGCTCGACGTCACCTTCAATGGCCCCGCCTGGCTCACCGGCGGCTCGCTCGGCACCGAAGCGAGCTGGATCGCCTATCCGCTGGATGCGCTCGCCTTCGCCTTCATTTGGTGGCGCTATCGCTCGAACCCCGATTATCGTTCGAGCTAGAGCGGCGTTTGCCGGCCGGTCCTCGCCGGCGTCGACAAGCCGCTTGCGGCGCGGGCACGAAAGTTGAATCGTCGCCTATTCGATTCCGGAGGGGATTCCCCGTGACTCTAACCGCCAAGCTTTCGCCACTGGCGATGCTGTTCGCCGCGACCGCACTTGCCGCGCCTGCGTCCGCCGCGCCCGCCGCCGGCCCAGACCGCTATTTCACCGGCTCCGATCTGTTCAACCTCGAATGGGCGAGCGATCCGGAGATCAGTCCCGACGGTCGCACGATTGCCTACGTGCGCGAATCCAACGACGTGATGAGCGATCGCGCGCGTCCGACGATCTGGCTGATCGACGTCGCGAGCGGGCAGCAGCGGCCTCTGGTCGCCGGCTCCGGCGCTTATTTCTCGCCGCGCTGGTCGCCCGACGGGACACGCCTCGCCTATGTCGCGTCGGAGGGCGGAAGCCCCCAGCTCTATGTCCGCTGGATGGGCAGCGGCGAGAGCGCGCGCATCACCGGCCTCCCCAACAGCCCGAGCAGCCTTGCCTGGTCGCCTGACGGCCGCCGCATCGCTTATTCGATGCTGGTGCCCGACGACTCGCCCCAGCTGGGCAAGGAGCCGCCCAAGCCCGACGGCGCCAAGTGGGCCGAGCCGCTCCAGGTGATCGACCGGGTGACCTACCGCTTCGACGGCGAGGGCTATTTGAAGCCAGGTTTTCAGCAAATCTTCTGGGTTCCGGCAGACGGCGGCGCGCCCACGCAGTTGACCTTCGGAGCTCACAATGCCGGCGGCGACGTTTCGTGGACTCCGGACGGACGATCGATCCTGTTCAGCGCCAATCTCGGTCCCAATTGGCAGCGCGAAGCGCTCCAGAGCGAAGTCTACAAGATCAGCATCGACGGCGGCGCCCCGGTCGCGCTGACCAGCCGCTTCGGTCCCGACAATTCGCCGACAGTTTCGCCCGACGGACGATACATCGCCTGGGTCGGCTTCGACGACAGAAAGCTCGGCAATCAGGATCGCCGCCTCTCGGTGATGAACGTCGACGGATCGAACAAGCGGGTCCTCACCGCCGCGCTCGATCGATCGGTGTCCAATCCGCAATGGGCGGGCGACAGCCGCTCGGTCTTCGTCCAGGTCGAGGACCGCGGCGTCAACAAGGTCGAGCGCGTCGGCCTCGACGGCTCGATCCGCGAAATCGCCAGCGACATGGGCAATGGCGAGATCGACCGCCCCTATGCTGGCGGCGACTTCAGCGTGTCGAAGAACAATATCGTCGCGCTCACATCCGGCGACCCCCTCCACCTGAACCAGGTCGCGGTCGCGACCGGCAATGGGGTTCGCCGCCTCACCCACCTGAGCTCCAGCCTCCTTGATTCAAAGGCGCTCGGGCAGGTGCAAAAGCTCGCCGTCACGTCGGAATATGACAAGCGGCCGATCGATGCGTGGATGGTCACTCCGCCGGACTTCGATCCGACAAGAAAATATCCGCTGATCCTCGAGATCCACGGCGGCCCCTTCTCCGCTTATGGGCCTCAGTTCGGCACCGACGACCAGCTTTATGCGGCGCACGGCTATGTCGTCGTCTATTCGAACCCTCGCGGCTCGACGTCCTATGGCGAGGACTTCGCCAACCAGATCGACAAGAACTATCCGAGCCACGACTATGACGACCTGATGAGCGTGGTCGATGCGGCCATCGCCACTGGCCACGTCGATCCCACCAACCTGTTTGTGACCGGCGGTTCGGGCGGCGGCGTGCTGACCTCGTGGATCGTCGGGAAGACAGACCGCTTCAAGGCAGCCGCGGCGCAAAAGCCGGTCATCGACTGGGCGAGCTGGACCCTCACCGCCGACATTCCCGGCATCTCTTATCCCTATTGGTTCTCGAAGCTCCCCTGGGAAGATCCGATGACCTATTGGCAGCACTCGCCGCTCAGCCTCGTCGGCAACGTGAAGACTCCGACGCTCGTGGTCGTCGGAAGCGAGGATTATCGCACACCCGACAGCGAGGCCGAGCAATTCTACGAGGCGCTCCAGCTTCGCGGCGTTCCCACCATGCTGGTCAAGGTCCCGGGCGCGAGCCACGAGACCTTCACCGACCGCCCGAGCCAGTCCGCCGCCAAGGCGAGCGCGATCCTCGCCTGGTTCGACCGCTATCGGACCAATGGAGCGGTCCCGGTTGCAAGCGTCGGCGCTGTACCGCCCGCGGGTAGGCGATGAGAATCCGTCACCGGAGCTGAACGGTGCGCGCCGTTTACCTCGCCGCGGCTGCGCTTTCCGCTGTTCCGGTCCCGAGCGGTTCGTCGCACGCAACGCCGGTGAATGCGTTCGCCTGTGCGAACGTCATCCTTCTGCCGAAGGGAGAATATTTGAAGGCGGCCGACGTGTTGACACAGGCGAAGGAGCACGAGACCAGTCCGCTTGGCCCGCTGCACCAGTTTGCTAATGTGGCAGTGTCGTTCGTTACGGGTCGAGCAAACACGCCACCCGCCAGTCCGGGCGACGCGGACAAATCCGAGGTTCGGAGGCTGTCGCATTCGCAACTTCGCGACGCTCTTCCAGAGATCGTCGAGAGGGCGCGGCACACAAATATCGTCATTCTCAACGAGGAACATCAATCTCCGCGCGACCGCGCTTTCGCATTGCAAGTCGCACGCGTGCTCCGGCCGCTCGGCTATTCAGTTCTGGCCGTGGAAGGCTTTCATTCCGCGCCGGACGCCGTCGGCCGGGAGCGGAAGGCGAAGCTCATCGGCGAGAACGGCTACGTGCGGCTCGACACCGGAGTCTACACGAAGGATCCCGTTTCTGCTGACTTCGTCCGGCAGTCGCTCGCAATAGGCTACCATCCGGTGGTCTACGACTTCGTTGCGGCGAAAGGCGCTCCGCCGCCGGCCGATCCCGCTGCTCAGCGCGAGCAAGGCGAAGCCGACAATCTTATGGGCACGATCTTTTCGAAAAGCCCGCGCGCCAAGGTCCTGATCTATGTAGGATACGATCATGCCGCCGAGGCGCCGTTGTTCGATATCGAGTGGATGGCCGCGCGGCTCAAGAAACTGACCGGCATTGACCCACTGACGATCGACCAAACGACCTTGTCGCCGAGCGCGGTCGACTCGACCAGTCGCGCGCTTTACGCGACACTGGAACGCCGCATCGGCAGGCACTCAGTCGTACCGATGAATTCCGGAATGCCGGTGACGTTCGGCGCGCTCGGGGCGGCCGTCGACCTGCAAGTGGCGCATCCTCCGCTGCATCTTGTCCGCGGTCGTCCTGCCTGGCTTTTCACGATGGGCCGCAAACCCATTGATGTTCCTCTGAATCTGCGGCCGCGGACCGGCCGAGTCCTCGTGCAAGCCTTCCTCGCGAATGAAGCTGCCGATGCCGTCCCCCTGGATCAGGTTATCGTGACCGCCGGGCGCAAGCCTCCGCCGCTTCTCGTGCCGGCACGGCCCCTCCGGTTCGCTGTTCGGATGGACTATCGATCCGGTGACTGCGGCGCCGCTTCGAAGTGAAGATTCCGTGGTGGGGGCTTTCCCCGCGGGCACCCGCTAACTAGTTGGCCTCTTGCAAGCTTTTGACGCCGCGCTGCTTCGGCGGCCGCGCGCGCCCGCGTTTGGGGAGAAGATGATCGTGAAAACCGCCCGCTGGCTCTTTGCCACCGCAATCGTAATCGCCGCCGTTCCCGTCGCCGCCCAGCACCTCGGCGCCTTCAGCACGCAGCGCCTGTCGCAGGTGGACAAGATGCTGTCGTCCGACGCGTTCCAGGGCCGCGGCACGGCAGCGCCGATCGAGCCGACCGTGATCCAGTATATCGCCGACCAGCTGAAAGCCTCGGGCGTCCAGCCCGGCGGCGACATCGTCGACGGCAAGCGGACCTGGTTCCAGAAGGTGCCGCTGCTCGAATCGCAGATCGTCGGCACGCCGCAGATCAGCCTCGACGAGAACGGCACCGTGGTCGCACCCCAGCAGGGTCCGGAAATCGCCGTGCTCGCGCCCCTCAACGGAGCCAGCCGCATCGACATCCAGAACGCGCCTTTGGTGTTCGTCGGCTACGGCGTCGACGCGCCCGAGCGCGGCTGGAACGATTTCAAGGGCCAGGACATGCACGGCAAGATCCTGGTCGAGCTGGTCAACGATCCGGATTTCGCCGCCGCGCCGGGCGAGCCCGTCGCCGGCAAGTTCGGCGGCAAGGCGATGACCTATTACGGACGCTGGACCTACAAATATGAAGAGGCGGCGCGGCAGGGCGCCGCGGGCGTGATCCTGATCCACGAGACGGCGCCCGCGTCCTACGGCTGGGAGGTCGTCCAGAACTCGAACACCGTCCCGCAGTTCGACATCGTCCGCCAGAACCCGGCCTCCGAGCACACGCAGTTCGAAAGCTGGATCCAGCGGCCGCTCGCGGCCCAGCTGTTCCAACGCGCCGGCCTCGACCTCGATCAGGAAGAGGTCGCCGCGCGCAGCGCCGGCTTCCAGCCGGTTCCGCTCAAGGCGACGCTCTCCGCGCATTATTCGGCCACTCCGCAGGTCATCACCAGCCACAACGTCGTCGGCATCCTGCCCGGCAAGAAGTATCCGGACGAGACGATCATCTATTCGGCCCACTGGGACCATCTCGGCATCGGCAAGCCCGACGCGACCGGCGACCGGATCTACAACGGCGCGGTCGACAACGGCACCGGAGTCTCGCAGCTGATCGAGCAGGCGCGCGTGTGGGCGCACGGGCCGCGGCCCGACCGCTCGGTCGTCTTCCTCGCGGTCACCGGCGAAGAGAAGGGTCTGCTGGGCTCGTCCTATTACGCGACCCACCCGCTCTACGACATCGGCAAGACCGTCGCGAACCTGAACGTCGACGCGTGGCAGCCGGTCGGGCGACAGAAGGATTTCACCATCCGCGGCACCGCCAAGCTCGACCTGATCGACGACGTCGTTGAAGCAGGTAAGGCGCAGGGCCGCTACTATACCCCCGACCCGCATCCCGAGACCGGTGGCTTCTACCGATCCGACCATTTCTCCTTCGCCAAGCAGGGTGTGCCGGCGATCAGCTTCAGCCAGGGTCTCGACCTGGTGAACGGCGGCATCGCCCGCGGCGAGGCACTCGCGAGCGAGTACAACCGCCTCCACTATCACCAGCCGAGCGACGAATGGCACGCCGACTGGGACTGGAGCGGAGTCGCCGAGAATGCCGAGCTGCTCCACCAGGTCGGCCTCCGCCTCGCCAACTCGCGCGAATGGCCCAACTGGTCCGCGGACAGCGAATTCCGCGCAACGCGGGATGCGACCGCCGCCGAGCGCACCGGCGCCGCTCCGGCCCCGCCGCGCGGAGAACGCGGTCAGTAAGACGCCCGGGGATACCGGGGATGCTTGAGCCGGCGTTCGCGGAGGAGTAGTTCGCCTTTCGTTCCACTCGAGTCGGGAGAGCGAAATGGCCGAGCTCATCTTCTACACCAATCCCCAGTCGCGCGGGCGGATCGTCCGCTGGATGCTCGAGGAGGTCGGACAGCCGTACGACACCGAAATCGTCGCTTACGACCGGATGAAGAGCCCCGAGTATCTCGCCGTCCACCCGCTCGGGAAAGTGCCGGCGATCAGGCATAAGGGCCATGTCGTCACCGAATGCGCGGCGATCTGCGCCTATCTCGCCGACGTCTTCCCGCAGGCCGGACTCGGGCCACGCGAGGACGAGAAGGCCGACTATTACCGCTGGTTCTTCTACGCCGCCGGGCCGTGGGAGCAGGCCGGGACCAACCACGTCATGGGCTGGGATCCGCCCGAGGATAAGCAGCGGATGTTCGGCTACGGCAGCTATGAGCGCGCGATCGCCGTTGTCGACGAGCTCCTGAGCCTTCGCGATTACGTCTGCGGCGACCGCTTCACCGCCGCCGACGTCTATGTCGGTTCGCAGATCATGTTCCCGATGCAGTTCGGAATGCTCCCCGAGCGCGACAGCTTTCTTCGCTACCGCGACCGGCTGACCGCGCGCGAGGCCTACAAGCGCGCGAGCCAGATCGACAATGACAAGGCGGCCGAGCTTGGTCTCAATCCGCCCCAGCCGGCGCAGCCGCAGCCGGCCTAGGGCCGTGGGCGACGGAAACCCCGCACCGACGGTCACCCGCGGCGAGCAGATGCTCGCGCTTCGCCGCCGGCGGATGGCCGCCTCGCCGCCGATCCTGCGCGGCGGGTTCCGGCCGTTCTTCTTCGGCGGGGCAAGCTGGGCCGTGATCGCCATCGCCTTGTGGCTGCTCAGCCTTTCCGGAGCGCTGACGCTGCCGACCGCGTTCGATCCGCTCGCCTGGCACCGCCACGAGATGCTGTTCGGCTTCGTCGGCGCGATCATGTGCGGATTCCTGCTGACCGCGATCCCCAACTGGACCGGGCGGCTTCCGATCGCCGGATGGCCGCTCGCGAGCCTGTTCGGGTTGTGGTTGGTCGCTCGGCTCGCGGTGCTGGGCTCGGCATTGGTTGGCCGGCTTCCGGCCGCCGTTCTCGATGCCGGCTTCTTTGTCGTGCTGGCAGTTCTCGGCGCTCGAGAGGTCGTCGCGGCGAAGAACCGCAACTTCCCCGTTGTCGGCATGATCCTGCTTTTCGGCATCGCCGACGCGCTCGATCACGCGGCCGTGGGCGGCCTCATCGCTGCGCCCGACATCGGCTGGCGCGCGGGAATTGCGATCGTGGTGCTGCTGATCTCGCTGATCGGCGGCCGGGTCACGCCGTCCTTCACCCGCAACTGGATGGTCAAGCAGGGGATGACCCTCGGCCTGCCGACCCAGCCGGGGGCCTTCGACACGCTGACGATCGCCGGCACCGCGATCGCGCTCGTCTTCTGGCTCGCGACTCCCGGCGAACCGATGGCCGGCATGATGCTGATCCTTGCAGCGCTGCTGCAGCTGATGCGCCTGGCGCGCTGGCGCGGGTGGCGCACCTTGCGCGATCCGTTGGTTCTGATCCTCCACGTCGGCTACCTCTGGGTGCCCCTCGGCCTGTTCCTGCTCGGCTGGAGCATCGCCGGGAGCGCAATTCCGCGCAGCGCCGCGATCCACGCGCTCACCGCTGGAGCGATGACGACGATGATCCTCGCCGTAATGACCCGCGCCAGCCTCGGCCACACGGCGCGCGAGCTTCGCGCAAACGCCGCCACGCAGGCGATTTATGTGCTCGTCACCCTCGGCGCGGTGCTTCGCGTCGCCGCCAGCGTCGGTGCCGGTCCCTACATGCCGATGATCGACACGGCGGGCCTTTTATGGGGCAGCGCGCTGCTGCTCTTCCTGATCGCCTACGCGCCGGTCCTGTGGCGCCCGCGGCTCGGCGAGGCATAGAAAAAGGGCCGGCGGATCGCTCCCCCGGCCCTTCTAATTGGCTGTGTTCCGGAAACTACCGCCGGTTGCCCATGAACCGGAGCAGGAACAGGAACATGTTGATGAAATCGAGGTAGAGGTTGAGCGCGCCCATGACCGCCGTCTTGGCCATCGCCTCGCCATTACCTGCGACCGCGAAATAGATGCTCTTGATCTTCTGCGTGTCGTAGGCGGTGAGCCCGGCGAAAATCAGCACGCCGAGCGCGCTGATCGCCAGGTTGAGACCGGGTGAGCGCAGGAAGACGTTGAGCAGCAGGGCCACGAACAGCCCGACGACGCCCATGATGAAGAAGGTCCCCATCGCGGACAGGTCGCGCTTCGTGGTGTAACCGTAGAGGCTGAGGCCAAGGAATGCGGCGGCGGTGGCGAAGAACGCCTGGGCGACGGATGCTCCGGTATAGACCAGGAACAGGCTCGAGAATTGCACCCCGACCAGCGCAGCATAGGCCCAGAACAAAGCCTGCGCGGTTCCGGCGGAGATCCGCTGGATGCCAAAGCTCAGCGCGAACACGATCGCGAGCGGCGCGAACAGGGCGATCCAGAACAAGGGCGTCGCCTGGCCGGTCGCCGGATTGACGATCAGGTTGATGAGGCTGCTGTTGGCGAAGCCCAGAGCGACGATGCCGGTCAGCAGCACACCCGAGGCCATGTAGTTGTAAACCGACAGCATGTACGACCGAAGGCCCGCATCGCGGGCGGCGCGCGGGACGCCGACCGTCGCGGTCGGGCTCACGCCAGTCGTGCGCGGGTCATTCCATTCAGCCATTTCTTCTCCTTTGCGTGGGGGCAAATGTCCCCCTCTCGCTTCCCGCAATATATCGTGGATGCTCGACTGGACTTCAAGCAAATCCGGTCAACGCATGCTTAAGGGAGATTACAGGGGTGGCCTGATGCCCCGCTGAACCTATATTCTGCTTCGCCATGGCCAGGAAAACGACCCTCCCCGCAGTCACCATCGTGATCGAGTGGGAAAATGCGATCGACGTCGAGGACAAGTGGACCAGCGCTGCAATGGCCGCGCTCGAGCGCGAGATCGCCGACGTCGTCCCGCGCATGGCCGCGAAACCACGCATCATGTACCTTTACGACAGGAACGCGGTCGACCCGGCGGTGATAGAGAAGGCGCTCGCCACCACCGCGCCGCGGCTCAAGAAGCTCGCCGAGCTGGAGGTGATCCCGACCGACGGCCTCACTTACTACAAGCTCAAGAATTACGGCATCGGCCGCGCCAAGACCGACCTGTCGATCATGCTCGACAGCGATGCCGCGCCGCAGCCCGGCTGGCTCGAAAACCTCATCAAGCCGTTCGCTGACCCGAAGATCATGGCGGTCGGCGGCTTCACCGTGCTCGGCTACGACGACCTCTTGTCGAAGACATTCGCGCTCTCATGGATCTTCGACCTGCGCGAGGAGCGCACCAAGACGCTCAAGCGCGAGAAGATCCACGCCAACAATTGCGCGGTGAGGACCGATTTCTTCCGCGCCAACCCCTTCCCCGACCTGCCCGCGTTCAAGAAGCAGTGCGGCTTCTGGCTCCGCGACCTGTCCGCGAAAGGCTACGACTATACCCGCACCGCCGACGCGATGACGGTCCACGCGCCGCACCCTGGCTACAAGTTCCTCGTCTGGCGCGCGTGGACCATGGGCATGGACCGTGACTACCAGGCGTTCCAGACCGCGACCCGGTCGCGCATCGGCCGCCTTGCGTTCGCGTTCAAATTCTTCGGCGGCAAGGTCGGCAAGAGCTGGTGGCGCATCTGGACCCGCGGCAAGAACGTCGAGCTCCCCGTCTGGCAGCGCCCCGCCGCGATGGCGATCACCTTCGGCTTCTACGGCCTCGGCCTCGTCGGCGAGATCGCCAGCGCCCTCACCCGCAGCTTCGAGCCGCTCCCCGCGCCGAAAAAGGCAAAGCCGCCGAAGTCGCGAGCTGCGACTCGCAAGGCAGCCGCCGCCTAACCCTCCGCGCATTTCATTCGCCCGCAATTCGAAGATCGGCTAAGTCCTTCGCGGGCATTCGACAGGGGCGCCATGGCAACGTCGATCACCGCTACGGCGATTCCGCCGCGTCCACGCAAACCGTTCGCGGGCGGCCATCCGGCCGACCGCAATTTCTTCCTCACCTATGTGCTGCTGATCTGGCTGGCCGTGTTGGCCGGATTCATTCCCGACATGATCCGCCATATACGGAGCAGCGAACCGGCCTATCCAATCAGCATCCATGTCCACGCGGCGATCACCCTCGGGTGGCTCGCGCTCCTCACCAGCCAAACGCTGCTCGTTCGAAACGGTCTTCTGCGGCTTCATCGGAGTTTCGGGACAGCCGGCGCTTTGCTCGCGGTCGCGGTCGTAGCGATTGGGGTGTGGGCCGCCCTCTCGTTCGAAAGATTGGCGATGGGCACGCCGAAATTCCGGCCTTCCTTTCTATCCATCGAATGGAGCAATCTGATCGAGTTTGGCGTGCTCGCAGCCGCCGCGATCAGCGCCCGTTCGCAGCCGTCGGCGCACAAGCGGCTGATCCTTCTCGCGACGATCAGCCTCACCCCCGCCGCATTCAATCGAGCGATCGGCCGCTCATTGCATGAGCTGCTCGGCTCCGGCGTGCTGCAAACCTTCATCCAGATCTTCGCTGCGACGGACCTACTGGTGCTCGGCATCGGCGCGTACGATCTGTGGAGCCGCCGCCGTGTTCATCCTGCCTGGGCCCTCGGCGCTAGCTTCATCGTCGTTGCGCAGCTGACCGCCAGCTGGCTCTATTACAACCCGACTTGGAAGCTCTTGGCCACAGGCATCCTCCGCAGCTGGTAGCTGCGAGACTCGCACCGCATTAACATCATTGCCCGCCGCTGCTGCTAGTGCGACATTGGACGCATGGGGGCAGCAACGGCACGCGGGCTCGGGCGGCTGATCGGCGTCGCGCTGATTGCGCTTGCGGCTCTGCTCTCCCTCACTCCCGGCCAAGCCGCTAAGCCGTCCGAGCGTATCGTCGCCGTCGGCGATCTGCACGGCGATTATCAGGCGTGGCTCGACATCGCCCGCGCGGCCGGGATCATCGACCAGGACGGACATTGGGCGGGTGGCAGGACGACGCTCGTCCAATTGGGCGACATCGTCGACCGCGAGCCGGACTCGCTGCAGATCATCCGCAGCCTCCAACAGCTCGAAGCCGAAGCCCCGCGCGCTGGCGGCAGGGTCGTGGTCGTGCTCGGCAACCACGAAGCGATGAACCTGCTCGGCGACGACCGCTACACGACGCCGGGCGAATATGCGTCCTACGCCGACGACCGCTCGCCCGCGCGGCGCGAGCAGCTCTACCTGTCGCTCGCGAAGA
>Ga0207667_10006961_pt1 | contig 13669 bp, 12 predicted proteins | sample KBSCornC52_FD_184301 | JGI IMG/M metagenome (GOLD analysis project Ga0207667, IMG submission 184301) | Corn rhizosphere microbial communities from Kellogg Biological Station, Michigan, USA - KBS Corn C5-2 (SPAdes) (version 2) | ecosystem: Host-associated > Plants > Roots > Rhizosphere > Soil ...
TCCTGCGTCGCGCTCGCGATCGCGGGATTCGCAGGCTGGTGCGTCTACGGGTTCGGCGGATTTCCGCAGCGCGCGCCGGACGCGCTGTCCGCGCTCGCCAGTTTCAAGTTCGTGTACACGGTGCCGTTCCGGCAAGGCTCCTGCTTCCTGGAACCCAAGCAGGGCTTCAGGGAATTCGGTGCATGCACGCAGACGGTCACCGGATCGGAACCGGTCGTGTTGTGGGGCGATTCGCACGCGGCGCACCTGTATCCGGGGCTGGAGGAAGCGGCGAAGGGCCGCTTTACCCTGACGCAATTGACATCCAGCGGGTGTCCCCCGCTCCTCGACACCGATTCCAAGGAACGCCCGAAGTGCCGGGCAATCAACGATGGCGTATTCGCGCGCATCGTGCGCGAGCGCCCGCACGAGGTGATCCTTTCCGCCTACTGGCCGGCATATCCCTGGCAGAAACTCCCGCTGACGATCGACCGCCTGCTGGCCGCCGGCATCGATCGCGTGGTCGTCGTGGGTCCGGCCCCGCTCTGGCCCTCCGGCTTGCCTGGAATCCTCTATGCGCACGCCAAGGCGGATGTGCCGGCGCATCGGATCCCGCGCCGCCTCCCGATCGCGACGATCGAGAACCAGAAGGCATTCGACGAACAATTCGCGAAGGCGGTGGCTCGCCCCGGAGTCAGTTACGTCTCCGTGCTGTCGATACTGTGCAACGAGTCCGGCTGCCTGACGCATACGCGCGACGACGCGTCGTCCATCATGTTCTACGACATCTACCACATGACGAGCGAAGGATCGAAATACGCGGTCGCGCGTTTCCCCGAGGGGGCGCTGCCGCAGAAACACTGACGACCGAAGGAAGCCGTAACCGCTTGCCCGGCGCGGTCGCACCGCAAGGCAGGCACCGACGACAATGAGGGAATGGCCGCCAACTCGCGCGCAGCGCGCCTCCAGCCTCCACATGGACAGCATGCCAACAGACATCGCGCCGACGCCCGGCGCGGCCCCACGCGACGCGACACTCGTCGCTCCGCGCACGGAAGCGGGGCCGTATCGACCCGACGTGGATGGCTTGCGCGCCGTCGCGATCCTGTCGGTGCTCGCCTTCCATGCGTTTCCGCAGTGGCTGCCCGGTGGATTCATCGGCGTCGACGTGTTCTTCGTGATTTCCGGCTTCCTCATTTCGCGCATCGTCTTCACGGGCCTTTCCGCAGGCACCTTCAGCTTCCGCCATTTCTACGCGCGGCGCGTGCGACGCATCTTCCCCTCGCTCACCGCCATCCTCGTCCCGGCGCTCGGCCTCGGCTGGATCATCCAGCGACAGGTGGAGTACGCCCAGCTCGGCAAGCATGTCGCCGCTGGCGCGGGATTCGTCTCCAATATCGCGCTGTGGCTGGAGTCGGGCTACTTCGACAGCACCGCCGACGCCAAGCCCCTGCTGCACCTGTGGTCGCTCGGCATCGAGGAACAGTTCTACATCGTGTTTCCGCTGCTCGTGTTCCTCGCCTGGCGGCTGCGCATCGTGCGCATGCCGCTTCTGCTGGTGATCGCGGTGGCGTCGTTCGCGACGAACCTGTACCTCGTCGCACGCGATGCGTCCGCCGCGTTCTACCTCCCGCACGCGCGCGGCTGGGAACTCATGGCGGGTTGCCTGCTGGCCGGCATCGTCGATCCGTCATCGAGCGCACAAGCGACGACGCGCACGCAGCTGCGCCATCTCGCGTCGATCGGCGGCGCCCTGCTGATCGTCGCCGGCCTGCTGCTGATCGACGCCACCCGCAGTTTCCCCGGGTATTGGGCACTGCTTCCGGTCGCCGGCGCGGTGGCGTTGATCGGGGCCGGCCCGGACGCGTTCTTCAATCGACGCGTGCTCGCGCAACCGCCGATGGTCTGGATCGGACTGATCAGTTTCCAGCTCTACCTGTGGCACTGGCCCCTGCTCGCATTCCTGCACATCGCGCGGCCGGAGGATTCGAGCCTCTTTCCGCGGGCACTGGCGATCGCCGCGAGCTTTCCGCTCGCCTGGGCGACGTATGCGTGGATCGACAAACCGGTGCGAACGGGGCCACGCTCGCGCACCAAGGTCACCTTGTCCTGCGTCGCGCTCGCGATCGCGGGATTCGCAGGCTGGTGCGTCTACGGGTTCGGCGGATTTCCGCAGCGCGCGCCGGACGCGCTGTCCGCGCTCGCCGCCTTCAAGTTCCCGATCGATGGGCCGTACCGGTTCGGGTCCTGCTTCCTGAAACTGGATCAGGATTTCGGCCAATTCGGCAATTGCAGACAAGCCGTCCCCGGCTCGGACGCCGTCGTCCTGTGGGGCGACTCGCACGCAGCCCACCTCTATCCGGGTCTGGAGGAGGCGGCGCGCGACCGTTTCACATTGACGCAGCTGACAGCCAGCGCATGCCCTCCGATTCTCGACACGGACTTCCCTGACCGTCCGAAGTGCAGAGCCATCAACGACGGCGTACTCGCACGTATGGCGAGAGAGCGCCCGCACGAGGTGATCCTTTCCGCCTACTGGCCGGCGTATCCCTGGCAGAAACTCCCGCTGACGATCGACCGCCTGCTGGCCGCCGGCATCGATCGCGTGGTCGTCGTAGGACCGGTCCCACTCTGGGCCTCCGGTTTGCCCGAACTTCTTTATGCGCGCGCAAAAGCCGACGTACCTTCGCATCGATTCCCACGCCGCCTCTCGACCGGCACGGATGAGAAACAAAGCGCGTTCGACGAACAATTCGCGAAGGCGATCGCTGGCCCCGGGGTCAGCTACGTTTCCGTGTTGTCGATACTCTGCAACGAGTCCGGCTGTCTGACGCGCACGCGCGATGACGCGTCGTCCATCATCGCGTGGGACATCTTCCACCTGACGACCGAAGGATCGACATACGTGGTCGCCCATTTTCCTGAGGGATCACTGCCGCAGAAGCACTGACGACCCCGCGAAGCCCTGCCGCTTGCGCGCAAGCATCGCGCAGGACCGCGAGCATCGGCGATAATGGCGGGATGGCGCCCGACCCGCGGTGGATCGGCACAGCGAATACCCATCTACGGAATCCCCATGCGAGCAGCAGAAGTCAAGAAGGGCAACGTCGTCGAGCACGACGGCAAGGTGTACCAGATCCGCGATATCGAGCGCAGCTCGCCGCAGGGCCGTGGCGGCAACGTCAAATTCCGCTTCATCATGTACAGCGTGCCGGGTGGGCAGAAGCTCGACCTCTCGCTAGGCGCTGAGGACGATCTCAAGGAAACCGAGCTGACTCGTCGCGCGGTCAACTACTCGTACAAGGACGGCGAGGCGTTCGTATTCATGGACAGCGAGGACTACACGCAGTACACGCTCGACTCGAACGTGGTCGGTGACGCGGCGGGCTATCTCGTCGACGGCATCGAGGGCTGCTACGTGCAGATCATCGACGATGCCCCGGTCGCGTTGCAGTTGCCGCAGTCGGTCGTGCTCGAGGTCGTCGAGACCGCGCCGGAACTGAAAGGCGCGACGGCGACCAAGCGCCCGAAGCCGGCGAAACTCTCGACCGGCATCGAGATCCAGGTACCGGAATACATCCGTACCGGCGAGAAGGTGACGGTCAACACCGTAACGGGCGAGTTCGCCGGGCGCGCCTGACGCGCATCGCCCCATTTCCATGGCTACGATTTCGGGCACTGCGGCGGCCAGGCCTCCGCCGCGCCCGCGTGCCACACGAAGAACTCGCCGGATAACGGGCCCTTCGTGTCGCGCGCGAACAGGACGGTGCGGCCGCTCGGCGAGAACGCCGCGCCGATCTCGCTGCCGTTGGCATTGATCTCGCTCGGCAACGCTTCGCGCTGGCTCCAGCCGCTGCCGCTGCGGCGCGTGCGGTACAGGCGATCGTCGCCTTCGACGATCATCCACGAACCATCCGGTGCCGGCAGCGGTTCGTACTCGTCGCCTGGACCATTGATCGCGGGACCCGCGTTTTCGGCGATCCACTGCCCGTCCCGTTCGCGCGCGCGCCAGATGTCGGTCTTGCCCTGACCGCCGGGACGGTTCGAACCGAAATACAGCCAGCCATCGGCGGCGAGACGCGGGAACCACTCGTTGCCGGTCGAATTCACCGGCTCCGGCAGGCGTCGCGGTTCGCCCCATCGGCCGTCGGCAGCGCGCTCGACGCGCCAGATGTCGAGGTCCTTGCGCTTGATGCCGTCGCTCGAGCGCGTCGAGATGAAATACAGGGCTCGCCCATCCGGCGTGAACCAGGGATCGGCTTCGACGCCGTCGCCCGCGAACGGCGGTGATTGCGGAGTGCTCCATCCAGCCGCTTCGCAATGACTGACGAGAATGCGCCAGCCTTCGAATTTCGGTGAGCTGCGCACGAAATAGAAGTCGCCTGCGCGTGGATCGAACGCCGCGTGCGATTCGAATTGCGGACTCGACACGCCAGCCGGCGTCCAGGCGACGACGTGCTCCTTCGCCTCGCATGTCGCGCTCGCGGCGAGCCCGGCGGCGACAGCAAGTGCATGCAAACCCGCTGATGCGAGCAGCCGCGGGATGGATCGCTGAATTGACGAAGGCATCTTTTCCGACTCCGGGCAGTGGAGCAAGCCGCGATCGTCGATGCCGCGCGCAGGCACCGGAAGGACGCTTGCGGCGATGCGAAGGTTTCCCGCGCCGACCTGTTCGGATCAGACGGGCGCCGTACGCGCGAGCCAACGACGCGCCATGCGCTGCAGCGATTCATCCTGCGCGGGGTCGCGTGCGATGGCTGCGATGTCGACCCACGCCAGCGCGTGCGATTCGTCGCTGACCGCGAAGGCTTCGTCGGCGCATGCGCGCACGACGAAGCGCACGTCGTAGTGCCAATGCTCCGGATCGTCGCCGCGCGCGGGAATACGGTGGCGATCGAGGTCGAAGATCTGCGACTCGACCACGAGGCCGGTCAGGCCCGATTCCTCCTCCGCCTCGCGCAACGCGACCCGCGCGAGGTCGATGTCGCCGTCGGCATGGCCGCCGAGCTGGAGCCAGCGGTCCAGCTTGCGGTGGTGGGTCAGGAGTACGCGCCGGCCGTCGCCGCTGACGAGCCACGCCGAACCGGTCAGGTGCCCCTCCCGCCGCTCGCGGGCCGCGGCCAGCGGGTCGTCGGCCATGAAGCGCGCGAACACGGTCGCCACGCCGCGTTCAGCCGGATACGCCTGCGCATAGTCCTCCACCTGGGCCAGCCATGTCTCCTGGTGCGTTGCGAGGGCATGCGGCAGGGCAGCATCGGTCGACATGGCTTGGTTCGCTTGCCGCTGGTGCGGGGGTCGCGTATTTTACCGGACCGCTGCCATTCGACCTTGGTCGCATGCATGCGCAAGATCGCCGGCGCTGGGGGTTTCAGGCGCACGAACGTTCTACAGCCTGGCCACCGCCGCTCGCGAAGGGGATGCAATGATTTTCTGGCGTGTCAAACCGCTCGATCAGATTCTCGCAACCGCAGAAAAGAAATCCCTCAAGCGACAGCTCGGCGCCCTGCAGCTGACCCTGCTCGGCATCGGTGCGGTGATCGGCACCGGCATCTTCGTGCTGACCGCCGAGGCAGGCCAGAAGGCCGGACCGGGCATGATGATCGCATTCGTGATCGCGGCCGTGGTCTGCGCACTCGCCGCGCTCGCCTATGCCGAGCTCGCCTCGATGCTGCCGGTGTCGGGTTCCGCCTACACCTACACGTACGGCGTGCTCGGCGAATTCCTCGCCTGGATCGTCGGTTGGGCACTCGTGCTCGAGTACGCCATCGGCGCGGCGGTCGTCTCGGTCGGCTGGTCCGGCTACATGAACGGATTGCTGGCACACAGCGACCTGTTCGGACTGGTGCAGCCCGGCGCACTCGCACTGCCCGAATTCCTGCGCACCGGTTTCTACACCGGCGGCGGTTTCAACCTGCTCGCATTCCTCATCTCGATCGCGGTGACGTACCTGCTCGTGATCGGCACATCGAAGAGCGCGCGCGTCAATTCAGTGCTGGTCGCGATCAAGATCACGGCGCTGACCGTGTTCATCCTGATCGCCGTACCCGCGGTGAAGAGCACGAACTTCGAACCGTTCCTGCCCGGCGGCTGGGGCAGCCCGCTCGGCGGTACCGGCGTGCTCGGCGCGGCCGCATCGATCTTCTTCGCCTATGTCGGTTTCGATGCGGTCTCCACTGCCGCCGAGGAGACCAAGAATCCGAATCGCAACGTCCCGATCGGCCTGATCGGTGCGTTGGGTGTGTGCACGATCTTCTATCTGCTGGTGGGTTACGGCGCAGCGGGCTCGGTCGGCGCCCAGCCGATCCTCGGTGCGAACGGCATGCCGATGGATCCGGGCAGCCCGGAAATGATGGCGGCGTGCGCGCAGTCGCAGGCACTGGTCTGCAGCAAGGAACCGCTCGCGCACGTGCTGCGTCTGCTCGACCATCCGATGCTCGGCAACTGGATCGGCATCGCGGCGATCCTCGCGCTGCCGTCGGTCATCCTGATGATGATGTTCGGCCAGACCCGCATCTTCTTCACGATGTCGCGCGACGGCCTGCTGCCGGACGTGCTGTCACGCGTGCATCCGCGTTTCCACACGCCGCACGTGATCACGATGCTGACCGGCGCCGTGGTCGCGGTCTGTTCCGCGCTGTTCCCGGTCGGCAAGCTCGCCGACACGTCCAATTCGGGAACCCTGCTCGCATTCGCGATGGTCTCGATCGGCGTGCTGATCCTGCGCAAGCAGCAGCCAGACCGCCCGCGTTCGTTCCGCACGCCGATGGCGTGGCTGGTGTGCCCGCTCGCGGTGATCGGCTGCGTGCTGCTGTTCGTGAACCTCAGCATGACCGCGAAGGTGGTTTTCGTGGTGTGGGCGGCAATCGGCCTCATCGTCTATCGCCTCTACGGGTACCGTCGCAGCCAGCTCGCTCCGCAGAACGCGGGCTGAGGCACTGGATCGTTTGAAACCCTGAAGGCCGGCGCATCGTCGCCGGCCTTTTTATGACCATGGATGGTCGGTATGCCGGTCGGTCGATGCTCTTGGCATCTACCGACACTTCCCGCATCCCTGCGGGTCGAATGCAGGAGCAATTTCCGGTATGACCATGGATGGTCGGTATGCCGGTCGGTCGATGCTCCTGGCATCTACCGACACTTCCCGCATCCCTGCGGGTCGGAAATGCAGGAGCAATTTCCGGTATGGCCATGGATCGTCGGCACGTATCAGAACCCTATGGAACCGCCATGCTCGACCGATTGCTCGCCCTCAAGACCGATTTCTCCAATGCGGCCGTCGACGACGACGGCCCGTCGCTGAAGCGCACGCTCGGCCCCTGGGGCCTGACCGCACTCGGCATCGGCGCGGTGATCGGCGGCGGCATCTTCGTGATCACCGGCCAGGCGGCCGCCGAACATGCGGGTCCCGCGATCATCCTGTCGTTCGTGATCGCTGCCTTGTGCTGCAGCTTTACCGCGTTGTGCTACGCCGAGTTCGCCACGTTGATCCCGATGTCGGGCAGTTCGTACTCGTACGCGTACGCAACGCTCGGCGAAGGTGTCGCCTGGTTCATCGGCTGGAACATGGTACTCGAATACGGCGTGTCGGCATCGGCCGTCGCGGTGAGCTGGACCGGCTACTTCACCAGTCTGCTTGATCACATCGGAGTACACCTGCCGGCGGCGCTCACCAATGCTCCGCTCGCCTACACCGACAACCATCTGGTCGCGACCGGTGCACTGTTCAACCTGCCCGCAGTCGCGATCGTGCTGCTGCTGACCTGGCTCTGCTACGTCGGCATCCGCGAGTCGAGCGGCGTCAATACGGCGATGGTGATCCTCAAGGTCGCGCTGATCGTGATCGTGATCGCCGCCGGGTGGCGCTACGTGAACCCGCAGCTGTGGCATCCCTTCATCCCGGAGAACCAGGGGCCGGAGAAATTCGGCTGGACGGGCATCATGCGCGCGGCGACGCTCGTGTTCTTCTCCTACATCGGCTTCGAGGCGACGTCGACGGCCGCGCAGGAGGCGAAGAATCCGCAACGCGACCTGCCGATCGGCACGATCGCCTCGCTCGCGATCTGCACCGTGCTCTACATCGGCATGGCCGCCGTGCTGACGGGTTTGCTGCCGTTCGCCCAGCTCGGCACCAGCGAACCGGTCGTGACCGCAGTAAAGGCACATGCAGAACTCAGCGCGCTTCGCTGGGTCGTCGAAGGCGGCGCACTGATCGGCCTGTCGTCAGTCATCCTGGTGATGATCATCGCGCAACCACGCATCTTCATGATCATGGGCCGCGACGGCCTGCTGCCGCCGGTGTTCGCGAAGATCCACCCGAAGTACCGCACGCCGCACATCAACACGGTCATCACCGGCATCGGCATCGCCGCGCTGGCGGCGGTGTTCCCGCTCGATGTGCTCGGCGATCTCGTCTCGATGGGCACGCTGATCGCGTTCATCGCGGTCTGCCTCGGCGTGCTGATCCTGCGTCGCACCCGGCCTGACCTGCCGCGCACGTTCCGCGTGCCGTGGGCGCCGTTCACCTGCATTGCAGGCGTCCTGAGCTGCATGCTGCTGCTGTACTTCGAGAACTGGTACAACTGGACGCTGATGGGGGTCTGGACCGTGATCGGCTTCGTGATCTATTTCGGCTACGGTTACAAGCACAGTCGCTTGCGCCGCGGCTGATTGCGGAGACGGTGGGACGCGCGTCCGGCACTGCGGCATCGACGAGCACTTCGCGCGCCGCGTCCCGCCCTACACGTCGTCGTCGGGGTCGTCACTCGCGGCGTCGGCTTCGTCCTGCAGCAATGACAGCTGCTTGCGCGTGTCGGCACCGAGCTTGCGCAGGCGGTCGACGCGGCCGATCAGGTTGCCGCGACCGCTGCCGAGGCGCTTGAGCATACCCTCGTGCAGCGTCTGCGCCTTGTTCAGCGCATCGCCGAGGCTTTCGAGCTCGTTCACGAGCAGCACGAAGCTGTCGTGCAGCGCGCCGGCCTGGCGCGCGATCTCGGCCGCATTGAGATTGCGATCCTCGATGCGCCACAGGTGCGACACCGTGCGCAAGGTCGCCAGCAACGTGCTCGGGCTGACCAGCGAGATGTTCTTCGACAAGGCGTACGTGTACAGCCCGTCGTCGGCGCGGATCGCTTCCATGAACGCCGCTTCGACCGGCACGAACAGGAGCACGAAATCGAGCGTTCGCAGGCCGGGGATCGCCTCGTAGTTGCGCTTGGACAAGCCGTCAACGTGCCGGCGCATCGAGGCGACATGTTCGCGCAGGGATGCGTCGCGCTGGATGTCGTCCGTGGCGGCGCACAGGCGCTCGTAGGCGGTCAGCGAGACCTTGGCATCGATGACGAGATCCTTGCTGTCCGGCAAGTGCACGATGACGTCCGGGCGCGGACGCCCGCCCTCCTCGTCGGAGAACACGACCTGCAGTTCGAACTCGCGACCCTGGCTCAGGCCCGAAGCCTCGAGCACGCGTTCGAGCACGAGTTCGCCCCATGCGCCCTGGGTGCGCGTGTCGCCCTTGAGTGCACGCGTGAGGTTCAGCGCATCCTCGCTGATGCGCTGGTTGAGCTGCCTGAGGCTCTGGATCTCCTGCGTCAGCATGCCGCGCTCGTGCTGGTCGGACGCATGGCGCTGGTCGACCGTCTCGCGGAATTCCTTCAGCTGCAACTTGAACGGGTCGAGCAGGCCGCTCAGCTGTTGCGTGCTTTGCTCGCGGAAACGTTCGGCCTTGTCCTCGAGGATGCCGTTGGCGAGGTTCTGGAACGCTTCGCGCAAACGCAGCTCCGCCTGTTCCAGCAATTGCAGTTTCTCCGCCGCCGCGCTCGCTTGCGCCGCCGCGCGCGCTTCCAGCGCTGCATGGCGACCGGTCAATCCGACCAGTTGCGCCTGCGCTTCATCGCGGATACGACGCGTCTCGGCGAGTTCGTGACCGAGGCGCTCCGCGCGCTCCTGCTGCGCGGCGGAGTGCGCGGTCACGCTGCGCAGGTTCTGCTCGGCATGCCCCCAGTCCTGCTCGTAACGGCGCACGCGCGCCGCCGACTCGTCCGCACGCCGGATGCCGGCATCGCGCTGCTCGATCAGGGTGGCGACCTCGGCGTCGCGGCGCGCCTGCCCTTCGGCATGCGCCTGCGCGCGCCAGCGCAGCGCCAGCAGGTACAGCAACAATGCGCCCACGAACAGACCGGCCGCGAAAGCGACGATCAGCGGGAGGGAGGCGGTAACGTTCGGCACGCGCGGTTCCGTTGAATGCGACGGAACGCGATTGTGACAGGCGCAGTCTCATATGCCGAGATTCGGCCCGCACCAATCTGGCACACCACTCCCGGTGCCGTCGTCGGGCACCGGGAGCCGGTCGAGACGATCAGGCTTTCGCGGTCCAGCTCGCGCACCAGCCCTTGGTGCTCACGGCCTTGCCAGGGAACAGGTCGCACGGCGCGTAGGCCAATTCCGAATGACCCTTGAAGAAATTGCAGGTCGAGCAGGCCGAACCTGCCTTGTAGGCCGGATTGCCCTTCGCGGTCGCCGCATCCTCGGTGTAGCCGAGCGCCTTGGCCGTCGCATCGTTCGGATCGAGATGCGGTTCATCCGCGCGCGCGATCCGCGGCAACAGGCTGGCGGCGACCGGCGCAACGGCTGCGCCGACCACGGCGATCTTCAGGAAACGGCGTCTGGCCTGGCGGTTGGCTGGGTCCGACATGATCCACTCCTCGGTTGATGAATGCCCTCGTGCGGGCTCGGAGATCTTGCCCTGGCGGCGTTGCACAGCTTAGCGCGCTTGCCGCCATGCGACACGCCCCTGCGCAGCTTCGCCACGGGTCTGCCGCCGAACGGTAGCGAGTGGCCGATGATCCGCGTGTGAACGCGGCCAGAGACGCGCCTTCGGTATAGTAGGCGCAAGTATCGCCGCGGGTTGCCGGAGAATCGACCATCGTCACCGAAACCATCGATCGCACGCGTCTCGAACGGTGCGCGCACGAGATCGCCGCGGCCGGACGCGACCTCGGCGCGCTCGGCTGGACGCCGGCGACGAGCAGCAATTTCTCGATGCGTCTCGACTCCGCGCATGCCGCGGTCACGATCTCCGGTCGCGACAAGGGGAACCTCGGCATCGACGACATCATGATCGTCGACTTCGACGGCCGCGCCGTCGGCACCACGGCGCGTCCATCGGCGGAAACCGCGCTGCACACGCAGATCTATCGCCGTTTCGCCGATGCCGGCGCGGTGCTGCACACGCATTCGCGTGCGCAATCGGTCGCCTCGCGCCTGTACGCCGCGCAGGGCCGCGTGCGCTTCGAAGGCTGGGAACTGCAGAAGGCGATCGCCGGCTACACCACCCATGAAAGCGTGCTCGACCTGCCGGTGTTCCCGAACACGCAGGAGATGGACGTACTGGTGCGCCAGGTCGATGCCTGGCTGGATGCCGGCAAGCCGCTGCATGGCTACTTGATCGACGGCCACGGCATCTACACATGGGGACGAGACATGCCGGAAACGCGACGCCACCTCGAGGCGTTCGAATTCCTGCTCAATTGCGAACTCGACCTGTTACGCCTGAAGGGAACCCCAGCGTGAGCCGACTCCGGATCTACGACGACAGCCGCGCGCAGCCGCCGCTCTCCACCCACCTCGATCACGCCGACATCGCGCGCGAACTCGCCGCGGTGGGCGTGCGGTTCGAGCAGTGGGAGGCGACGCAGCCGGTCGTGCCCGGCGCCAGCCAGGATGAAGTGATTGCAGCCTACCGCGGCGACATCGACCGCCTCATGCTTGAGGAAGGCTATCAGGCCGTCGACGTGATCAGCCTGCGACCGGACAATCCGGATCGCGCCGCGTTCCGCCAGAAGTTCCTCAACGAGCACACCCACAGCGAGGACGAGGTGCGCTTCTTCGTCGCCGGCGCAGGCCAGTTTACCCTGCACATCGATGGCCGGGTCTACGAGGTGCTGTGCGAGAGCGGCGACCTGATCGGCGTACCCGACCGCACGCGCCACTGGTTCGACATGAGCGAGTCACCGTATTTCATCGCGATCCGCCTGTTCACCAACAAGGAAGGTTGGGTCGCCGAGTTCACCGGCGACGACATCGCAACCCGCTTTCCGCGGATGGCGCCGCATCCGTCCGCCGGAGGGAACTGAGATGGGCTATCTCGAGGAATCGCTCGCGCCGGGCGAAGCCGTGGTCGCGCACTTCGACCTGCACTGGACCGCGAAATGGCGCCTGATCGTGTTTCTGCTGCTGGCAATCCCGACGTTCGGCATCGCCCTGCTCGCGGCGATCTACGAATGGATTCGCCTGCGCTCGATCGAACAGGGCGTGACGAACCGGCGCGTGGTGCGCAAGACCGGCATCATGAGTCGCGAGACGACCGAGCTGAGGTTGGCCTCGATCGAAACGATCGACCTGCGCCAGAGTGCATGGGGGCGCCTGATGGGCTACGGCGACGTGGTGCTGACCGGGCGCGGCGAGACCGCGATGGTATTCCAGCGCCTGGCCGAACCGCTGCATGCCAAGCGCGCGATCGAAAGTGCATACGCGGCGAACGTGGAAGCCGCACGCGCGCATCCGAGCGAGCATGCCTCGTAGGAGCGGCTGCCGCCGCGATGGCGATCGCAGCATGGCAATCGGAAGCATCGCGGCTGGAGCCGCTCCTACCACATCGCGGAAATGCACCCAATGATCACGACGATCCTCACCGATATCGAAGGCACCACCAGCTCGATCAGCTTCGTCAAGGACGTGCTGTTTCCGTACGCGCGCGCGCGATTGCCGGCATTCGTCGTCACCCATGCCGACGATCCCGAGGTGCAGCACTGGCTGCATGAGGCGGCGAAGGAAGCCGGACTGGTGTCGGCCGGCCAGCAGGAACTGATCGACCTCCTGATCGAATGGATCGACGCGGATCGCAAGTCGACCGCGCTGAAGGCGTTGCAGGGCATGATCTGGAAGGACGGTTACGCGAACGGTGAATACCGCGCGCACGTCTATCCGGAAGTCGCGTCGCGCTTGCGTGCATGGCACGACGCGGGCAAGCGCCTCTACGTGTATTCGTCCGGATCGGTGCCGGCGCAGAAGCTCTTCTTCGCGCATACCGAGGCGGGCGACCTCGGCGCATTGTTCTCGGGCTATTTCGACACCGAAACCGGACCCAAGCGCGATGCGGCGTCGTACCGGCGCATCGCCACAGCGATCGGCGTGCCGCCCGGGGAAATCCGCTTCCTGTCCGACATCGTCGAGGAACTCGACGCCGCCGCTGCAGCCGGCATGCACACGACCCAGATCGCCCGCGCACCGTCGATATGCCCCACTGCCGGAACGCACGGCTGCGTCGGCGATTTCGACGCGGTGAGCACCTGAAGCCGACACATTGGCTCCATCCCGCGCCACAGGGTGAAACCTGCGGCCGCCCGCCCGATAATGGCGCATGCGTCGCGAGGCGCGCCCCCTGCCCCTGCTCCGGTATCCCGTGCATTCACTCCCAGCGACCCTGATCGACGGCCTGCGCGCCGCCCTGTTCCGTCATCCACGCAACGCCTCGATGACCGTCGGCGCCGATGTCTTCGTCGGCGTGCTCGCGGTGTACCTGATGGCGTCGCTCGGCATCGAGATGATCGATACGCTGCCGCCGTGGCACCTCGTCGCCGGCGGCGTACTGACCGTGCTATGCGACTCGATGCTGACCCTGCTCGCCGCCTGG
>Ga0207667_10006968_pt1 | contig 13666 bp, 9 predicted proteins | sample KBSCornC52_FD_184301 | JGI IMG/M metagenome (GOLD analysis project Ga0207667, IMG submission 184301) | Corn rhizosphere microbial communities from Kellogg Biological Station, Michigan, USA - KBS Corn C5-2 (SPAdes) (version 2) | ecosystem: Host-associated > Plants > Roots > Rhizosphere > Soil ...
TCGATCGCATCGTCGAAGTTGTCGTAGATCATCACGTACAGGATCGGCGCGAACGTTTCGCGCTCGACCACCGCCGATTGCTTCGGCATCCGCACGATGGCCGGACGCACGTAGTACGCATCCGCGTGACCGATGTCCACGCGCTCGCCGCCCTTCACTTCGCCGCCCTGCTCGCGTGCATCGGCCAGCGCCTTCTGCATCGCGTCGAACGACGCGCGGTCGACCAGCGGGCCGACGAGCGTGCCTTCCTCGAGCGGGTTGCCGACCTTCACCGACGCATAGGCCTTCTCGATGCGCGGCAGCAGTTGCTCGACCAGGCTGCGATGCACGATCAGGCGGCGCAGCGTCGTGCAGCGCTGGCCGGCCGTGCCGACCGCCGCGAACGTGACCGCGCGCACCACGAGGTCGAGATCGGCGCTCGGCGCGACGATCATCCCGTTGTTGCCACCGAGCTCGAGGATGCCGCGCGCGAGACGCTGGCTCAGCACCTTCGCGACTTCCTGGCCCATCCGCACGCTGCCCGTCGCGCTGACGACCGGCACCTTCTTCGACGACGTCAGCACCTCGCCGACATCGCGCATGCCGAGCACCAGCTGGCTCAGGCCCTGCGGCGCGACGCCCGGATGGGTCTTCTCGAATTCGCGGATCGCCTTCTCGAGCAGCACGTGGCACGCAATCGCGGTGAGCGGCGTCTTCTCCGACGGCTTCCACACAACCGAATCGCCGCACACGAACGCGAGCGCCGCATTCCACGCCCATACCGCGACCGGGAAGTTGAACGCCGAGATTACGCCGCACACGCCGATCGGGTGCCACGTTTCCATCATCCGGTGACCCGGGCGCTCCGACGCGATGGTCAGGCCGTAGAGCTGGCGCGACAGGCCGACCGCGAAATCGCAGATGTCGATCATTTCCTGCACTTCGCCGAGGCCTTCCGACGTGATCTTGCCGGCTTCGAGCGTGACGAGGCGGCCCAGCTCGGCCTTGTGCTCGCGCAGCACGTTGCCGAACACGCGCACGAACTCGCCGCGCACCGGCGCCGGCACCGTGCGCCACTTGAGGAATGCGTCGTGCGCGGCGTCGATCTTGCGCTCGGCGTCGGCGGGCGAGTCGACCGCCAGCGTCGCGAGCGTCGCGCCGTCGAGCGGCGAACGCGCGGTCAGCGCAGTGCCTTTCCACCGGGCGAGATCGATGTCGAGCGCAGCAAGAATGTCGTTGAATTGCATCACTTCCTCTTCAGGGACAGATTGATCGGTGCGGCGGCGACGCCGCCCGCGTGATTCGATTGGAGCGCGTTCGCGCGCCTTGTGCAAGCGGATGCGCGCCCCGGCCGGCCCGATGCGCCGCCCGGCGCATCGCCCGCGCGCCGCCGCCGCAACCCGGCCGACCGGCACGCCGTCGCCTCGCGACGCGCGATCCATGAGACACATTGTCGGTGGCCACAAGTCGGCCCGCTATTGATATTAACTCACGACTTCATTCCGAAAACGCAACACCCTGGCGGGACGAATCCCCCGCTTTCCTTCACCGCATGAGACTTGTCCAAAGCCCGTGACCGGGCGGGCCGCGGCGTTGCTGCCGGCCGCGACTTGATGACTATCCGGCATTACCCTGTGCGGAAATATCGTTTGCCGCGCGTGCTCCGGCCTCGCGGTCGAAGGCCGCGCGCCGAGGCTGTTCGCGAAGCTGTCGTCGGGCGGCGTGCCGCGCAATGCGCTGTACGCGACCACCGCCGTCGGCGCGCTCTGCTTCCTTACGTCGCTGTACGGCGACAAGACGGTGTACCTGTGGCTGCTGAATACGTCGGGCATGGCCGGCTTCATCACGTGGCTCGGCATCGCGATCAGCCACTATCGCTTCCGCAAGGGTCTGCTCAAGCAGGGCTATCGCCTCGACCAGCTGCCGTATCGCTCGAAGTGGTTCCCGTTTGGCCCGATCTTCGCGTTCGTGCTGTGCGCGGTCGTCGCACTGGGCCAGGATTACCAGGCGTTCATGGGCAGCAAGATCGACTGGGCGAGCGTGGCCGCGACCTATATCGGCGTGCCGTTCTTCCTCGCGATCTGGCTCGGCTACGCGCTGGTGCGCAAATGCCGCCTCGTGCGCTGCGAGGACATGGAGATCGCGCCGTGGATTGAGCGCAACGCAACGCCCGACACCACGCAGAAGCCCGACGCCAGCTATCCGGCCTTCGTCGCCAGCCCGGCCAACCCGACGCCGGGCGCCTGACGTCCGGTAAGCCCGGCGAGCCCGGTCATTCCGGTAACGCAACGGCCGCCGCCCGAGCGCGACGGCCGCTGCGCAGAAAACCCCATTCGACGCGGCGCGCGCGTTCAGGCAAGATCGACGCGCGCCGCCTGTTTTTCCGCCGTCAAGAGTCACCGAAACCGCATGCAGAACTTCTACGAAGCCACCGTTACCCGCCAGCCCTACCCGCAACTGACCGGCCCGATCGATACGCAGGTGTGCATCGTCGGCGGCGGCCTCGCCGGCCTGTGCACCGCGCTCGGTCTGGTCGAGCGCGGCGTGCAGGATGTCGTCGTGCTCGACGGCGAACGGGTCGGCTTCGGCGCGTCGGGCCGCAACGGCGGCTTCGTGTTCGGCGGCTACAGCCTCGACAATGCGGACCTGCTGCGCGCGCTCGGCCGCGACGAAGGCCGTCGCCTGTACCGGCTCACCGTCGATGCGGTCGAGCTGATCCGCGCGCGGATTGCCCGCTACGGGATCGACTGCGACATCGTCGACGAGGGCGTGATGCTCGCGAACTGGTTCGACGATCCGTCGCGGCTCGAAAGCGTGCGCACGCTGATGAAGCAGGAATTCAACGTCGACTGGGAACCCGTCGCGACGGACGCGCTGCGCGCGCGGCTGAAGACGCAGCGCTATCACGGCGGCCTGTTCGAGCCGAACGCGTTCCACTTCCATCCGCTCAAGTACGTGCTCGGCGTCGCGGCGGCCGCGTCGCGCGGCGGCGCGCGCGTGTACGAACGCTCGGCCGCGCTCGGCATCGCGCGCGAAGGCGCCGGCTACGTCGTGCGCACGGCGCAGGGCACGGTGCGCGCGAAGGACGTCGTGTTCGCCGGCGGCGGCTATGCGCGCGGCGTGTCGCCGCGCATCGAGCGCGCGGTACTGCCGATCGCGACCTACGTGATCGCGACCGAACCGCTCGGCACGCGGCTGCCGGACGCGATCGATGCGCCGTACGCGATCTACGACACGCGTTTCGCGTTCGACTACTACCGTCCGCTGAAGGACACGCGGATCCTGTGGGGCGGCCGGATCTCGGTGCTCGACCGCGGCCCCGACGCGATCGCGCGACTGCTGCGGCGCGACCTGCTGCGCGTGTATCCGCAGCTCGACGGCGTGAAGGTTGAATACGCGTGGGGCGGGCTGATGAGCTACGCGCGGCACAAGATGCCGCAGATCGGGCGCGACGCGGACGGCGTGTGGCACGCGATCGCGTTCGGCGGCCACGGGATGGCGCCCACCACCGTCGCCGGCGAAGCGCTCGCCGCCGCGCTGGCCGGCGAGCGGCCGGTGCCGGAAGGCTTCGCCGCGTTCGGGCTCACGCGCACGTTCGGGCTCGCGGGCCTCGCCGCTGCGCAGCTCACGTACACCGCGTACCAGGCCCGCGACGCACTCGCGTCGTGCCGGCGCTGAACCGTCGCGGCGGCGGCGAAACCGCGCCGCCGATTAGAGCGGCGAGTCGGCAGGATGGCGATTTCCTGCATGCTAGAATGATTTTTTCATGCCGCCGCGAACGCACAACAAAGTCACATGAAAGCTGCAAGCAAGGCCGCCACGTCCGAAAGCCGCGCGCTTGCGACCGATGCGCGGCGCAAATACGATCCCGAGCAAACCAAGCGCAATATCCTCGACGTCGCCACGCAGGAGTTCTCCGCGATGGGCCTCGCCGGTGCGCGCGTCGACGCGATCGCCGAGCGTACGAACACGACGAAGCGCATGCTCTACTACTACTTCGAAAGCAAGGAAGGCCTGTACGAGGCCGTGCTGGAGAAGGTGTACGGCGACATCCGCGCGCTTGAGCAGGAACTGCACGTCGGCGACATGGAGCCGCGCGAAGGCATGCGCCGGCTCGTCGAATTCACGTTCGACTATCACGACAAGCATCGCGACTTCGTCCGCCTCGTGTCGATCGAGAACATCCACGGCGCGAAGTATCTCGAACAGCTGAAGTCGTTCAAGAACCGCAACGTCAGCATCATCAAGACGCTCGAGGAACTGCTCGAGCGCGGCGCGGCGAGCGGCGCGTTCCGCAAGGACATCGACGCGTTCGACCTGCACCTGCTGATCAGCTCGTTCTGCTTCCACCGCGTGTCGAACCGCTACACGTTCGGCGCCGCGTTCGGCCGCGACCCGTCGGCGCCGCGGCTGCGCGCGCGGCATCGCGAGACGATCGCCGACTCGGTGCTGCGCTACGTCGCCGCGTAGTTCGCACCGCGCGATTCCTCCCGCTTTCGCCCGAAAACCGAACGACATCGCGACGCGCGCACCCGGCATGAGCCGGAAGCACGTCGCGCTTCCGGCCGAGCGCATGCGTGTTGCATCATGCGCCACGCGTCAGTCCGTCGGCGCGGTCGACGCCAGCGCGATCCGCGCCTTCTCTTCCGGGCTCCCCGCCACGTAATACTTCTTCGCCCAGCTCGAATCCGGTGCGAGCGCGAGCTGCCGATGCGAACCGGCGCCGTGCCGTTTCGTCTCGATCGCCAGTGCCCGCGCGCGATAGTGCTCGTAGAGCCGCAGGAATTCCGCGAGATAGATCGCGGCGATCCGCGTGTCGCGAATCTCGAGCAGGTTCTCGTCGTTGTACTGCTCGGAATTGCGGCTCATGTTTGCCGAGCCTGTATAGACGATCGGGTTCGCGCCTTCCGCATCGATCACGATGAATTTGTGGTGGATCACGACCGGTGGATAGGCCGGCGCCGGCTCGCCCGGAAAGAGGCGCAGCTCCGGCTCGAAACCGTGCGGCACCGTCGCCGGCGAGAAATACGCGGCATCGATCACGTCGCGACGATCGCGCTGGCGATGGTAAAGCTCGAGGTTCGCGAGCGTCGCCGCATCGAGCGACTGGCCGTCGTGCTGCGCGGCATCGGCCTTCGTCGCGCTGGCGGCGCTGATGCGGTTCACCAGGCCGAACATCATCAGGCCGCGGTCGCCGGCTGCGAAGCATGCGTCGCGCAGCGCCGCGTCGGTCGGCATGAACAGGCAGAACGACACCGAATGCTTCGCGGCCGCGATCGCGGCGACGATCGTATCGATCTCGGTGCGCTGCCCCGCCGGCTCCGGCGAAAACGCGACGCGCACCTGCGCGCTACCCACCGTCAACGGCGCGGACCAGCCCGACGACAGCCGCGCCGTCTCCGCGATCGACGGATTCGCGGCCAGCGCATGCGCGCGCTCGTTGTACAGCGCGGCGAGCGCCGGCGAATCGAACGCGTGCAGCACGTTGGCCTGTTCCGTCAGCCCTTCGGTCGTGAAGTTCGCGGAGCCGGTCAGCACGCGCGCGGGCGTCGCATTCCCCGGCGCGTCGGTCACGATGAACTTGTCGTGCATGATGTGCGTGCGGTCGCGCGGCGCCAGCGTCGCGAGGCCCTGCAGCGCGTCGACGGCCGGCTGGTTCGGCGACGGCAGCGCCGGCTTGCCCTTGCGCGCGGTCGTGTGTGCGTCGTAGACGATCGCGAGCGACGCTTCGCCGTGCCGGCGTCCGAACGCCTCGAACGCGGGCAGCGCCCACAGCGGGTCCGTCAGGTGATAGACGGCAGACACCGCGCGCGACGCGGGGTCGAGCATCTCCGCGAACACCTGCTCCATGTCGTTCGCGAGCCACGTGCGCAACTTCAGCGCCTGCGCGTCACTCGGCGCGGCGCCCGGCGCGAGACCGAGCGCCGCGACCTGCTTCGCGAACGCCTGCGAGCTCACCACGGCGCGGTTGAACCAGGTGCCGATACCGTCGACGCTATGCGCGGGCAGCACGACATCGCACACGCCGGCTTCCGCATCGAGCACTTGCAGGTTCGCCGGCGTGCCGACGACGGGAAACACGTCATAGCGGAACGACGCATCGCGATCCGGCGGATCGATGCGCGCATCCCACCACATGAATTTCTGGATCGGCGCCTGGTCGGTCGGCGCGTCGCCCTGCGTGTCGGCGGCCGGTCCGTCGAACGTCAGCCGGTTCGGCAGCCAGCTGTTCGGCGCCCGCGTCTTGCCGTCGGCCGACCAGAAGCCCGGCGTGCGCCGGATCGCGAAGCCGAGGAAATCGGCGCGCGACGCCGCGTCGGGCCAGTCGAAGGCCAGCAGGACCAGGGTGGGGGAAAGATAGCTGCGGACGCTGACGGTCATTCGTGCTCCTGGCGTTTCGGCCGAAAGAGATGAATGGGTCAGTGTTGACGGCGGTTCTTCCCGGGCGATGACCGTTCGATGAACCTTGTATGTCGGGCCCGCGTCAGTCGCACACGAGCAGCTCGATGCCGCGCGCGGCCAGCGCGCGGCGCACGGCCTTGTCGGGCATGCGCTCGGTAACGAGATAGCGCGCGGCCGCCGTGCCGTTGATCCGCACCGGCGTCACGCGGCCGAACTTCGAATGATCGGCGACGATGATCGCCGTGCCGGCCGCCGCGATCATCCGGCTGCGCACTTCGGCGGCGAGCCGCGAGTAGTCGGTGCAGTCGCCGTCGGCCGTGATGCCGCCAGCGCCGACGAACGCGAAATCGACGTGGTATTGCGCGAGCTGCTGGATCGTGTCGAGCCCGAACGTCGCGTCCTCGTCGTCGGACAGCTCGCCGCCGAGCAGCGTCACGCGATTGCCGTTGCGGCGCGCGAGCACGAACGCGGTGCGCCAGTCGTTCGTGTAGATCGACAGCCGGTGCCGGTCGGCCAGCGCGAGCGCCACCGCATGCGGCGTGCTGCCCGAGTCGATCAGCACCGAGGCATCGTCGGGCACGAATTCGGCCGCGCGTCGGCCGATCGTGCGCTTCGCTTCGGCGTTCGCCGCTTCGCGCTCGGACAGGCTCGGCTCGCGGCGGTCCGCCGCCAGCGCGCCGCCGTGCGTCATCACGAGCAGGCCGCGCGCCGCGAGCGCGTTCAGGTCGCGCCGCACGGTCTCGCGCGACACGTCGAGCGAGCGCACGAGTTCGGCAACCGACAGCGCGCCCGAGCGGCCGAGCTCCGACAGAATGTATTGATGACGTTGTTCCGCCAGCATCGCAATGCGCCCGAGGCGACTGGTAATGGGTAAGCCAGCCATTGTATTACGGCCGTTTGACTGTCATTTGACGGCGCCGCGTCCGGCAGCGGCCGCGTTTCACGCCAGCGAAATTCTGTATTGCCGGATGCGCGCGAATCGGCGCTGCAAGCGATTGCTACACTTTGCGCTTCGCCTAACGACAGACCATCAAGGGGCTTGCGCAATGTATCGCAAAGGCAGTGTGCTCGAAATCCAGTTTTCGCCGGAACGACTCAACGACGGGGCCGGCGATCCGTACTGGATCGACCTGACGCTCGACGAAGCGCGCCGGCTGTATGAACAACTCGCCGCGCGCTTCGCGACCGACGCGCGCGCCAACCAGCCGCTCGACACGTTCTCGCTCGACTGACCTCCGTTTCTTTGCCCGCGCCGCGGTGCGCCTTCATGGCGCGGCCCTTTCGCCCGGCCAGGTAATAACCGGACGGCCGGCTCGACGGATCTCTGTTCCTTTGCCCGCGCCACGGCACGCCTTCATGCGGCGGGCCTTTCAGCCGGCCGGCCGCTGACCGAACGGCCGGCACGCTAGCGCGCGACGCGCTGGCGACGCATCGCGTCCGCGGTCGGCGCTTACAGCCGCACCAGCGCGCGGCGCATGCCGCTGCATGCATCCCGCACGCGCGACGACCGAGTGCAGAATCCGACAAGACGGCGGCACCGCTTCATCCGATACTGACCGACTTCACGATTCGTCCGGCCGTATCGCGGCCCGCCACGCATGTTTACCTCGCTCGTCGCCGCGGCTTTCGTCGCGCTGTGGTCCACCGGCTTCATCGTCGCCCGGGCAATCAAGCCCTACGCCGATCCGAACCTGTTCCTGCTCGCGCGTTTCGCCGGCACCGCCGCGCTGTTCGGCGCGGTCGCACTCGTCGCGCGCGCGCCGTGGCCGGCCCGCCGCGAATGGCCGCGCCACCTGATCGCCGGCGCGCTGCTGCAGGGCGTCTATCTCGGCGCCAGCTACTGGGCCGTCGCGCAAGGGCTGAACGCGGGCGTGATGGCGCTGCTCGGCGCGCTGCAGCCGCTCGCCACCGCCGTGCTCGCCGTGCCGCTGTTCAACGAGCGACTGCCCGCGCGCGGCTGGCTCGGGATGGCGCTCGGGCTTGCCGGCGTGGCGCTCGTGCTCGCGCCGAAGGTCGCGGGCGGCGTCGCGCCGCCGCCGGGCGCCGCGCCCGCATGGTTCGTCGTGACCGTATCGATCCTGGCGGTCGGCTCGATCACCGCCGGCTCGCTGTACCAGAAGGGCAAGCTCGCGCAGAACGACCTGCGCACGGCCGTCGCCGTGCAGAACCTCGGCGCGGCGATCGTCGCGGCCGTCTTCGTCGTGCTGCTGCATGAAACGCGCTGGATCGGCGCGCCGGCGCTGTGGATCTCGCTCGTGTGGGGCGTCGTGTTCCTGTCCGGCGGCGCGGTCACGATGCTGATGTGGATGCTGCGGCGGGGCAACGCGGCGCGCGCGACGTCGTTGCTGTTCCTCGCGCCGCCGCTCGCCGCGTTGCAGGGATATCTGCTGTTCGGCGAAACGCTCGCGACCGTCCAGTTCGCCGGCTTCGCACTTGCGCTGGTGGGTGTGGTGCTCGCCCGGCGCTGACGCAGGCGGTCAGGCGATCCTACGATAGGAAGCGCTCGTCACTGCCGCCTCACCCTGCATCGAAACGAAGCATCCGCCGGCACGCGCGGGTGCGCCGCCGCGCGCGCTGCACCATGACGATGCACCGCGTCTCGCCGATGCAACGCGAAGCCGCCGGATCGCATGCCCGGCGCGGCGCCGCGCCTCGATTGCGCTTATGATGGGCGCCTCGCATTTCGTTCCGGAACCACCCCCATGACATCCGCCGATTACGCCAGCCGCCAACGCGCGATCATTGCCGAACTGAACGTCGCCCCGCACTTCGACGTCGACGCCGAGATCGCCCGGCGCGTCGATTTCCTCGCGCAATACCTTCGTTCGAGCGGCCTGCGGACTTACGTGCTCGGCATCAGCGGCGGCGTCGATTCGTCGACGGCCGGGCGGCTCGCGCAGCTGGCGGTCGAACAATTGCGCGCCGGCGGCTACGATGCCCGCTTCATCGCGATGCGCTTGCCCAACGGCGTGCAGAACGACGAAGCCGATGCGCAGCGCGCGCTCGCGTTCGTGCGCGCGGACGAGACGTTCACGGTCGACGTGAAGCCCGCCGCCGACGCGATGCTCGCATCGCTGGTCGCGTCCGGCCACGCGTTCGAAACCCCGGCGCAGCAGGACTTCGTGCACGGCAACATCAAGGCACGCGAGCGCATGATCGCGCAGTACGCGGTCGCCGGCGCGCGGCGCGGCATCGTGATCGGCACCGACCACGCGGCCGAATCGCTGATGGGCTTCTTCACGAAATTCGGCGATGGCGGCGCGGACGTGCTTCCGCTTGCCGGCCTGAGCAAGCGCCGCGTGCGTGCGGTCGCCCGCGCGCTCGGCGGTGACGAACTGATCGTGATGAAGGTGCCCACCGCCGACCTCGAGGAACTGCGTCCGCTGCGCCCCGACGAGCACGCATACGGCGTCACCTACGACGAGATCGACGATTTCCTCGAAGGCAAGACCGTCTCGGACACGGTGTACGAGACGGTGCTGCGCTTCTACGACGGTTCGCGCCACAAGCGCGCGCTGCCGTATACGCCGTTCGACTGACCGACCGCTTAAGTCGACCACGTAAGTCGAACCGCGCCGCGCGAACCGTAACGGTCACGCGCGGCACGTGCACGACGGGCTACGCTACGCGTGCCCGCCCGCCTTCTTCGCCTGCAGCGCGCGAATCCGCAGCCGCGCGCCCGTATCGCTGACCGTCGCGTCGTACATCATCGCGAGATCGCGCTTGAGCGCGGTGCGCGACCCGCCGTCGAGATACACCATGTGCCCCGACGGATAGAAGCGTGCAGACAGGTTCTGCCGCACCTTCTGATCCTCGAGCGGCATCTGCTGCAGGTCGATCACGGTCTGGTAGAACGGCGTGACGAAATCGTACAAGCCGTTCGCCGACAGCACCTTCAGGTCGACGTTAAGCGCCATCACCGCGGCGAGGTCGCCCGCCGTGTAGAGGATCACGTTCCCCTTCGCGTCGATACCCTGCTGCTCGCCGGTCGGATCGATATGGCTGAAGTCCCAGTTCTGGAACGCCTGGTCGTTCAGGTCCGTGAACGCCGAGTTGGACGTGAACTTCAACTGCTCGTTCAGGTAGCTGTTCCACATCGCCGTGTAGACACCCGTCACGGCCGTCATCGTCGGATCGTTGCCGCCCGAGTTCGGATCGATCTTGCCGGCGATACCGGTCGAGATCGCCGTCACGCGGCCGTCGTACGAACCGAGCGCGAGCCCCTGCGCCTGCAGCAGCGTCGTCAGGAACAGCGAATTGCCGCGCGCGTTGTAACCGGCGATGTCGAGCCCCCACGTCTGCAGCGTCGCCGTGTCGATGCCCGTGTAGTCCGACAGCTTCCGCACGGCGGCCGGGTCGGCATGCGGCACGTTGCGCAATGCCTTCAGGTAATCGGTGCGCGCGAACTGCGCGACTTCCTCGATGAACGCGCCGAGATCGGTCGGCGCCGGCTTGACGCCGAGTTTCTTGTGATACCACGCGTCGGCCGCCGCGGTCGGCAGCGCGCCCACCGGGTTGCCGGCCTGCCGGTAGTCGAGGATCGACGACTGCAGCGTGACGCCGTTCAGGTCGACGCCGTCCTCGTGCAGCTTGTACGCGAGCACGCAGCTGCGCGCGGTGCCATACGACTCGCCGAACAGGTATTTCGGCGAATTCCAGCGGTTGTTCTTCGTCAGGTAGCGCTTGATGAACTGCTTCAGCGAATCCGCATCCTGGTCGACGCCCCAGAAATTACGGTTCTTGTTCGGCGCGACGGCCGCCGAATAGCCGGTGCCGACCGGATTGATGAACACCAGGTCGCTGTGGTCGATCATGCTGTCCGGGTTGTCTTCGATCTGGTACGGCGCGGGCGGCGTAAACCCCGGCATCGACGTCTTGATGCGCTTCGGCGCGAACGAGCCGAGCAGCACGAACACCGACGACGAACCGGGCCCGCCGTTGTAGAAGAACGTGACGGGCCGCGTCTCCTCCTTCGCGCCGTCGGCCGTGAAGGCGACGTAGAAGATCTTCGCGGCCGGCTGCGAACTGCTCGGGTCGACCGTCACGAGATGGCCGACCGTTGCCGTATACGCGATCCGCTTGCCGCCGATCAGGATCGTGTGGTGCGTGATCGCGGCCGCTTCGGTCGTGTCGGTCACCGAGTCGTCGGGGCCGTTGCCGTACGCGACCGGATCGAAGAACGGCTGGTCGCGGCCGTGGCTCAGCGCGACGGGATTGATGGTCGGCGGCACGCCATGCGAATTGTGGTCGCCGTGATGCAGCGGATACACGCCGCCGGAAGATGCGGAATCGATGCCCATCGTGCTGCTCCTGGAGGTGAAAAAAGACGCGGGCAAGGAACCCGCGTCACATGGAAACGCCTGTGCCGGCGCGTCAGCGCGATGGCTTGCGCGCGAGGATCGCCGCGAGTTTCGCGCCGTCGGGGCTGCCGAGGCCCGTGCACGCGTCCCAGCCGGACGCGGCCGCATACGTGCCGTTCGAGCCTTTCGTGATGTCGCGCAGCGCGCCCGGATGCTTGTACAGCACGGGATTGATCCAGCCGGCCGATGCGCCGGCCGCCGCGTTGATCCGGGCGATCAGCGCGGCCCACAGCGGCGCGACCGCGCTCGTGCCGCCCATCACCGCGGGCGTTCCCGCGATCGACACTTCGTAGCCCGTTTGCGGCGACGCATCGCCGGCGACGTCCGGCACGCCGCGCTTCGCGAGCGGCCTGCTGCTGCCGTCAGCGAGCGCGACGGTCAGCCCCTTCTGCCAGGCCGGCACGTCGAACATCGTGCTGACGCCGCCGCCGCCCGCGCCGCCACCGGCCGCCTCGTCGTTCCACGTGACCTCGCTGCGAATGCCCTGCCCCGGCAGCGCATCGAGCTGCGTGCCGCCGCAGCCGAGCACGTACGGGCTCGACGCCGGGAAGTCGACGTGATCGGCGCCGTCCTGCAGCCCGTCGCCCGAGCCGCTGTCGCCCGACGCCGCGCACACCGTGATCCCCTGCGCGGCCGCCGCCTGCAGCACGCGGTTGAACGCATGGGCCGACTGCGCCTGCCAGATCGCTTCCGGGCCGCCCCAACTGATCGAGATCACGGACGGCCGGTTGGTCTTGTCGGTGACGGCCGCGTTGACGGCCTGAATGAAGCCCGCGTCGCTGTTCGGCGCGAAGTAGACCGCGATCTTCGCGGCCGGCGCGATCGCACCGGCGATCTCGATATCGAGCGCGACTTCGCCGTCCGGGCCGTTCGCATCGCCGGTCGGCGTGTTGCGGCCGGTGCCGACGTTCACGTCGACGACCGTCGGCGGCTTGTCGATCCCGAGCCCGCGGAAATACTGCTGGATGTCGGTCGCGCGATAGCCGCCGCCGAGTTCGACGATCGCGATGCATTGCCCGGCGCCATCGCCGGCCGGAAAGCCGTACAGCGACGCGAGCTGGGGCGGCGTGAACGTGACCGAGGTGGCGCCGCGCGCGGGCCTGAACGGCGGACGCAGCCGGAAGTGCGGCCGCGCCTGCGGCCGGCTGTCGAGCCCGAGCACGGCCGTGACGACGTCGCCGAGCTCGTCCGGCAGCGCGATCGGGCCCGAGCGGCCGCGGTACTGGCCAATCGCGCGATGCTCGAAACGCTCGAGCTTCACGCTGAATGCCGCCTCGAACTGCTGGATCGTGCCGGACAGCACGACGACGCTTTCGACCGGATCGACGCGATCGACCGTCAGCTGGTGACGGTGGGCGAAGTCCTCGGTCTTGCGAATATCGTCGGGATTGGCGGAGAAACGCTGCGCGAAGGCGTCGCGCGACAGCGGTTTTGCGTCGGTGTCGCCAGCGGCGAGCTGATTGACCAATGCGTCGAGTTGCCCTTCTTCCTGCCGCCGCAACATCATCGTGACGTGGATGCGTTCCGCCGGATCGCACTGACCGAGGCACTTGGACTCGGCGACGATACGGGGTTCACGGTCGGCTTGAAGATGCCTTGCCATGTTCAGACCCTCCTTGGTACCGCGTTGCACAGGCGTTGCACGGAACAGCCAGGAAATCGGACAGGGTCGGCGGCGGACGGTTCCGTCCGGTCGTCGGTTCGCGGCAGCGCGAAGTCAAAGGAAGTTTAGAACAGTCAGATGATTTGCGCGCGCCCTGGGCGTGGCGGGCACGTGCGCGAAGGCCGGCATTGTCGCGCGGCGTTCGTTGCTGCACTGCACCGCACGGCCTGTCGACCTGCGCGGTGCAGTGCGATGGTGCGGCTCAGTCCATCGACAGGCGCAGCGCGAAGCCGATCAGCGCCGCCGAGAAGGTCCAGCGCTG
>Ga0207667_10006969_pt1 | contig 13665 bp, 10 predicted proteins | sample KBSCornC52_FD_184301 | JGI IMG/M metagenome (GOLD analysis project Ga0207667, IMG submission 184301) | Corn rhizosphere microbial communities from Kellogg Biological Station, Michigan, USA - KBS Corn C5-2 (SPAdes) (version 2) | ecosystem: Host-associated > Plants > Roots > Rhizosphere > Soil ...
GGGTGAACCGCTCAGATTCGGTTTGTGGTTGCTTACAAAGTTGCCACTTGGGGCAAGTAAGTCGGCGTTTGGGTTAGGGGTGGAGCTGTCGCCGCCACTGTTACTTTTGGTGTTGCCAGTTGTAGGTGTCGGCGAGGCGCCGTTGGTGGTGCCGGAAGAAGCTGGTTCTCCTTTAGTGGATTGGCTGGCACTGACAGGCTTAGCTTGGTGGTGGAAGAGATGAGTCGTGTTGGTAAGTTCTAAAATAGCCAGAATCACCGCAACTACTACCAGCAGAGCTAGAGCAATGAGTGCGCCGCGGCGCTTTGATGATGTTCGGGGCTGTCTTTGCATAGTTTTATTTTAGAATCGTACTCATATCTTACATCATGTATTGGCGCTAGACAACACATTCTGCTCATGTTTTTAGCTATGTCTCAGTCGTGTTTAAGGAGACCAAGGGAGATTTTGACGGATGTCATGGCTATAGACCCATAACGCAATAGGCTGAGTACCGCGGGGGTTAGTGATATTCACAACGTACTGTGGTTTGCCGTAAAAGTCTTGTATCTGTTTGTCACTACAATCTCGCCAATACTGATCATCCATGCCGGTTTTGTCTACGACTAAGCCGACATTCCCAGCCGGCTTGCTGTTTACCCATGATTTGCGGGTGTTATAAGGGAAGCGATGGGTGCAGTTAATAATTGAGGTGTACTGAATTGTATTGTGCGACCAAAAGCGAACCGGTGCGCCCAACGAATCGCCACTCACCACTAAGTGAACGTCGTTTTTCTTGGCTGCAGCCACAACGTTAAGAATGGTTTGGCGGTTGGCGTTAGAGAACGCGTCAAAGCCCTGCCACGACTTCTTGGCCCCGGGGATGGCCACGAGCGCAACCAGTAGCGATAGCGCCACTAATACAACTGGCAAATGCCGCCGACCGTTATAAAAACGCTCCAGCACGTAAGGCACGCCGGCGACGGCAAGCAGCGGCAAGAGAGTTATGTAGCGAGCTTGGCCAGCATCGGCAAACTGACCGTTTGGCTGTTGGCTGACGACTAAGTTCGACAATAAATACGATGCAAAGGTTGCAATAAACGCCAGCGCAACCGCGCCCAGCAGGAAGGCCTTTTGCTTGTCGATGGTAGCGCCGGGCAGTTTGTAGCTGGCAACAACCCGCTTGATAATAACCAGCAAGCCAACTACGCCAACCACTAGAAAGCCAAAGTTTACGAAGTAAACCAGGGAACTAAGGCCAATGGTGAGTCCAAAGATGTTGCCTCCGCTTAAGTCGGTAAGTTGCAAGAGGGCACGCGATATCGAGGGGCCTAGGCTGCCCGAGGGTAGAATCTTAGCATCAAACACAGGGCTAAAGTAGTAGTTCACTATCCCCAGATGTCCAACAGCCTTACGAATAATAAGACCAAGTAGCGTTGCCCCAATCACCAAGCCTAAGGCTCGCCAGGCTTGCTTCGTTAGTGAGCCAGCTTGGAGCCAGTAAACGCCAAGCAACACCAGCAGCGGCGCTGTAAAAGCGTAGAGCATGAAGCTGTCCCCAGCCAAGGCGAGGCTAAATAGCAGGCTGCCGACCAATCCAATTATCCAGTGTTTGCGGCTCAATGAGCGCCGTCGCAGTAGCTCGTATACCAGCACTATAAAGGTGAGGCCAATTGGGTATTCGATGTTACGGACGGTTGTTTCAGTGAAGTTTACGTTGAAGTTGATGGATACCAATAAGATGGTTGTCAGCAGTGCGCAAATGACCGGCAAGTAACGCTTGCCGCACACGTAAACCAGCAACGCCACCCACCAGCCTAGCGCCAGCAGCGACAGGCCAACATTTGTAATGGTGAGCATCGCATAGTTGTAAGGCAGGGCGCCTTGCAGCCAAAACAGCAGGTATTTGAGGATGTTGGCGTGCCGTCCCGGTACCAGAATGTCGTGCAAATGGGGATGCTGGAACAGATACGGATACATAATATCGTCTTGAATATTCGACGAGTAGTAACTAGCGTGGAGGGTCGAGTACAGCGCTGCCAGTAATAATGCCAAGGCTGGAATGACAAAGTAGAGAATACGAAGCTGTTTGCGCCGTTTCGGCGACTCGAGTAGCGCTCCGTAATGCATGGCGTGATTATAGCATACGGCTGCTATTCCGGGCCGCCCGTTATGTGCTATATTAACGCTCATGAACCAGCTTAAAAACAAAATTACCAAGGCATTGGATCTGCAAGATCAAAGCAACGCCGGCCTATACATAAAAATCTGTCTCGGCGTGCTGGTGCTCCTGTCGCTGCTGATGCGCATCAGCCTTATAAAATTCCAAAACGGCGACTACGTCATCTTTAGCTCTTGGTACGACTTTGTGAACCAGCACGGGCTAGGCAGTTTTAAATACGCTTTTTCTAACTACAACCCGCCCTATACCTACTTCCTGTATATTGCTACCCTGCTGCCAGTTAGTAAAATTGTGGCTATCAAGAGTTTGCTAGCCCTGTTCGACATTATTATGGCCATTTCTGTTTACTGTGTGGTCAAAGCCATTCGACCGACCGGTTGGCTGGCCTGGATAGCCGGCTTGGTGACAATGTTTGCGCCAACCGTGTTGGTAACTGGAGTTTTCTGGGGCCAGTTCGACCAGCTTTACATCGCCTTTATGCTGTTTAGTATTTATTTTGCAATTAAGGCTAAGCCGAATAGCATGTGGACGTGGCTATCGTTTGGGCTGGCGCTGTCGGTTAAGTTCCAAGCTATTTTCTTGCTACCAGCATTAGTGATCTTTTCGCTGCGGCGCATTCGTTGGTACGACGCCTACTGGGCCTTTGTATCGTTTTTTGCCGTCACGTTGTTGCCGTTGTTTGCCGGTCGCTCACTAAGCTCGCTACTGAATATTTACCCAGACCAAGCTCGCTTGTTTAATGGTTGGCTTACGCTCAACGCGCCGAGTCTGTACCAGTGGTTCCCCAACAGCGTCTTCCCGTACTTCAATAGTATGGCAATCTTGCTGACGTTTGCGGCCGTTTTGCTGGTAGTCATCTCGACAATTGTGCTCAAAAAGTACAAGTCCGAAGATTTGCTGCTAACCACGAGTTTGCTGCTGTACCTTATACCTTTTTTGCTGCCCGCCATGCACGAGAGATATTTCTTCCCAGCCAATGTTTTTAGCATTGTCTTAGCCTTGGCTTACCCGCGTATGCTATACGCTGGCGTGGCGGTCGCGTCGCAAGTTATCGTGCTGTTTTCGTACTGTCCATTTTTGTTCGGCACCATGCCCGTGCCAATGCCGTTACTGACGGCTGGAATGTTGATAATCATCTTTGTACTATGGGCACGCCACTTGTTGCCCGAACGAGCCGTCGCTCTGTCTAAATAAGCGTACCGTCTTTTTTCATGATCAGTTGATCATTCTTTTGGTAGATAGTAAACCAGGTTTTGCCGTAGCCAGTGACGTTTTTGACTACTTTTGCGCCGTGCACACTGTCTTTGGTAACAGGCTCAAAATAGAACTTGCCAATTTGCGGGACAATGTACGGCACCTTGTGAACGAAGCTGGTGTTGGTTTGGTCATAGTTGATTTTGGTAGGGTTGTAATTGGCGTAAAACAAATAATAAATGTACGGCTGGTTAATTGAAGTATCGATAGTAATACGGTTGTAGGCTTGCTGGCGCGGCAGAATGTACTCCAAGCCCTGCTTAACACCGTACTGGAACTCAGTTTGGGCAGCCATTTGAGGGTAGGTGTGGTTATAAATATGTTCGTACTGCCACAGGCTGGCAAATGATAAAACGACAAACAAAGCCGCCATGGCAATCTGCCACGATCGCTGCGACAGGTTTTTAATGACGTAGTAAATGGCAAATGTGACAGCCAGGGTCACCAGCGGGAACATTAAAATATCTCGTGTGACATGTTGTTGGTCGATGCTCACGGATGCCGGCAACGGCCCGAGCAGCGCCCAGAGTAACAATGTAATGATTAAACTGATGAGTCGCCGATTGCCCCGCAGCGTGTCTGTGTAGGCACCCCAATGGCGACACAGTTTGTAAATGCCAAGCAGTCCACCGGCCAACAAAAATATGCCGAGAAAAATATAAAAATTGCCGACGCCCGGGACGTGCATCATTGGATTGTTGCCGGTCGGACCAAAGTAAAAGTTAAACGAGAAGTAACCGCGGTAACGTGTGAGTACATCACTCACAAAGTTAAGCCCCGTGGAAGTCAGTTTAACGCTGTCAAAGCGAGCAAAATTCGAGTTAGGTTCAAATATTATCAGCCAAAATAACGGCAGCACGCTGAGGCCATAAATTACGTATGACGTGATCAATAACTTGAGACGATCGTAAAAGTAAATAACACTGATGGCCAGCAGGAAGACCGGTGCGAATACTTCGGCTGACGGGTAAGAATATGTCAGCGCCGAGGCTGCCAGCGCGGCTCCGATTAAATAGGGAAGTTTGTGTCGCGTTCGCTGTACGGCGCAGGCAAATAGCCACAAAAACAGAAGCAAGAATACGGGCACAATCACCGGCGGTATTGCCCAGCGTGTTAGTGTGACGTTCCAAGGCACAATGGCTAATATGAAAGCGCCGAGTAAGGCTGCGTTACGACGCCCGGACACCTCTTTAATAAGTAAGTAGATCAGACCAACGGTAGCAATGCCACTCAGTGCAATAGGTAGCCGCACGGCCCACTCGGTCAGGCCGCCGATTAGGACAAAAGGAATTGTTAAATAGGTTAGCGCCACTGAGGCTGAGTCACCAAACGAGCCGAGTGTGCGCGGCAAAAAGATGCCGTGGTGATCGTGTAACGTGTGCCCGATTGAGTAAGCGTCGTAACCATTGACGACCTCATCTTGGCTCAACGCCGGCGGATTGTTTGCCAGGCCGTGCAAACGCAGGTATGCTGCCAGGATAATAGTCAGTGTCAGTAGCAGAGGGTATCGATACTTTTTTGCAATTGCTACCACCCCAGCAAACTGTTTCATTAGTGCTTGGATGTTACCGATTCAATGATGTAGAGCGGACGGTTTTGCGACTCTGTGTAAATGCGTCCAATATAACTGCCGAGTACGCCGAGCATGACAAATTGCAAACCACCGACTAGCAAAATAGCGCTGACAATAAACGTCCATCCTGGTACAACTTGCGAAGGATTGACGATCTTTACAATTAAAGCGTACAGCAGGCCGACAAAGCTAAGGACTGAAAATGTGTAGCCAATCCGGCTAATGAGTTTGAGCGGGAACGCCGAAAAACTGAGGATGCCGTCGCCAGCAAATTTAAGCATCTTTTTAAGTGGGTAACTGGTCTCGCCGGCGTGACGCTCTTCACGGTCAAATAGCACAGCCGTTTGCTTAAATCCAACGTAACTAACCAGGCCTCGTAGAAAACGGTGATGTTCGCGGAACTGGTTGAGGGCAGTGACAACTTTTTTATCAATAAGCCGGAAATCACCAGTGTTACGTGGGATTTCAATTTCAGCGACTTTGTGCAGCAACCAATAAAAACCATTGGCCGTAATTTTCTTAAAGGCAGTGTCTTTGCGAGTGCGGCGCTGCGCGTACACAACGTCAAAGCCTGACTCCCATTGGTCGAGTAGTTCGAGGCTGACTTTAGGTGGGTCTTGCATGTCGCTGTCCATAATAATGACAGCGTCGCCATGGGCATAGTCGAGCCCAGCGGTAACTGCTAATTGGTGCCCAAAGTTGCGGGCAAAATTGATGATAACGATTCGGTCATCTTGTTTATAAAGAGCCTGCAGTTTGGCTAACGAATCGTCAGTGCTGCCATCGTTTACAAAAATAATTTCAAAGTCGTATTTGTCAGTTCTTTGCTTGAGGACATCACTGACAACGCTGTACAGCAAATCGATGTTTTCTGATTCGTTGTGGATTGGGAAAATATAGGTAACAAGTTTTTTCATAATTACTTAGCCTTGCCAAACCGAAGCTGCGGTACAAGCTTCAAGTTCTTAATAATTGTGCTGCGCGGGATTTTAGAAATGCCGTGCTGCCGGTCCATAAAAACAATCGGCACTTGCGCCACGTCGTCGCTGTTTTGGAGGGCCTTAAATTTCAGTTCAATTAAAAAGCCGTAGCCGCCAGCCTCTAGTTTGTTCAAGTTTAATTTGCGTAACAAACCAGATGAATAAAGATTAAACCCACCAGTGTAATCGGTAATCTGCGAACCCAAGAACAAGCGAGTGTATAAGTTGCCGCCACGGCTTAAAAGTTTGCGGTGCAAGCCCCAGTCGGGTGTGCTGCCACCACGGACATAACGCGAGCCAACGACAAAATCAACATCTTTGGCAGCGTCTAAAAATTCCGGTAAATATTTTGGGTCGTGCGACAAGTCGGCGTCCATTTGCAAAATATAGTCAAAACCTTGCTTGAGGATTTGTTTAAAACCATCAACGTAGGCTTTGCCGAGGCCTTCTTTTTTCTTACGACGAATAACTTTGACAGCAAAATTTTTGTCTTTGAGTTTTACGGCGAGTTTTTCAACCGAGTCGGCTGTACCATCTGGCGAGTTGTCATCAATGACAAAAACAGTTGTTGAAAGTTTAGGGTAGCCTTTAAGGCTTTTTTTGATGGCTGGCAACAGCTTTTTGGTATTGACGACCTCGTTATACGTGGGGACAGCAATTGCTAACTTCACCTGTGATTCCTCAGTTGTTTAATTGTATACTAGTATACATGCTATCGAAGCTCTGGGGTAAAAAAGTCTTTCGGTTTTTGTGCGTTGGTGTCATAAATACGGCCACCGATTTAACAATTCTGAATACCCTGGTCTTTGCTTTCAAGTTTCCGCCCCTTATCGCTAACATTATCTCGGCCACAATTAGTATCATTGTGTCGTATTTCTTAAATCACAAACTGGTCTTTCAGAGCCAGCAGCCGCACCACTGGTCGCATTTCATCCGCTTTTTCCTAGTTACCGGCAGTGGCATTTTGGTCGTGCAGACCACTGTAATTTACGCCTTGATTCACGCCCTTCATCCCGACATCCACTGGCTTAACGGCGTTTTGCTAAACGATTTCCATTTCCGTCACATTAAGGCCGATTTCGTAAACCTGAACATCGCCAAATTGGTGGCCGTCGTAGTAGCCATGGGCTGGAACTACATCATGTACCATCTGGTTGTGTTTACGCGGCACGAAGAAGACGCCGAAGACATCGCACCAACCACGCCTGTCTAGCGGCGCTCCAAATTTAAGCGGTTTCAGTATATACTGATGTTAGATAACAATTTTGAGGGGCTAAGACCATGATCATAGTGATTATTGCCGGTGGGTCGGGGACCAGACTGTGGCCATTGTCGTTACCAGACTACCCAAAGCACTTACTAAAGATTAATGGGGATGATCGCTCGTTGTTGCAGCACGCCTACGAGCGAGCTAAGCACTTAACAGACAAGATTTATGTGGTATCTGAAGCCAGCCATATTCAGCATGTCAAAGAACAGCTAGCTGACTTGCCAGAAGATGCATTTATTGTCGAACCGGCTCGTCGCGGTACAGCAAACTGCATTGCATCTGCCCTTGCTTATCTAAGCACCCGTCATGATAATGACGAGGCTATTGCAACCATAGCAGCTGATCATTACATCCGCGACGTGGACGGCTTCGCCCACAGTTTTCGCATTTCTACTGATGTTTCTGCAGAGCAAAAACGCATAGTATTAGTCGGTCTTGAACCAGATTATCCTGCCACTGGCTTTGGATATATTCAAAAAGACTCGTTATTTGATGAAGAGAAATCCGTGTATAACGTGCACTCGTTTAAAGAAAAGCCCGAGTACGCAGTCGCTAAAAAGTATGTAGACAGTGGCAATTATCTCTGGAACTGTGGTTACTTTGTTGGCTCAGTTAATACGTTCAAGCAGAAAATGAAAGAATTTGCACCGGATCTTTTAGCTGCCTATCAAAGTTTAGTGGACGCTAAACCAGAAACATACGAGCAGACATATCTGGCACTTGAGAATCGAGCCGTGGAATACGCCTTAATCGAAAAGATCCAGGACCTGCTGGTGATACCTGCCACGTTTGACTGGATGGATCTTGGCTCGTTCGCCGACATGGCTAAAGCAGTCGGGGCGAATAAAGAGAATGGAAACTTCGTAAGTACAGACAATGTAGAGCTCGAAAATGTTAATAATTCTTACGTCCATAACGAGGAAGACAAACCAGTCGTTCTGATTGGTCTCGATAACGTGGTGGTAGTAAACACAGCAGCGGGCATTGTGATCGCTCGTAAAGACATGTCCCAAAAAGTTGGCGACGTCAGCAAACGGATTAATGCAAAGCAGTCGTGAAGTTACACGAAACACTTTCATATAAGCCAGCCGAACTTGCCTTTGGCACCTCGGGCCTGCGTGGCTTAGTGACCGATATGACCGATCTAGAGTGTTACATTAACGCCCGCGGCTTTGTTGAATATCTGAAAGCGCACGACAACTTACAAGACGGCGAGACGGTCTATTTAGCGGGTGATTTACGTGATAGCTCGCCGCGAATTACAGCCGTTATGGTGGCTGCTCTGCAAGATTCAAATTTGCAAATTGTGTACTGCGGCAAAATCCCCACACCAGCCGTTGCATTTTACGCGTTACAAAATAACGCACCGTGCATTATGGTAACGGGCAGCCACATTCCGGCCGATCGCAATGGCATCAAATTCTATAAGCGCGAAGGCGAAGTTTTAAAAGCCGATGAAGCTGACATTAAGGCAGCCGTGGCGCAGGTGCGCCAAGAATTGTACGACCAAGCTGCCGACGAATCAGCTTTCACATCCTCGGGCAGCCTCAATGAATTACCTGAATTACCGGCTGTAGATGACGCGGCTGCAGAAGTCTACGCCAAACGCTACATTGATACATTTGGGGCAGACGCCTTGGCTGGCAAACAAATTGTTTTTTACCAACACAGCGCGGTTGGCCGCGATCTTCTAGTTGAGATTTTAGAAGCCCTTGGTGCTGAAGTTAAACCGGTTGGTCGCTCCGACACATTTATTCCAATCGACAGTGAAAATGTTGGCGACAACGAAAAAGCTTACTTTGCTGAGTTGAGTCGCGAATATCCAAACTGTTTTGCCATTGTTTCGACCGATGGTGACAGTGACCGACCATTTGTTATTGATGCCACCGGTACATTCCATCGCGGTGATGTTTTAGGCTGCATTACGGCCGAATTTTTGGGTGCTAAATTTGTTGCTATTCCGGTGAGTTGTAACGATGCGGTTGATGAGTATTGCCAGCAAAAAGGGATTACAAAAGTCGGCACCAAAATCGGCTCGCCGTACGTGGTTTCGGCCATGCAAACGGCCGACAAGAATCTTGAGCCGCTGACGGGGTGGGAAGTAAACGGCGGCTTTTTGCTCGGCTCGGACACTAAGATTAACGGTGTGTTGTACAAGGCCTTACCAACTCGTGACGCGGCTTTGCCAATCATTGCAGCTCTCGTTTCTGCGAGTGATCAAAAGACGACTGTGGCCGAGCTGTTTGCACGCTTACCGCGCCGATTTACAGGCGGTGCCTTAATTGATGATGTGCCGGACGCCCAAATAGAATATTTTCGAGCCCACGCTAGCGACCTCCCTACCATGGAACGCTTAGCCAAAGTTGTTTTTAAAGACAGCCCGCTTGGCGATGTTAAAAAACTTGATGTCACTGATGGTTTACGGCTCATTTTTGCATCAGGCGATGTGATACACCTCAGACCATCCGGCAACGCACCGCAGGTTCGCGTGTATTCCAACGCGAGCACCCAACAACAGGCTGATGATTTAGCGGCTGCTGCCGTCGCGCCCAACGGCTATATTGAGCAACTTTTACAAGCGCTAGTTTAGTGAGTTGCTTTTAAGGCACTCAGCAATGTAGTCTTTCATTTTTTGCATGAATGAGCTGGTGCTGAATTGTTCGGCAAACTTTTCGATTTCGGCATGATTGAATTTGGCTGGGTCGAAATGTGAAATTGCGGCGCTAAGGCTGGCTACAGTTTGCTTGTCAAAAAATGCCCCGGTTTTGCCAGGAACAACGTAGTCTAGTGGCCCGCCTTGGTTGTATGCAATTACTGGCGTGCCTGCGGCCATCGCCTCGACAGCCGTAACACCAAAGTCCTCAACGTTTGTTGGGAATAAAAAGCCTTCGGCGGTGCGCATGTGGCTAATGACATCTTCGTCCGAAGCGTTAGTTAAGAACGTAACGCTGCGGCCAGCCATTTTGACGAGCTTTTGATGCTCAGGTCCGTTACCTATGACCACTAATGGCACTTTGAGTTCGCTACAAGCTGCCACCGCCAAGTCGATGCGTTTATAGGGCGTTTGTCGTCCGACTGCCAAAAAGCCATGTCGATCGGACACATGCAGGAGATCGGAAGTAGTCTTCAGTCGCTCCAGATCAACCGGCGGGAAGATAACGGTCGATTCGCGGCCGTAGTGTTTTTTAATCATTGCCTGCGTGTGGGTCGAGTTGGCAATTAAAAAGTTCGGCTGCTGAGCTGCATGTTTGTCCCAATTGCGCAGCGGTCCAACCAAAGCTTTTAATCCCAGCCGAGCTAACCAATTGAGGCCGCGTGGAAAGCCGGGGTGAGCCAAATACTCGTCGTAGCGAATCCAATAGTAATGTGTTGGCGAGTGGATGTAGCTAATGTGCACCGTTTTAGGCCCGGTTTTGACGCCTTTGGCTTCGGCACCGCTGGATGACAAAACCAGATCGTAATCTGACAAATCCAGGCGACTAAAATAGCGCGCTCGTAGCACAGGCAAAAACTTTTTGAGACCAGCCGGCAGTTTTTGCAGCCAGCCGGTGCGCACATCGGCATCTTTGAACCAATCAATTTTAGACGGGTCGTACTGCGATGTAAAAATCGGTGCTTCGGGATACATTTTGTGCAGTTCTAAGACAACTCGTTCGGCACCGCCGATGCCGGTGAGCCAATCACAAACTATGGCTACTTTTGGCTGGCTCATTTGGCTCCATTGCCGTCGATTACAGCGCGGATTGTCTTGAGCAAGATAGAAATGTCGAGCCAGAAGCTCCAGTTCTGTACATAATAAATGTCGAGTTTGCGACGTTCGTCAAAACTAATGTCACGGCGTCCAGAAACTTGCGCCAGACCAGTTAAGCCGGATTTAACCGATAGAATGGTGTGCTTCTTTTTGTAAACCGACAGTTCTTCCGGGATAAGGGCGCGCGGACCGACTAGGCTAATTTGACCACGTAGTACGTTGAATAGTTGTGGCAACTCATCCAAGCTTGTTCTGCGCAAAAAGGCACCAAAGGTTGTCACGCGTGGGTCATTCGGCAAATAGTCACCATTAGCGCGATAATCAATTGCGAGTTCAGGCTTGCCCATCATGGCAAAAGCTTCTTCGGGAGTTGTGCCGTTGTAGCGAACAAGCTGCGTCTGAAACTTGTAGACGCGGAAAACTTTGTCATACCGTGTCAGGCGATCCTGGCGGAAGAACACAGCGCCACACGTCAGCTTATTAATAATGGCAATGATGACCATAAAAGGCGATGCAAGTAGCAGCAAAATTAGTGCCATCGCGGTATCAAATAATCGTTTTACAATGCGCCCCCAGCCGATCAACGCAGTCTGGTTTACGGCAATCACTGGGACTGATCCTTGGAACAACTCAACATCGATGTTACCGACAAATAATTCAGTGTTCCCAGGCACAAATCGATAAGCAACATGCTGGGTTTGAGCGTATTCAAGTATTTCTTGGTTTTTATTTTCATCGGCGTAAAGCTCGGTTTGGATAATGGTATGTGCCATATATTTAATGTGCTGACGCGCCAGCTCAAAGCTGTCATAAAGGGGCAGGGCTGTATGTTCGCCAAGAACAGGCTCGTCACCAACAACGCCAATAATGCGGTAACCTGATACTTTGCTATCAACCAGCAGATTGACCAGCCCGGCTGTCGTCGGGTTATTGCCTACCAAGATGACATTATTCAGTCCGACGTTATAGCTAAACAATTCGGTGCGGATAAGCCGAGCGACATTGCGAAAGATCACCAGAAAAGCAAAGCCTAGACCAAAACCGTAAACCGGTACCAGTTTGGCCGGGAATATAGGTGTTTTTGACAAGAAGTCGATAAAGACAATCAAGAGCAGCCCGGTAAATGAACCGATAAATAGCCGCCCCAGCTCTGTAAAACGTTTTTCGTAAATGTGTTGGCTATACAGCCCGAGGAGACCAAAAATGAGTATCCAAAACGGTAGTACTATCAAGAAGTAACCCAGATACGTACGTGCGGTAATAGGGTGGCTGATTGGTACGTTGCTAATGCTAACCCGGAGTACAAAGGCGCCGATGAACGCCGCTACCAGCGCTAAAAAGTCACCGATGACGAGGCAAATGTTGTATATGAGAGAGGCGTTATTCTTCATGATAGCCGTGAGGACCTATATACTAGATTGTACCCTATGCAGTTGTCAAAACGTACGCTTTCGCTTGGCCTGTCCTATATTGCCGCAATCATCATTGCACTGATGCCACTACACGCCTTTTTGACGGTTTGGGCAGCGTCTCTCGCCGGGCACTACACGGCACTACGCTTATGGAAGGAATGTTTGTTGGTGGTTTTGGTGGTTGGCGTGGTGATATTGAGCTGGCGACGCCTCAAAGAACTTCGTAATAGCACCATTGCGCTGGCTATTGCGTTTTATCTGGGACTGCAAGTTTTGACGGGCGTAATTTCTTATGCCACTGGCTTAGTGAGCGCCAAATCGCTGGGCTATGGTTGGATTAGTGACACTCGGTACTTACTGTTTTTTGGCGCCGTCTGGCTGCTAATGTCACACACTGATTGGCTCCGCCAGCACTGGCGTCGGCTCGTACTGATACCGGCAGCGGTAGTGGTGGTCTTTGCGATTTTGCAGTATACGGTGTTGCCAGCCGGCTTTTTAAGCCACTTTGGCTATGGGCCCAACACTATTAGCGTCAGCGAAACGATCGATCACAAGCAGCAATATGTGCGTGTGGCTTCGACGTTGCGCGGTGCCAATCCGCTCGGGGCTTACCTAGTAATCATTATTAGCGTCCTGGCGGTATTTGCGCTGCGGACCGTCCGACAAGAGCGGCTGCGCTACATTTTGGCCACGATTTTGGCGCTACTGGCTCTTGGCTTTACCTTTTCGCGTAGTGCCTGGATCGGAGCGGTACTAAGTTTGGCGGTGCTGGCCTGGCTTAACTTGCGTGACCATCGGCTGCGGCGCTGGTTTTTGGCGGCGCTTGGCGGGGTAGTCGTGTTGGCCCTGGTAGCTACGCTAGTATTTAGGCACAACAGCACGTTCCAAAACACTATCTTTCATACCGATAATCACTCGACCTCGAGCAGTAGCTCCAACGCCGACCATATTAAAGCCCTCAAAGTTGGGCTGCACGATCTGGCACATGAGCCGTTTGGGCGTGGGCCAGGCACGGCCGGGCCGGCATCAGTTTATAACACTGGTTATGGTAGCCGGATTGCTGAGAACTACTTTGTCCAAATTGGTCAGGAAACGGGCTGGCTGGGGCTCGTGCTGCTGGTGTTTATCATGGTCGAAGTTGCCCGGGCGCTATATGTTCGCCGGGCTGATCCGTTGGCACTGGCGCTGTTTGTCAGCTTGTTTGGCCTGGTGTTTGTTAATCTGTTATCGCATGCTTGGGCTGATGACACACTGGCCTATGTGT
>Ga0207667_10006970_pt1 | contig 13660 bp, 12 predicted proteins | sample KBSCornC52_FD_184301 | JGI IMG/M metagenome (GOLD analysis project Ga0207667, IMG submission 184301) | Corn rhizosphere microbial communities from Kellogg Biological Station, Michigan, USA - KBS Corn C5-2 (SPAdes) (version 2) | ecosystem: Host-associated > Plants > Roots > Rhizosphere > Soil ...
GTCGAAGAGCGTCGATCCGACCGGAGTGGCGTCGGGATTCACCCAAGCCATGATGCTGAACTCGGTCGCTGCGCTCAGGAGGCCGCTCGGAATCGTGATCCGCTGACCCTCCGCAGCCATGACAACACCGCCGCCTTCGTAGCCGTTCGCAGTCCACGTGGCCCCGGCGAGAGCTCCGTCATTCGCGCCCGCGGGTGAGTTTCCCAGGATGGTTCCGGTTCCCTCGTCGCAGTCGTACTGTACGGTCGGTGCAGCGCCCATCACCACCGGCGGGAGCATGCACGGTTCTTCCTGGCCGCCTGCGCCAGCGTTGCCAATCTGGCCGCCACTCTCGCCAGATCCCGAGGTGCCTTGACCGCCCTGAGAGGAGCCGGCGCTATCACCGCCGGCTCCGCCTGAGCGTCCGCCAGCTTCTGCGGAGCCTCCTTGACTGGTGGTTCCACCTTGCCCCACATCAGCCCCGCCGCTACCGCCGTGCTCGTTGGCTGCGCCGGAAGTAAAGCTGGCAAATTCTGGGTAGCAGGCCTCGACGAGGAGCAACGTCGCCAGCGAGGAAAACCAAAGTCGCGGTGTGGATTTCACGATCACGATTGCTCCAAGGAATTGCTTACGGACGGATCAATCCACGCGGTTCGTAAGTCCGAGGGAAAAAAAAGCTTGGTGCAAGCTACACGGCGGCCCACCGGCTCTGGCCGTACCCCCAGAGGCGCCCGCCCTCACACAAGTCGTGTTTCCGGCGAATCGGCACCGGTGACCCCTAGGCCCGGCGCCCCGAACTATTGCCCGTATTTCACGGCGACGATGGCGGCCTGGAGCATGTCAGCGGTTTGCTTAGACACGACCGGGCCAGCCGAAATGGCACCCTCGTAAAAGCGACCTCCGGAGCCGTCGCTGTTGTCGCCGCCGATGCCTAGGATGATGGAGCCCTTCTTTTGCATCGGAACGTAGTTGGGTGTCGGACGAATTCCGTCGTACATCGTCTTCAGCGCGCCTTCCGCCGCGTTGCCGCCATACAGCGCGAAGCGGCCTTTGCCGCCGTTCTTTTCCTTGCTGTCACCAAGGAGCACGCTGGTGACGAAGTTGTATTTGAGCGGACCGTTGCTGGAAATATTCTTGTTCTGTTGGTTTTCCCAGCCCGCGAACAGACCGTTTTCGAGATCTGCCATGCCCCACGGCCCCGGCTTTCCGCCAAAGCCCGTGCCCCAACTCACTCCAGCGCCGAAATAGAGCGCTTCCATGGTGCCGTTACCGTCATTGTTCGAACTCGTTTCGGCGTTGCCGTAGTCGAAGCAGCACACGTCGACTAGGTCCTTCTGGCTTGTCACCCAATACATGCTCTCGGGCTCGTCACCTGTGGCCATACCTCTGCCAGACTTGATATTGCAACCGGAGCACCCGGTCCGATAGCCCACGCCGGGCTCAATCAAGATGCCGTATGCCGAATGGCCATCGAGCGTGACCTGGAGAGCACCGGCATCTGCCGGCATATCGGGAGTTCCCTTGGCGCCGCCTGGAGGGGCCGGCTCCAGATCGTTGTGCTGTCCGGATTGATCGTAGATCTTCGTGATGGTACAGGCTCCGCCAGCGCAGAACGTGGCATGCGTGGCGAAGTCCACATATCCATCTTTGGAACCGATGTCTTGCACCGTCCCCTTGCATGAGCTTGGTCCCGGAGCGGCAGGTCCTTTGCACAGCTGGTAGAGCGGTCCGGCGTAGCCGGGCACGATGACGCGGACGGTGCTGTGTGCCGCGACACACGGGCTTCCGCCATCGCTCAGTACAGCGCAAGGTAAGGGGAATCCGGGGACGTTCGCGCCGCCACTGACACCGCCGGCACCAGCCCCGCCGTCCTCGGTTCCAATATCTGCCGTGCCACCGTTCGATTGACCCGCGCTGCCGCCGCTTGGACTGCCGGCAAAGTTGCTCATATCGCCGCCCCCTGCGCTTTGCATGTCCGCAGCTTCGTTGCCGCCGGTGATCGTCGGGGAGTCCGGGACGCAAGCAGCGGGAAGAGCAGCCAGCGCAACTATCGCCATGGGTAGCACGATGATGCCGAGAAGCCTGCTCATTGCGGCATCTCCAGTGGCTGGCTCGTGCCGACTGGCGCGGCGCTGTTCAAGCGCGAAAGAGTGGGCTGTTCGAGCCGCTGCTCCAGGGATTGGTCGGCGGCGGTGGGCGATCTTCTGGTTGAAGCAAGCGATGCCGTCGTCGTCAATCGTTCGAGTCTGAATTGATCGAGCAACACGAGAGGAGTGAGTACAAGGTCCATGCCATGGGTGATGCCGCACTCGCTGGCATCGAGCGATTACCTGCCGGCGCTTCGTGTTTGCGCGATCGAGCGGCCATGACCGCGCTTCGACTGCGAATACGGAGGGCTAGCGACGACCGAGAGCGAACGCGAACGGGGTTCGCGCAGCGGAGTTCCGCGGCTCGGCGGCAGAAACATGAGGGCAGTGCTCATCACCTGAGGACTAAACCCCTCAGCACCGAACAGTACCATCCGAGCTCCCACTCTGTGTCTGCTGGTACACTCCCGAACACACCGCTGCACCTCGAGCGGGGCGAGGCCAGCCGTGGTGCGTGCTGTCTGGCTGCCGTTGCGTCGCGGCGCGCGCGTCGTCCGTGCCGCGCTATGCAGTCTGCGATTGATGATGCGGTCTTCAGCCGCCACGAGAACCGCGACCGCGGCGCTTCATCTGAGCTCAAAAGCTACCGATTAAAGTGGCCGCAGCGCTCGTTTCCGAGAATCCAGGAGCGAGGAATAGCCGTGGTGCGCTGCCCACCTGCGAAGACGAGCTACTGCCTCGGCTGATCAAGTAAACGACGCCTGCGGCCAGCAAGGCGCCGCCTCCCGTGGCAAACCCGATGGTAGAGATGTTGTACTTCGACTTCACTGAGTCAACTCGGCTTTGGCTGCAAGTGTGACCGCACTCGGGGCCTAGCTTGTCGTAGTCGGCGGACGCTATCATCCGAAAGGTTGCTCCCACCCCGAGCCCTGCGAGGCCCAACGCGCCGAGAACATAGCTCGCTGTGGGGACGCCCGAAGCTCGATGCTGCGCGATGACCGGCTTGGGTGCTGCTATGGGCTGCGGTGTCGGCTTTGGCCCTGGCTCTGGCTCCGCGCCCTTGAATACTGCTTGCACGACTTTGTTCTTCTCACCTTGCAAAAGTAGCAGGGTCAGTGAAACGGCCTGGTCACCTTCATGCTCGAACACGAATTCGTGAAACCCGGGATCGAGAGTGATGGCGAGCCCTTCGATGCGCTTCGTCAGCTCTTTCCCATCGACGCTCACTTTGACGTCCACCAGGAATTCCTGGTGTTCGCCACCTCTGGCAACCAGCGTGACGGTCGGCGCACTTTCTTTGACACTCTCGAAGCTGGCCGTGCACTCGCGAACCAGCAACGGCTGGCAGGTCGGCTGAGAGCAGATGAGCAATTGGTCCATTGCCTCCACAAACTTCCCCTTGACCCTGAGTCGCTCAGAAGCATCGAAGGCTTGGGCGCACGCGGCAAATTGCGCTGGATCGGAACCTGATTTCGAGGGCTCAGTCGAAGCTGGCTTTGGCGGGGCAGCCGAAGCTGCCGGAGAGAGCGAGCCGAGGACGCTCAAAATTGACAGAATAAGATGGGCACGCTTGAGTGGCACTTGGTACCCTCCAATTTCAACAGCAAATGCGTGGTGCTAGAACGACCGTTTAGTAACGTCTGCGCAACGAATTTCTGATCTCGAGCGCTCGTGGCGTGCAGCAGTGGCGAGGTCTTCGCAATAGACCTCGCCACCGCGCGGATTTACTGCGCAAGCATTTTGATTTCCCCGGGCGTGTACGCCCGGCAGGAAATCAAGAAGTCATCCATCAAGCCACGGAAGTTCGGGTCCGGCCATTGTGACTTGCCGATATAGTTATTGGTCGTCGCACCGATCGTAGTCGGATTCGCCGTGAAGGTAGCGCTCGACAGCTCGTTCCCGTTCAGATAGAGGTGCGCGGTACCGGCATCCAACACTGCGGCAACGTGGTTCCAGGTGCTGAGTGCGAATCCGCCCGGCCCTTGCACGACCTGCTCGGGTTGCCCGGCGGGCTTGATGACGAAGCTCAAGTTGTTTCCGCCGTTGTGTGGAGTGAGAAAGATATAGGAGTCGGTGTTGAATCCGAAGTCGAACACCCGGTTCCACTGATCGTTGGCACTCATATTGATCCACGCCGCCGCTGTCAGGCTGGTGCAATTCTGGATGATACCCGTCGGGAGTGTCGCGTAACGTTCGACGGTTCCGGTCAGGTCCAAAGCGTTGCCGGTGCGCCCGGGGGAGAAGGTTGGCCCGCCAACCAATGTTCCGTCTCGGGCATTGTCCGATGAGTCGGCCACTTTGGTGCCAGCGGCCTCGTCGAAGTGATAGATGGTGTAATCGGTCTTTGGCCAGGCCAACGCTTGGATTTCGGTTGCTGTCAGTGCTCTTCGGTAGAGGTAAAATTCGTCGATCGATCCGGCGTATGGCGCGTCCGGGAACTGGGATTTACCAATCCAATTGTTGGTGGTTACCCCGAGATCCGAGGGCTTGCTCGTGAGCGCGGCGTTGGACGCCACCAGGTGACCATCGACGTAAAGGTTGGCGCCAGAGGCCGCAACCGTGATCGCGATGTGCTTCCAAACGTTCAGCGGCATGGCAGCATTCACGCCGAGTCCTACCTCGGCCGCGCCGTTCACCTTCATGCCGAAGCGCGGACCGGCTCCGCCATTGGCGGTGAGGAACATGTAGTTGAACGGCGCGGTCCCGAAGTCGAAAATCCGAGCCCACTGATCGTTGGCCGTGAGGTACACCCACGCGGAAGCCGTAAATTCGTCAGCGGTGCTGACGATCCCCGACGGAAGGGTGACCTGAGGCGCGCCCGCTGGGAGACTGATCCCAGAAGCGTTGCGCCCGGGTGCCCAAGCGGTGCCGACGAGGGTTCCGTCGAGATGATTGAGCGTCGAATCGACCGCTGTCGTGCCGGCGTTCTCGTTGAACTTGTACTGTAGGATGACGTCTCCGCCGCTGCCGCTGCTGCCGCCTTGTCCGCCTACGCCGCCAGCGCCCGCGGTTGCGCCGCCAGCGCCCGCGGTTGCGCCGCCAGCACCTGCGGTTGCGCCGCCAGCACCTGCGGTTGCGCCGCCAGCGCCCGCGGTTACGCCGCCCGCGCCCGCGGTTGCGCCGCCCGCACCTGCGGCTGCACCGCCGGCACCTGCGGTTGCGCCGCCAGCGCCTGCGGTTGCGCCGCCAGCGCCTGCGGTTGCGCCGCCAGCGCCTGCGGTTGCACCGCCAGCGCCTGCGGTTGCGCCGCCAGCGCCTGCGGTTGCGCCGCCAGCGCCTGCGGTTGCGCCGCCAGCGCCTGCGGTTGCGCCGCCAGCGCCTGCGGTTGCACCGCCAGTGGAGTTACTGCCAGCCATGGCTTGGTCACCGCCGTGACCTCCGGCGCTACTCGAGCCGCCGTGTCCGCTCGCACCCGCCATGCTGTTCGAACCACCGCCCTTGCCTCCGGAAGCTGCGCTGCCGCCGGCTCCTCCGCAATCAGTCTGGCACGAGCTCGAGCCATTACTGCTATCGCCACATCCGGAAACGACCAGCGCCACGACCCCTGCGAACCCTGAAATAATGGAGCGATGTTTGCGAGTTGTCTTCTGCATCTCAGTGTCCCTCTTGGCTGTAAAGGTGAAGCGTCCTGACGCGCGACCGCGCAGATAGGGCGGTCGGTTAACTGCCAAGCCTGATACGGCAGGGATGGCCGGTGCTAAACTCTTCTCGCGAAAATAATAGTTGGATCGCTGCCCGCGTTTGGTCGAGCAGGTGGCCCATTACCTGCGCTGCGGTCAGCGCACTCGCCGCTCCAGTCGCGAAATTATTAGTCTAAGTCGTGATGGATAAGTGTGCACTAGCCCAATATTCGTATGTGGGGGTAATCGCCCGGCCCCATTGCCAATCGGGCGCCTCCAATGACTTCGCGCCCTTGAGGCGCTGGGCGAACGGCCTGTCGACGCGCGGGGCCGATCTCGGGTTGGTCTTCATCCAGCACAGTTGACGACGCGGCTCAGGTAGGTTGCCATTGCGGCGCTCTCTTCGAAGATGAGGCGGTCTGATTCCGACTCGTGTGTCGAGGCAACTTCTAGTCTTCGCGTAGTCGAGCTAGCCCGTCTGTTCGCCGGGGTTGGCGTCACGCTGCCGAGTCGCGCTGCGCGCCCGGGCGCGTAACCGCTCGAGCAGCTCCTCGCGATTGGCGGGTGCTGCAACTGGAAGGACCACGCGGCGGTGAATGCCGCTCGGTTCGCCGCGCTCAGCCGCGGTAGACGAAAGCGTCGCCGGCTCCGCAGCGACTGGAGCCGGAACCGGTGCGGCCGGCACGAGCGAGGGCGCTGGCAGGATCGAGACGCGCTCCGCGATCGGTTCCGGTCCCGGACGGGTTGCAGCAACCGATCCCGCGGTCGCGCGATCGATGAACGCTTTGGTGGCCGCACCGAAGCGCTTGAAGCGCACGCGCAGGCCGCCGGGTTTCTCAGCGCTCGGCTCCAGATAGCCGATGACTTTGGCCTCGGCCCGGATCGGCTTTTGACCATTCTCCAGCTGCACGTCGAAGATGATCGGCGTTTCCAGCGGCAGCGGGGGCTGATCGATCAGCAGCATCGATTTGGAATCGATACTGAAGCGCTCGTTGGCGAGATATTCCTCCTCGCTCGCATACGGGCGCAGGACATGAATCACGAGCGTCGACAACGTGACCTCCAGCGGGCGTCAGACTTTTCAACGTAACATTTCCCGCATATTTTCTCCAGCCCAATCCCCAGGATTTTAGCCGCCCACAACCAGGCGCGTCGCCTCGGCTTTCGCTACGAGCTCGACCCTGGGATTTTCAGGGCGCGGTTCGGCGTAGTGAGCGAGTCACACAGTGTGCGCGCGCGTCGCCGAGCGGCGCACTCGGCGGCGGCAGGTTTAGCGGCGGAATCGCGGCCTCGAGCCGGAGGATTGACAGCACCTGGCCGCTCTGCGCGGGATCCCGCGCGCGATGGCCAAAACACGCGATAATCCGCGAAAGATTCTGGTGCTCGGTGCCGGCGGGCGCGAAAACGCGCTGGCGCTGCGGCTGCTCGACTGTCCGAGCGTGACCGAGGTCGTAGTCGCGCCGGGGAACGCCGGCACCGTGGGCGACCCGGCTCCGGGCAAGACCTTGCGTTCGGTGAGCGGCGACGCGCTTCAAATTGCGGCGCGCGAGGCGCCCGACCTGGTGGTCATCGGACCCGAGGTGCCACTCTGCGAGGGGCTCAGCGATAGGCTGACCGCGGCCGGGCATTCGGTGTTCGGACCGAGCCAGAGCGCCGCGCGGCTCGAGGGCTCGAAGGCGTTCATGAAAGAGTTCGCCGCTCGCCACGGGATTGCGACCGGGCGTTTCCACGTGGTCACCGATGGCGCCGCCGCCGAGCGCGCGGTCGCCGATTTCAGCGAGCCGCCGGTCGTGAAGGCCGATGGCCTATGTGCGGGCAAGGGCGTGGTGGTGGCAGACTCGCACGCACAGGCCCTGGTCGCGGCGCGCGCGATGCTCAGCGGCGATGCCTTCGGCGCCGCGGGCAAAACCGTGGTCATCGAGGAGCGCGTGTACGGAGCCGAGGCCAGCATGCACGCCATCTGTGACGGCGAGCGCTTCGTGCTCTTGCCCGCCGCGCAGGATCACAAGCGGATTTTTGACGGCGATCGCGGCCCAAACACCGGCGGCATGGGCACCTACGCGCCCGCGCCGGTGGTCACTCCCGAGTTACACGAGCGCATTCGGCGCGAAGTGTTCGAGCGGGCCCTGCGCGGTATGGCGGCCGAAGGCAACCCCTTTCGCGGCGCGTTGTTCGCGGGGCTGATGATCACTCCTGCGGGTGAAGTATCGTTGCTCGAGTTCAACGTGCGCTTCGGCGATCCGGAGACGCAGGTGCTGACCGCGGTCTTGGACGGCGACTTGGCAGCCGCACTGTCGGGCGCGGCTCGCGGCGAGCTCGACCCGAGCTCGCTTCAAGTTTCGCGCGATCACGCAGTCTGTGTCGTGCTCGCCGCTGCGGGCTATCCGGACGCGCCGCGCACCGGTGATCGCATTCGCGGACTCGACGATGCCGAGCGCGTGCGGGGAGTCCGAGTCTTCCACGCCGGCACGAAGTGGCTCGACGGCGAGCTCGTGACGGCGGGCGGCCGCGTGCTCGGGGTCACTGCGCGAGCAGGATCGCTCGAGGAAGCGCACGCGCGCGCCTACGAAGCCGTACAGCACATCGAATTCGAGGGCCGGCAATATCGGCGTGACATCGCAGCGCGCGCGCTGGGGCAGCGATGACCGAAGCAGACTTGGAGCACGCGCTCGCTCAGCTTTCGGCGGGCAAGGTCGTCGCTGCAGCCACCGAATCGTTCTTCGGCTTGCTCGCGGACATCACGAATCCCGAGGCCGTCGAAGCGCTGTTCGCCTTGAAGCCGCGCGGCGCCGACAAAGGCGTTCCGACGCTCATCCCGTCATTCGAAGCTTGGGCGCCACTGGTCGAAGGCGCGATCCCCGCGCTCGCGCAGGCGTTTGCCGCCGCCTGCTGGCCCGGTCCGCTGAGCATTGCGCTCGCGGCTCGAGACGCGGTTTCGTCGCGCGTGGCGCTCGACGGCACATTGGCCGTCCGAGTGCCGGGGCGTAGCGCCGCGGCGCAGCTCGTGGCTCGCTTCGGTCGCCCCCTCAGCGCGACCAGTGCCAACCTGCCCGGCGCACCGCCGGCCACCGAAGCGGCCGCGGTAGCGCGGGAGTTCGCGAGCGCCGTGGCGCGCGGGGACCTGTTCGTCGTGCCCGGCGTGAGCCCGGGGGGCGCGCCGTCGACGGTGGTCGCCGTGCGCGGCGCGGAGTACCGCGTGGCCCGCGCCGCGGCCGTGCCAATTTCCGCTTTGGACGCGATCGCAAACCGCTGCGCCGGCGGTGCTTGACGCGACGCAGCACTGGCGCTAGCTCACCCGCGCGGGCTCATGCCCGCCTTGGAGGACCATGGCTCGAGTAATCAATTTCAATGCAGGCCCCGCAGCCCTTCCGTTGGGCGCTCTCGAACGCGCTCAGAAAGAGTTGCTCGACATCGACGGCAGCGGAATGAGCGTGATGGAGCACAGCCATCGCGGCAAGGTTTACGAAGCGGTTCACAACGAGGCCATCAGCCTCGTCAAAGAGCTGCTGAACGTCAGTGACGACTACAACATCCTCTTGCTCCAAGGCGGAGCGAGCCAGCAATTTGCCGTGGTGCCGATGAACCTCCTGCCGCAAGGCAAGAGCGCGGACTACGTCATGACCGGTGCCTGGTCGCAGAAGGCGTACAAAGAGGCGAAGGTACTCGGCACTGCTCGCGTTGCCGGCACGACCGAGAAGGACAAGAAGTTCTCGCGCATCCCGAAGCAGAGCGAACTCGAGCTCGATCCGGGCGCGGCGTACGTGCACATCACGAGCAACAACACCATCTTCGGCACGCAGTGGCACGAGTTCCCGGACACCGGCTCAGTGCCGCTGATCGCGGACATGTCGAGCGACATCGCGTGGAAGCCGATCGACATCTCGAAGTTCGGCCTGATTTACGCCGGCGCGCAGAAGAACCTCGGCCCGAGCGGTCTCGTGGTCGTGATCGTGCGCAAAGATCTGGTCGAGGCCGGTCGCAAGGACATCCCGGTCATCTTCCAGTACCGAACGCACGTAGAGAACAACTCGCTCTACAACACGCCGCCCACCTTCTCGGTGTACATGCTGCGCAACGTGCTCGCCGAGGTGAAGCAAAACGGCGGCCTCAGCGCGATGGAGAAGCTCAACCGCGAAAAGGCGGAGCTACTCTATAGCGCGATCGACTCGCGCGCCGACATCTTCTCGTGCCCCGTCGAGAAGGATGCGCGTTCGACGATGAACGTCGTGTTCACGCTCAAGACCCCGGAGCTCGAGACGGAGTTTCTGGCCGAAGCCAAGAAGCTCAAGATGGAGGGCCTCAAGGGTCATCGCTCGGTCGGCGGCATGCGCGCGTCGATCTACAACGCGGTGCCACGCGAGGCCGTCGCGACGCTCGCGGACTTCATCAAGAAGTTCAAAGCCTGAGCGGGTGGGCGAGGCGATCGCCCTCGAAGTTGGAGCAGCGCGCGTTTTGGGAACACCAAACGCGCGCTGCGCTGCTTTTGTGGCTTGGCGGCGATTGGGTGCGCAGCCGTGCAAATTCGCGAAGGTGGCGAGGTGCGACCACTCGTTGGCGGACAGGCCGCAGGGCCTGGGGTGGAGCGCCACTGGGTGCCAGTGGTCGTCTCGTCCTGGGAAGGGAGCGGTCTAGGATAGGGACGCTTTCGCACTTGCGGACGACTCGCTTCGAGAGCCGGACGCACCAAAGGGGGCGTCAGCCGAGAAAAAGCGGAGCTGCCTGAAACGGATCGAGCGTCATCACTTTGACTGAGCGGGTGCCCAGGGACTACGCTTACGATTCCGTTTCACTTCCACCTCGCGGATGGCCTTGGCTCGCTTCCGACTCCGGTTCCTGCTGCAAGAGATCGACCTACCGCAGGGCGACACGGTCATTGGCCGAAGCGCAACCTGCCAGGTCACGATCGAAGACCCTTTGGTTTCGCGCGAGCACGCACGGATTCGCATCATCGGCGAGCGTGCGACGATCGAGGATCTCGGTTCGCGCAACGGCGTGCTCATTGGTGGAGGCTCGGTCCAGGGCGTGCACATCCTCCAGGACGGAGATCGCGTCCGCATCGGCACTCAGGAAATGGTCTTCTGCGCGGGCACACCGGTGACGCCGAGGAGCTCGGGGCTGTCGCGCACGACGGGGTTCATGTGCCATTGCGCGGAGTGCGGGCACCCGTATCCGCTCGAGCTCGTCGAGTGCCCCGCGTGCGGCTCGAGCGATCGCAACGAGGAAGACACGATGGCGGGCCTGCCGAGCTCGGCGCGTGATTGGGGCCTCGACTTGGTGGTCGACGCGCTACGGCGCGCCGAGTCGCTCGGCCGCAGCGAGGACATCGAGCGCATTCTGTCGCACGCTCGCTTGGGTATCGAGCAACGCATCGTCAACGGTCAAACCGTGGAGCGCCCCACGCTGGACGCGGTGGCGGACGCAGCAGCAACGCTCGCGGCCGCGCGTGGCGACGCCGCTTGGGGGAAATGGCTGCTTTCCGTGTATGCCTCGCTCGGTACCGTGCCCCCACGTGCGGTCGGTCAGACGCTGGTCACGCTGCCCCCTTCGGAGCGCACGTCGCTCGCGCCCGCTGCGCGGCGCGTAGTGGAGAGTGTCAGCTCACGCGGCGGCCCGCGTCACGAGGATCGCGAAAGCTTCGAGCGCCTCGCCGCGCTCGGTGACTCGGAGCCAGCAGGTGCATGAAGCACTCGCTGCGCTACAACCTTCACGACATCGAGCTTCCGGAAGGCGAGTTCGTGATCGGTCGCGCAGCGGATTGTCAGCTGTCGCTCGATGACCCGCTCGTGTCGCGCAATCACGCGACGCTCACTGTCACTTCGGATGCCGTGATCGTTGCCGATCTCGGCAGCCGCAACGGCGTGCGCGTGAATGGCAACCGCATCGAGGGCAAAAAGAAGCTGGCGCACGGCGACCAGATCTCGATCGGCAGTCAGGAGATGGTCGTGATCTCGCGGCGCGACGTGGCCGCCGACACCCTGATTCAAGCCCCGACTCAGCGCGTGGCAACCTTCGGGCTGCTCGGCATCTTGGCGGACAAGGCGCTGGCCATGGGTCGCGGTGAGGAGGCCGAGAAGTTGCTTCTCGAGCAGACCGAGCAGGTCTTGGCTGACGCCCAACGGGGCATCAACGTCCCTCCCGAGACAGTCGAGCGGGCTTGCGATTATGCGCTGAAGCTCGCGATCGCGACGAGCAACGGGCGCTGGGTCGATTACATTTTTCGGCTGCACAACGCGCTCGGAAAAACCTGTCCCGGCCCGATCGTGGATGAGCTTTACACGGTGCTTCGCAAGGTGAAGACCGTAAATCTCTCGGTTTTGCGCGAGTACGTGGAGGGGTTGCGGGAATTGTCGGGGAATCTCGGGCCGGCCGACCGCTTCCTGCTCAATCGGCTCGAGGGGCTCGAGCGCTTGGCTGCCGCAAAATAGCCGCGCCCCGCATCGGCGTCGAATTGCGCCGGCTCGGTGACACATGCGGGAAGACAGCGCGGCCTGATGCGGTGTGACTCGACGGCCACGCGGCCTGCGGCTATCGTTTCAGATATTGGACTCTGACCAGGGCTCCCGAAGTGACCAGCCGCGCCCTGATCAGGCGGCGGAGGCGTCGCCTTCCGTGCGCTTTTGGCTGGAGTTCCAGGGGCGTACCTTCGAGCTCAGACCCGGTGAGGTCGTGATCGGGCGTAGCTCGGGCTGCCATTTGGTGCTCGACGACGCGCTCGTCTCGCGCCGCCACGCCCAAATCGTGATCACGGACACGAGCGCGGTGATCGAGGATTTCGGCAGCGCCAACGGCGTGTTCGTGAATGGTCGCCGCGTCGCCAGCAGTGAAATGCTGCGCGCCGGCGATCAACTGCAGATCGGCAAGCAGCAGTTCGCGGTGCGCGCGATCGTGCGGCCGAAGCCGCGCACTCAGGAGCGCTTTACGGCCGAAACGTTGCACGGGCATCGCGTCTCACGTGAGCTTTCGAACGCGCCGGCACCCGAGCCGAGCACGAAATCCGAACTGCGGATGCCGGAGGTCGAGGCCACCCACCGCGCGGAGGCGCTCGAGCTATTGGGCGGCGTCGCCGACAAGGTGCTCGCGCTCGGTCGCGGTGACGAGGCGGAGCGGGTGCTCTCGACCGCGCTGAACAACGTGCTCTTGGAAGTGAAGCGCGGTCGCGAGCCCGCGCCGCGCGTGGTCACGCGCGCGGCCAGCTACGCCGGCAAGCTTGCCGAGGCCACGGCTCGCGGCAAATGGATCGATTACACGATCGAGCTCTATTCGGCGCTGCGCCGGCCGCTGCCGATCGAGTACGTCGACCAGATGTACGCGGTCCTGCGGCGGGTCGACGCCGTCAATCTGACCGCGCTCAGGGCTTACCTCGCGACCTTACACGACCAGACGACGGCGTTCGGTCCGAACGAGCGGTTCGCGATTCAGCGGCTCGAGGGCTTCGAACGCCTGGTCGCGTTGAAGTAACGGCGCTCGAAGAAGCGGGCGCTTCTTCTCGTGCGAGCCAAAGAGCGGCGGCCTCTCCGATCGCTTCACGCAGCTCCTCGTCCACGATGCGATCCAGGCGCTCGAGCAGGTTAGGGGGCAGCGGAGCCTTGCGCGATGCGGGCTTGGGCGCGGCGGGATCCCGAAGTTTTGGGGCAATCTCGCGTACTCGAAAGCGGACCGTATCCACGTGTACGTTCGCGGCCTTGAGCCGCGCCACGATCTCGTTGACGAGCAAGGACAGCTCTTGCGCCCAGCTGGCCGACGCGACGAACACCGTGAGCTCGCGACCGCGCTTCGGCCCGGGCTCCGTGCGCGCGGCGATCCGTTCTCCGACGACGCGACGCCATTGCTCGTGGTCGATCGCCGTACCGGCGAGTCGCGCTGCGGCTTCACGAGAGGTCGCGAGGAGAGCGCCGAGGGACGCCGGCTTGTCTCGGATGTGTTTGCTGCTCACGGGCGATCCAAGCCTAGCCTAGCCTACCGACGCGCGAGCAC
>Ga0207667_10006971_pt1 | contig 13659 bp, 12 predicted proteins | sample KBSCornC52_FD_184301 | JGI IMG/M metagenome (GOLD analysis project Ga0207667, IMG submission 184301) | Corn rhizosphere microbial communities from Kellogg Biological Station, Michigan, USA - KBS Corn C5-2 (SPAdes) (version 2) | ecosystem: Host-associated > Plants > Roots > Rhizosphere > Soil ...
ACCGCCCCAGCGAGGGGAGCCAATGGCGAGCCGCCCAGCGAACTTGCGCCACTGCCTCCCGTGATGAGGCCGCCGGCGCCCGCAACCGTAGCGCCAGTCGAGGAGAGCACGTTGCCGAGACCGCTGGTCACGGGATTGCCGCCCGTAGATGCGACGATCGCGCCCGCCTTGCCGAGCGCACCCCCCGCTGTCGTCGAGAGAGTGGCAAGCGGCTGGCCGGCACCGGTTATCGTGCCGACGCTTTGCGTCGTCGAAGCGAGCGATGTCGTGATCGGTGTGATCGCAGTGCTGAGCTGTTGCGTCACCTGCTCGACAGGGCCGCTCGACAGCGCGCCGCCAAGCGTCGACCCCGCATTCCCGATCGAGGTGCCCAGCGTGGCGACGCCGCCGCCGACGGCCGAGGTGAGCGGCGACAGCGGTGCGAGCGGCCCGCTGCCGAGGCTGGTCACGAGATTTCCCGCATTCGTGATCGCGGAGCCGACTTGGCCGAGCGCAGGCCCCGCACTGGCGAGCGTCGTGCCGATTGGGTTTGCGGTGCCGCCGAGTTGGCCGAGACCTTGCGAAATGCCATTGCCGAGGGTGGACACCGCACCGCCCATGTTCTGCACCACGGCACCGGCGTCTTGTACCGTCTGTGAGCTGACGCCCGGGATGGTCTGCGAGCCGGCCGAGGAGCCGATCGACGAGACGGTCGAGCCGATCGCGCTGACGATGCCGCCGCCGTCGGCGGCAACTTTGCCGATCGCGTTGGCGCTGGCGGTGCCTCCCGAGTCGGAGCCCGAACCGCTCGATCCTGTCGCCCCGCCCGTGCCGCTCGTCCCGGTCGTCCCGCCCGCCGACGAATCGCTGCCGCCGCCCGAAGCCCCGCTGTCCGAACTGGCGAGTGAGCTGCTGCCGCCTTTCGATCCGAGTCCCTGACTCAGGGTCCCCGATCCCCCGCAAGCGGTAAGAGAAAGTAGCGCGCTCGCCACACTCGCGGCCAATATGGTCCTGAATGCCCCGTCGCTTTTTGGATTTCGCACGATGTCACCCGCTTTTGTTGTCGATTAGAAATGCTGCGGGCGGTAGCTCTGCAATGGCTATGCCAGTGAGGGCTTTCGAACAAGACAAAGCGATTGCGCGAAATGGATGTTTATCCGCTAATCGAGGATTGGCGGCGCTTTGCGAGAGACATGATGACGCGCGAAGTAAACAGGCCGACGATGATTTTTGCGTCTTCCGAGTCCGCGTGTAACGTAACGGCACGCACCATCCGTTACGATGACTACCGTAACGCGGCTGACTGCGATTTACAGTTCTAGTGGACTTAATCTAAACTATCGTAACCCCTAACTTAGCGAGTGCACGAATTCAGTGTAAAAGACATCTGAGCTTCAAGAAAACTCGGAAATACACGAGAAACAGGACCGAGCAAGGCGCTGTCACCGGCTTTTTCGGCTCTTGTCGATAAAGCATGGACCGCATGCGTCAGCATGCGGGGGGAACTTCAACACTATTCGATGTTTGCATGTGGGAAACGCGCCTCGGCGAGTGTGCTGCGCTGGAGCGCGGCCTTCCGCTGCGTGAATCCGATTGTTCTGCACGACCGCCGTCAAAAAAATACGAGGATCATCATGAGCAAGCTCATCGGGCGTTTCCTGAGGCAAGAACGGGGTGTAACCGCAATCGAGTACGCATTGATCGCCGGGCTTATCGCGCTCGCAATCGTTGCGTCATTGAACAACGTAAAGACGAGTATCGTGACGGTGTTCACCAACATCGTCACCAGTCTGACGCCGTAGTCGCGGCGCAAATAGCGCCGAAAGGCAAGCCTCTTTCTAAAAGAAAGTTAAATCGCGGATTGCGTCCTGCAATCCGTGCGGGCCGGTGCGGCCAATTCACATTGAGTTTCATTTCGACGATGCAGCCGGGAAGCACTGTGTTCATCTGCTGGGCCGCCGCGGTCGCGCTTTCAGATTGTCGATACCGGCGGGTTTCGAACGGACTGGTCGCGACGGGCCTCGTTGCGGCTGCGGTTTGTTCGGTGACGCAGGCGGGGCCTTTCTCCGTCGCGCCGCTGCAGGCCGCTGGCGGAGCGGCGCTCGGCTTTGCCGTGCTGCTGCCGTTCTTCCTGCTGGGTGTCATGGGCGCGGCGGACGTGAAAGTTTTCGCGGCGCTCGGCGCGTGGTGCGGTGTTCATGCACTCATCGGGCTATGGGTGCTCGCGTCGCTCGCCGCGGCGCTCCATGCGCTTGCGCTGATCGTCATGGCGAGACGATCGCGCCAGCCTTGGCGTACCGCGAATGCGCCGACCTTCGCGGTCGGCGCGCGCCGTGCGGCGCCCTACGCCGCGTTGCTTGTCGGAGCGGGGGTGATTGCGCTACTCGGCGCGCCGTTGCCGGGAGTGGCGCATTGAAGCCCTTATGGTTTGCGATGCATAGCCGTGCTCGTGAGCGCCAACACGGCACAGCGGCTATCGAATTCGCGCTCGTATTCCCTCTGCTGTTCGTGATGCTCTACGGCATCGTGACTTACAGCATGATTTTCGTGGCAAAGCAAAGCTTGACGCTTGCAGCCGAGGAAGGCGCACGCGCAGCGCTCAACTATCAGAGTGCGTCAAGCGCGGCTGCCGCACTGAGCGCGCGCAGTCAAAGCGCCTGCACGGTGGCAACGAATTCGATGGCATGGCTGCGCGGCGCCGCCAATTGCACGGCTCAGGCTCAGGCATGCGGTTACGACGCATCGCTCGATTGCGTCGAGGTGACGCTGACCTACGACTACGCGAGCCGTCCGCTCGTGCCGACGTTGCCGCTGCTGGGCCTGGCATTGCCCGGCACGCTGACGAGTGCCGCGACAGCGCAGATCAATCCGGAGAACCTGTTATGAACGATGCGCACGCTTCGCCGGGCGGACAGTTGGAGTCTAATGGCCGTTGCCGCGCTCGCTACATCGCTCACGCGGGGGCGCAATGCTGAACCTCACGAAGGTGTCGGCGGGCGTGCTCATCGCCGCGGCGCTCTTGCTCGGAATCTACGCCTGGCTGCTCGGCAGGCATGCGCCGAACGCCGCCAAAACCGTGTCTGTCGCGAAGACCGGATTTGCCGTGGTCGTCGCGGCAAGGCGGCTGCCGGCAGGGCAGCCCATCGCCAGGGACGCGTTGCGTGTCGACAAAGTGAGCGCGTTTCCGAGCGGCGCATTCGCCGAACCGCTGCTCGTCTCGAAGCGCGTACCGCTCGCGGACATCGAACCGGGTACGCCCGTTTTCGAAGGCCAACTTTCGTCGGGGTTTGCCGACCGAGTCGAGGCGGGCGAGCGCGCGGTGGCGGTGCGTGTCGACGAAGCGGGCGCGGTGGGCGATCGCGTGCGTCCCGGCAATGTCGTCGACGTTTTTCTGACTTTGAAACGCGATGGCGCGGGTATCGGCGGCCATGGCGAGATCGCGCGATCGCAGGCCAAGCTGCTGCTCTCGCGGGTGCGCGTGCTCGCATTTGGCGATGCGCAGCCCGCCGGCGGCGGGCCGAACACGCACGACGTGCACGCGCGCACCGTCGTTCTTGCCGTGCCGACGGAGGAAGTCGATCGCCTCGCCCTGGCCGATAGCGCGGGACACTTGCTGCTCGCGCTGCGCAATCCACATGACATCGAGGGCGGACAGCGCTCGTCGAGCGCTGTGTTGGCGCGGGTGGGGGGGAGCGCGGCGCGCGCGGTCCGGCCGTCGACGGTGGCGGACGCCGGCGTTTCGCTCGGTGCGCTTGCGGGCAGCGACGGCGGTGTCGAGGCGACGGCGGCCGTTCGGCCGCCAACGATGCGCCGGGCGATGAGCGGTGCGGGGCGGGTCGAGGTGGTGCGGGCAGGGCATGTCGATTCGCCCGGCAGCTGAGCCGAGGTGAGGGTGCTCGCGACGAAGCTGCTTCGCGGCGGGCAACGCTGTAGGGAATAGCAAACCGTACTGCCAGCGGCAACGGATTACACGATACGACATGACAAACAGGCGTCTAGTGGCAGCATCGAGCGGATGGGCGGGAGCGGTGGTTCGCGGCATCGTCATGGCGGCCGGCGTGGCGATCGGCCTCCTCGGTCTCGTCGGCCAGGCCGGCGCGGCAAGAACCACGAATGGCGCACCGACCGAGCGGGAGGCTTCCAGGGCGACCGTTTCGCTGGCAGTCGGCGAGCAGCGCCAGATCGACGCTGAGGGACCGCTCGCCCGCGTTGCGATCGGAGATCCGGCAGTGGCCGATGTGCTGGTCATGAAAGGCGATGAAAACCGCAGAGCCGGGGGTGTGTTGCTCGTGGGGAAGGCGCCGGGTGCCACCAACTTGATGGTCTGGTCGAGGGGGCGGGCAACGCCCGTCGTCTATCCGATCGAAGTCGGCCCGAGCGCGGGCGCCGTGCTGCTCGACGGCTCGACGCCGCGCGTGCGGGCCTTCGGCGGCGATGCCGTGATCTCCGGCTCGACTCCGACGATGGAGACGCACCGTAAAGCCGTGGCCGCGGCGACGGCGGCCAAAGGAAAGGATGGCCGTATCGTCGACATGTCGACGATCGAGACACCCGGCATCGTACAAGTCGATGTGCGCGTCGTCGAATTCAGCCGCGCTGTGCTCAAAGCAGCGGGCATCAACCTGTTCAAGCAGAGCAACGGCTTTGCGTTCGGCTCGTTCGCGCCGTCCGCGCTGAACTCGTTCACGGGTGGCGCGACATCGAGCTTTCAGGCGCAGACCAACGCGCCGATCGCATCGGCCTTCAACCTCGTGCTGAACTCGGCCAGCCATGGGCTCTTCGCCGACTTGAGCCTCATGGAAGGCAACAACCTCGCGAGAGTGTTGGCGGAACCGTCGCTCGTCGCGCTGTCGGGGCAAAGCGCCAGTTTTCTGGCCGGCGGCGAAATCCCCGTCCCGGTACCGCAGGCGCTCGGGACGACGTCGATTCAATACAAGCCCTACGGCGTCGGTCTGACCTTGACGCCGACGGTCCTGAGCGCAAAGCGCATTGCGCTCAAAGTCGCGCCCGAGGCGAGCCAGCTCGATTTCCAGAACGCGATCACGATCAACGGCGTATCGGTGCCGGCCATTACGACGCGGCGCGCCGATACGACGGTCGAGCTCGGCGACGGAGAGAGCTTCGTCATCGGCGGCCTGATCGATCGCGAAACGCGCTCGAACGTGAGCAAGGTGCCGCTGCTCGGCGATTTGCCGATCATCGGCGCGTTCTTCAAGGAACTGAGCTATCAGCAAAGCGACAAGGAGCTCGTCATCGTCGTCACGCCGCATCTCGTCTCGCCGCTCGCCAAAGGCGCGCGGCTGCCGGCCACGCCGGGCGAACAAGCGGACCAGCGCGATGGGCCCGTGTGGCGCAGCTATCTCGGCGGCGCGCTGTCGCGCGACGCGGGCCCGGGTTTTTCCAAATGAGCCCGGCACATGGCGTGTTGGGCCGGAGAACAGGTGCGGCATGAATGCTAGGGCGGAGCCATTGGCCGAGCGGGCGGTCGTCGAATCTTTCGTCTTTGCGTCCGCGAGCGCGACGAACATACGCTGGCTCGCGGATACGCTCGTGGCCGTGGGCGCCGTCGAGCCAGCGGAACTCGGGACCACCGTGCTCGCCGAGCGCATTGCGACACTCGATCCGTTGCTGGTATTCGTCGATTTCTCGGGCGGGCGTACCGTCGCGGCGGCACAGGCCGTCCATGCGGTGCGCTCGATCGCGCCACAGTTGCAGGTCGTCGCGGTCGGTACCATCGCCGAGCCCGAAAGCGCGCTGGCCGCGTTGCGCGCGGGGGTACGCGATTTCATCGATCTGAGCGCGGGCACCGAGGAGGCGGCACGTATCGCACGCAACGTGTTGGAGCACGTGGCCGAGCCCGTCGTACGCCATGGACGGCTGACCGCGCTGATCGGTGCGAGGCCCGGTGTCGGGGTCTCGACGCTCGCCGCGAATCTCGCGGTGACGCTGCAACGGCGCGGCGCCGCTGCCGGACATCAGGCGGCGCTGGTGGATCTCGGCTTGCCGGCCGGCGATGCCATGCTCTACCTGAATGCGCGCGGCGAATTCGATTTCGTCGAAGCCGTGCGTAACTTGAGGCGGTTCGATCAGACTTTCGTCCATACCGCGTTCGCGAGCCACGCAAGCGGGCTCGCGCTGACCGCATTGCCGCCCGACCTGAGCTTGCTGCGCACGATTTCGTTCACCTCCGCGGTGGCCTTGCTGAACCGGCTGCGGGCGTTCTTCGATCAGCAGATCGTCGACCTTGGCGGTTTCAGCAACATCGAATTCATCGCGCATGTTGCAAGCGCAGCCGATGAGGTGTGGCTCGTTTGCGATCCGTCGATCGCGTCCATCGTTTCGGCGAGCACGTTGATTCGCGAATTGACGGCGGCGCAATTCGAGGCCGGCGCGCTAGGTCTCGTCGTCAACAAGTTCGATCCGCATCTCGGACTCTCGGCCGAGCAGATCGCACTGCGTCTCGAGCTGCCCCTCGTCGCGACGTTGCCGGCGCGCAGCGTGCCGCTCGGTCAGGCGGCGAATCAGGGCAAACTCCTCGCGGAAACGGCGGAGCGGGATCCCTATGTGCGCGCGGTGAGCGCGCTCGTGCAGCGTGTCGTCGGGCGCTCGGAGGAGAGCGGAGCGCCGGTGCACGATGCACGCGCGACGGTGTCGGTCCTCGAACGCCTTCGGCGCTTCATCCCTTTCCTTCACGAGCGGTCATAGACGATGGCAAACCCGATCGAATTCGCCGACGACGGCGCGTCCTTCGCCGATACGCAGCAGTTCCACGACGTCAAGAACGCCGCCCACGAGCATTTGCTCACGCGTATCGAAGAACTCGGGGCGGAGTTCGGGCGATGGTCGCGCGGCGCGATAAAGCAGTTCGTCGATCTGGAGATGGACAGCTTCGTGCGGCTGCGCCATATCCCGATCAACGAGACCGAAGTCCGGCTCATTGCCGAGGCACTGACCAAGGAGCTTGCCGGGTTCGGGCCGCTCGAAGACTTGCTCGGCGATCCGGCCGTCGAGGACATTCTCGTCAACGGATACCGCGACGTCTACGTCTCGCGCCACGGCATGCTGGCGAAAATGCCGGTGCGCTTCACCGACAACGCGCATCTGCTGCGCATCGTGCGGCGCATTCTTGCGCCGATCGGCCGGCGCCTCGACGAATCGAACCCGATGGTCGACGCGCGTTTGCCGGACGGCGGCCGCGTGAACGTGGTCATCGAACCGCTGTCGATCGACGGTCCGGTCGTCTCGATCCGAAAATTTCGCAAGGACCCGCTGCGTCCTTCGGACCTGCTCGAGAACGGCACGTACCACGACGAGATCGGCCAACTGCTGGAGGCGGCGGTTGCCGCGCGCTGCAACGTGCTGATCTCGGGTGGCACGAGTTCCGGCAAGACTTCGCTCTTGAATGCGCTCGCCTTTCACATCCCCGAGCCGGAGCGCATCGTCACAATCGAAGACACCGCCGAGCTCTCGCTCAATCACCCGCACGTGGTGCGATTGGAGAGTCGTCCCGGCGGGTTCGACGGCGCGGGCCTCGTGACCATTCGGGATTTGCTGCGCAACTCGCTGCGCATGAGGCCCGATCGCATCATCGTCGGCGAAGTGCGCGGTGGCGAAGTACTCGAGATGCTGCAAGCGATGAACACCGGTCACGACGGCTCGATGGGGACCGTGCACGCAAGCTCGCCGCGCGAGTGCCTCTATCGGCTCGAGATGCTGGCCGGGTTTGCGGGTTTCCAGGGAACGGAGTCGAGCCTGCGTCGGCAGATTGCGAACGCGATCGACTTCATCGTCCAGATCGGCCGGCTCTCGAACGGCCGGCGCCGTATTCTGTCCGTCACCGAAGTGACGGGCCTCTCGGATACGATCATCGCAACGCAGGAGCTGTATCGCTACGAGCCGATGCTGGGCGCCGACGGAGAGGAGATCGACAACTGGGTATCGCTCGGCATCCATCCGCATTCGCCGAAGCTCGCGCGTGCGCGGCATGCCACGGGGGGAACGTTCGGCGGCGGCTTCGATATGGGCGGGGGCTTCCGTGTCTAGCGTCGTTGCTTCGATCGTGGCGCTCGCCTTCGCCCTCCTGTGCGCCGCGCTTGGCTTGCTGTTATGGCAACGCGCGGTGCGCAGGCAGGAGCACGTCAGCACGGAGCGCTTCGTCGAGAGCCGTCTCGCGCAGCCCGTGACGCATCCGTCGCGCGGCGGCAACGCCGAGCCGAAATCGGCTCGGCCGCTCGGGCGTGCCGCTCTCCCCAAAACCAGCGGCACACCCGCGTCCGAGCCACGCGGATCTTTTCGGGGGTTCCTAGAGGACATGGCCGCGCGCGCGGGCCTCGACGGCGCTCGCATGCCGATACTGGCTGCGTTCGGTCTCGCGGGCGCCATCACGGTCTGGGTGGCATTCGACGCGGGCACGCTCGCGGCCGTCGCGGCATGCGTTGCCTGCGTCGCGGCACTCGCGCTCGCCGTCAACGCGCGTGCGCATCGACGCAAGCTCTCGATCGTGCGGCAGCTTCCGACGTTTCTCGACGGTATCGTGCGGCTCATCACGTTGGGCAACAGCGTGCCGGCAGCCTTCCAGGCTGCGCTCGCCACGACGGACGAGCCGTTGCGCGAGTGCCTGGAGCGCGTCGCGCGCACGATGCGCGCCGGCGTGGAAATCGATCGCGCGTTGGCGCAGGTCGGCAGCGTCTATCGCGTGCGCGAGTTCGCGCTCGTGGGCGCGGTGCTGCGCTTGTCCGTCAAATACGGCGGCCGGGCGGACGTCATGCTCGAACGCATGTCCGCCTTCATGCGAGATCTCGAGCAGGCCGAGCGCGAACTCGCGGCGATGTCGGCCGAAACGCGCATGTCGGCGTGGGTACTCGCCGTGCTGCCGCTCCTCATTGGCGGATTCCTGATCGCATCGAATCCGGAGTATTTCAATGCGATGTGGCAGGACGCGGGCGGCCGCACGCTCGTTTATGTCGCATTCGGGCTTCAGGGCGCCGGTGGCTGCCTGCTCTATCGTCTTGCCCGGCTGAGGTCGTGATGCTTGCGGATCGAATTGCCTCGATTGCATTGGCCCTTGGCGCATTGGGCTTGACGATGCTGGCGCTGCATATGCTGGTGCGGCGGCTCGCTGCGCGGCGCGGCATGCGCTTGCTGGACGATGCGCTCGCGCGCCGCGCGATGCCGTCCGTTGCCGGGCGCGATCCAGAGCCGCCGCGCGGCGCGCCTGTGTCTTCGCGTTTGCGTGCCGAGCCGTCGAATGCGACGAATGCGACGAATGCGACGAATGCGGCGAATGCGACGAATGCGGCGAATGCGGCATATGCGGTGCATTCGCCGAACTCGCAGTCTGCCCCATTCGCCGCCGCGCGCGACGGGCGCACGAAGGCGGGCTCGCCGGCGCGACACGAGGCCGAGCGGCGCGGCAAGGTATGGTTGCGCCGAATCGGCAGCGCCGGCATGCGTTGGCTCGATACGCCGCTCGGCAAACTGATCGTCGCGGGCGAGGACCGCTCGCTGCTCGAGCAATGCGGCTTCGCCGACGCGAATGCGCGCGGCATCTTTTTGATATCGCGGCTTGCGAGCGCGGCGCTGGGGCTTGCCCTCTACACGTGGCTCGTGAGCCCGTATATCGACGGCAGTACGCAGCCTGCCTATCTGGGTGCGGCCGTCGTCGCGGGATTCATGCTGCCGAAGGCGGTGCTTGGCCGCCGCGCGGCCGCCCGGCGTGCGAGCGTTGCCGACGAGACGCCGGCATTCGTCGACCTGCTCAGGCTGCTGCAAGGTGTCGGCTTATCGCTCGACCAGAGCTTGCAGGTCATCATCAACGATTTCCGGACGATGCTGCCCGTGCTCTCCGACGAGCTCGAGATCGCGCAGCGGCAGTTCGTGGCGGGGCGCACGCGCGAGCAATCGCTGCAGCGTCTTGCGGGCGCATTCGGCAACGAGGATTTGCGGGCCGTCGCGCGTCTGATGATCCAGGTCGACCGGCACGGCGGCGCGGTTCAGGAGCCGCTTCGTCAATTCGGCGAAAGGCTGCGGGAGACCCGCCGAGCCCGTTTGCGGGAGCGGATCGGGCGACTGACCGTCAAGATGACGGGCGTCATGATCCTGACGCTGCTGCCTGCGCTGCTGATCGTGACGGCGGGACCGGGCATCGTTGCGATCACGCACGCGCTTTCGACGACGCATCGTTGACGAATGGCACACCCGAGAGCGAGCCGCGCATTGAAGAACACTATCCCGACAACGACGATCGATCATCCGATGAACCGTTCGAGCCCGATTCCGCCGTCATCGCGCCGCTTTTTCGCCGCCGCGCTGGTGCTCGTCCTGAGCGCCTGCGCATTCAAGCCGTCGGGCTATGGCGTGGGGCCGCAGGCCGAACGCGCCGCGATGCTGCAAAACGCTCAGCCCGAACCGAAGCCCGATACGCCCGGCATGTATCTCGCGCTGATCGACCGGATGCAGTCGCAGGGGCTCTATTTTGCGTCCCTCGCGCACATCGACGCATACGAAAAGCAATACGGGACGACGCCCGACTCGACGCTGCTGCGCGCCGACGCACTGCGCCTGACGGGACAGCCCGAGGCCAGTGCCGATGCGTATCGCTCGCTGCTCGCGACGCCGCTTGCCTCGCGCGGCTACCGCGGGCTGGGGCTCGTTGCAGGCGCCGCGGGCGACTTCGATAGGGCGGCGCACGACCTTGAAGCGGCGTCGGCGCTCGCGCCCACGGACGCCGCGACGTTGTCAGATCTCGGCTATGCACGATTGCGCGAAGGCGACGTGGCAGGGGCGCGTGTTCCGCTCATGAAGGCGGCGGAGCTCGATGCCCATAACGCGACGGTGCTGGCCAACGTCGCGTTGCTGCTGCTCTCGCAGGGCCATGCACGCGATGCGCGTGCATTGATGGACGAGCAGCATTTTTCGAACGAAGTGCGCGAAGCGGTGCGTCAGGACGCGGCGAAAGTCGCGCTCGCACGGAAGGGGCGCCGCTCGGTACAAGGCACCGAAAAACCGAGGCAGCCGCAGGTGCGCCCCGAAGAGGCGCCGGCGGCGACGGCCAGCGCCCGTACGCCGTTGCCGCTCTTGCAGCGGTTCGCGCAATGACGCATTCGCCGTGACGAGGACGATATGACGACACGCTACTTCATCGACCCCCTACGCACGATCGCCAAGATCGCATTCGGCGCGGCCGTACTCCTCGCGGCTGGCCTGTGTGCGCCAGCGATGGCTGAAGCGCCAGGCGAGCCTGCTGCCGCGGTGCGACCGACCCAGCCGATCGGCGAAGCGACGCGAAGCTGGCTCGAGCTTCAGCGCAGCAACGCGCAAGCCGCGCCGGCATTGCCCGTGCTCGGCGCACAGGCGGGGCTGGCCTACGCACGCTATCTGGACTCTTTCAAGACCAGGATTCCGAGTTCGTTCGATTCGACGCTCGGCGCGGGCGGCAACGCCGCGGGTGCGAACTATATGAATGCCGTCGGCGCTTCGCCCAGCGGGGCGAACTGAGCGATGAAGGCTGCGCGCCGCCGCACATTCGACCGACCCCGCCCGCCGCGCACCGATCGGCAGCGCGGTTCGGCCGCCATCGTCGTCGCGATTTTTCTTTCGCTCGCGGTGGCGGTCCTCGGCGCGCTCGACGTCGGCAACGTCTTCTTCGCACGGCGGTCGCTGCAGCGGGTCGCGGATCTTGCTTCGCTCGCCGGCGCGCAAACGATGGACGACGATTGCTCGGCACCGACGGCCACGGCGCGGGCGAACGCCGCGGCCAACGGCTTTTCGGCGACGGCGGCGGGACAGTCGCTGACGGTCGTCTGCGGCCGTTGGGATACCGCGACCAATACCGCGCCGAGCTACTTCGCCAGCGCGAACGGCTCGCCTTTGAACGCCGTGCAAGTCCGCGTGGTGCGCACGGTCCCGTACTTCTTTCTCGGGCCGTCACGGCAGATCGGCGCCACCGCGACGGCGCAGGCGACGAATCTCGGCGCGTTCACGATCGGCACGACGCTCGCGCAATTGCAAGGCGGCCTCATCAACGGTCTGCTCAACGGATTGCTGGGCGCGAACCTCGATCTTTCGCTGGCTTCATATCAATCGCTGGCCGGCGCGCGCATCAAGGTCGGCGATCTGATGGCGGCGCTTGGAGTCGATACGGTTGACGCATTGCTCGCGACGCAAGTCGATGCCGCTCAGCTCGCCAATCTGATGCTGAGTGCGTTATCGCGTACATCGGTGGCCGATGCGAACCTGCAGACCGATCTCGCGACGTTGCAAGCGATCGCGGCAAGCGGTCTTTCGACATCCGTGAAGTTTCCGCTCGGTGCGACCGACACAGCGCCCGGGCTGCTTTCGGTGAATCTCGCCCATACGCAGAGTGCCGTGGGCGCGACGATCAGCCCGTTCGATGCGCTCGTCGTGGCGGCCGAGATCGCCAAAGCCGGACAAGCGCCGACGGATATCGCAGCCGGCCTCGCGCTCGGCACTCTGCAGACCACGTTGAAAGTGCAAGTTCTGCAGCCGCCGGTGCTCGCGATCGGCGAGGCGGGGATGAACCCAGCCACGCAGACATGGCGTACGCAGGCAAGAACTGCACAGGTGCGGCTTTATCTGAACATCGGATTGGGTCCCGTCACCCTTCCTTTCGTCGGCACGGTCGGCGCCAATCTGCCGCTCTCGCTCGAGGTTGCGCCGGGGCAGGCCTGGCTCGAAGCCGCGCATTGCGCGACGAGTGCCGCTGCGAGCAATTCGACGATCGGTGCGACGCCGGGCCTCGCGAATGTCTGCGTAGGCGACGCCCCCCCCAATCTATCGGCCTCGCAGCCGTTCAGCTGCACGCGAGCTGCAACGTTGATCCAGGTCTCGAATCTGATCGTCGTGAAGGCGAACGCGGCGCTTCCCGCGGTAGTCCCGGCAGAGGATTCGTCGACATTCGAGTTCGACGGCATCGCCGGCAACGCAGACGACTACCAGAGCGCGAATTCGAACGCTGTGGGCAGCGTGTTGGCGAATGCACTGTCGGGACTCTCCGCCACACTCGCGCAGCCGGGCGCGCTCTCGGTCACGCTGTTGGGAGGCGCGCTCGGTGTGCCGTTGGGACCTGTCGTCAGTGCACTCGTCGCGTTCCTTGCTCCTGCGCTCACGCTGGTCGCCGAAGATGTCGACGCGGCGCTCGTCCCGTTGCTGCAACTGCTCGGGGTGCAGGTCGGCGTCGCAACCATCCATGATCTGTCGTTGACCTGCGGCGTGTCGAAACTCGTCTATTGAAAACATCGAAGAAGCGAACAATGAGAGCCGCCAATACAATCGAGGAACTGGACATCTATGTCTGGGAGGGCAAGGCCGATATCGTCGAACGCGTCATGCGCTGCATGGCGAGCTTCGACGTCGACGTGATCCGTGCGGACGGGATGACGATGACGCCTCCGAGCGGTGAAGTCCGCTCATCGCTTGCTATCGTCAGCGTGAGCGTCATCGACGGCGCGGCACGTGTACTGCACGATTGGCAGGCGACCAACGGCATGCCGGTGATCTGGGTGGGCGCCGTGCCGCGCGAGCGCGATCCCGCCATGTTTCCGCACGAGTACGCGCATGTGTTGCCGCTCGATTTCACGTGCGCCGAGCTGCGCGGGATGGTCGCCAAGCTCGTTGCGCAGTTGCGCGCGCATACCGCGCGAACGTCCGAGCCGACGGCGC
>Ga0207667_10006974_pt1 | contig 13651 bp, 5 predicted proteins | sample KBSCornC52_FD_184301 | JGI IMG/M metagenome (GOLD analysis project Ga0207667, IMG submission 184301) | Corn rhizosphere microbial communities from Kellogg Biological Station, Michigan, USA - KBS Corn C5-2 (SPAdes) (version 2) | ecosystem: Host-associated > Plants > Roots > Rhizosphere > Soil ...
GCCGAGCACGGATGGGGGTAAAACGGGCGGCACGAAACTCTCGAATCTCGCCCAGGGCGGTCTGTCCCAGAACAGCACGGACGCCGTCAACGGTGCCCAGCTTTACCAGACGAACCAAAACGTAGAGTACCTCGGCCAGCAGGTGGCAAGCATTGCGAATGGCGGCGGCATCAAGTACTTCCACGCTAACGGTGGCACGACCAATTCGCTCCCGGATTCGCTGGCGAGTGGCGCAAGCAGCACGGCAATGGGGCCGGGTGCGACCGCGGCAGGTGACAACTCGGTCGCGGTTGGTAACAACGCGATCGCCAAGCGCGATGGCGATGTCGCACTCGGATCCGGCTCCGTTGCAGATCGCGGTGAGGAAAAATACACCGGCAAATACTCGGGCGCGCAGAACGATACGGCCGGCACGGTCTCGGTCGGCGCGCCGGGGCAGGAGCGCACGATAAGCAACGTTGCAGATGGTAAGGAAGCGACCGATGCAGTGAATCTGCGTCAGCTTGACGGCGCGGTGCAGGCTGCCAATAGCTATACGAATCAGCAAGTGCAGGACGTCCAGGGCTCGGTCGCTAACGTGACCAATAACGTGCAGCAGTTGCAGAACGATATGTCGAACGTCAAGGCGGGGGCGGCCGGGATGTTTCAGACCAGTCAGGATGGCGCGACGGCACCCCAGGCATCCGGCAGCAAATCAACGGCCGGCGGCGCGGGGGCCGTTGCATCAGGTAATGGCAGCACCGCTTTGGGGAATGGCGCAAAAGCGTCGGGCAACGACTCGGTGGCGCTCGGTGCGGGCTCCGTCGCGGATCGTGACAATTCGGTGTCGGTGGGGGCACCAGGACATGAGCGACAGATTACAAATGTCGCACCGGGTACCGCGCCGACTGATGCCGTCAATCTGGGACAGTTGAATACGGCATTGAATCAGACCGCAGGTCAGTTGCAGCAAAGCATCAACGACACGGCGCGCAAAGCGTATGCTGGCGTCGCCGCTGCGACGGCGCTGACGATGATTCCTGATGTCGACAAGGACAAGGTGCTGTCGGTGGGCGTGGGCGTGGGCTCATATCAAGGCTACAGCGCAATCGCGCTTGGCGCGACGGCACGGATCACCGAAAACATCAAGATGCGTACAGGTGCGTCGCTGGGTGGAAGCGGTACGGCAATTGGGATGGGTGCATCGATGCAATGGTAAGTGCGTTGAAGGGTGTGCCCCAACCGCCCGTGTATGCACGGTTGCCGAGCTTCTCATTTTGATTTCAGGATCATCTATGTTGAAACGCATCTTACCCGCCTCGCTGGTACTTTGTGGTCTGACTGCTTGCACATCCGCGTCAGGGCCGACATTCAATGCCGCATCGGTGGATCTCACTGATGGCTCGAGAGCCTATCGCGTTGAATGCCACGGGCTGTTCGAATCGACGCACTCGTGCGAGCGCGTAGCCCAACGCGTCTGCGGCGATCGCGCCGTACATGTTTTGGATCGTCGTCAAGAGGTCATCGATCCGATTGCGGTGTTGAAAGACGCACGCGTCATGACGTTCCAATGCGAGGCTCCCGCTCTACTTGCTGGCAGTACACCGGTGGCGGCAGCAGAAACTGCACCGATCATCCTGTCCGCCGATGCATTGTTCTCCTTTGGTGGGAGCAATCTCGATGCAATTACCCCGCAAGGTCGGGAGAAGCTGGATGCCGTTGCGGCCAAGCTTTATTCGTCACCTACCGGTAACGGACCGACCTCGGTCTCTGGCTATACCGACCGACTGGGCACTCAAGCGTATAACGCTCAGCTCTCGCAGCAGCGTGCGAATACGGTCAAGCAATATTTACAGGCACACGGCGTGACCGCGAGCATTGATGCTCGTGGCTATGGAGAGGCCACGCCTGGGACGACCTGTCGGATGGCCGATCATCAGGAGTTGGTGCGATGCCTGGGTCCCGATCGACGTGTCCAGATTCGCTTCCCCGGCAATTGATGTTGTCGGAGATCTAACCCGGCATGGGGCATTCGGACCATCAGAGATCTACCACTGAATGTCTGCGAATCCCACGCAATCGGCGGCTGGCGCCGGAGGCGTCGGTCGGCTCCAGTGTGTGCGACTGGTGTCACTTGATCGGTGTTTCTCGAAGTATCGAGCAGCACGGCGCCACATGCACCAACGAAATGCCTCCGGATTTCGACGTGCATGAACACTGGCAAGGTGCGTAGCTATACGGGCGGGCACGGGCCTGTGCGGAGCCAGTTTGGCATGACCATCTCTCTCGGGATTCAAAACGAATTTTTATGAGAATCGCGATACTCGGGTCTGATCCTGTCGCGCGCGGATTTACGAAGGATGCCCTGGTTCGAGTTGGCCACACGTGCCAGACGTTTGCCTCGGGGCGGGAGATCATTCGTCAACTTCGTCGCGAAACGTATGATCTCCTGATACTCGATTGGTTGATACCCGATATTTCGGGCGAAGAGGTTATGAGGTGGGCGCATAAAAATCTACCTGGACGAGTGCCCGTTATCTTTCTGAGCAAGCACGGGCGTGACGAGGACATCATCCGGATACTTGCAGCCGGAGCAGATGGGTATTTTATCAAGCCGATTTCCCCGGATGTTCTAGCGGCACACGTCAATGCGTTTGCTCGATGCATTGCAGGGGTTGCTTTTACAAGCAAATTAAGCATTAGGGAGTTTGAGTTTGATCTCCGGAAGAAAATTCTACTCGCGCGTGGTACGTATGTGGAAACGACGTCCAAGGAATTTGACCTTGCTTTGCTATTCTTCAGAAATTTAGGAAAGTCCGTGTCACGTGGACATTTGTTAGATATTGTTTGGAAGCAACATCCCGTCGCGGTGTCGCGAACCGTCGATACACACATATCAAAGGTCAGAACCAAACTGAAGCTTCATCCGGAAAATGGTTATGTCTTGAAATCTATTTATGGGTTCGGGTATATTCTGGATTTGGTGGGGTGAAATCAAAGTAAAAGACATAATATGAATTTGCGGTGTGGTGTAAGGGGTGGATTGTAGGCTTGTCGAATGTGTCACTAGAGAAATTATTTTCAAAAGGTCGGCGGAGACGTTTTCGCTCGTTGATTTACTGGTCGCCGACCAAGCCGCCGCGTGATTTGGCCGACGAGGTTGCCGCACGTGGTTGGATGCTTCACATTTCGATGGTCAATGAGTGTTCTGTTCGTTTCCAGAGCGGCATTGTTGGGGGAATACTAAACATCAGCGAAATGTCATCGACTGAAATCGAGGTGGCGTCGAAAATGTGCAGATCAACTGGGCATGTAGTGTGGATTGCCTTGGTGAGGGCGTCCCAACTAGAGCTATTAGAGGTGCGAATATTATTGCGACGGCATTGCTTCAATTTCTTGAAGGTTCCGGTATCAGGGGAACAGATTGCCGATGCAGTAGGGCATGCGTATGGGATGAAGTGCCTAGACGTTCCGGACAAGCCGACGGTCCTGTTACCGAAGCTCGGCATTGTTGGTCAGTCAAGCGCGATGCAGCGGTTACTTCGGACCATTTCAAGAGTTGCGAAAACAAATGCTCCAGTTCTGATACTCGGCGAGACAGGGACCGGAAAAGAGCTGACCGCGACTGCACTTCATAAGCAGTCGACGTTCTGCGGAGGTCCATTTGTCGCGATCAACTGTGGCGCAATCAGTGCGCCATTGATGCAATCGGAGTTATTCGGCTACGAGCGAGGTGCCTTTACTGGTGCAACCGCACGCAAGATTGGCTTCGTGGAAGCCGCAAACGGCGGAACGCTGTTTCTCGATGAAATCGGCGATTTACCACACGATAGCCAGGCCGCACTGTTGCGTTTTCTTCAGGATGGTTTTTTTTACCGCATTGGCGGGAGGGAGCCGATCCAGGCCAACGTACGGATCATATCCGCTACACATGTTGATCTGGCCGGTGCCGTGCGTAGTGGATGTTTTCGTTCAGATTTGTATCACCGCCTGTGCGTGTTGCGCGTTGATCAGCCGCCTTTGAGGGACCGCGATAATGACATTGAGATGCTGGCGAACCTTGCACTCGACCGGTTTCGCAACGATGCATGGCACTTTGTGCGCGGATTTTCCGCGGACGGGTTGGATGCGATGCATCGGCACGATTGGCCGGGGAATGTCAGGGAACTGATCAATCGTGTGCGCCGCGCTTTGGCAATCACCGAAGGCCGATGGCTAACAGCAACCGATCTTGATCTGGGGCATTACATCGACACCACGGTTCAGCCTATCTCTCGTGTCGTTCGAGCGAGCGAACGAGAGGTAATCGAACACGCACTATTGAGATCCAGGGGGCACGTTACAGCGTGTGCCAAAAGCCTCGGTGTGTCGCGCGCAACCCTCTATCGATGGATGGCGGCCCATGACATAGTGAACTATCGCGGGTAGTATTGTTGTTCCTAATCGATGCGCATCGCGCGTGATAAAAGGCCAGTGGAGTTGTTGGCCGCCTTAGGCGAGTGAGGGTGACGGACTATTGCTGTCTTTCGCAAACGAACCTCGAGGCGGCGATATTTATTATCGTGTTTTTTAAATGAAGTGGGTGTTTATAGTTTTTGTTTGGTGGGGTTATATTTTTAATCAATCAATGCGGTTGAGGTACTTGACAAAGGATTAGGTGGAGTCAGAGCACAATGATCATCCAAATGGCTATCGCGGCGACTTCTCTGCTTGTCGTTCATATGTCATTCAGTGTTGCTGCGACTTTGGGTGTGGCGACATCCGGCTGGGTGGGTACGGTGACGCCTCCGGCGCTCATCCAACCTGTTGATGGTCCTTTGCTTCAGCCGTTGTTGCCGGGGCGGCAACTGCCCATCAGCGTGATTGTTCGCCGTAGTGCCATGGACGAATTGAGGTTGAGTGCGCACACGGTTGACCGGAGTGCGGCTACACGCATTCTCAATAACCTGGCGAGCCCGGGAACGCGCGATAAAGTGACACGAATCGAAGCCTATCTCCGCCGCGAGGGGTTTACCGACATTCATCCGACAAGCGATGGAGCGGCAGTGAGCGCGATGGGGAGTGTTCGCGACATCGAACGGGCTTTCGGCGTGACGCTGAAGCAAGCGCCTGGAGGGGTGGGAGAGGTGACGTTCGGAAACACCTCCGAGGTACGGATTCCACGACCATTGGCCGATGCGGTGGTCGGCGTCGTTGGTCTGGATAATCAATCGGTACTCAAACCTATCGACGTGATGGCGGCTCCCAGAAGTGGTCCAGCGGGGACGCAACTGCAGGAGCGTGTATTCGCCGCTGACGGTACGGCCGAAGTCGTGCGCCATGCCGTTGAGGATTTACCGGTGCTCTATAACGCCGCTGTGTTGCCGGCAGCCACGGACGTAACCGCGGCGGTCATCGCGGTGGGTAACCTTGGTGCCGCGCTGCATAACCTTGCTACGTTTGAGCAACTTTACAACCTGCATGCTGATGTGGAGGTTGTCCAGACGGCCAATGCGTCCACCGAGGGATATCACACTGCTCCCAGCGATTTGATCGAATGGGACATGGATACGCAGCTGTTGCTGGCGAATGCCGGCGGCCTCAAGAAGCTCATCATCTACAACGTGCCCGACTATTCGTGGGCGAGCCTGATTGGTGGTATGCAGCGTGCGGTCGAGGAGAACCGTGCATCGATCATTAGTACATCCCTCTATGGGCCGGAGCAGAGCATTGGTGACGACGTTCTCACGGAGATCGATGCGATCCTCAGCCGAGCGATAAACCAGGATCAGAACTTCTTGTTTTGCTCGGGGGATGACGGTATTTATCGACCGCAAAGTGCGCGGCCCTCGTCACCATATTACCCAAATCTCTCACGGTATCCTGCTCAGCGTCAGATCGGGTTTCCCGCTTCACACCCATATGTGATCGCGGTTGGTGCGACCGAACTGCAGACGTCACCGAGTGCTCCACGTAGTTATGTGCGTGATGTTGCTTGGAATATTCAGACGGGGCACGGCATAACGCAGGGAGGAGTGAGCCATCTCTATCGTATTCCTGCTTGGCAACCGCGCTATGTATCGCAGTTGTCAAGTGAGAGAGCACGTTCGGTGCCTGATGTCGCATTCAATGGATCCGGCGCGAGTAGTGCGCTCGTCATCAGCACGAATGCAGATGGGACGGAAGGACCGTTTTGGGTAAGCGGTAGTAGTGCCGCTACACCTACTTTTGCCGGACTCCTTGCCAGGATCGTTCAGAAGCACGGACAACTGGGTTTCATTGGCGATCGCTTGTATCAGTATGCCAGCCAGCGTACGGCGCAGGCACACGACGTGCAATCAGGGACCAATGGACTGTATGGAGACGGCTATGTTGCATCGGTCGGTTGGGATGCCGTGTCTGGCTGGGGCAGCCTAGATATCGCAGATCTGGATGCGTTTTTGTCCAGTGGAGCGGTAGGACGCTGATCCGCGGGCTTCTTGCGTTGCTACGCGCGTTGAGTCTCGACGCGTTAAGGATCTTTTGTTCCTTTTCACGATCCGGATGTGGGTCGGGCTACCTGAACTGGTCCGGATGTCAAGAATACAATGGTGGGCGATTGAATATGAAAAGCATTCTTCTGGCTGTTGCCGTTCTGACCGTCTGCCTTCCTGCCGTTGCTCAAGAAACTTCCGCGATTGTCCGGCTCAAGACCACGAGTCCGTTTTCCGGGCCCGGCATGGTACCCGCGGTGGCAGCGGAGATGCCTCCCGTGGCCCCACGAAGGCTGAATCTCCATCTCAATTGGTCGGACCGTCCAGCCGGTGCGGGCGACAGTGTCTCGGTGATTGCTCATGTCGATGAGCACGGCAACGTGCTTGACGCGACCATCGGTCGGTCTAGCGGCGATCCGCAGTGGGATGACACGTGTGTGGCGGCCGTGAGGCAGGCTAGTCCGCTTCCCGCGCATGCCGCCGATCCGGTTCACGGTGGCGCATTCAAGGTTGTCCTGACGCTGCTCGCACCCCAGCATCCGAGTTCGTCGCAGCAGGCAGGTGTGTCGCCAGCCAGGGACAGCGAAGACTTGCGCGACCTGCTCGCGCGCCGTCCGGAGATTTCCACTCATTCGCACATACTGTACTCCCGCGCATTGTCGTGGGAGAACGTACCGCTCTGCAGCCACCTATGAGTGAATTTCATTTCGCCGAGCACTAACTTCCACTGCTGACCATGCGGGAATTCACGCCCCGGGGCAGCGCTCGAGATGTACCGCAGTACAGGTTGTTGACGACGGAAATTTTGTGCAGGCCATTACATCGCGCCAGCACCGGCAAATGCATGTCCTCCGTATGGATTTTGTTGCCGGTCGGGTGTCGCAGCGCACCGCGTCAACCCGCGGCGCGAGCAAACTGGCCATTTGACTTACCGCTATTCCATGGCGCTGCGAGTGATCTCGATACTGTGACGTGCATACATGGTTTGCAGTCGATGTAGCGAGGTATGGGTGGGTGAAAGGCAATGTGCGCGAGCAGTGCCGAGCCCGGGATGCCGTCATTGATCGGCCGACTCGGTGTCTCCGCTTTACGATGTATTCACGGCACGCGCTGGCCAGTCTCGGTCGGCACCGGATCGCGCGAACGTGCGCCTGCACATATTCGAGTTGCTCGACTACGTCTTCGATCCGCGTCCCGATCGACGCTTGACACCTTCGGTTTCTCACCGGGCTGGTGATTTAGTCTGATATTCAAGGTAATCGCTGGCTGACGGCTCAGTGTTCGATCGCATCTTATTCATGAATTGGCGTCGGCTAACAAGTCTATCCGCGGGGTGAACGTCAATATTTCATTCGTATGCAGTCGTTGCCGAGTGTCGAATCTATTCATGGTGAAGCACTTATTTGCGTGCCAATATGATGAACATTGTTTCCCAATGGTTGACAATCGGAGTGTGATTGACTGCTTGCGATGATATATATCGCATTAAATTCGACCTATGGTACTTGTTTATTTAACCCGATTGTTTGAGTATTTCCAGTAGTGGGTATTTCTATTGTCGTGGTTGCATTGTGTTGTTGGCATTGTGTGTAATCGCGGTGAGTAATGTTTGGGGTCGTAGATCAAATGGATAGGTTCAGATGTTTGGATTTTGATGGTATAAAAATGATCGGCATTTAGATTTTTAGATTATCTGATGGAAGTCGTGTTAATTTTAAATCCGGCTCCGAGAAGTTTTTTCAAGAAAGGGAAGTGAGGAGACGCTGCTGCAAGCTGTCTGCTGGTTTGGCTGTTAGCCGCGTGGCACGAAGTGTTTGGTTTGTAAGGTTTGGGGGGGCGGTGACGCGGAGCATGTGTGCGAGTGGAGATAGCCGCGACATCTAATTCGTACTGCAAAGTAATGATAGGGTAATGGTCATGAACAAGGCATTTCGAACGATCTGGAATGAATCTTCCGGGACTTACGCCGTCGCGGATGAGCATGCGTCAGCCGGCGGTAAATCGTCATGCGGTGGGTCTGCCATGGGCCGGTTGGTGGTGATTGGCTTCATCGCATGTGGCTTTTTCTGCGTGATGCCCGATGCGTTAGCTGCAACTTACAGCAATAACAATTGTTCGGCGGCTAGTGGGACCGGGCCCGATGGACAGAATCACCCGAAGGACGTCGCCCCCAAGGACGGTAGCGGTACGTGGTCCAATGTGGTCGGTTGTGACGCGAGCGGCGGAAACTATCTTGGCGTACAGGTGATGGGCGCTTTCGCGACGGCGGCCGGCGACGGCGCGACCTCGGTCGGTTTCGCGTCCAGTGCTGCGCAGCGCGCCGTCGCCTATGGCCTTCAGGCCGTAGCAGCAGGGCAGAGTGCGACGGCGATTGGTCAGTGGACGCGCGCGAATGGCACGGGCTCGATAGCGATCGGCGGGAACAACTCCTCGAATTCAGCGGCTTCCGGTGCGAATGCTGGTGGCGCGAATGCGCTCGCGATGGTCGGTCAGTCGAGTGCGGCGGGGGATCAATCGATCGCGATCGGCCTGAGTTCGAACGCAGCGCACAACGCCGACATTGCGATCGGCTCGAATACGGTAGCGAACGGAGGAGCGAACAACCAGTCGGCCGTGGCAATCGGGCGGGGATCCAGCGCGGTCGGCCAGGATGCATATGCCTATGGCAATACGTCGAAGGCAAATGCCGATTGGGCCGGTGCGCTGGGTAATTTTGCAAACGCGGGCGGTCGCAACGCGCTTGCGGTTGGTAATTCGTCGAACGCGGCTAACCCGTTTACCACTGCGGTCGGAAATTTCGCGAAAGCGTCGGCCGACTATGCGACAGTGGTCGGGAATTATGCGACTGCTGCCGGGACGGCCTCAGTCGCAATGGGCAATAACTCGATTGCCCATGCGCAAAACGATATCGCGATTGGCAATGCGGCTGCCACGGGCGCGACAAACTGGTCTGGTCCTTTGACTGATAACTGGCGCTCCAGCAGTACCCAGCGAACCGCGAACGTGTCAGCAGGCACGACGGCTGTGGGACCTGGCGCAGCAGCGAGTAATTCCGGTTCGGCCTTGGGTACGGGCGCACAGGCGAACGGCAATGCCTCATTAGCAGCTGGCGGCGCGGCTGTCGCAAGTGGCCGGGTTGGCGTGGCACTCGGCGGCGGCGCACTGGCGAGTGGCGACTCAGCGGTTGCGGTAGGCAATACGGCGAGTTCCGAAGGAGATCAAACGGTCGCTGTGGGCGCGGGTGCGGAGGCATTGAATAACCAAGCAGTAGCAGTTGGCCGGGCTGCATTTGCTAATGCGAACAACGCCATGGCCATCGGTACGGGAGCAACAGTCAACGGGCAATCCGCGATCGGGGTGGGCGATTCGTCGTCGGCGTCGGGTGCCGGAGATATCGGCATTGGTCGGAATGCTGCGGCAAGCGGCGGCAACAGCATTGCACAGGGCGTGTCGGCGGTGTCCAAGGGCGCTGATGCAATCGCACTGGGGCATGGAGCGGCATCGTATGGCAGCAGCGATATCGCGATCGGCCTTAACGCTGCGACCAATGCGAATTCGAGCGGTAACAACATTGCCATGGGCAACGGTGTCACAACCGGTGCGAAGGGTCAGAATGTGGCGATGGGCTCAAGCGGCACGACGGCGAACGCCGGCAGCGCTTCGGGCGGCGCGGTGGCGATTGGCCGTGGCCAGAAGGCAACCGGCGACGGCGCTGTCGCGTTGGGGGATCCGAACACGGCGAACGGCACGGGTGCCGTCGCGCTGGGTGCGAACAACACTGCGGCTGGTAGCAGTGACGGCAGCTCGGCCGCGAACGGCGCGTTGGCGATCGGTAACTCGAATCAAGCAATCGGGCAGGGCTCGGTCGCGCTGGGTAATACATCGAAGGCAGAGCAAGCCGGTGCGCTGGCGTTAGGCGACACAGCCGATGCGAAGGCCCAAAACGCGATCGCGTTGGGCTCGAATGCGACTGCGTCCAGTGCGGGTAGCGTTGCGCTTGGTGCGAATTCGGTCGCTAACGGCAGCACGCTCGGCAATGCGGCCTATAACCCGGGTTCGGGCACGCTCGCGGGTACTTCGCCGGCGGGAGAGGTCAGCGTAGGCAGCAATGGTAAGGAGCGCAGGATCACGAATCTCGCGGCGGGTTCGGGCGATACCGATGCGGTCAACGTGAGCCAACTCAAGTCGCTCGGTGTGAACGTCAACAATCTTGGCGATACGACCGCCGCGGCGATCGGAGGCGTTTCGTACGATCCAGCGACCGGCAAGCTGACGAGCCCGACGTATAACATCGGTGGCCAGCAGCAAAACAACGTCAGCGATGCCATCAACGCGCTGAATCAAGGTTGGAACGTGACGACGAGCGGTAACGCGAGTGGCACGTCAGTGACAGCGATCAAACCGGGGTCGACGATGACCGTTGACGGCGGGAAGAACATCGCGCTGACGCAAAATGGATCGACCATCTCGATTGCAACGAGTCAGACGCCGATGTTCACGAGCGTAGGTATCGAGAACGGCGGCCCGACGCTGTCGGGTTCGGGTCTCGACATGACGGGGCAGAAGATCACGAATTTGGCGCCGGGCGATGTGTCGGCGAACAGCACCGATGCGGTGAACGGGTCGCAGCTGAACGACACGAACCAGAAGATCCAGCAGGCGAGCGATCAGGCGGTGAAGTACGACACGAACCCGGACGGGTCGATCAACTACAACAGCGTGACGCTGAATCCTGGCGGCTCGCCGTCGAAGCTCAGCAACGTCGCGGCGGGTGACGTGTCGGCGAACAGCACCGATGCTGTGAACGGTTCGCAGTTGAACCAGACGAATCAGACCGTCAACAACCTGGGCGACAGCACGGCATCGGTCATCGGTGGTGGGGCCTCTTACGACCCGGCGACGGGCAAGCTCACCGGCCCCACCTACAACATCGCGGGTGGCCAGCAGACGACGATCAGCGACGCGATCAACGCGTTGAATCAAGGCTGGAATGTGACGACGAGCGGCAATGCGAGCGGCACATCGGTGACCGCGGTGCAGCCGGGTTCGACCGTGACATTCGACGGCGGCAAGAATATCGCGCTGACGCAAAATGGATCGACCATCTCGATTGCAACGAGTCAGACGCCGACGTTCACGAGCGTAGGTATCGAGAACGGCGGCCCGACGCTGTCGGGTTCGGGTCTCGACATGACGGGGCAGAAGATCACGAACCTGGCGCCGGGCGATGTGTCGGCGAACAGCACCGATGCGGTGAACGGCTCGCAGCTGAACGACACGAACCAGAAGATCCAGCAGGCGAGCGATCAGGCGGTGAAGTACGACACGAACCCGGACGGGTCGATCAACTACAACAGCGTGACGCTGAACCCGGGCGGCTCGCCATCGAAGCTCAGCAACGTCGCGGCAGGTGACGTGTCGGCGAACAGCACCGATGCTGTAAACGGTTCGCAGTTGAATCAGACGAACCAGAACGTGACGAAGCTGGGCGATACGCTGAACAACATCGCGGGCGATACCAGCCAGTCGTACACGGATCAGAACGGAGTGGGTATCCGTTACGTAAGGACCAACGAATCAGGGCTTGCCCAGACCGATTCATACGCACAGTCTCCCGGCAGCACGGCGGTTGGCTATAGCGCGACGGCGAGTGCGGACAACGCGCTGGCACTGGGCCGTGACACGAAGTCGAGCATCGCGGGGGGCGTCGCGCTCGGGTCCGGTGCGGTGTCCGACCGTTCGCTTGCGCCGGCGAATGGTGGCATTACGGCGGGCAGTGGGCTCATTCCCTACAACACGACGGATCGTACGCTGCTTGGTGCCGTATCGGTCGGGTCGAGCGATAGCTATCGGCAGATCACCAACGTCGCTGACGGCACCGATGATCACGATGCAGTGACGGTGCGACAACTCACCGGCGCGATGAAGTCGCTAACTGTCACGGGCACGCGTTACTTCCACGCGAATTCGTCTGCGGACGACTCGCTGGCCGCCGGTGCGGAGTCGGTCGCAATCGGGCCCAAGACGGTTGTCAATGGCGATAACGGTGTTGGCCTCGGCAACGGCGCGATCGTCGAGCAGAACGCGCCGGGAGGCGTCGCAGTTGGGCAAGGCGCGCATGCGCAATTGGCTGACGCGATCGCGATGGGCACGCAGGCGCAGGCTGGAGGCGAGCAGGGCGTGGCGATCGGCGCCGGAACCAACGTGTCGGTCGCAGGTGGCGTCGCGCTGGGGGCCAGTTCGGTTGCGAACACGGCAGCCGGTGTGGCCGGCTATGTACCGCCGGGGGCGGACGGTACGGCGATTGCGGCGACGCAAAGCACGCTTGCGGCGGTTTCGGTGGGCGATGCAGCGCACGGCAAATTCCGGCAGATCACGGGTGTCGCGGCTGGCACGCAGGACAGCGACGCGGTGAACGTGAGCCAGTTGAAGGCCGTAGCGGAAAACGTTAGCAACGTGAACGACCGTGCGGTGAAGTACGACGGCAACCCGGGCGATCCGAAGACGCAGATCACGCTCGAGGGGCCGGCGTCGACCGACGGTGGCAAGACAGGCGGGACGAAGATCACGAATCTCGCGCAGGGTGACGTGTCGGCGAATAGCACCGATGCGGTGAATGGCGCACAGCTCTACGAAACGAACCAGAACGTGACGAAGCTGGGCGATACGCTGAACAACATCGCGGGAGATACGAGCCAGTCGTACACGGATCAGAACGGGATGGGGATTCGTTATGTGCGGACCAACGAATCTGGACTTGCACAGACCGACTCGTATGCGCAGGCGCCAGGCAGCACGGCGGTCGGCTACAGCGCGACGGCGAAGGCCGAGAATGCGCTCGCGCTGGGTCGCGATGCGATGGCGAGCTATGTCGGTAGCGTCGCGCTTGGCGCGAACTCGGTCGCAGACGGTTCTACGTTGTCGATGGCGGCGTACAACCCGGGTACCTTCGCGCTGGCAGGCGTCAATCCGGTCGGCGAGGTCAGCATCGGAAGTAGTGGCGCGGAACGCCGCCTGACAAACGTCGCAGCCGGTGCGGCCGACACCGATGCGGTGAACGTGAGTCAGCTCAAATCCGTCCAGCAGAACGTTGATCAGCTCGACGGACGCGTAACGACGATCGAAAACGGTGGCGGGATCAAGTACTTCCACGCAAACGGCGGCACGGCGCCTGACTCGCAGGCAAACGGCTTGGGTAGTGTCGCGGCAGGGCCTGGCGC
>Ga0207667_10006975_pt1 | contig 13650 bp, 7 predicted proteins | sample KBSCornC52_FD_184301 | JGI IMG/M metagenome (GOLD analysis project Ga0207667, IMG submission 184301) | Corn rhizosphere microbial communities from Kellogg Biological Station, Michigan, USA - KBS Corn C5-2 (SPAdes) (version 2) | ecosystem: Host-associated > Plants > Roots > Rhizosphere > Soil ...
GCCTTCGCTCAAGTTGGTCGCGGCGCCATTCAGCGAGGAGAAGGTGCCATTGATGGTGCCGCCGCTGTTGATGGTGAGGAAGAAGAGGTCGCCGTTGACGGGCGTGTAAGCCGTGGTGAGCAGGCTGAGCTGAAGGTCGGCGCCATTGAGCGTGAGCGGGCCACTGGTGGCGAGGTGATCGGAGACGTCGCCGCCGGCTGCACCGGTTCCGGCCGCGCCGTTGTAAGCCGAAGCGCGGCCGATTTCCATCGTCAGGTGGGAAGTGGCGCTGGCAAACGTCACCGCGTTGGCGCTCAAGGTCACGCCGGTGCTGGTAATCGCGGAACCGGCGTGCGGCGCGAGGGCCGCGCCGGTATTGCCGGCGATGGCGCCGACCGTCACGTTGCCCACTGTGCCGCTGCCGCCCAGGGTGGCGGCGGTCAGCGGGTTCTGCGCATCGCCGACCAGCACTGCGGTGCTGCCGGAGAGGGAACCGCTCACCACGAGCGTACTGCTCTTCACCGTGGTCGGACCGGTATAGGTATTTGCCCCGCTCAGGATCACCGGAGCGGAGGTGGCGGAGCCAGTCACGGTGAGGCCGAAGGCATTGCCTCCGTCACCGATATTCCCCGAGAAGACGGTGTTCGCCGTGGAGTTCTGCGTGATCGTGCGAGTGCCCGTCAGAGTCACTGCGCCGGTGAAGGTCAGGGTCCTGTCGGTGCTGGCTGAAGGGATCGTCGTGTCTGCCGCGAAGGTAATCGCGTTCGCGATCGTGGTCGCTGCTGAAGTCTGGCTGCGAATCGAGCCGCCGCCGAAGGTCAGGGTGCCGATACCAAAGGGACCGCTTACCAGCACACCAGACGTGACGGTCGAATTCTGCTGCGGAACGACCAGGCCGGATTTGAGCAAGGTGCCACTGGAATAGGTGCTTTGGGCACCCAAGGCGGTGGTGCTGGAGGCGGTGCCGTTAAAAGTGACGCCCGCCGTGGCGGTGATCTGCGCGCCGATAATCGCAACGCCCCCGGTCACGTTGGTCACGATGCCCTCAGTATTACCGAAGTCGAGCTTGCCCGGGCCATTGATGGTGGTGCCGCCGGTGGAGAAGAGAAGCGCCCCGCTGGTCACCGTGAGGACCTGGCCGGAGCCAATGTTCAATTGGGGACTCGTCTGGCCGGCCATGTCGATGACCAAGGAGTTGATCGCCACCGAGGTGAGTGTGGTGCCGGTGAGCATCGTAGTCTTGGCATGAACATTGTTTCCCGCAGTGAAGAGGTCCTGCGTGAACTCATCCGTGAGATTCAACGGACGGAAGCCGCCAGTGGCGGTATAGGTGACGAACGTATTCGCCGTGCCACTGGCCGTACCGACGCCACCGGTGGTGGAGGTCGCCTCACCGAGCAGGTAGGGGACGATCTGCGTATTCTTGGCCGCGGAATTGATTCCCGTGTCAAGCGGTGCGGTGGTGCCGACCAGTGTCGGTGCGGTGGTGACCAGGATCCGGTTGGCGGTCGTGCTGGTGGAGCCCAGACCGACGCCATTGACCAACGCGATGCCACCACTGTTCGCCGTGCGGACGAACTGGTTGGCGGTGAGGGTTGCGCTATTGCTCCCCCCGGCTTTGACCGTGATGGTGGAGATACCTGCGTCCAGATTGAAGGTGCCTACCGTTTCACTCGAATTGGTGGCGGTTTGATCGGAGCCGAAGAGGGCGAAGGCGCCGCCGCGGAGACTGATGTTTGCCGTGTCGGCGATGCGATTCGAGTTGTTGGTGTTGTTGACCCCGAGATCATTGAGAGAGAGGGTGCCGCCGTTCAGGATGAAGCTGGTGGAAGCGAGAGCGCCAACCCCTGTTGTATTGGTGATATGATTGACGTCAGTCGGCGCTGCGCCGATCTGCAATGTGCCGGCATTGACCGTGGTGCTGCCGGTGTAGGTATCGCTGCCGGTCAGGATCTGGGTGCCGGCGTTGATCTTGACCAGGGACATGCCGCCCGCGCCGCTAGTACCGTCTTTGATGGTGCCGCCAAAAGTCCAACTACCGGTCGTATCGCCGATGGTGAGGATCGAGGTCGTTCCCGTGGCGTTGTCGGCCACGATCATATTCTGGGCATTACCAGTAGTAGCCGGCAGGGCGCTGGAATCCAATCCGCGCATGGTCAGGACGTGGCCATTGAGGTCCAGCGTTGCGGTCGAGGACGCGTTCATTGGAGAGCCGAGCGTACTCAGCTTGCTGCCAGCGTTGATCGCATTGTCCACCCCGATCTTCAGGGTGGCGTTGGTGCTTGCTACGTTGGCGAAAATCTGTGTGTCCCCGGTGAAGGTATTGACCGCGTTGAGGATGGTCGTGGAATTGTTGGCGCGGCCGAAAACAATGTTGCCGGTTCCACTGATCACCCCATTCACGTTCAAGGTGCCACTGACGCCACCGCCGAGACGAGCTCCCGACGCGGACACAGCGATATTACCCGCCCAAGTCGCAGTGCCGGACGCTGCGCTTTGTAAGGCGCCGTTGCTGTCGAGGCCGCCGCCGGTGAGGCCGATGCTTTGGCCCGTGATCGTGACATTGTTGCCAAGGATAAGTTGTCCGCCGTTCACCGTAATCGCGCTGTTGCTGCTGAGGCTGGAACTGGTGCTCACGGCGAGAACGCCGTTTGTGATCGAGGTCGCGCCGCTGTAGGTATTCACACCGGTGAGGGTGAGCGTACTGGTGCCCGCCTTGGTCAAGGCCACTGTCGAGCTGCCGTCGCGGATGCTGCCCGAATAGGTGTGGGCCGCGCTATCCGTGATCGTGAGCGTGGAAGGGGTGGCGCTGTTGTTGGTGATGATACCGGCACCGGTGCTACTCGACCGCTGAATGCCCGCAACATTTTGGTTGAAGCCATGCAGGTCGAAGACCGCATCTTCCGTGGCGGCGGAGGAACTCACGTCCACGACGGTGGTCGTGGGCAGGGCGTTGCTCGCGCCCAATTGCAACACGCCGCGGATGATAGACGTGTTGCCGGCGTAAGTATTGCCTGTGCCCGAAATGATCACGGTCCCGGGCGTTGCCGCGCTGGGGATCTCGCCAACGAAGAGTCCATTATTAGCGGCAGCGCCTTGAATGAGACCGGTAAGATTGAGCGTGCCGCCGCTGCCCGCGCCGACGCGACCGCCTGCTGCGGCATCAAGAGTAATCGTTCCCGTCCATGTCGCCATGGCGCCATTATCGGCCTGCAACGCGCCAGCGCTATTGCTGCCGTTGCCGGCGATGCTGAGCGTCTCGCCGGTGACCGTCACGCCATTGCCGAGAATGAGCGAGGCGCCGTTCGCCACAGTAGTGCCGCTGGTGGTGTCGCCGAGCGCGGAGTTCGAGGTGATTTTCAAATTGCCCGCACTGACATTCACGGCGCCGCTAAAAGTATTCGTCCCGGAGAGAATCAGTGTACCAGTACCCGCCTTGGTAATCGCGCCGCTGGCGATCGCGGCACTGATCGTGTCCGTATCGGCAGTATTGGTGATGGTGACCGTGCTCGGCGCGGCAAAGTTCAGGGTGCCGGGATTGATGAGGTCGCCGATGTTCCAGTTGCTGGAGTTGAAGGTGATGTTGCCGACGTTGATCGTCCCATTGACGTCCACGGTTTTGGCCGTGCCAGTGAAGATGGCGTTGTTCGTCGTGAGGTTGGTCCAGGTCGCCAAGCTGACGTCCCAATTTTGTGTGGCCGTGTCCCAAACGGCGCTGGCGTTGGTTTGATCGTAGGTCTGGTCCGCGTAGACTTTTCCGGTGCAGACAATGGCGCCGGCGAGGGCAAACCGGGCGATGGAACGAGTACAAATGAAACGTTTGGGCTTCAACATGAGATGAGAAAAGGGGTCGTCAGATCCGTGCGACCTCCGGGGGACGAAGTGCTCGAAAAGCGGCGCTAAAGACAGCATGCCCCGCGCCTGACTCCAACCTTTCGTCAGGGTTACCGTAACTCACAATGATCCGGCGAGCGACCGGTGGGTATGACCCGCGTTACTGACTGCCTTTCTTCGCTGCGTGCCGCAGGTCCTTCAGGCAATTCGGATCCGGTGGCACGGACTGGCCGACTTGGTCGACCGGATGCGTGAAGAGATAGCGCCAGACATCCTCGTGGATGAATTTTCCACTCGCATCTTTCACCGCCGCGCCGCCGGGAACGACCGAACTGTGCGCGCGTTTCGCATCATTGCCGACATTCGCATCCGTAATGAGACGCCGTGTGTTGCCGTAGGGCGCGGGTGTTTTGTCCACATTGACGATTGGGCCGAACTGATTGAGCTTCAGCAATTCCCATGAGCGGCAGTAATGGCCGCCGGTCCAGCCGCCATCGAGCACATGGCTGAAGCCGAAGAAACGGTTCGCGGGCGTGGCCGGATTCAAGCCCTGCCAGTTCTCATACTGATCGCGCGGGCCGCAGAACATCACCACGCGATCCACCTTTTGGTAGATGGCGAAACGCGCCGCGGTGGTCGAGCCATGCGAAGCGCCGGAGATGATCACCCGATCCCAACGCAGGCCTTTGCCGTCCGGTGCGAGGAAGTAATCCCAGCGGCCCTGTGGATTTTGCTTGGCGAGATATTTCACGAATTGAAAGGCGCGCTCCATCATGCCGTCCGGCTTCGGGATATTCACCACCGGCGAAAAGTTTTCGCCTGTGGCCGCCTCGAGCCGGATCTTGCCGAGAAACTGTTCATCGGCTGGCGGCGGTTCCTTGCCGAATTGGCCGAACCAGCCATTGGCGTAGTGCACGCGAAGGATGTGCAGCCCGTAGCTGTTCACGTGCTCGAAAAGCGGCGCGCTGTAGCCCATGAGCCAGATGACCAGCTTGCCCTGCGGCGCCACACGCGTGTCCACGGAAGCATCCTCGTTGTCCTGCGGCTTGCCGTCCTTCTCGAGGAGAAAATTGATCTCGGGATGCGCCTGCACGCGGGAATCGATGGCGCTGGCCCGCTGCTTGAACTCGTAGCGTTTCGGCGCGGGGTCATTGAATTTCAGCGGTGCATCGGCGGCACGTAATGGAGCCAACGCGGAGAGCAGGAGATAGGCGAAGAAAAGGCGCTTCATGTTTGGGGAAAGGGAAATATGAAGGATGAAAGTGGAAGGCGGAAGGATGAAGTAACGTGCGCGGCGCGGTTTTGAGGAGAGAGGCATTTGGCCCGTGAATCACGCGAATGAAGCCAGCAGCATTCGCTTGATTTGGGTGATTTGCGGGCCGAATTTCTCTCGGCCACGCCTTCAATACGCGCTTCACTTCCGCTATGTTCGGCGAAGTCTTCACGTGTCCTTGTTGCGAGTTCGAGTTTTGCACCGGTTGGTCGCATCACGTTCGTGGACAGTTTCTCGTCTGCCGGGAATGCGCGACCTACTATCTTGCTGGAGGAGGAGTGTCATCGTGGGGAACGAAACTCGGGGAGCAATTGAAGCTTCTGCGCGGTGTCTACGTAAAGAGTCGCGGTGGCGAGGAATATCAAGACACCGGCTTCACGCTCATGGTCGCTGAAGTAAATCTGTCGGAGGAGTCGGTTATGGGGCTGCGCTTCCATGATGAGAAACTTTCTCAGCTGTCTTGTCTGGGTTGCGGCGCATTGGGCTCCATCGTCGCGACGCTGAACGCGGGGGATCGATGCCCTCGGTGCAAGGAAGGTAAATTCGGCGAGCCCGGTAGTTGCATCTACTAGCTGGGCTGTACGGACGAAGGTATCAATCGCGCTGTTTGAGATTCGTCTCCAGCCACTCGAGCAGCAGGTCCGGCCATTTTGCGGGCGGAAAACCGTGTTGCACCCGCTGCGGGATGAGGTTGCCGACGCCATGGCCGCCTTCGTCGAAGACTTCGAGATGCACGGGTACGCCAAGCTTTTGCAGATCGGCTGCGATCGCACGCGGCATCTCAATCGGCGCGCCACCGGTGAGGCCATCATTTGTGGCGTGGACGAGGAAAACGGGTGGGGTGTTCTTGTTGAAGACGAAGGGCGATTCTTTCTTTCCCCAATGCCAGGTCGCCAATCCCACCGCGAAATCCGGCCGGCAGCTTTGGCGTTCGATGAGGTCGGCGGCGCTGGCATCTCCCGCATCGAAATGCGAGGCAAGGTTCATTGCCAGATTCGCTCCCGCCGAGTAGCCGACGATGCCGACGCGATGCGGATCGATGCCCCACTCGTCAGCCCGCTGCCGCACCAGTCGCATCGCCCGCTGGGCGTCGAGCAAAGCGATCTGTTGGATGTCTTCGTTCGTTTTCCCGTTCGGCGGACGCAGGCGATACTTGAGCCCGATCACGGTCACGCCTTTCGCGTTGAAAACCTGCGCCGCATAGATCACGTGCGTTTTCCAATCCAGCGTCCCATAGCCGCCGCCCGGGCACACGATGATCGCCATGCCATTGCGCACGCTCGCGGGTGGCAGATACGCGCTGATCGTTGGAATGCTGACATTCTTGATGCGCGCATGCTCGTCCACGGTTTCCGCGGGGGCACCTTCGGCCAAGCGCGGCGGTTTCTCCGGCCAAAGTGGAATTGGTCCCGGCGTCGTGTCGCCGAGTTGTTGCCGCAGGGCGGTCTCGCTGGGAGTTAAATCCTTCGCGGAAATCTGCGCGCCGGCCAAAGCGAGCGTCGCGGCGAGAAGTAACCGGATTTTCACCATGACGTCGAGGTATGCGATGACTCTCTCATTACACCATTTTGGCTGCGGCTGATATATTCCAGGTAGGGGAGGTATTTGCTCGTGTAGTCGAGATAGAAGAGGAGGGCCAATCCGGCGAAGCAAGCGGTGCAGGCCAGCGGTGCAGTCCATCGACCGGCGCGCAATCCTCGGGTGAAAAGACTCAACACCGCGGTGGGCACAAAAACCACGGAGTTACACCACGGATCGAATGAAGTGGTTTTAGTACCTGGGGCGTGGAAAATTTGGACCAGGTTCAGGATGATCATCGCCGAAAAAAGGATTCCGAGCCATACCGTGAGCAGCAACACTTTCTGAATGTCTGTTTGTTCGGAGCCCGACGCGGTAGGCCGGTTTCGATAGTGCGTGTAAGCGGCACCCAGCATGAAGGGTGGCGCGAGGCAGAGAAGGTTTGAAAGAAAGGCGCCTTCGAATGAGAAAATACAGGCCACTCCCATGGCCGCGAAACCGGCGAGCCAGACTCGGGACCAGAATCGTTGCAGGTGATTGAACAGCGAGAGCAAGGGCAGACCGATGAGCAGTTGGAAGAGCACTCCCACCAAAAGGTAGACCGACAGAGCGACAGCACAGGCGAATGGCGGCAAATCTTCCCGCACGATCACCACCGGTATTAGCAACGTGCCCCACATGGCCATTGGCAAAAAGATCGGGTACCAGAAAGTGCGACGGACTCTAGGGCAGTCGTTCATGTCTGGAGATGAATCAGTCGTTCGCCAAGAATCCTAGCAGGCGGCAATGGAGATTGAGCCGAGATTAAAGAACACCGTGATCGGACGCTGTGGCCGCCCCGCTCTGCTGGGGCGTCGTTCCCGACGTGGCCCATTTTGAAAGAAAACGCCCTCAGCCCGAAGGGCGAAAGAGAATAGCCCAGCACGTCAGTGCTGGGATACAGGTTCCCAAGGGGCCAGTCCCGCAGGGGCGCAGAAGTGCCATAGCGCCGAGGAAAAGTTGACATCGCTGAATTTCTCGGCGATCTAAGCGCCTCACATGCGTTCCATCTCTGCCAACTCCATTATGATCATGGCGATCATTATTGAGTCCCACTCGGGGCAGGGATAGACGCGCGCTCATCCGCAACTCTCCATCCTTCGAAGCCCTGAGTTCACCGCTCAGGGTTTTTTATTTGCCCAAATGCTCCCATGAAAACCCTCGTCGAACCTGAATCTGAAACCACCTCCGTTGCCGCAACTGCGGAGGCTGGGGCGCACGCCATCGTTTCGCTTTCCGAAATCGTGGCCGCGCGCCTGCGCCTGAACGGCTCCGTCGCGCGCACGCCCTGCGTGGAATCGGCGGCCCTGAGCGAACTCACCGGCGCGCGCGTTTTCTGCAAGCAGGAGCATTTGCAACGCACGGGCAGTTTCAAGGAACGCGGGGCGCGCAATGCGTTGGCCCAGCTTTCGCCGGAGCAGGCGCGACTGGGCGTGATCGCGGCGTCGGCGGGGAATCATGCGCTGGGGCTCTCGTGGCACGGACGATCGCTCGGTGTACCGGTCACGGTGGTGATGCCCCGTTTCGCGCCGCTGGTGAAGGTGGTGCGCTGCCGGCAGTTTGGCGCGAAGGTGGTGCTGCACGGCGATACCTTTGATGAAGCGCGCGGTGAGGCCGCACGACTGGCGGCGGAGTTTGGACTGACTTACGTGCATCCCTTCGACGATCCGCACGTGATCGCGGGGCAGGGAACGCTGGCCTTTGAAATCCTGGAACAGGTGCCGGATGCGGAGGCGATCCTTGTCCCGGTCGGCGGTGGCGGACTGCTTGCAGGCGTCGCCACCGTATTGCAAGCGCTCAAGCCGGATCTGGAAATCATCGGCGTCGAACCGGCGAATGCGGCGTGCTTTGCCGCCGGGCTCGCGGCTGAAGCGCCGGTGCGCGTGCAGACGCGCTTTACTCTCGCTGATGGCCTCGCCGTGGCCGAAGCGGGCAGGCACACCTTGGCCATCGCGCGGCCTTTGGTCTCCCGCATGGTGCAAGTGAGCGAGGAAGCGCTGGCGCTGGCCATGTTGCGCCTCACCGAATTGGAAAAGTGCGTGATCGAAGGCGCCGGTGCAGCCGGGCTCGCGGCGTTGCTCGGCGGGAGTCTGCCTGATCTATGCGGACGCCGCGTGGTGCTGCTCTTGAGTGGTGGCAATATCGATCCGCTCGCGCACAGCCGCGTCATCGAGCGCGGGCTGGCTGCGGATGGGCGCATCTATCGTTTCGATGCGCTGATCAGCGATCGGCCCGGCGGCCTCGCGCATCTTTCCCGCGTGTTGGCCGATGCGGGCGCGAATGTCACCGAGATCGTCCACAATCGCACCTTCGCCGGCCCGGACCTTTCGCGGGTGCACGTGCTGTGTACGATCGAAACGCGTGACCGCGAGCACATCGCCGAGGTGCAACAGCGCCTGGCGGCCAACGGGGTCGAACTCGGTTGAGTCGACATTCAAACGAGTAAGCAAGGTGCCGTTTAGCGGGTGCTTTTTGCCAGCCCGGAGGGCTGTCGGACCGTAGCCGGAGGTAAGAGAGCCTTGCGAGCGCCACCCCCGGAAACCGATCTAAAAAAAAGATGCACCCCGAAGGTGGTGCCGGAGTTTCTCGCTGCGGAAATTCCTTCACCCCTGCCGGGGTGGATGCATTTCGGGTAGATATCCGGGGGTGGCGCTCGCAAGCTCGCTTACCCCCGGCTACGATCCTCCAGCCCTCCGGGATAACACCTGCGCATACTACGGGTACGGGCTCAAGTCCACGGCTACAGGCGGGTCATCGCTCCGCGATTGCTCACTGCGAAGGCGCTCTACTTCGCGGATGCGGTGGCTGGTAATGGAACCGGCCCGTTGCTCGTCGTGCTTGGCGTCTCGTGGGCGCCTTGTTGCACGGCCCAGAGGTAGCTCTGCGAGCAGACGAAGAGCGTGCCGTTGGCGGCAACGGGCGTGGCGTAGGCGCTGGAGCCGAGGTTGATCTCAGACAGGAGTTTCATCTCCTTGCTCTCGGCGAGGACGACGAGTTTTTTCTTGGTGCTGATATAGACCTTGCCGTCGGCGACGAGCGGCGTGCTCCAATCATCCGCCTTGGTATCGTAGACCCAGTAGGGCTTGCCGGTTTGGACGTCGAGACAGTGGACATGCCCGGCGAGGTCGCTGACGAAGAGCAGGCCATTGTGAATGGCCACGCTGCCGATGGTGCGCTCGATACCATCGTAACGCCACACGCAACCGCTCTGGGTAATATCACCCGTCTTGCTGGCGTCGATGCAGGCGAGCATGCCGCGCCCGCGGCCGTGCGTGGGGTCCTGGCCGATCGTGCAATACACCCGGCCCTCATGGAAAACCGGCGAGGCGATGATTTCGCTCGGACCGAGGAAGGTGCCGTCGTCCTTGTTGGTGGAGTATTTTTTGCGCTTGTCGCCGATGTAGTAGTTGAAGGGCTGGCCGTCGCCGAGTGGGTCGCGGTAGTTCGGCGGGTCGCAATCGAAGGACCACACCTTCTTGAAATGGAGGGGATGATCGGGCACTTCCGTAAGCGCCTCGAACGCATAGCAGACACCATCGCCGCCGCCGAAGAAGACGAGCTTCTTGCCATTCACCGTGCCGATGGTGGGCGGCGACCACAGGCAATGCCACAGACGGTGGCCGAGACCTTCGGTATCGGTGGCCAGCAGTTTGCCGGTCTGGGCATCGAGACAGATGAAGCTCGGCGCATCGGGCCGCAGGCAGAAGGTGTGCTCGTGGTTCACGCCATTGGCGGAGGTCACGTAGAGGAACCGGCCATCGGCGAGGATGGAGCAGGCGGCCACGTCGTGGGGGCACACGCCGAGGTCATTCACGAGATCGTATTTCCAAATAATATCGCCGTCGGTTTTCTCCAGCGGCACGGGCGGATTCTTCACGCCCGCGATATATTGGGCTTCGTCCTGGAAGGGCCCCCGATTGCCGCCGGCCTGCCCCTTGACACTCAAGCAAAGGATCTCGCACGAGTTCGTCACCACATACACGCGATCCCCCACCACACAGGGCGAAGAGCACACGCCCAGGTTTTGCTGGCCGTAGTGGGCGTTTGCGGGGAGCAACTCTTTCGGCCGGGCGGGCACGGGCAGACGCCACAGGGTCTGCCCGGTCTTCTCATCCAGGCACCACACCACGCCGCCCTTGGTGCGCTTGAGCCGCGGATCGCCCTGCAAGCTGGAGTCGTCGGTGCCCACGAAAACGCGGCCGCCGGCCACCGTCGGGTTGCCGCAGATGAAGGTGCCGAGCCGGGTTACCCAGCGGACGTTTTCCGTGCTGCCCGGCAGGATGCCGTGGCCGCTGGGGGATTTTTCGCCGGGATTGAAGCTCACGGGCAGGCCCGTTTCGCTCGACACCATGTTTCGTCCCAGATCGCTGCCACCCCAGGCCGGCCAATCGGCGGCCTGGACGGCGGCGGCCGCCAGAAGAAAGGTGAGGGTCAAAGAAAGGGGGGATAGCCTGGTCATAAAAGCGGGGGCAGGTCGACTCACCGTTGTCAACCCGCCCTCGCGTAGAATACTGGCACTTTCTTTGATTCCTCCCCGAGACCGCATGAATACTCTTAGCGTCGGCAAGCTGATCCTCTCCATTGTCACGGTAGCGGCGTTCGCGGGCGCGCTGAGGGCAGATGTGCCGTCCGCGAAGGAATTTCAGGCGAACTGGCCGCGGTTTCGTGGGCCGGAGGGGAATGGCTTTACCCGGCAAAAGGGATTCCCGCTGAGTTTCAATGTCCAGAGCGGGGAGAATGTGGCGTGGTCGGTGCCGGTGCCGATGGCGGGTTATAGTTCGCCGGTGGTGTGGGGAAATCGGGTGTTTCTCTCCGGCGGGGACGAGAAAAAGTGCGAGGTCATGGCCTTCGATGTGGCGACGGGAAAGCTGCTCTGGGAAAGCGCGATGCCGAAGACCGAAGGCAGCCCGGCTGAACGGCCGAAGGTGCCGGACGAGTGCGGCATGGCGGCGGGCACGGTGGCGACGGATGGGCGGCGCGTGTACGCGATGTTTGCCGATGGCGATATCGCGGCCTTCGATTTGGACGGCAAAGTGCTCTGGGCGAAGTATCTGGGTTTTCCCAAGAACGAATATGGTTTCGCGACTTCCTTGCTCACCTGGCAGGATCGCGTGATCGTGCAGTTCGACCAGGGCGATCCGGAGGACAAGGTGAGCAAACTTCTGGCCCTCGACAGCGCGACCGGAAAGGTGGCGTGGGAGAAGCCGCGTCCGGTGGGTGCCTCGTGGGCCACGCCGATTGTCTTCGATGCGGCCGGCAAGACGCAGGTCGTGACCTGCGCGGTGCCGTTCGTGATTTCTTATGCGGCCAGCGATGGCACGGAACTGTGGCGCGCAGAGGGGCTCGATGGTGAGGTGACGCCGTCGCCGATCTTTGCCAATGGCACCGTCTTCGCCGTCAGCCCGGCGAACAAACTGCAAACGATCCGGCCCGACGGAGAGGGCGATGTGACGGACTCGCATCTCGGCTGGGTGGCGGAGGACGGCATCCCCGCGGTGACCAGCCCGGTGAGCGACGGCGAGCTGGTGTTTCTCGTCGATGCTGGCGGAATGATGACCTGCTACGACGCGAAAACCGGCAAGAAACAGTGGGAGCACGACCTGGGCGACGAGTGCAATGCGTCACCCAGCATCGCCGGCGGCAAGCTGTATGTCATCTCCGCCAAGGGCGTGATGACGGTGGCTGGCACCCTGCGGCAATACGGCGAAGTATCGCAGTCCTCATTTGGAGAAAAGGTGCTGGCGACGCCAGCCTTCGCCCAAGGGAGAATCTTCGTGCGCGGAGTGACGCACTTGTTTTGCCTCGGAGGGAAGTAGGGGGGCGGAGGTAGTGATCAGTATTTAGTAGTCAGTGATTAGTAAGATTACGCCACGCGCATACTGATTACTGATTACTGATTACTCATTCCCCCTTCCGCAACTCCGCAAGCATCTCGAGCAGGTTGTTCGTCAGGATCACCGATGTATCCTCCTGAACGTGATTCGTGCCGAGCCAGGTTTCATAGCCGCCGAGTTTGTGTTGCTCCGGCGTGGGGAGGTAACCGATACGGCCGTTGGCCAGGCCGATGACCATGGTTTGGGGAAAGGGGCTGCGCTTTTTGAGATCGAGACCGGTTTCGACAAAGGTCTCGAAGGGAATGCCGCACACCGCCAGATCGCCAATACGGATCGCCTGGATCTTCACCGTGACGGTGTCTTCCTTGCGCTCGGCGGCGGCGAGGGTGCGATGGGCGTAGGCTTGCGCGAGGGCGGGAAGTTTCTTGATCGCTTCCTCATCCTTGATGGCGAGGATGTCCCTGGCATTGGCGACTTCCTCGGGTGAGGGGCGGCGATAGCGCAGGGTGATTTCGCGCTGGAGCATGCCGAGAGAAATGTCATTGCGGTAGTGCTGGATTTTCTGCTCCGCACGCCAGGCGGTATCGGCCGCCTTGCCGGCGACGATGCGCACTTGTTCGAAGGGTTCGCGCGGCGGACGCACCACGCCGAAGGGGATGTTATTGATATTGCCCGAAGCGCCGTTCGACATGATGGCGACGAAGTGTTCATCGCCATGCATGCGCGAAGGCATGAGCCGGGCGAACTCGCCGAAATAGTCCGCCGAGATTTGCCTGGGTGGAATGGCGCCGACGTAATGCAGCGCGTAATTGGCGAAGACGGCGAGCGCCTTGGATTTCGCATCGCGGACCGAAATGATGGTGATATCGGGATCAGTCGGACCGGCGGGATGATCGAGCACGTCGGGACGATTGCTGGGATTCATCTTCACCTGATCCATCTTGCCGAAGGGGTTGAGCGGCATCTTACCGGGCTTGAGATACCAGCGGCGGTTGAAGACTTCGTCGGGCAGCGAGTCGACGGCGGCGCCGAGCTTCGCCGGTTGCAGTGCGGCATTGGCGCGGACGATCGCGTCGGCGAGGCCCTCGACGAAGACCTGGTGATAGGCCACCACTTCCGCCGGACCTTCGCCCGGATGCGTACTGAGCGCGGCTGCACTGTGGCTGTGTGTGG
>Ga0207667_10006978_pt1 | contig 13647 bp, 13 predicted proteins | sample KBSCornC52_FD_184301 | JGI IMG/M metagenome (GOLD analysis project Ga0207667, IMG submission 184301) | Corn rhizosphere microbial communities from Kellogg Biological Station, Michigan, USA - KBS Corn C5-2 (SPAdes) (version 2) | ecosystem: Host-associated > Plants > Roots > Rhizosphere > Soil ...
CTCTCCCGCGTCACCGCCGCCGAGCCGAACGAGAGCCGGGGGTCGATCCGCCTGCGGGCGCTGGCCGGAACGCTCGGCGTGCTCACCTTCTCCGGCGCCCTGGCGCTGCTGCCGCCGCCGGCCGTCTGGCCGCTGGCCAAGGGCCTGGGCGGCCTCTGGGGCGACGCCCTGCTGGCCGGCCTCGCCCATCTGCTGACGCTGGCGCACGCGCCGATGGCCGCGGGCTTCGGCGGGGGCCTGCTGGCGCTCGCCTCGGCCCTGTCGCTGGGCTGGGCGCTCGGGCTGCAGCGCCTCGATGTCGCGGCCCTGTTCGCCCGCCTGGCCGAGATGCTGCGCCCCAAGCCGGGCGTGAACCTGCCCGATCGCCCGGCCCGGGTGTCGCGCCGCGCGTTGCGCGAAGCCGGCATTCCCGACGCCGCGCTCGATCCGTCGCCGGAGACGGCGCTCGACCTGGGCCCCTTGAAGGTGAAGCCGCCCAAGGCGCCGCCCAAACAATCGGCCCGCGAGGAGCGCGAGGCGCAGTCGACCTTCGAGTTCATCCGGCCGGGCGGCTTCCGCCTGCCCGAGCTGTCCATGCTGGCCAAGCCCAAGCCCCGCGCCGCCCAGTTCGACGAGGGCGCGCTGCGCCAGAACGCCCAGCTGCTGGAAAGCGTGCTGGCCGAGTTCGGCGTGCGGGGCGCCGTCGACCAGATCCGCCCCGGCCCGGTGGTCACGCTTTACGAGCTGGTCCCGGCGGCCGGCGTGAAGTCGGCCCGGGTGGTGGCGCTGTCCGACGACATCGCCCGCTCGATGAGCGTCGCCGCCTGCCGCGTCTCGGTGGTGCCGGGCCGCAACGCCATCGGCATCGAGCTGCCCAACCAGAAGCGCGAGACGGTCTATCTGCGCGACCTCCTGGCCGCCCATGAATACGAGCGCGGCGGCCAGTCGCTGCCGGTGGCGCTGGGCGAGACGATCGGCGGCGAGCCCTACATCGCCGACCTCGCCAAGATGCCCCACCTCTTGATCGCCGGCACCACCGGCTCGGGCAAGTCGGTGGGCGTCAACGCGATGATCCTGTCGATCCTCTACCGGCTGACCCCCGAGCAGTGCCGGCTGATCATGATCGACCCGAAGATGCTGGAGCTCAGCGTCTATGACGGCATCCCGCACCTGCTGACCCCGGTGGTCACCGATCCGAAGAAGGCGATCGTGGCGCTGAAGTGGACGGTCCGCGAGATGGAGGACCGCTATCGCCGGATGTCGAAGATCGGCGTGCGCAATGTCGCCTCCTACAACGAGCGCGCCGCCGAGGCCGCCGCCAAGGGCGAGCACTTCGAGCGCACCGTGCAGACCGGTTTCGACGACGCCGGCCGGCCGATCTTCGAGAGCGAGAAGATCAGCCCTGAGCCCATGCCCTATCTGGTGGTGATCATCGACGAGGTCGCCGACCTGATGATGGTGGCCGGCAAGGACATCGAGGGCGCCGTCCAGCGGCTGGCCCAGATGGCGCGCGCCGCCGGCATCCACCTGATCATGGCCACCCAGCGGCCGTCGGTGGACGTGATCACCGGCACCATCAAGGCCAACTTCCCGACCCGCATCTCCTTCCAGGTCACCTCGAAGATCGACAGCCGCACCATCCTGGGCGAGCAGGGCGCCGAGCAGCTGCTGGGCCAGGGCGACATGCTCTACATGGCCGGCGGCGGCCGCATCACCCGCCTGCACGGCCCGTTCGTCTCCGATGGCGAGGTGGAGGCGGTGGCCAAGTTCCTGCGCGAGCAGGGCCAGCCGCAGTACCTCGAGGAGGTCACCGCCGGCGGCGACGAGGAGGGCGAGGCCGGCGACCTGGGCTTCGGCGGCGAGGAGGGCGGCAACGACCTCTACGACCGCGCCGTGGCCGTGGTCACCCGCGACGGCAAGGCCTCGACCAGCTACATCCAGCGCCGCCTGCAGATCGGCTACAACCGCGCCGCCTCGCTGATGGAGCGCATGGAGCAGGAGGGTGTGGTGGGCCCCGCCAACCACGCCGGCAAGCGCGAGATCCTGGTCAGCGCCGCGCCTTAGCCCTTGTTCCTCCCCCGAAGGGGAGCGACCTGCTACCGCCGCCGGCCGCCCGGCTTGTGGCCCTTGGTCATCGGATCGGGCTTCGTCGGGCGCGCCCCGCCTTCGCTGGCGTAGCGCTCCTGGCTCGAGCCCAGGCCCATGGCCCCGGGGCGCTGCTCGCGCAGTTTGCTGTCGCCGCGCTCGATCCGCGCCAGGGCGTCGCGCAGCAGCTCGGCGGTCTCGCCGTCGCCGGCGGCTTGCGCCTCGGCGATGCGGCGCTTGAGGTCGTCCACGATCATGCCGCAGGAACGGTCGGCGAAGCTTCGGCGTTGCGCAAGCCATCCCAACTCAGCCCTATTGCCGCCCCCGATCTGGTCCAGGCTGGAGCGCCATGACCCCGACCCGCCGAACCGTGACCCTTGCTCTGGCCGCCGCCGGCCTCGCCCCCGCCGCGCTGGCGCAATCCGCGCTGAGCGCCGAGGACCAGGCGCTGGTCCAGAAGGCCACCGATTACCTGCAGGGCCTCGACGAGGCCAAGGGACGCTTCGTGCAGACCGACGCCCGCGGCCAGACCACGCAAGGCGCCTTCTTCCTGAAGCGTCCCGGCAAGGCGCGCTTCGACTACGATCCGCCGTCGGGGCTGGTGGTCGTCTCGGACGGCTATTCGGTGACCGTGGCCGACAGCCGGCTGGCGACCTTCACCCGCTATCCGCTCGGCGCGACGCCGCTGTCGCTGTTCCTGGCCAAGACCATCCGGCTGGACAAGGGCGTGACCATCACCGCCGTCGAGCGGCAGGACGGCAGCTTCACCATCGTGGCCCGTGACGGACACCGCAAGACCGCGGGCCAGCTGGCGCTGACCTTCACCGAGACGCCGATGCAGCTGACGAGCTGGGCCGCCACCGACGCACAAGGGCGCACCACGCGGGTCCGGCTGATTGGTCTGGAGCGCACCAGCGGCCTGGACACGGCGCTGTTCGTGCCGAAGGACCCGCGGCGCCCGAACCGTTCGTGACGATCGCACCCGCCGCCGCTCGGGTTTCCTTTGACTTGGCTGTGGGGCGGTGGGGATAATGGCGCCACGTCGTCCGTGCGGGAAACTCGCGCGGTCGAATCCGTGCCGGAACAATCCCCTCCCGGCTGCGGCATGAGAGACAGACTTTGCGCCCGGATGGCCCACTGTCCGGGCGCTTCTTTGGGCGCTTCCATTCGGCGCGTTTCGCAAAGCCGGCCGCGGCGCCATATGGAGACCCATGCGGCTTCGTCTCTGCACCTGGAACGTCAATTCCGTCCGCCTGCGCGCCGAGCAGGCGGCGAAGTTCGTCGCCGAACAGGCCCCGGACGTCCTGTGCCTGCAGGAGATCAAGTGCCGCGAGGGCGAGTTCCCGGTCGAGGCCTTCGTCGAGATGGGGCTGCCGCACCTGAGGATCGCCGGCCAGAAGGGCTGGCACGGGGTGGCCATCGCCTCGCGCCTGCCGATCGAGGACGCCCCCAAGCTCGACGTCTGCCGCGAGGGCCACGCCCGCTGCGTCGGCGCGGTGGTGGCCGGCGTCGAGATCCACAACTTCTACATCCCGGCCGGCGGCGACGAGCCGGACCGCGCGGCGAACCCGAAGTTCGACCACAAGCTGGATTTCTACGAGAAGCTGACGGTGGAGCTGGCCAAGCGCGACCCCAAGGCGCCGCTGGCCATCGTCGGCGACCTCAATGTGGCCCCGGGCGAATTCGACGTCTGGAACCACCGCTACATGTCGAAGATCGTCAGCCACACGCCGGTGGAGGTCGAGGCCTTCGCCGCGCTGAAGGCCAGCCTCGATTTCATCGACCTGCCGCGCGCGACCACGCCGGAGCCTGAGAAGATGGCCAGCTGGTGGAGCTATCGCGCGCAGGACTTCCGCCAGTCCAACCGCGGCCTGCGCCTCGACCACATCCTGGTGACGCCGGGGCTGAGGGACGCCGCCTTCCGCCTGGGTTGCGCGGCCGCCCGCGTGCACGACGACGTCCGCGCCTGGGAACGGCCCAGCGACCATGCGCCGGTAAGCGCGGATCTGGTGCTCTAGCCAGGTTCCGCCCCCAGGCGCGCAGCGCCGGTTTGGGGGAGCAACTTCGGTTAGGGCGCCAGCTTGTAGCCGCCGGCTTCGGTGAGCAGCAGCTTGGCGTTGGCCGGGTCGGGCTCGATCTTCTGGCGCAGACGGTAGACGTGGGTTTCCAGCGTGTGGGTGGTGACGCCGGCGTTGTAGCCCCAGACCTCGGCCAGCAGCTCCTCGCGCGACACCGGCTTCTCGCCAGCCCGGTAGAGGTACTTCAGGATGTTGGTCTCTTTTTCGGTCAGCCGGATCTTCTTCTGGCCTTCGTCGACCAGCAGCTTGGCGGAGGGGCGGAATTCATAGGCGCCCAGCCGGTACACCGCGCCCTCGGAATGCTCGTGGCTGCGCAGCTGGGCGCGGATGCGGGCCAGGAGCACGGCGAACTTGTAGGGCTTGGTCACATAGTCGTTGGCGCCGGCCTCCAGCCCCTGGACGGTGTCCTCGTCGGCGGCGGCGGCGGTCAGCATGACGATCGGGGCGGCGACGCCGGCGGCGCGCATCTGCCGACAGGCCTCGCGGCCGTCCATGTCGGGCAGGTCGATGTCGAGCAGGATCAGGTCCGGCCGTTCGCTTTCGGCGGCCCGCACGCCGGCGGCGCCGGTGGCGGCTTCCACCGTGGCGAAGTCCTCGGCCTGGAGCTGTTCGGCCACCGCACCGCGAAGGTCCGCGTCGTCATCGACGATGAGGAGAGTCTTGCGTTGAGCCATGGTAAGACCATGCACCGTATGACGGTCGCCCGGCAAAAGGATTTGAGGGGCCAAGGTGAAGTTCGTCGCCCACGCGGATGGACGCTTCGAGTTCGGCGAGCGGAGCCTGCGCTGCGTCGTCGGCCGCTGCGGCGTGCGGGCGGCCCGCCACAAACGCGAGGGCGACGGGTTCTCGCCGGCCGGCGCCTGGCCGATCCGCAAGGTGCTCTACCGCCCCGATGTCGGCGCGCCCAGGACCGCCCTGCCCGTCGAGCCGATCGGCCGCGACCAGGGCTGGTCCGACGACCCGGACGACCCGGCCTACAACACCCGCGTGACGCTGCCGTACAGGGGCTCGTTCGAGAAGCTCTGGCGCGACGACCACATCTACGACGTGGTGGTGGTGCTGGGGCACAACGACGATCCGCCGATCCCGCACATGGGCTCGTGCATCTTCCTGCACCTGGCGCGCGAGGACTGGTCGCCGACCCAAGGCTGCGTGGCCCTGGCGCGCGAGGACCTCGAGGCCGTGCTGGCGGCCGCCAAGCCCGGCGACGTGCTGGAGATCGTGGAATGATGGGCTGGCCGCTGTGGCTCGGCTTCGTGGCGGCCTCGGCGGTGATCGGGCTGATCCCCGGCCCCGGCGTCACCGCCATCGTCGGCTATGCGCTGAGCTCTGGACGGCGGACCGCCATGGCCTCGGTGGCCGGGGCTTCCGTGGGCGCGGCGATCTCCATGAGCCTGTCGCTGGCGGGCGCGGGGGCGATCCTGGCGGCCTCGGCGCTCGCCTTCACGGTGCTGAAGTGGTCGGGCGCGGCCTATCTCGTGGGGCTGGGCCTGGTCTCGATCTGGCGCAGCCGCCGGGCGCCGCCGGCGGCCGCGCCGCAGGCCCCGGCGATCCGCCCGGCGACGGCGTTCTGGAGCACGGTGGCGGTGGGCTCGCTGAACCCCAAGACCATCGTCTTCTTCGTGGCCTTCGCGCCGCAGTTCATCAGCCCGCGCGGCGACTACCTGTCCCAGGCGGCGCTGCTGGTCGCCAGCTTCGTGGGCGTGGTGTTCACGACCGACAGTTGCTACGCGCTGGCCGCCTCGCGCGCGGCGCACGTCCTGCGCACCCCCAAGGCTGTGCTGTGGTCCAGGCGCGCCGGTGGGGGCGCCCTGATCGCCGCGGGCCTGGCCACGGCGGCGGCGCGGACCTAGGCCTGAGCGACAGCCAGCAAGGGTGGACGCCACTCTTGCGTCCGGCTGCGCGTCAAAGGGGCGGCCGCGCCCCAAAGATCGCCGAGCCCACCCGCACGCTGGTCGCCCCGAAGCGGATCGCGGTCTCGAAATCGTCGCTCATGCCCATGGAGAGCCTGGCGATTCCGTTGCGGGCGGCGATCTTGGCCAACAGGGCGAAATGCGGGCCGGGCGGCTCGTCCACCGGCGGGATGCACATCAGGCCCTCGGGCTCGAGGCCGTAGGTCTTTCGGCAGAGCGCGATGAAGGCGTCGGCCTCGGCCGGGATCACGCCGGCCTTCTGCGGCTCCTCGCCGGTGTTGACCTGCACGTAGAGCCGCGCCCGCCGCCCCTGCCGGTCCATCTCCTGCGCCAACGCCCGGGCGAGCTTTTCGCGGTCGAGGGTCTCGATGACCTCGAAGAAGGCGACGGCCTCCTTGGCCTTGTTGGTCTGCAGGGGCCCGATGAGGCGCAGCTCGAGGCCGTCCGCCTTGCCGGTCCAGCGGCCTTGCGCCTCTTGGACGCGGTTCTCGCCGAACACGCGCTGGCCGGCGGCCAGCACCGGGGCGACGGCCTCCCACGGCTGCATCTTGGAGACGGCGACGAGTTCGATGGCCGCCGGATCGCGTCCCGCGGCTTGCGCGGCGCGCGCGATCCGGGCCACGACGTCATGGTAGCCGGCGGCGGCGGGAGGCTCGGCCATCAGTTTCTGGACCCTCAGGCGGACGGCGGAACACCTAGGCCGCGCCGCCGCGCGGCGAAAGGGGCTGCCGCACCTGCTGTTCTTCACCGATCCGGCGCGGACGCCCGACGCCGAGGCGATCGCCGCGACCCTGCCGCGCGGCGCGGCGATCGTGTTCCGGGCGTTCGGCGCGGCGGACGCCGAGGCTCAGGGCCGCCGGCTGAAAGCCGTCGCACGCGCCAGGGGCCTGAAGCTGCTGGTGGGCGCCGACGCCGAGCTCGCCCGCCGGATCGGCGCCGACGGCCTGCACCTGCCCGAACGGCTCGCGCATCAAGCGCGGCGCGGTCGCAGGCCGGGCTGGATCGTCACCTGCGCGGCGCATTCGCTGGGCGCGGCGCGCCGCGCCAGGCTGGCCGGCGCCGACGCGGTGGTGGTCTCGGCGGTGTTCGCGAGCGACAGCCCCTCGGCCGGCGCGCCGATCGGGCCTGTGCGGCTGGCGCGGCTCGTGCGGCAGGCGGGCCTGCCGGTCTATGGCCTGGGCGGGATCAACGACAGGACGGCCCGCCGCCTGAAGGACGCGGGCCTGGTCGGACTGGCCGCGATCGGAGGATTTAGAACTTGAACTGGGTCTCGAGCCGGACGCGGGGCTGGCCGGCGTCCGGCGTCAGCTTCTGCGGACCGGGCTGCAGCTGCTGGTCGCCCAGCGCCACCGCGCCGCCGACCCGAAGGCTGGGGGTGATGCGGTAGTAGGCGCCGGCCTGGATGTCGTTCCACGTGCCGGGGCGGGTCTCGGGCTGCTGCAGGTTCAGCGTCACGCCCCAGCGGCCGCGCCGCGCGTCGAGGTTCACGCCCTTGGCCGCCACCGGGCTCGCCGCCTCCGGGCGGAGGGTGAAGTCCACCGGCTTGGCGGGCGCGTCCGCCGCCTGCGCAGCGCCGGCCGCGACGCCCAGAAGGGCGACGGCGCCGAGTACTGCTGCAGTGTGGCGAGCCAGCATGCTCAAAGACTTAGTCCCTCGTGACCGCCATTACAGCCCTGCACGTGTCATTGGGCCGCACGGTCAAGGTGCGATTACAGACCGCCAAGCCGCCCGGTCAACCGGTAGCGACGTCGCAAGGTCCCCGTTAACCCCGGATGGGCGGCGGCTGTGGCGGATGGGTCACGCGATTCCTGTTTGGCGTCTGCGGAGGCGTTGTTATAGAGGGCGCGGCGCGGGGCGGCGCCGTGGCGCTCCATACGATCGGGCCGCCGCGGAAATTCATTTGGAGACGGATACATATGCCGTTTGTGCGCGGAGTTTGGATGCGGCGCGTTTTCGCCGGCGCGGCGGTGACGGCCGCCCTTGGCCTGGCCGCCTGCTCGACCCCCCACCTGTTCGGCTCGCGGTCCGGCAATGTGCCCAACCCGTCGCAGGCCGCCTCGGTCTCGGTGAACGGCTACCTGTGGCGCGCCACGCTCGACACCCTGTCGTTCATGCCGCTGGCTTCGGCCGACCCCTACGGCGGGGTGATCATCACCGACTGGTACGTCAATCCGGAGAAGCCGGACGAGCGCCTGAAGTGCACCGTCTATATCCTCGATGCGCGCCTGCGCGCCGACGGCCTGAACGTGACGGTGTTCAGGCAGGCCAAGGACGCCTCCGGCGCCTGGGTCGACGCCCCGACGGCGGCGCAGACCGAGACCGACCTCGAGAACGCCATCCTGACGCGGGCCCGCCAGCTCCGACTTTCCAACATCAAGGGCTGAGACCCCTCCCTTAATGGGGAGGGTGGCCGAGCGAAGCGAGGTCGGGTGGGGCAGTCGCGATCAAGCTCCGACTCCAGTGATCCGGCCCCACACTTCCCCACCCTGGCCGCTTCGCGGCCTGTCCCTCCCCATTAAGGGAGGGAAGGCGTTGACGTGATCTCCCACTCCAGTCCAAAGCCTCCCCAAGATGGCCCGCTACAATCCCAAGGAAACCGAGCCCAAATGGCGCAACGCCTGGGCCGAGGCCGACGCCTTCAAGGCGACGATCGATCCTGCGCGGCCCAAGTACTACGTGCTGGAGATGTTCCCCTATCCGTCGGGGCGGCTGCACATGGGCCATGTGCGCAACTATGCGCTGGGCGACGTGATCGCCCGCTTCAAGCGGGCGCGCGGATTCTCGGTGCTGCATCCGATGGGCTGGGATGCCTTCGGCCTGCCGGCCGAGAACGCCGCCATGGAGCGCGGCGTCGACCCGCGGGCCTGGACCTATGACAACATCGACCGGATGCGCGCCGAGCTGAAAGAGCTGGGCCTGGCCATCGACTGGTCGCGCGAGTTCGCCACCTGCGATGTCGAATACTATGGCCAGCAGCAGGCGCTGTTCCTGGAGCTCTATGACCGCGGCCTGGTCTATCGCCGGGAAGCCACCGTCAACTGGGACCCGGTGGACCAGACGGTGCTGGCCAACGAGCAGGTGGTCGACGGCCGCGGCTGGCGCTCCGGCGCGGTGGTGGAGAAGCGCAAGCTGAACCAGTGGTTCCTGCGCATCACCGACTACGCCGACCAGTTGGTGGACGACCTCAAGACGCTCGATCGCTGGCCCGAAAAGGTCCGCGTCATGCAGGAGAACTGGATCGGCCGCTCCAAGGGCCTGCGCTTCGCCTTCCGCTTCGCGGGCGCGCCGCCGGCCGGCTTCGATGCGGGCGTCGAGGTCTACACGACCCGGCCCGACACGCTCTATGGCGCGAGCTTCGTCGGTGTCGCGCCTGACCATCCGCTGGCCGAACTGGTGGCGAAGTCCGATCCCAAGGCCGCGGCCTTCATAGAGAAGTGCCGCCACGGCGCGGTCTCCGAGGCGGAGATCGAGACCCAGGAGAAGGAAGGCTACGCCACGGGTCTGTTCGTGGCCCATCCGTTTGATCCCGATTGGAAGCTCGAGGTCTGGATCGCCAACTTCATCCTGATGGACTACGGCACGGGGGCGATCTTCGCCTGCCCGGCGCATGACCAGCGCGACCTGGACTTCGCCCGCAAATACGACCTGCCGGTGCGCCCCGTGGTGCTGCCGCCGGGCGAGGATCCCGCCACCTTCGAGGTCGGCGACGAGGCCTATGTGGGCCCCGGGACGATCTACAACTCCGGCTTCCTGGACGGCCTCGACATCGAGGCGGCCAAGGCCGCGGCGATCGCGCGGATCGAGGCGCAGGGCCAGGGCGAGGGCGCGACGGTCTTTCGGCTGCGCGACTGGGGCGTCGCCCGGCAGCGCGGCTGGGGCTGCCCGGTGCCGGTGGTGCATTGCGAGAAGGACGGCGTCGTCCCCCTGCCCAGGACCGCCCTGCCCGTCGAGCTGCCCAAGGACCTGGAGTTCGGCAAGCCCGGCAATGCGCTGGCTCGCCACCCGGCCTGGAAGCAGACCACCTGCCCAGTCTGCGGCGGTCCCGCGACGCGCGAGACCGACACGCTGGACACCTTCGTGGACTCGTCCTGGTACTTCGCACGCTTCGCCAATCCGCATGCGGCCGAGCCGATCGACAAGGCCGCCGCCGACTACTGGATGGCGGTCGACCAATATATCGGCGGCATCGAGCACGCCGTGCTGCACCTGCTCTACGCCCGGTTCATCACCAAGGCCCTGGCGGACGCCGGTCGGCTGTCCGTGCGCGAGCCGTTCGCCGGCCTGTTCACCCAAGGCATGGTCACCCACGAGACCTACCGCCGCCAGAATGGCGAGTGGCTGGAGCCGGCCGAGGTGGAGCTGGTCGTCGAAGGCAAGACACGCCGCGCGCTGCTGGGCGGGACGGGCGAGCCGGTGGTGATCGGCGACGTCGAGAAGATGTCGAAGTCCAAGAAGAATACCGTGGCGCCGGAGGAGATCTTCGACGTCTACGGCGTCGACGCCGCGCGGCTGTTCGTGCTCTCGGACTCGCCCCCCGAGCGCGACGTGCAGTGGACCACCGGCGGCGTGCAGGGCGCCTGGCGCTTCGTCAACCGGGTCTGGGACGAGTTCGACAGCCAGCCGCAGGCGGTGTCCACGGCGGTCGCGGCCGACGAGGCCGCCCGGGCCATGCGGGTCGCCACCCACAAGCTCATCAAGGCGATGACCGAGGCCATCGAGAGCTTCCGCTTCAACTCCGGCATCGCGCGGCTCTACGAGTTCCTGAACCTCTTGAAGGCGCATCCGGCCAGGGGCGCGAGCCCGGGAGTGCTGGCGGCCCGCCAGGAGGCGCTGTCGGCCTTCGCGCGGCTGATCGGGCCGTTCACGCCGCACCTGGCGGAAGAGTGCTGGGCGCGGATCGGCGGAACGGGCATGGTGGTCGAAGCCGAGTGGCCGGCCTTCGATCCGGCCCTGACCGCCGACGCGGAGAAGATCCTGCCGGTGCAGGTCAACGGCAAGCGGCGGGGCGAGATCACCGCGCCGGCGGGGGCCGAACCGGCCGAGGTGGAGAAGATGGTGCTTGACGATCCCGAGATCGCACGGCGCCTTGAGGGCCTGACCATTCGCAAGGTGATCGTGGTGAAGGATCGCATCGTCAACATCGTGGCGGCCTGATGCAGAAACCTCTCGCTGTCCTTCTCGCGGCCGTCGCCATCGGTCTTTCGGGATGCGGGTTCGCGCCGCTCTACGCCCAGCCGGGCGTGGTCTCGAACCTCGCCGCCATCCAGGTGGAGGCGCCGCAGGGGCGCACGGGCTTCCTGATCCGCGAGCATCTGGACGACGCCTTCGCCAAGGACCGTTCGCGCCAGCCCGCCTATCACATGCAGCTGGCGCTGGCCGAGCAGCGCTATCCGCGCGGCGTGCGCGTCGACAACGTCGCCACCCGCTACGAATATGTGCTGGTCGCCACCTATGCGCTGACCGCCGTGCCCTCGGGCGCGGTCGCCAAGCGCGGCACGGTGCGGGTCGAGCTGACCTATGACAGCGCCGACCAGCCCTATGCCTCGGTCGCCGCCCAGCAGGACGCCCAGGACCGCGCCGCCGAGGAGGCCGCCCGCCGCATCCAGCTGGAGCTGGCCACCTGGCTGGCGGAAGGCGCCAAACCGCCGGTGGTCAAGGCGTCGGCGGCCAAGCCCAGCTAGGCCGAGGCGGCGCGGGCATGATCCTCAGCAAACGCCCCGACATCGAGCGCTTCCTGAAGAGCCCCGACCCCAGGGTGCGCGCCGCGGTGATCTATGGCCGCGACATGGGCGTGGTGCGCGATCGCGGCCATGAGCTGGCCAAGAAGATCGCCCGCGACCCGGACGATCCCTTCGACGTGGCGCAGCTCACCGACGGCGACCTCGATGGCGACCCGGGCCGGCTCGAGAGCGAGCTTTCCGCCCAGTCGCTGATGGGCGGGCGCAGGCTGGTGCGCCTGCGGCTCACCTCCGACAAGGTCGGCCCCGACAAGCTGGCCGCAGAGGCGCTCGGCCGCCATGCGGCCGGCGAGCTCAACCCCGACGCCTTCCTGCTGATCGAGGCGGGCGGGCTGGGCCGCGACTCGACCCTGCGCAAGGTCGCCGAGAAGGCCGAGGGGGCCGCGGTCATTCCCTGCTACGAGGACGAGCCCGGCGACGTGGCGCGGCTGGCCCGCGAGCTCCTGGCCAAGGACGACGTCAGCCTCAACACCGACGCCTTGGCCCTGCTGGTCGCCCGGCTGCCGAAGGAGCGCGGGGTGGCGCGCCAGGAGATGGAGCGGCTGGCGCTCTATCTCGGGCCGGGCAGCGGGGCCATCGCCTCCCCGGCCGACCTGGAAGACTTCTTCGGCGTGGAGCCTGAGGCCTCGCTGGCCGACGCCGCGGCCGACGCGTTCGGCGGCCGGCTGGCCGATGCCCAGGCGAGCCTGCGGCGCGCGGCCCAGGAGGGCGAGGGCGGCCCCGCCGCGGTCCGCGCGCTGGGGATGCACCTCGGGCGCCTGCGCCGGGCGCTGACGCTGGCCAAGGCCGGCGCCGGCCTGCAGGAAGCCGCCAAGGCCGCCGGCGTGTTCTGGAAACAGGAGCGCGAGTTCCTGCGCCAGGCGCGCGCCTGGTCGCTCGACGACCTCGACCGCCTGCAGCCGGAAATCCTCGCCGCCGACAAGGCCTGCAAGACCACCGGCTCCCCGGACCAGCTGATCGCCCAGCGCCTGGCGCTGACCATCGCGGGGCGGGCGCGGCGGCTGGGTTTGTAGTCAGCCGCGCTTGCAGGCCAGCCCCGGCCGCGCTTAGCCTCTCCAAAACAACCAAGGCCTGGGGAGGCTGCCATGCTCCGTTTTGCGATCGCCGCGACGCTCGCCCTGCTGATCGCGCCGGCCGCGTCTGCGCAGGCGCCCAGGCCGCCCGTCACCGGCTACCACGCGCCGCGCGCCGCCGACGGCCATCCGGACCTGGAGGGCGTCTGGACCAACGCCAGCCTGACGCGGCTCGAGCGCAACCCCAAGTACGATCACCTGGCCCTGACCGAGGCGGAGGCCGCGCAGATCGAGGGCCGCAACAAGGCGCTGATTTCGCTGGGCAACAAGCCCACCGACCCCAAGGCCAAGGTCACCGACCTGCCCGCCGACTGCTCAGACGGGCGCGGCACCAACTGCAACTACAACGCCGCCTGGACCGACCCCGGCGCGACGGTGATGCGGGTCGGCGGCCAACCGCGCTCCGGCTTCATCACCTCGACAGCCAATGGCCGCATCCCGTTGCGCCCGGGCGTGCGGTCCGCCGCGCCCAACGCCTTGCGGGCCGGCTCGGGCCCCAGCGACAATCCCGAGACCCGCGCGCTCGGCGAGCGCTGCCTGCTGGGCTTCGGCGGCACCTCGGGCCCGGTGATGCTGCCGGTGCTCTACAACAACACCTACCAGATCGTGCAGAGCCCCGATCGGCTGGGGATCCTGGTCGAGATGGACCACGACGTGCGCACGGTGCGGATGGGCAGCCGCCAGCATGCGCCGGCCGCGGTGCGGCCCTGGATGGGCGATTCCGTCGGCTGGTGGGAGGGCGACACCCTGGTCATCGAGACCACCAACTTCCATCCGGAGG